>Ga0256841_1002845_pt1 | contig 13395 bp, 11 predicted proteins | sample 356308metaG_FD_185971 | JGI IMG/M metagenome (GOLD analysis project Ga0256841, IMG submission 185971) | Hydrothermal vent microbial communities from Mid Atlantic Ridge, Atlantic Ocean - 356-308 | ecosystem: Environmental > Aquatic > Marine > Hydrothermal vents | place: Atlantic Ocean: Mid...
ATGCCCGTAAATCCCGGTAACCAGGAACGCCAACTCATTGCTTGCCTCTGCCAGGGTTAAACCTTCGTAATAAGGCCAGTTATACCAGGGGGATTTTTGCCCGGGGGCTTGTGTGGGGCGATGAAACGAAACCAGCCGCACATACCGTGCGTTGGAGGTTGGCTGCACGGCATCGATTAACGCTTTAAACGGAAAACCGCTCCAGGGAACCACCATGGACCAGGCTTCTACACAACGATGCCGATATACCCGCTCTTCTAAGGGCATTTGTTTCAGCAGGTCGTCAAAATCATAAGTTTTAGGATGATGCACTTCTCCGCTTACTTCAATCTGCCAGGGTGATATATCCAGTTGCTGTGCCAGTCGCCATACCCCGTTTTTATTGGTAGTGAATTCATAGTAATTATTATACGATGCCGCCACCAGCTCGTCGGTAATGGGGCGGTCCACCGGGTAACGGGTATTGCGAGTAACCGGGTAAGGCGGTTGCTGGGGAGGGATTGTGGCTTTTACATCGGTTGCCTGCGCAGCCGCTTCCGAGGTCCCGGTTAAACCTCCGTTTAACAATGCCCAGGCACCCAGACTGAAAATCCCCATCGATTTCATGAACTGACGCCGGTTGAGATAAACTTCCTCCGGGGTGATGCGATTCTCCTTTATTTCCCATCCTTTCGGAATTTTAATCAATGCCATAATTTGCTCCTTTCGATTGGTTCACGGTCTGGTCTTCTCAGTTTCGTTTCCTTCATCCTTCATCATGATTTTTTTCATATACCGTCCGTTCGACCTAAGTAAAATCGAACGCTGATATGGGCCCGGATTTTCGCAGCTTTTTTAATATGATGACCATCTTCCGTGTAAATCAGCGTTTGTTGGTTTATCAGCGTTCTATTTCAAGTTCCGTCGGACTCACGTTAATATAACAAGCTAAACACTTTCGGCAACAGGAAAAAACACTCCCCTCGGAATTTTTATGGGTATGAGGAATAAGAGTCTGCCCCGGACCGACGGGGGGCGTTGCTCCGAATGCCACAAAGTGACCCCGCCACAACGTGGTGACGTCGTCATTGGGGCAGGAATCCCCTAATCTTTTTTGATTTGTGCAATTGGTCATGCGCCCTGTCCGATGAGTCCGGTGAGGAGGCAACTCCAGGTAAATATTGATCTTATCAATCCGTTTCTCATCCTTCTGCCCAATAAACGGATTTACTGAATCTTAAGGTTAGTGTGATAGTTTCGTGACAACTATTCTATTAATTCCACAGTAGGAATAAAACAAAACTGGAGAAAGTTTTTCTCATCATTTAACAATTATGTTCATGGGCAGGGGTAGCCATACGACAAATTTTTCCGAAAACTAACAAACTATCAGGAGGCTTACATGTATCCAGTAAAAAATTTTTCGCAAAATAACAATCATACCGGAGGTGGTGTGGTCACAGTACAGGAACCACCCATGCGTCTGGTTCGCCGCAAGTCACGTCGACAGGTCGATCATTCCAATGGTGAGATAGATAGTGATTCCCGCGAATTGTTATCCCTTCATTTCCCATTTCTTACCGGGATTCGAAAAGAATCTTTACAAGCGATTAGTTCCCGGATGGTGAGCCAGCGGTTCCAGAAGAAAGAATATATCTACCTCCCTTATGATGCCACGGAGCAGATTTATTTTATCAAACATGGGAATGTGGAAATCGGCTACCTGGATGAAAGCGGCAAGGAACTCTCCATCGATATTCTCACCCAGGGCGATGTGTTCGGTCCCATTCTGAACAAGAGCCTCTCCAGCGGATTTGCCCGCGCCGTCAATACTACCATGTTAGCAATTTTGAATAAAGATGATTTTGAAGAATTCCTGGAAAAATTCCCCCGCTTTTCCTACAAAATTTTAAAAATGATGAGTATGCGGATTAATTCCCTGGAAACCAAGCTGCAAAACCTGGTGTTCAGTGATGTGCGTACCCGAATTTGCAAACTGCTGTTCTCCCTCTATGAGAAATCGGGGGATAAACGAACCGGGCAAATCCGAATTCCCCTGACCCATCAGGATATTGCCAACCTGGTTGCCAGTTCCCGGGAGACCGCCAGCCTCCATTTGTCGGAATTGAAAAAAAACGGGGTGATTGCTTACGAACGGAAACATATCCGCATTTTATCCCTGACCCATTTACAACAAATTATTGCCGCTGTATAGCACCTATCATCCATACCTTCCGGTTTCTATATCCCGGGGAGTGTCTGAACCCGGTGAGAGTTCTCACCGGGTTATCTTTTACTCCGTCAAAGACTCGAAATCACTATCCCTCAATCCGCCAGACAGAAATAACCCGGCTTCCCGGCTCATCCGCCACAAAGTCAATGTAGATTTCATAGCGGGGAACCGGCAAATAGGTTTCGATTTTATCTGCCCACTCAATCAGGCAAAGATTCTCGTTATAAAAATAATCTTCTATCCCCAGGTTTTGTAATTCCGCATCATGACGGAGGCGGTAAAAATCAAAATGATAGATCGGTTGCCCGGCAGCCGTATGATATTCATTAATAATGGTAAACGTAGGGCTGGTCACCGGTTCCTGCACCTTCAGGAATCGGCAAATCTGTTGGATGATAAACGTTTTGCCGCTGCCCAGGTTTCCGTAAAATGCCACCACATCTCCATCCCGAAGCTGCCCGGCAAAGCGTCTGGCAAATTTAGCGGTATCTGCCGTTGATTTCGCATCGATCTCTTCAATCAACTTTTTTGTCTCACCCATCGACTGTTCCTGCACAATTTGTTTTTAGAAATTCAAGTTTACACACGGAGAACGATTCATCCAAACAATAACTCTCAACTTGACAGCATGGGAAAAACTCGCTATTTTTTTAATGAGGCACACGGTGCTCAAAGATAACCATCATCACAATAAACCGGTATCTGCATGATTCCCATCCGTGATTCCACTCGTTCCACCACATTTCCGGTGGTTAATATCGTGATTATCGTTGTCAATGCCCTGGTGTTTTTTTATGAACTCAGCCTGGGCGAAGCGCTGAACCGGGTAATCAACACTTTTGGGTTGGTACCAGCCTACTGGATTCAACTGGTGCAAACCAATCCGTTCAATATCGCCGGAATTGTGGTGCCGTTTTTCAGTTCCATGTTCATGCACGGCGGCTGGATGCACTTTATCGGCAACATGTGGTTTTTGTGGATTTTCGGCGATAACGTGGAAGACAGCATGGGGCATGGTCGCTATATCATTTTTTACCTGCTCTGTGGGGTTGGCGCCGGGGTAATTCATCTGATTGCCAATATCCAGTCCACCGTTCCTACAATCGGTGCCAGCGGTGCCATTGCCGGCATTATGGGGGCATATATGGTGCTCTATCCCCGCGGTCGTGTGTTAACCCTGATTCCGATTTTCATCTTCTTCCAGTTCATTGAAATCCCTGCCGTGGTGTTTTTGTTGATCTGGATACTCATCCAGACTTTTCAGGGAGTGATGACTCTGGGGATGGCTGCCGGCGGCGGGGTTGCCTGGTGGGCGCATATCGGGGGATTTGCCATTGGCGCTATCTTCATCTTCCTGTTTCGCAAACGCCGCCCCCTCCCACCCATGTATTTCGGTTAACGATGTCAAACCGGATGAATCTCATGAAGCACTCCTTTCATCCCCATCCCATTGTCTGGAATCGTCAATATGCGGAGCGGTTCTGGAATTTCCTGTCTGCCCGGGAGGATTATGTTGACAATAATTTTGCCAGTCTGGTGGGAGATACCCTGATCAAACTTGCCCGGCGGCAGGGCATTCCCCTCTCCGGTAAAATACTGGATTTTGGTTGTGGTCCCGGAGTTTTTCTGGAGAAATTACTGACCGCCGGTGCAATCTGCCAGGGGGTTGAGATTTCCCCGGCAACTGCGGAAATGGCAGCTCAGCGCTTACAGCACCATCCGCGTTTCCTTGGGGTAACCCTGCTGAACGACCTTCCCCTGCCCATGAACGATAATACGTTTGATGCGGTTTTTTTGCTGGAGACCATCGAGCATCTGTTAAATGAAGAGCTTGAAGCAGTGTTAAGGGAACTATGGCGGATTCTGACGCCCGGGGGGCGCATTTTGGTAACCACTCCCAATGAAGAATATCTTATCCCGGGGCAGGTCATCTGCCCGGAGTGCGGGTGCATCTTTCACCGCGGGCAGCATGTTCGGTCATGGAATCGGGACTCCTTGTGTTCTTTGATGGACACACACGCTTTCCGGACAGATTTATGCAAAGCCCTTACCCTGCGCCCGGCATCGAAATTGAATTTCCTCCGCAATGTTCTAACGGCGATACGTCGTCATAAAAAAATGAATTTGATTTACATTGGGAGAAAACCGTGAGCCGACCGGATATGAAACACATCCCCTGGCAGCAACGGTTTTCACCCCGGCGAATCCTTGCCATCCGTCTTCAGGCGCTGGGCGATGTGGTGATCACCCTTCCCTACTTGCAGAGTCTGCGGAATCGGCTCCCGGGCAGCCGAATCGATTTCCTGACCCGAAAAGAAGTTGCAGACATTCCCGGGCAATTGGAGTTATTTAACCGGGTGTATGCCATCGGCGGGGGGCGCAATTTCAAATTGCAGAACCTGTTTGCGTTGTTTCTGCTGCCCCGCCTTTTAGCGCAGCACTATGATGTGGTAATCGATCTTCAGAACAATTTCATCAGCCGCTGGATTCGCAAAGTACTCCGTCCCGCCGCCTGGAGTGAGTTCGATCGCTTTTCTCCCCTTTCCGCCGGCGAGCGCACCCGGCATACCATCGATGTTCTGGGCATCTCGGCTGTTGAAATAGCCCCCCTACAACTCAAAGATGATTCGTTGGGAATGGAATTGTTAGAAAAAGCGGGATGGCATCCGGAACAACCATTAGTGGTGCTGAATCCTGCCGGGTATTTTCCCACCCGTAACTGGCCGTTGGAGAACTACGTGGAAATTGCCCGGTTATGGCAAACTCATCAGGCGCCAAATACCCGTTTCCTCCTCCTGGGGGTGAATAGCCTGGATGCCCGCGCTTCATATTTGCAAGAACGCATCGGCGACGCGGTGATAAACCTGGTGGGTCGCACCTCTCCAGCGGAAGCATTCGCCATCCTTAAAAAAACAACCCTGGTAATAACGGAAGATTCCGGTTTAATGCACATGGCATGGGTTGCCGGTGCCCCAACTCTGGCGTTGTTTGGCGCCAGCCGTAGTGACTGGTCGGCACCCATCGGAGCGTACTCCTTCTGTTTAAATTCCGCCGATTTGCCCTGCGGCGAATGCATGGCGGCGGAATGCCGATACGGCGATGTGCATTGCCTGAGCCGCCATACACCGGCGTTCGTGTTCCGCAAAGCCCGGCAATTGATTCGCACGGCAGTACCCAAGGACGAGGTGACGTAATGCGGATTGCAATTGTTATTCCCGGGGGGCTGGGCGTTAAGCATGCCCCGGTTACCATCCCTTTTTTGTATGATCTTATCGAACGGCTCTCCCAATTTCATGAAATCCGGGTATATTCTCTGGCGCGGGTAGATGAGCACAAAAGCCGGCTCCGGATAGGCAATTTTCAAGTGTATGCCCTCTCCGCTTCGCCAACTGCGCCATTGCCAGGCCGGTTCTACCGGCTCCTGCGGATGGTGTCTTCCCACCACCGCCGTCACTCGTTTCACCTCCTTCATGGCTTCTGGGGATTTCCTGCCGGATTTGCCACTGTGCTGCTCGGCACCTTACTCTCCCTGCCTGCCGTGGTCACCCTGATGGGGGGAGAAACGGCTGCAATCCCTGCCATTAACTATGGCAACCTGCTCCATCCCCGCCTTCGGCGCTTTACCCGCTGGACCTGTCGGCGGGCGGATCGCCTCTGCACCCTTACCCGGTTTCAACACGAGGCTTTATCCCAATTGGGGATAACCGGAGATGAGACAACCGTCATTCCAATTGGTGCCAATGCCACTTTGTTTAAGCCTGCTCCTAAAACATTAAAGCCGCCGTACCGGTTTTTACACGTGGGAAACCTGACCGAGGTGAAGGATCAAATTACGTTGTTAAAAGCATTCTGCCAAATCAGCCAGCAGACGGAGGCGGAATTGCGCATCATTGGACCGGATTATTTGGACGGGCAATTACAGCAGCTTGCCGGGGAGTTGGAGATTGCCGATCGGGTTTCCTTTCTTGGAAAATTGGAACATGGGCAACTGCCGCACCACTACCGTTGGGCGCATTTTCTACTTCACACCTCGCTCCATGAAGGGCAGGGGGTGGTGATTGCCGAAGCTGCCGCCAGCGGGGTGGTGGTGAGCGGCACCCGGGTGGGATTAATTGCGGACCTCGGGGGAAAATATTTCGCTACGGCAGCGGTGGGAGATGCGAATACCCTGGCACAACAGGTGCTTCGATTAATTCATCATCCCGATCAGTATTTTGCCCTGCAGAAAAACGCATTGAACTGGGCAATTTCCCATGACATCGACTGGACAGCCGAACAATACCACCGGCTTTACCAACAATTGAAGAATGGGAAGTAATGCGCATGGTTCTCCGAAATCTCATTCCCGTTGAACCGGGAGACAAACCGGTGGATATCCATATCCGGGAAGGAGTGATCTCCGGGGTAACAGCGCATTCGGAGCAAATTGATCCCGGGAGCGTCTCGCTTGCATTCCGCGATGCCATCATTTTCCCGGGATTGATCAATTCCCATGACCACCTGGAATTCGATTTGTATCCCATGTTAGGAGAGGGGGGATATGGCAGCTATCTGGATTGGAGCACCGATATTCATCGCCGGCATGACGATTTAATTGCAAGCATTGAGAAAATCCCCCCGGAACTGCGCTACCGCTGGGGAATCTACAAAAATCTGCTCGCCGGGGTAACCACGGTGATGCAGCATGGGAAACTCCATCCGCTGCCTGGTGGAAAAGATTCCTCAATACATCCGGTAATGCCAATTGATGTGGTGCAAAATTGCCAGACTCTCCACTCGGTTCGTTTGCAACAATGGTGGCGTCTGCGCCTGAATCTTCCGCTCCGGCATCTCCATCGCTGGTGGAAGACACCGGTGGTGCTTCACGTGGGGGAGGGGATCAATGAACTTGCCCGGGAAGAGGTGGATAAGCTGCTGCACTGGAATCTTTTCAAACGCCCCCTCATTGCGGTGCATGGGGTGGCAATGTCGCAACACCAGGCAGCCGGTTTTCGGGCGCTGGTATGGTGCCCGGTTTCCAATCACTTTTTGTTTTCCCGCACCGCCCCGGTAAAACAGTTAAAAGATATCACTGCTGTTTTATTTGGCACCGATTCCACCCTGACCGGTGAATGGAATTTCTGGCACCATCTGCGCCTGGCGCGCCGCCTTAACCAGTTAACAGACCGGGAATTGTATCAATCTGTTACCACTGAGGCTGCCCGAGTATGGGAGCTGCCATGCCAGGGAGGTCTGACTCCCGGAAATTCGGCTGATGTGGTGGTTGCCCGCAAGCGCCTCCCGGATGCGATGGAATCGTTTTTCTCGTTGAATCCCCAAGATATGTTGCTCATCCTCAAAAAAGGTCATCCGGTGCTTTGGGATGCCGATCTCAAAAATCCACTTACCGCCATGCGAAACCGGAAAGCATTCACCACAATTCGGATTGGGCGAACGCTAAAATATGTTTGGGGGGATGTTGCCGGTCTCCTGGAACAAATCCGGCGCTACCACCCGGCAGCGGAATTTCCGGTTACCATTGCCAGGGAAAGAGGTGAAAAATGGAACTGAGTGTTGTCATCCCCACCCGCAACCGGGCTGTTAGTCTGGCAAGGCTGTTGACATCCCTGTCTCAGCAGCCCTATCCGCTTAAGGAAGTGATTGTGGTGGATGCCAGCGATGATCCGCCCGGGGAAGAGCGGCTCCGGCAGGAATTCCCCGAATTACCGCTACGCCACCGGAGGGCTGCTCCTTCTGTGTGCCGGCAGCGGAACCTGGGCATCCGGGCTGCCACCGCCCCATTTGTTTTTTTATGTGATGATGACATCGAAGTGACCCCGTCTTATCTTCCGGAAATTATGGACTACTGGCACCGTCATCCGGAAGCCGGGGCAGTAACCGGGCTGGTGCTGCAACGGAATGAATCCGGCGAGTGGGCATACCGGTTTCCACCGAAAAAATTTCGCCAACTTCTGATAACATTTATTCTCCAGACATCCGTATGGGGCGACCTGGATCAAATTCCGGTGACTGCTCTGAACCGCCTCCCGTTACGGCTGCTGAAGCGATTTTATCGCCGTCGCGGCAATACCTTCTCGCTGGCGGGGTTCCCGCTGGTTACCGATTTTTCCGCACCGGTATTGACCGCCTCGGTCTATGGGTTGGGTGCCAGTGTCATGCGGCGGGAATGGCTGCTGGAACATCCGTACGAGGAGCGGTTAGACCCCTACGGCATCGGCGATAATTACGGCATCGCCATCGCGTTTCCACAGGAACAGCCGGTGCATGTGCTGCGGGAAATCTTTGTCTATCACCATCAGGCAGCGGAAAATCGATTACCCCCGGAAGTTGTTTATTTCCGGCGCATGGCAGCGCTCCGTTATTTTATGAGACAGAGCAATCGCTTTGGAATCTTTCATCGGGTGATGTTGCGCTGGTCGCTGGCGGGAAATGCGGTATGGCAATTTCTTCATGGCAGAATTGCCCTTGCCGGTGCCAGCCTGCGGGCGATGTTCCAGGAAACATCAATTACCTCATAACATAAAATGTATCCCGTTCAGTGCGGAAACTCCTTACGCGCACAGACGCAACTTTCGGAACATTTCTGTGATGGGGAAGCCGGCAAACAAAATTTACTTGCGATTCATGTTATAAACGATTAACATGATTATCTAATATGGCGAAAAATGAATAATAGGATGGAATATATAAATATGAAAACATGTAAAAGAAGATGGGTGGTGTATGAATGGAGTACAAATGGGTCATTCATCATGAAGTTGATGAAGAAGACGTAGACGCGCTTGTTGAAGAACTGGGTATTCCCCGTGTATTGTCCCGGATTTTATTAAAACGGGGGGTGGATAATTTTGAAAAAGCCCAGCTATATTTTCGCCCCACCCTGGAGCAGCTCCATGATCCCTTTTTAATGAAGGATATGGATGTTGCCACGGAGCGCTTACATCGCGCCCTGGAAACCGGTGAGAAGATCCAGGTTTACGGGGATTACGATGTGGACGGCGTTTCCGGCTGCACCCTGCTCTACCTGGTGCTTTCCCGGATGGTGGGCTCCAAGGTAAGTTATTACATTCCGGACCGCATTTCCGAAGGATATGGTCTTTCCAGAGAAGCGATGCGGGAAAGCGCGGAAAAGGGCGTTAATCTGATTGTCACGGTAGACTGCGGGGTAACCGCGGTTGAAGAAATCCGCTATGCCAGGGAACTTGGCATTGATGTGATCGTGTGTGATCATCATGAGCCGGGCGATGAACTGCCCCCGGCGGTGGCGGTGTTAGACCCCAAACGCCCTGACTGCCCCTATCCCTTCAAAGAATTAGCCGGGGTGGGTGTAGGGTTTAAATTTCTGCAAGGGCTGTATGCTCACCTGGGATTGGAACAATCCGAATTAGATGAATACCTGGACATTGTGGCGATTGGCAGTTGCGCCGACATCGTTCCCCTGGTTGATGAGAACCGCATTCTGGTGCGCCACGGATTAGACCGGATCAACTTCAATCCCCGTTTTGGGGTGCGGGCGTTGATTGAGTCATCCGGTCTATCGAAGAAGGAAATCACTGCCGGGTTGATCGTGTTTGTGCTGGCGCCCCGGATCAATGCTGTGGGACGGATGGGCGATGCCCGCCGTGGCGTGCAGCTACTGGCAGCGGAAAGCTTGCAGAAAGCCCGGGAAATGGCAAAGGAACTGGAGAAGGAGAACCGGCTGCGGCGCAATGTGGATGAAGTCACCTTTAAAGAAGCGCTGGAAATTGTGGAAACCAAATTAGACCCGGAAAACGATTATGCCTTCGTGCTCTACAAAAGGGATTGGCATCCCGGGGTGATCGGCATTGTGGCGTCCCGTATCGTGGAGCGCTACTATCGCCCCACAATTATGATTTCCGTTGTGGATGGGGTGGGGAAGGGGTCTGCCCGCAGCGTCACCAATTTTAATATTTATGAAGCCATCAAAGAATGCTCCGAATTCTTAACCACCTTCGGGGGGCACAAATATGCCGCCGGATTGACCATCCCTGAAGAGAACATCCCCCCATTTATTGAAAAATTTAAAGAAGTTGCCCGGAGGGAACTGACCGAGGAAGACCTGGTGCCGGTGATGAAAGTAGACTGTGAAGTAGAGTTGAAAGAATTTGATGAGCGTCTGATTCGCCTTTTAAAATTGATGGGTCCCTTCGGCCCACTGAATTTACGCCCGGTATTTGTCTCCCGGAATTTACGGGTGGTGGGCGAGCCGAGCGTGGTGGGCAACAATCATCTCAAACTCTCCGTGGAACAGGATGGGGTGGTGATGAGCGCCATCGGGTTTAACCTGGGAGACCGCCTTCCCCATATTCTGAACAATAACCAGGTGCTGGATTGTGCTTATGTCATCGAAGAAAACTATTGGAATGGTCGGAAGGAGCTGCAATTGCGCCTGAAGGACATTAAGTAAAGGAAACGGAAGTTGAAAGAATTTTATGCAAATCTGAAGGATAAGAGAGAAGAAAAAGGAATTTCGTTAGAAGAGATTGAACGCAAAACCTGCCTGTCAACCGCGTATTTGAAGGCAATTGAGGAAGGGAACCTGGATGCCCTGCCGCATGGGTACGAACGGATTTATTTAAGACGCTATGCCCGGGAAATCGGTTTGGATCCGGAAGAAGTGTTACGGGATTTTGATTTGTTTACCGGACGATTAACCCCCAAAGCTCCCCGCATGGCAAAACCGGAGCAACCTTCCCCGGAGGGAGAATCTTCCTCCACTTCAACCCCCCGGCTAAAGAAAAGTCTCTCGGTAACTCTTCCCTCGCCATTCCGGAATCTGCCTTCCGGCACTGCCTACCGCATTTTCTGGATAGGTATCGTCGTCATCCTGGTGGCGGTGGCTGGCTATATCACTTATCAACAATACATTTTTGAGAAGAAAAACCGTACCCTGGAGATTAAGGAAATAACCATATCCGACTTGATCGAAAACTACCAGCGCCAGGACAGCGCCTTAACGCCTCAGCTTTCCGGTAACACCGTGGTGCAAAGCGCCCGGAAGCCGCAGGTAATTGTGCAGATGCAGGCGCTGGAACGAACCTGGGTGCGGGAGATCCGGGATGATAAAGACACCACCGAATACATCCTGACGCCCGGTTTGAAACGCCATGTGGAAGCAGTTGAACATGTGCGGTTGCTGTTAGGGCGTGCGGATGGTGTGCGGATTGTGGTGAATGGCGATACCCTGGAACGGTTGGGAGAAGCCAACCAGGTGGTAACGAACCTGCTGTTGGGGAAGGAAGGGATCATCACCAGACGGATTAAAACCGTTCAGGCTACCGCCCCCGTCGATACCGCAGCTACCGATAGCTCCCACCGGGAGGTGGTGTCGCAGGAAAATACTTTACCGGATTCCACACGGATGGAAGAATAAAGATGAACGGCATGGGAGCGGAAGAGCTTGTGGTGTTTATGGAACTCGGAATAAGGTTTGGAGGAGTTAAAAAATGAAGGGTAGCGTTGTGCATGTTGGGAGGTTTATCCTTGTAATTTTCGCCTTAGCTGTGTTGAGCGGCTGTATATTCCATAAAAGTGCTGGTAAAGTTACGGAAGTGGATGGCGAGAAAATGCTCCTGGGAGAAATTGCTTACCAGGATATCTTAAAAAATTTTCCGGAGTGGCAGGAGGTTGATGAGGCGGTTGCGGTAAAACCGGAGGTGGTGGAACGGCTGAAACGGATTCAAACCCCGGTGGAAATCCAGTGCTTTTTGGGCACCTGGTGTTCCGATTCCCGGCATGGCGTACCGCCGATGGTAAAAGCCCTCCAGGCTGCCCGGAACAACAACATCCATTTAACCCTCTATGGGGTCAATCGCCAGAAGGATGACCCGAAGCACCTGGGTCCCCGCTATCATATTGAACGGGTGCCGACGTTTATCCTCTTTCGCAACGGTGAGGAGATTGCCCGGATGGTAGAACATCCTTTGAATGAAACGTTTGCCGAAGATTTGCTCGATATTTTAAAAGTGAAGTAACGATTCAGCTATATGCCCATTTGGGTCATTCCGGCATTTTTCGTGGTAGAAGATTCTCTGAAGAAATCGATGACCGGTATTTTTCATCAATCGCCTCCACCGATTAATGAAAAAACCGGAATGACAGATAAAACATCAAATTTGCCACAAAGCTGAATCATTCTAAAGTCAAATAAAAAAGAGATTTTCCGGTCTGGTTGTATTGGAAACATCTTCGTAATGCTTCGTTGATAATCAGAATTGACAAGAGGTATCAGTGTATCGATTGAATATGAGATTACTTGTTCTCATCCGGCAGGCATCCCGGCTTGTCGGTAACATGCCATCCGGTTTGAACCGTCGAATAACAAGTTCTGTGCGCCCAATATCCTTGTTTATCGAAATGCCGTTATTCGGGATAAACCGGCGGTTATCCCTCAATCCGGTTTTGGTAATTTTGATTGGCATTGCAGTTGTTTTTTCCCACTGTCAGAAATCATCCCCCAAAACCATTGTGGCTCCCAATGGCGGCATAGCCTGTGCGGAGCCGCAAGCCGCACAAGCGGGAATGGAAGTGCTGGAACAGGGCGGCACTGCCCTGGATGCCCTGATAACTGTGGCGTTTTCCATGGCGGTCACTTATCCACGCGCCGGTAATTTAGGCGGCGGCGGATTTTTGGTTTACCGCACCGCAAGGGGTGAGGTCACCACGATAGATTTCCGGGAAACCGCTCCCCTGAAGGCACATTCCGACATGTACTGGGATGAAAAGGGCAACCCGGTGCCCGAGAAAAGCACCGTGGGGGTCCTTGCCGCCGGCATACCGGGCACGGTAAAAGGCTTATCTTTCGCCCATCAAAAATTCGGCACCCTTCCCTGGGCAAAGCTGCTTCGCCCGGCAATCGAGTTTGCCCGGAAAGGGTTTGTTGTGGATGCGGTGCTGAGTGCCGGACTGGCACACCGGGAAGAGCGCTTCAAACGCTTTCCAAACGCTTATGCAATTTTTTTTCCAAACGGTTCTCCGCCCCATCCCGGGGATACCCTTCGTCAGCTCGACCTGGCGCATACGCTGGAGCTGATTGCCCGCGATGGCGAATCGGCGTTTTACCAGGGAGAAATTGCCCGGAAGATTGTCGCATCGGTGCAGAAAGCCGGCGGTATCTTTACCCTGGAAGATTTTCATCAATACCGGGCGGTGGAACGAGAACC
>Ga0256841_1002846_pt1 | contig 13392 bp, 9 predicted proteins | sample 356308metaG_FD_185971 | JGI IMG/M metagenome (GOLD analysis project Ga0256841, IMG submission 185971) | Hydrothermal vent microbial communities from Mid Atlantic Ridge, Atlantic Ocean - 356-308 | ecosystem: Environmental > Aquatic > Marine > Hydrothermal vents | place: Atlantic Ocean: Mid...
TGGCGGGTGTGATTTTGGATATGTGGGCAGTGTAGCCTGCAAGCAGCATTGATGATGTGGTTGTTAGTGTCAAAAGTATCTTTTTCATAGACTTATTATACCCTATAGCTGGTTAATGGTATAATTACAAAAATTAAATTTGGGGCACTGAATGAGCATATTACTTATAGCGGTAGGTATTTTTGTAGGAGCAATATCTGGATTTTTTGGAGTAGGGGGCGGGATGATACTTATCCCTCTGCTTATGACCATAGGATTTGGCATCAAATCGGCCATTGGTATATCGGTAGTGCAGATGGTCTTTAGTTCAGTATATGGCTCATATCTCAACTGGCGTAAAGGGGTGCTTCAGATCAATGAGGGGTTGTGGGTCGGATTTGGTGCTGTGTTTGGCGGTATAGTTGGTGCTCGTTTTACTGATCTGCTGAGTCGTCATACACTTGAGTATATATTTTTGGCTCTTGTGATTTTTGCACTGCTTCGTATCATATTCTCCAAGCCCTACGATCCAAACCAAGAGGAGGGCAAATTCTCAAGTGCACTTCTATTTGTGATCGGTTTTGGTATAGGTGTCATTGCGATGATGCTTGGGGTAGGAGGATCGGTGATGCTCACACCTATACTGGTAGGGTTTTTGCACTTTTCTACCAAAAAAGCTGCGACGGCAGGGCTGTTTTTTGTGGTCTTTTCCGCAGTATCAGGACTTATTTATAAGTTGATTGCAGGCAGCTTTACGCATTTATCGTTAGATATGGTTACAGTTTTGACAGTGGCATTTGCGGCTTTGGTAGGCTCTTGGATAGGTATATGGCTCAAAGACAAAGTCCACGACAGACACCACAAGCTATATATGATTATTATGTATTTTGTGATTTTGTTGCTGCTTGTTAGGAAGATTTGGTTTGCTTAGAGATCGTCAAAGCAATCAGTATCTTTAAAAATGATATAAATATATGTTATAATCTTCAGTTAATTTATCAAAGGAATATAGCTATTGAAATCGCACAAAAGTGAAATGATTGAGCTCTATGGGGCTCGTGAGAATAATCTAAAAAATATTGATCTGACAATCCCAAAAAATCAGCTTGTGGTCATTACCGGCATCAGTGGCAGCGGTAAATCTACTCTGGCATTTAATACTCTGTATGCAGAGGGGCAAAGACGCTATATCGAATCGCTCTCAAGCTATGCTAGGCAGTTTTTGGGGCGGGTCGGCAAGCCTGATGTGGACAAGATAGAGGGGCTTACTCCTGCTATTGCGATCGATCAAAAGACCACCTCCAAAAACCCACGATCTACCGTCGGCACCATCACTGAGATATATGACTATCTCAGACTTTTGTTTGCTCGTGTGGGTAGGCAACATTGCCATCAGTGCGGCAAACCTATATCATCTATGTCGGCCTCTGATATTATCACGGAGGTGTTGAGATTGCCTGAGGGTGCCAAACTAGTCGTAATGGCACCGCTGGTCAAAGAGAAAAAGGGCACATTTGCCGATATGTTGGAGTCTTTGCGTCACAAGGGCTATGTCAGGGCTATGATTGACGGTGTGATGGTGAGGCTGGATGATGAGATTGAGCTTAGCAAGACCAAAAAGCACACTATCAAAGTGGTCATCGATAGGGTGGTGGTCAAAGAGGAGAGCAAAGAGAGAATAGGGCAGGATGTCGAAAAGGCTCTCAATGAGAGCTATGGTGAAGTTGAAATAGAGGTGCTAAACTATGATGAGATAGGGCTTGATCGCAAAGATTATCACTACTCAGAGCACTTGGCGTGTTTTGATTGCAAGCTTAGCTTTGAGCCGCTTGAGCCTGTAAGTTTTTCGTTCAACTCGCCCAAAGGAGCTTGTCCTGCGTGTGACGGGCTTGGTATCAGATATACCATAGATCTCAAAAAGATCATCCAAGGAGCCTTGAGTATCGAAAAGGGTGCCATCAAGATAATGTATGGCTTCAACAAAAGCTACTATACCAAATTTCTAAATGCATTTTGTGAACAAAACGGCATAGATATCAAGGTGCCATATGATGATCTGCCTGAATATGAGAAAAAGATGATACTCTATGGTGCACCCGAACCGGTCAAATTTACTTGGAAACGCCACAGACTCACTCGTGAGTGGCCAGGAGTGGTGAAGTTTGCTCATGATATGTTCAAGGATGAGAAGGATCTGGGCGAATATATGACCGAGAAGGTTTGTGACAAATGCCACGGTAATAGGCTCAGACCAAGATCGCTCTCTGTGATGATAGAAGGTAAAAATATAGCCGATATCATCAATATGCCCATAGAGGAGAGCTATGCATATTTTGCCGATGAGAAAAATTTTGATCATCTATCGCCTCAACAAAAGCTCATAGCTACCCCAATACTCAAAGAGATCAGAGAGAGGCTATTTTTTCTATATGATGTGGGGCTTGGCTATATCACACTCAGTCGTGATGCAAGAACTATCAGCGGCGGAGAGGCTCAACGCATCAGGATAGCTAGTCAGATAGGATCGGGGCTTACAGGTGTGATGTATGTGCTTGATGAGCCAAGTATTGGGCTGCACGAAAGAGATACAATGAAGCTGATTCGCACCCTAAAATCACTCAGAGACAAAGGCAACTCCGTCATAGTGGTGGAGCATGACAAGGAGACGATCGAGTCGGCAGATTTTATAGTAGATATCGGACCGGGAGCCGGCAAGCATGGTGGAGAGGTGGTTTTTGCCGGAATTAGTAGCAAGCTTGCCAAAGCCAAAACTCTCACGGCAGATTATCTCAACGGCAAAAAAAAGATAGAGTATCCACATGGCAAAAAGCCATCAAAGTGGATAGAGATGCACCAAGTGACGCTTAATAACATAAATAATCTATCGGTAAAAATACCGCTTGGCAGATTTGTATGTGTCACAGGCGTGAGTGGTAGCGGCAAGAGTTCGCTTATCTTGCAGACGCTGCTGCCTGTAGCCAAAGAGATGCTCAATCACGCCAAGCATATTAGCTCTGTGGATGGAGTGAAGATAGATGGACTTGAGCAGCTGGATAAGGTGATAGCACTAGATCAAAGCCCTATCGGTAGAACCCCTAGATCCAATCCTGCTACATATACAGGTATGATGGATGAGATTAGAAAACTATTTGCTCAGACCAAAGAAGCAGAGCTTAGAGGCTACAAGGTAGGGCGTTTTAGCTTCAATGTCAAAGGTGGTAGGTGCGAAAAGTGTCAAGGAGATGGGCAGATTAAAATAGAGATGCACTTTTTGCCTGATGTTTTGGTAGAGTGCGATGCCTGCAATGGTACGAGATACAACGAGCAGACTCTTGAGGTCAAATACAAAGGCAAATCTATTGCAGATGTGCTTGCTATGAGTGTAGATGAAGCTAGTGAATTTTTCAAGGCCATACCTGCAATAGCTGCCAAGCTCAAGACTCTTAGAGATGTAGGGCTTGGATATATCACACTTGGTCAAAATGCCACAACACTATCAGGCGGAGAGGCTCAAAGGATCAAGCTAAGCAAAGAGCTAAGCCGCAAGGATACGGGCAATACACTCTATATCCTTGATGAGCCGACTACGGGACTGCACTTTGATGATGTCAATCGCCTAACCGGCGTGCTTCATCATTTGGTTGAGCTTGGCAATAGCGTCATTGTGGTAGAGCACAATCTGGATATGATCAAAAATGCCGATCATATCATAGATATGGGTCCTGAAGGGGGCAACAAAGGTGGTCTAATCATAGCTGTCGGGACTCCCGAAGAGTTGGCGCGAGGGCATCAAAAAACAGGCAGCTACACAGGACTTTATCTTGCCAAAGAGTTAGGAGATAAAAAATGAAAACGATCACTATCATAGACACATTTGGATTTTTCTTTAGATCCTATTTTGCGCTGCCTCCGCTTCGCAATTCAGAGGGGTTTCCTACGGGATTGTTGACAGGCTTTATCAACTTGGTAGATTCTCTTAGGCGTGATCACTCTACTGATTATTTGGTTTTTGCATTGGATAGCAAAGGTCCAACCTTTAGAAACAAGATCTATCCTGAGTATAAAGCCAACAGAGAGGCACCGCCCGAGGATTTGACCAAGCAGCTTCCAATTGCCATCAAATGGATAGAGCAGATGGGATTTGCAAATCTATCCAAAGATGGTTTTGAGGCAGATGATGTGATCACTACCGTTACGAAGTTTGCCAAACAACAGGGGCTAAAAGTTCGCATCGTATCTCACGATAAGGATCTATATCAGCTCATTGATGATGAGACGGTAGTGATGTTCGACTCTGTCAAACGCAGAGAGGTAGATGAGCAATCTTGTATAGAGAAGTTTGGGGTGCACCCTAGGGATTTTGTGGATTTTCAGGCTATATTGGGTGACAGCTCAGACAATGTGCCCGGTGTCAAAGGTATAGGCAAGGTTGGTGCAGCTAAGCTAATCAATGAGTTTCATACGCTTGAAAATATCTATGCCAACATAGACAAAGCCGGCACACCACGCATCCAAAAGCTCCTGCTTGAGAGCAAAGATCAGGCGTTTCTCTCAAGAGAGCTTGTGAGGATGCGTGATGATGTTTTTGATGATCTTAAGCTTGATGAATTTAAATTTGAAAACAAAAATTATCTAAGCCCTCTAATAGATGATTTTGAAAAGTATGAGATGAGACAGGCTATCAAGAAGGCTATGGTGGGGCAAGATCAAGAAGCACTCAAGACAACCCAAAAGAGAGCCCAAGAGTCCAAAATGAGCTTTGAGGCAATTGCTCTAGATACGATTGAGAGATTGGATGCTGTGATAGATGCTATCAATGATGATGCTATCGTAGCTTTTGATACTGAGACTACCGGACTCGATACCAAAAGTGCCAAAATAGTAGGCTTTAGCTTTTGTATAGATGAACAAAGAGCCTATTATGTGCCAATAGCCCATAGCTATTTAGGTGTTGAGGAGCAGATACATATTGATGATGCACTAAAAGCTTTAAAAAAACTGCTTAAACATAAAATTGTGGGGCAAAATCTAAAGTTTGATCTCTCCTTGCTTTATAATCAATATGATTTTGATGAGATTATCCCGTTTGCCGATACTATGATAATGGCTTGGCTAAATAATCCGGGCACAAAAGTAGGACTAGATAGCTTGGCTATGAAGTTTTTTAAGTATAAGATGAAGTTATTCAAAGATACAGTCAAGAAGGGTGAAGATTTTTCGTCAGTGCCTATCAAAGAGGCTACTTCTTATGCGGCGGAGGATGCCTGGATGACATATCTGCTCTACAACGCTTTGCTAAAAAAGATGCAACTCTCCTCTTTGCAAAAGCTACTTGATGAGGCAAGGGATGTAGAGTATCCATTTATAAATGTGCTCATCAGGATGGAGGCTTTGGGTATCAAAGTGGACAAAAATATACTTCTTAGACTCAAAGAGCAGTTGAGCCAAAAACTAGAAAGTCTCACCCAAAATATCTATGCTTTAACAGGCAGTGAATTTAATATCCGCTCAACCCAGCAGCTTGGTATAATTTTGTTTCAACAACTCGGACTCAAGGGTGGCAAAAAGACCAAGACCGGCTATAGCACCAATGAAAAGGTTCTAAATTCACTTAAAAATGAACACGATATCATCCCAAAACTGCTAGAGTATAGAGAGCACCAAAAGATACTCTCTACCTATGTGGAGCCACTGTTGAAGCTATCCAAACAAGACAAACAAAGCAGAATATACACCTCCTTTATCCAAACGGGCACAGCCACAGGCAGGCTAAGCTCCAAAGATCCAAACCTCCAAAATATCCCCGTGCGATCAGAGCTTGGCAGATCAGTCAGAGAGGCATTTGTAGCTAAAGATGGATACAAACTTGTAAGTATAGACTACTCCCAAATAGAGTTGCGACTTTTGGCTCATTTTTCGCAAGATGCAGCACTTTTGGATGCGTTTAACAACAATGTGGATATACATATGGCTACAGCCATCGAACTCTTTGGTGAGGATGAGGCTAGAGCCAAAAGAAGCTTTGCCAAATCGGTCAATTTTGGGCTGCTTTATGGAATGGGACCCAAGAAACTATCGGAAGAGCTAAACATAAGCACGCAAGAGGCAAAAGAGATCATAGCCAACTATTTCGCTTCATTTCCTACGGTCAAAAACTTTCTAGAGAGCATACAAGAGAGAGTCAAAATAGATGGATATGTAGAGACGATACTTGGCAGACGCAGAGTGTTTGATTATGAGAGTGCCAACGGTATGCAAAAGGCAGCCTTTATGAGAGAGTCGGTAAATACGGTATTTCAAGGCTCAGCCGCAGATTTAATCAAACTATCTATGCTAGAGATAGATAGATTTATAGCTGAAGAGAAACCTGATGCAAATATGCTGCTTCAAATCCATGATGAACTGATCTTTGAGATCAAAGAGGATCAAGTAGAGGATATCACCAATAGATTTAAGCATATTATGGAAAATATTTATGAGCTGAATGTTCCGCTAGAGTGTTCAGTTAGCATAGGCAATAGCTGGGGTGAGTTAAAATAGCCAATAAATTCAAGATTTTGCCAAGAAAATAAGATATAATGCTGATGTAAAAAATTTTATTAGGGGGTCTTCATGTTAGAAGAGTTCAAAAAATTTCTCATCAAGGGAAATATGGTGGATATGGCCGTAGGCTTTATCTTTGGTGCAGCATTTGCTACGGTTGTCAAATCGCTTGTTAATAATATAATTATGCCACCTGTCGGCAAACTGCTTGGAAATGTTGATTTTTCCCAGCTCTTTATAGCGCTTGACGGCAAAGAGTATGCATCCATGGAGGCTTTGAAAAAAGCAGGTGCACCGGCAATCAAATACGGTGTTTTTATAAATGATCTTATATCTTTTATAATACTTGGTTTTGTTATGTTTATGTTTATCAGAGCATACAACAAAATGAAAGAGCCGGAGCCAGAAGCAGCACCTACAGAAAAAACTTGCTCGCAATGTGCAATGAAGATACCTGTAGATGCCAAAGTATGTGCCTACTGCGGCAATACAGAGGTATAAGCAAATTTTCAGGGCTTAGGGGGTATAGTTTTGCCCTCTTTGTCCCCATCGCTTAACTGGATAAAGCAGGGCCCTCCTAAGGCCTAGCTAGAGGTTCGAGTCCTCTTGGGGATACCATCTTTGGCTTATTTGGGTGCATCTTGCACTGCTCTTCATTGCGGCATATTGTAATATGCCTCATTCAGGAGCAGCACAATCTACACCCAACTAAGCCAAAGCTATATTTTAAATCATTTGTCCACATCCTGCACTAGTCTTCACTGCGGCATATTGTAATATGTCTCATTCAGAACTAGCACAATCTGCACCCAAATAAACCAAAGCCGTCTTAAAAATTATTTGTCCACGTCCTGCACAAGTTTTCACTGCAATATATTGCAATATGCCTCATTCAGAAGCAGCACAATCTATACACAACTAAGCCAAAGTTATATAAAATCATTTGAGCTCGTTGTAAAATTTGTATGTTGTGATGCACTAATAGTAACAATTTCTCTTTTTGCTTTTTAAATTTATGCTTTCCAAAGTGCCATAAGCAAAAATGGGCTATAATCCTATCAAATTCTAATCATAAGAGGTTTTCGTATGGAAGGTGTTTATACCTATTTGGGTGCTTTGTTTGGTGGTCACAATGGTGAAGGTGTGGGCATGTTTATTGCTCACCTTGTTTTGGTCTTATTGATAGCTGTTTTTGTAGCATACAAAGCTACAAAGAGCCTCAAAGCAGTTCCTACTGGTACTCAAAATGTGATGGAGGCTTATTTGCAGGGTGTTATTGCTATGGGCAAGGATGTCATAGGTGAGAAGCTGGCACGCAAATATCTTCCACTTGTGGCTACTATTGGTGTATTTGTATTTATTGCCAATGTCATCGGTATCATACCAGGTTTTGAGTCACCGACTGCCAATATCAATGTGACGCTTGTCTTGGCTGTTATTGTATTTTTGTATTACAACTATGAAGGCATCAAAGAGAATGGAGTAATAAAATACTTCGCCCACTTTATGGGACCAGTTAAACTATTGGCTCCTTTGATGTTTCCAATAGAGATAGTATCTCATTTCTCAAGAATCATCTCGCTAAGCTTCCGTTTGTTTGGTAACATGAAGGGTGATGATCTTTTCTTGTGGGTTCTTTTGATGCTGGCTCCTTGGATAGTGCCTCTTCCTGCATACCTACTTTTGACATTCTCGGCACTTCTTCAGACATTTGTATTTATGATACTTGCTTATGTGTATCTCGCCGGAGCACTTGTGCACGATGAAGAGCATGCAGCCGATGCACTCTAATCTGCTTAAAAGAAAGAGACTATTGTTCTCTTTCTGAACCTCTTCAAATAGCAACAAACTTCATCAAATTTATAATCATAGAGTAGGGTAGGGCTACTAAAATAGCCATATAATGGGAATTTAATCTCTACAATTTAGTATAAACATATAAATAAAGCCTTTTTTTAACATTGAAAAATAGTAAAAATAGTAAAAAATTCATATTTTTTAATTTAATTTCAGTATTTTTTAATATTAAAGATGCTAAAGTTGTCGAGTAAAAACAAGGGGTTAGGTCAATAAATGTTTATACTCTATTTAGTTGACCTATATATAGTTAGTTATTATTGCCTTGAGCAATATGATGTAAACAAAAAAACAAGGGGTAACAAATGAAAAAGACAATCACAAGAATTGCTTTATCAACTGTTCTGATCAGCGGTGCATTGTTTGCAGGAAAGAATGTGGCTCCAGTTGAGTCCGAAGTGGTTCCTGTAGCAAACATTAATCCATTTTATGTGGGTATAGGCGGCGTCTGGGCGCTTAACAGTAGAGAGTGTTCATGCCAGAGTACAAGATTGAAAAATAATTCTTTGGGCTTTGTTGGCAGAATAGGTTATGATTTTAATAAATATATTGGTGTAGAAGCAAGATATCTTAAAGCAAAGTGGAATAAAAACTTCGCTGAGACTACTCACTATGGTATATATCTCAAGCCACAATACTATTTGGGCAACGATATAAATATATATGGTTTGATTGGTTATGGTCATACAAATATTCACTGTACACACAATAGTGTTCAGAGAGATTATGATAAAAACGGTATAGCTTTGGGTCTTGGTTTTGAGTATGATTTGCATGCTAAAAATGATGGTCAGGGGCCAGATGAAAAGGGATTTGGTGTATGGGCAGACTATACAAATCTTTTGCATAATTCAGGGCCTTCAAAAATCAAGGCAAATGTATTTACGGCAGGCGTAACATACGATTTCTAATATAAATAGAGACGGTGCATTGCACCCTCTATGTTATACTTTTTCTTTCAAAATTTTCAAACTCTCTCAAATAAGCAAAACGATATAATATTACTAACTATATTTTTATTCCAAGGTTATAGCGATGTTTGAAACCGTCATTGGGCTAGAGGTTCATATACAACTAAATACAGTAACAAAACTATTTTGCAGTTGTCCTACTTCATTTTCTGCTCATCAAAACAGCAACACTTGCCCTACTTGTTTGGCTTTACCGGGTGCTTTGCCTGTAGTAAACAAAGAGGCAGCTGTCAAGGCAATGCTTTTTGCCAATGCAGTAGATGCCGAGATTAACGAAGCAAGTAGATTTGATCGTAAGTCATATTTTTATCCAGACTCTCCGAGTGCGTATCAGATTACACAATTTTATGAGCCGATTTTGCGTAATGGCAAAGTAAAAATCAACCTTGATGATGGCACTGAGAAGATCATTAATATTACCGAGGCACATTTAGAGGCAGATGCCGGCAAAAATATACATGACGGTGCTATCTCAAAAGTAGATCTAAACCGTGCCGGCACACCATTACTTGAGATTGTCAGTGCCCCGGATCTCAGAAGTGCCGATGAGACGGTTGCCTACCTGAAAAAACTACACTCAACCGTAAGATATCTTGATATCAGTGATGCCAATATGCAGGAGGGCTCCTTCAGGTGCGACGTCAATATATCCATCAGACCCAAAGGGCAAGAGGAATTTGGCACTCGCGTAGAGGTAAAAAATATGAACTCGTTTAGATTTATAGCCCAAGCAATAGCTTATGAGGTCCAAAGACAAATGGAGGCATATGAAGATGGTGTCTATGAGCAGGAGGTGGTGCAGGAGACAAGGCTTTTTGATACCGAAGCCGGAGAGACCCGCTCAATGAGAGGCAAAGAGGAGGCAGCTGATTATAGATATTTTCCAGAACCTGACTTGCGTCCTTTGATAGTATCAGAGGAGATGAAAGAGGCTGCAAGCCGCATACCTGAGTTGCCTGATGAGAAGACTGAGAGATATATAGATGAGCTTGGAATCAAAAGATATGATGCGCTGGTGATTACATCTGACAAGGAGATGGCAGCCTATTTTGAAGAGATGATAAAGAGCGGCGCAGAGCCAAAAAATGCCGTAACATGGCTGACTTCTGAACTTTTGGGCAGACTGAACAAGACATCATTGTCTATAGTAAATTCACCTGTATCATCTAAAACTATGGGAGAATTATTATCCAAAATATCAGATGGCACAATTTCCGGCAAGGGTGCCAAAGAGGTGCTTGATTATATGTTTGAAAATGATAATAGAGACATAGACGCTATCATTGATCAACTTGGGCTTGCCCAGGTGAGTGATGATGGGGCAATTGTTGCAATGATTGATGAAGTACTCTCTGTCAATAAGGATAAAGTAGCTGAGTATAAATCAGGCAAAGAGAAACTGTTTGGGTTTTTTGTGGGTCAAGTCATGAAAGCAAGCAAAGGTGCAGCAAATCCTGCCAAGGTAAACGAACTTTTAAAAGAGAGATTAGGTTGATTGTGCTGAAGGGATCATTGTATGAATAGGCTTATTGTTTATTTTGCTCTACTCCTATACCATTCACGAAGATACAAAAAAGCCAAACAGTTTGCAAGAGATCTTCTTTTTGACCAAAACAATATATATAAAAAATATTTTGATTTAACTATTATTTTTCTTGTTATTACCTCCGTCTTTATATTGATATATGAGGTCAAACATGAGGTGCCGAGATGGCTTGATAATTATGATATATATTTTGTGTCAATAGTATTTGCAATAGAGTATATGCTTAGATTGTGGGTGCACAATGATTTGTCCGTGATGATCATAAATGAATACAATGATGCTAAATTTTTGGGTAAAGATTTCAATGTTTTTAGAGTCCTAAAAAAGGGCTTGTATCAAAAGTTGAAATATATGATTACTCCATCTGCTATCGTAGATCTATTGGCAATACTGCCTGCATATCGTCCCCTTAGGATACTTCGTGTTTTTATTCTTTTTAGGGTTTTTAAACTACTTCGATATACAAAAAGTATAAATCAATTTGTAGATGTTATTACAACTAAGAAATTTGAACTTTTAACGCTTCTTTTCTTGTTATTTTTTATTGTCTTTACGTCAGGGATAGCTATCTACATACTGGAAGCAGATAAAAATCCACATATCCACACGCTTTTTGATGGGATATATTGGGCAGTAGTGACTGTGGCCACTGTTGGATATGGAGATATAGCACCCGTGACAGATGTAGGCAGAGCAATATCTATCTTGATCATTATCAGTGGTATAGCTATGATCTCATTTGTCACTTCGATTATTGTTTCGGCATTTTCTGAGAGGCTTTATGAGATAAAAGAGCACAAAGTAGTAACAGAACTTAATAAAAGTAGATCATTTTTGGTTATATGTGGTTATGGTCAATTGACAAAGATGTTTTTGCGTCAAAACAGAAAAAATATAGATAACCATGTAATAATAGATAACAACCTGCAAAGAGTTATTGAGGCAAAAAAGAGCGGTTATGTCGCAATACATGACAATGCTAGCAGCTATGCAACAATGAGCAAATTTGATGCAGAAAATAGCGACATTACTGTGCTTGCACTTACTGCGAGCGATGTTGAGAACATATATATAGCATTGAATGTTAGAAGTATTTCCCGCAAGATACGGCTGGTCGGCAGAGTAAATGATCCAGAGAATATAGATAAATTTAGACATGCGGGTGTGGATGAAATATTGATACCCAATATAGTAGCCAACACTATGGTGTATACAGCTATAACCCAACCCACAATGTACAAGGCTATTCACGCTATTCTTACCGGTAAAGGAGTAGCCAATATAGATGAAATCCACGTTCATCAATCTCACGGTATTGCAGGCAGAGCAATTAAAGAGCTACATTTTAAGGAGAGCAAACTGCTTTTTATAGGCATACAGAGAGAAAAAGAGTTCATATTTAATCCTCCATCTTCAGAGATAATACAGCCTCATGATATTCTGCTCGTAATGGGTAGAAAAATAAGTCTGGACTATTTTAAATCCATTCACAAAGGCAATATAAATGTCTAGAAAAAAAATCGCAATTTTTGGTTATGGAAATCATGGGAAATATTTGGCGCAAGGTTTGCACAGAGATGGTTTTGATATTACCATTATAGAGAGCGACAAAACATTTTATAAAGATGCAAAAAGTGATGGTTTTGAGGATGTCCATCTGTTGGATGTTACCAGAGATAGCGAGCTAACAGGCAAGATAGATTTTGGTGAATATGCGCAGTTGGTATGTGTAATGGATGATGAGCACCTGAATGTATTTTTGACGCTTTCTCTCAGTTCGCTATACAAAGATTCATATATTTTGGCAATTTCTGATTCGGTTAATGTGACCAAAAAACTCAAAATGGCAGGAGCAAGCAAGGTAATAGATCTATATGATGTAAGTGCAAACAAGATTTATAATATTTTGGATAAACCTGTTGCTACGAGATTGCTGGAGGAGTTTGTAGTCAATAGAAAAGGCATCACTTTTAAAGAGATGCTTATTCCAGAAGGGTCATTTTTGGATCAAATGATGGTAGATGATGTTAATTTTTCCAAATATGGTGTACTCTTTATTGGTATGATCGATGAGGAGAAGGCCCACTCATTCATCTTTGTGACAGCCGGATTGGAGCATAAGCTGGATGCAGGAGACACTATTGTATGTTTGGGCGAAAAAGAGCACTTGAATGCTTTTGCGCGCTTGATAAAAAAGAGCAAAGATGATATATCAATAGAGGCAAAGATATGAAAATAGCAGTGATAGGAGCAGGCAAGTGGGGGCAGGCGCTATATCATGCTTATAGCAAAAAAAATGAAGTGGTTATTACATCCAGGACACATAGGGATATTGATAACTTTGTTTCACTTGAAGATGCCTTGAGGTACCCCTATTTGATAATGGCTCTGCCGGCACAGAGTGTAAGGGAATGGATGTCCAAAAACTTTGTAGATAATGACCAAAAACTACTCGTAGCAGCAAAGGGCATTGAGACCAATAATGGAGCTTTCTTG
>Ga0256841_1002847_pt1 | contig 13389 bp, 11 predicted proteins | sample 356308metaG_FD_185971 | JGI IMG/M metagenome (GOLD analysis project Ga0256841, IMG submission 185971) | Hydrothermal vent microbial communities from Mid Atlantic Ridge, Atlantic Ocean - 356-308 | ecosystem: Environmental > Aquatic > Marine > Hydrothermal vents | place: Atlantic Ocean: Mid...
AGGGATGTTATTTGGAAAACGTCAATTCAAACAAGTTTTTCACCTATGCCGACCCCGGTTTCAACAACCCCAACGTTCAGCTCGACAATCTCACTTTCGGCGCGCCAAAGGCAGTTCCCCTGCCCGCAGCCGCCTGGTTGTTCGGCAGCGCCCTGTTGGGCGGCGGCATCATGCGCCGCAAGCCGGGAACAACAGTCAACTCCTGAATGAAAACCGACATTATTCAACAATCAAGAGGTATCCAATCATGAAAACACTACTGAAAACCACACTCCTGACCACCCTTCTGGCCACTGGCAACACCTTCGCCGCCACCCTCTGGGAACCTTCCAACGCCACTTTGGGCAACGAACTGTTCAATGTGGATATCGCCGCCATCGAAGGCGGGCAGTTGGCCCTGTTCGAGGCGGATGACACCGCCATGGCCAACCCTTATCCCCTGGAAGAATATGGCAGCATCAATTTCGCCATGCCGTCAGGGGCCAGCGCGCCCACCCTGATGATCATGGACAGCCGCAACCAGTTCACCGAAATCGCCGCCACCGGCAGCATGGACTTCATGCTCGGCATGAATAGCGGCAATGGATGGACCGCCGACAGCGGCTTCCAATGGCTGGGAGGGGATTTCTACCAGGTGGATTTCGGCGCTTCCGGACACGCCACGCTGGTGGACGCCATTCCCGCCACTGCCGCGCCAGCGGCGGTTCCGGTGCCGGCCGCCGCCTGGCTGCTGGGTTCGGCCTTGCTGGGCCTGACCGGCCTGGGCAGGAAACGCGCCACGGCTTCCGAAATCGACATCTGAAGCCCTAAAGTTGAGCCAAAGGAGCAACCCATCATGAAGAACTCATCATTCTTTCAAACCCTGTTGACCACCCTGATTCTGGTTCAGGCCCCTTGCCATGGGGCCACCCTTGCCAACCCGCCCTTCGACCTGGATTTCGGCGATCTCCAGGTCACCTGGACCCGCAATCCCGATGGCAACCTGGATATCACCGTCACCGGGAAAACCACCGGTTGGGTCGGAATCGGCTTTTCCAACGACCAATCCATGCTCAACAGCGATGTCATTCTGGGAGGCGTGGGCTGTTGCAACCAAAATTATCTGTATGACGCCTGGGCCAGTGATCACGCTCCTCCCGCGGTGGACACCCAAAATGATCTCACCTTGCTATCTGCCAGCGAGGCAAACGGAACCACCGAGATTCGCTTCGAACGCCCCCTGGCGACCGGCGACGGCAATGACCTGGACCTGACCCAGGGGCCGGTGTATCTGCTATGGGCCCTGGGTCCGGAAGACATCACCGATCCCACCCAGGCAGCTTATCACTTGAGCAACCGGGGCGTCAGCGCCGGCAAAATCGATTTCAACGTCAGCGCGGTCCCCTTGCCGGGGGCGGTGTGGCTGTTCGGACCGGCGTTGTCCGGTCTCGGAATCTGGCTGCGGAGAAAAAACCACGTTGAGACGGATGCGGCAAATACCGCAACCGCCGGGTGATATGCCTCAAAACCGCCGGGTGGCGTCAGGAAAGTGCTTGGTTTTCCTGGCCCATCACCCCGGCATGACAATTGCTATAAAAAATTCAAGGAGAACCCGACATGTTTACCACCAAAATCTTCCGAATCACAGCAGTGAGGCTGGCCATGTCTCTGCCTTGCCTGATAGCGGCGGGGCAGGCCCTGGGCCACGGCGAAAACGCGCCGCCTTCCCTGCAACTGGCGGAAATCCCTCCGGTGCCGGGGCTTTTGGAAAAAGACGATTCTCTCGGCGTCCCCACCCCCATCGTGGTGGACAAGGAAAAAGCCATCGTCCTCGGCAAGGCCCTGTTCTGGGATATGCAGGTGGGCAGCGACGGCGTCGCCTGCGGCACCTGCCACTTTGCCGCCGGCGCCGACCACCGGATCAAGAACCAGATTTATCCCTCTAAAGACAATCGCTTCGATCCCACCGCCTCGGGTGGCAAGGGCGGTCCCAACTATACCTTGACCCGCAGTGACTTCCCTACCACCCAATTCAACAATCCGGCTGACAAGTCTTCGGGAATAAAATTCCAGACCGACGACGTGGTCGGTTCCCAGGGGGTATTCAAGGGAAAATTCGAAAAAATGGCCATGAAGGGCCGGCGGGTCCACGAAAGTTGCGACCGCAGCGAGCCCGATCCGGTTCATCAGGTGAGCGGTGTCAATACCCGGCGGCTGGAACCGAGGAACACCCCGACCATGATCAATGCGGTATTCAACCACCGCAATTTCTGGGACGGGCGCGCCAACAACATTTTCAATGGCCGCAGCGCCTTTGGCGAACGCGACCCCAATGCCTTTATCTGGGTGGCCGCGGATGATGGCTCAGCGGTCAAGAAACGGTTGCGCCTGATCAATTCCTCGTTGGCTTCCCAAGCCATGGACCCGCCGATCCGCAGCGATACGGAAATGCCGTGTGTGGGCCGCAAGTTCGAGGATCTGGGCACCAAACTGCTCCATGTCCGGCCCCTTCGGGTCCAGCGGGTACACCTGGAAGACAGCGTGCTGGGCCCCTATGCCTCCCTATCCGGGCGCGGCCTGCGCACCACCTATGCGCGGCTGATCCGGCAAGCGTTCAATCCCAAATACTGGGCCGGCAATGGAGATTTCGGCACCGCGCCCGACGGCCACCGGTACTCCATGCTGGAGGCCAATTTTTCCTTGTTTTTCGGGCTGGCAATTCAACTCTATGAATCGACGCTGGTTTCGGATCAAGCGCCGTATGACTTGAGCCGGCGAGCAGAAAACGTCGGCATAATATCCGCGTGGGCACCAGCCGATCTTAACCAACAAGAATTGCGTGGCCTGCAGCTGTTCAATAGCTCCCACTGCCAATTCTGTCACGACGGGCCTACTTTCTCCACGGCCGCGGTTCCCGAAGTCCGCTTGGTCACTACCCCGGGTGCCAATCCAGACAACCGTACCGCAGGGAATGTACCTTCTCACATCAATCGTCTGGACACCTTGACATTCGGGCCGACCCTGCATGATGTCGGTTATTTCAATACCGGCGTAATCGAACCCGGGAATGAAGATCTGGGCGTTGGCGGTGCCGATCCTTTTGGCAATCCCTTGTCACTGTCCGCTCAATACATCGAATTTCTCCAAGGCAATGAAGCAAAGGTTTTCGATCCATTCAATGCGCAAATCTGCTTTTTCGAAAGGAAATTCGGAGGAGATTTCGGACGCGACCAACTGATTCCCGATCCCATGGGGGTTTCAGGCTGCAAGAATGAAGTAATTGCAAAAATACTCGCCAAGGCTCCCAGTGAGGAGGCAGCCAAAGCGGAATACGGTAAACCCGGTCATGGTGCCTTGAGGGTGGCTCCCTCCGCCTTCAAAGTGCCAACGCTGCGCAATGTGGAGCTGACCGGCCCTTACTTCCACAATGGCAGCGCCGCAACCCTCCGGGAAGTGATCGAGTTCTACAACCGTAATAGCAATCATGATCCAGCCCACAAAAGCCCCCAAATGTTTGAACTCGGCTTGTCGGATCAGGACATCGACGATCTGGTGGCATTCCTCAAAAGCCTAACCGACCCCAGGGTGAAGTGGGAACGGGCGCCGTTCGATCACCCGGAGATTTTCGTTCCGGCGGGCCATGTGGGGGACGAGAATTTCGTCGAGGCCCGTCTCAACGGCACCGCCAAGGACGAATGGCTGCGGATTCCGGAAGTGGGCAAAAACGGCCGCACCCCGGAAATGGGACCGGTCAAGACCTTCGAGGAAGTCCTGTGCGAGGCAAACCCGGACGACCCGAAATGCCCGTGAGGACATTCATCTAACCCGGTGGAAGGTATCTTCGGATACCTTCCTTTTTGCATCAAAAACCATGCTTTTGACAAGGATAAAAAATGATCTTTCGCAATATCCGCTACAAACCCATTTTCTTTCTGACTACCCTCAGTCTGGCCACAGCCGGAGGACTGGGCCTGTCCGGCATGAGCCCGCTCCCGCCGCCGGGCGAATCCAGCTTTACCGGCATGGGAGACCCCCAAACCCTGGCCCGGCGCTACCAGCATTGGGCACAAAAACAGGACCGGCGCAACCCCAATCTTTTGACCCTTTCCCTGCACCCGCCGCAAGACGAAGGCAATGCCGCCACCCGGGGCACCTTGCGGCTGGATCTGGTGGAAGGCACCCTGGATTTCCGTCTGGAAAACGCAGCGAAAAACCAGGAATACGCCATCTGGCTCCTCGACACTCCCCGCCCCGCTTCCCACGCCCCACCGGCGCGGGTTCTCGCCGGCACGCTGAAAACCGGCAACGATGGGAAGGCTACCTTGAGCACACGTCTGCAAGCGGCATCGCTCCCGCCTGGGTTCCATATCGGCACCGCTACCGTGGCGGCCAAAGGCGCCGATCCTCAGACCCGGGCCGTGATTTCGGGGCAACCGTCGCTGTTTCAGCGCCTCTATCACCACCGGCGTCCCTGGGCACTTGCCCGGACCGGGATATTCGACTCCACCCATGACACAAAACCCCTGGCCTTCCTGTTGTCCAAGCCCGCCTTGGCCGAGGGGGAAGCCTCCACCGAAGATATTCTCGGAGCACTGGTGACCGAGGGAAGGGAGATCTTCCACCACGAAACCTTTGGCGGCAATGGCCGGACCTGCGGCACCTGTCACCGGGAAGACAACAATTTCACCATCGATCCCAACTACATCGCCCGGCTGCCGGACGACGATCCATTGTTCGTCCATGAATACGACCCGGCACTGGCCAGCCTCGAACACGCCGATCTTCTCCGGCAAATGGCCCTCATTCAAGCCAATGTGGACGGCTTCGATCAACCGCCGGTATTGCGGGGCGTGCCCCACCTCTTGTCGCTCATCACTTCCAGCGATGCGGAGGAAGAAGACAGTGGGGAAATCGCCAACGCCACGGGCTGGTCCGGCGACGGCGCGCCAGGTGATGGATCCTTGCGCATGTTCTCCGTAGGCGCGGTCCGCCAGCACATGACCCGCTCCCTGGAACGGATCGAGGGCGTCGATTTTCGCCTGCCCACCGAGCATGAACTGGATGCCCTGGAAGCCTATATGCTGTCTTTGGGCAGGCAGCAAGATCCAGATCTGGAAGCCATGGTATTTTTGAACCCCATTGTCGAACGGGGCAAGGAATTGTTCAATCAGAAGAAAAATCCGGTGGATGAGGACGGCAATCCCATCTTCGGACAAAGCGCCAATTGCAAGGGGTGTCATGTGAACGGCGGCGGTCACAGTTCCTCCACCCACGCCAACCCGATTCGTGATACCGGGGTGGAAAACGCTTTGGACGACCCCGCCCACTTGATCGATCCCGCCATTGCCTACGACGGCGGCTTCGGGCGGCAACCGCGCAATTGCGGCCCGAATCTGAACCACCCCTGTTTTGGCGACGGCCGCTTCAGCACCCAGCCGGCCATAGAAGCCGCCGACACTCCCCCCTACTTCCACAACAATTCAGTCAACACCATCGAACAGGTAGTGGCCTTCTATACCGGCCCTGCCTTCAACAATTCCCCCGGCGCCCTGACCGGCTCCGGCAGCAACCGGCAAATCGTGCTCGACGCCAGCCAGATGACCGCGGTGGCCCTGTTCCTCCGCGCTATCAACGCAGTGGAAAATATCGACAGTTCCAACCGCCTGGACTGGCGTGCCAAACAACTGGGGAGACGGGATGGACGCGAGGAGATCAAACTGGCAATCAGCGAGACCGAAGACGCCATCGGGGTTTTAAAAGGAGGCATCCTAAACGTGTATCCCAAAGCGGTGAAAAAACTCCAACGGGCCTTGAAGCTGGAGAAGATTGCCCGCCGTGCCGGGGTCCGGCGGTGGCGCAACCGTCTTCTGGATAGGGCAACCCGTTTCAAAACCCAAGCCAGAAATTTGATTGTGACAGAGTAACTGGGAATTTTTCCATAAAAAAATGGCGGTGTTTTAACCGCCATTTTTTATGCATGGCAATCGCATGAATCCATGCTCCCCTAACCCCTCGCGCTTCGCCGGGCGGGCGGGACACCTCCGGCGCCCCAAGGATGGACCGCTGCGTCCTCCGAACCGCTGCGGTGAAACAAGACAAATTCATCTCAATCCGGATATCCATCAGGATTACTTGACTGCCAACGCCAAGCATCGCGGGTCATGTCTTCGATATTTTTTTCTGCTTTCCAGTCCAGTTCCGATGCCGCCAGGGAAGGATCGGCATAACATTCGGCCACATCGCCAGGGCGGCGGTCCACGATTTGATAGGGAATTTTGACGCCGCAGGCCTGCTCGAATGCCTTGACGACCTCCAACACGCTGTAGCCGGTACCCGTGCCCAAATTGTAGGTAAAGACTTGCCCCGCAGGCCGGGCGAGTTGTTTCTCCACAGCCTTGACGTGGGCTTTGGCCAGGTCAACCACGTGTATGTAATCGCGCACGCCAGTGCCGTCACGGGTGGGATAATCGCCGCCGAATACTTGAAGCCGTTTGAGTTTCCCCACCGCCACTTGGGTAATGTAGGGCATGAGATTATTGGGAATGCCGTTGGGGTCTTCGCCAATCATGCCGCTATGGTGAGCGCCGGCAGGGTTGAAGTACCTCAGCAAGGTCACGGTCCAGGGAATCCGACTTTGCAGTAATTGATCGGCGTTGACCAGATCACGCAGTATCTCTTCGATAAATAGTTTGGTACGGCCATAAGGGTTAGTCGCCTGGAGAGGAAACGCCTCGGTAATGGGCACGGTGTGGGGATCGCCATATACCGTCGCCGAGGAACTGAACACCATGCGCTTGACCCCGGCCGCTTGCATGGCCTCGCACAACACCAAGGTGCCGGTGATGTTGTTGTGGTAATACAAAAGCGGTTTCTCGCAAGATTCTCCGACCGCCTTGAGTCCGGCGAAGTGGACGGCAATGTCGCATGGGTATTGCTTCAATACCTGGTCCATGGCTTGCCGGTCGCCGATGTCCGCCTCGATAAAAGGCACCTTTTCGCCGGCAATCTCTTCCACCCGGCGAATGGCTTCGAATTTGCTATTACTGAGATTGTCCACCACTACGATCTGGTGGCCGGCATTTAACAGCTCCACACAAGTATGGCTGCCAATATAACCCGCACCTCCTGTGACCAGCACATATCCGCTCATTCCAGTTTGTCTCCTTGGTGTAATAGATTTACCGCAATTGTGGCCAAATTTTCCGCGGCGTGTTGATGACCCAACCGCTGCCTCACTGTGGCCAATTGATTTCGCTGAGCGTTGGCATAATCGGGATTGACCAATAAACGCCTCAGCTCTTCTTCTATTTTAGACGGGCAAGCTTGATCCTGGATGAATTCCCGGCATATTTCCCTTCCCAAAAGAATATTGGGCAAACCGATGTAAGGCGTCCGCACCAACCACTTGCCTATACGATAGGTTAGCGGAGACAGGCGATAGACGATGACCATGGGAATCTGCAACAGGGCCAACTCCAAGGTGGCGGTTCCCGAGCATGCCACGGCCGCTTCACAATATTGCAACACTTCGTGAGCATGCTGCCTGATGACCTTCAAAGACGGCAGGGCGGGGCAAGTTGCCGACAGCAAATCATCGGCAATAGTAGGCGCCAAACAGAGAACCCCTTGAATATGCGGCTCTTTGGCGCGCAGCTGCTCCCATGCCTTGGCCATGACGGGCAATAACCGCTTGACTTCATCGGTCCGGCTGCCCGGCAACAGGGCAACAACGGGACGGCCGGGATCCAGATCAAACCATTGGCAGACCTTTTCCCGTGGCCACGCCGGTTGTACCTGTTGAATCAAGGGATGGCCCACATAAGTGGCAGGCAGATTGATTGCCTCATAATAGGGCAATTCAAAAGGAAAAATCACCGCCATGTGATCCACCGCCCTGGCATAATGCCTGAGCCGCCCTGGCCGCCAGGCCCACACTTGCGGGCCCACATAAAATAACACCTTGACCCCCATTGCTTTAGCAAACCGGGCCAGGCGCAGGTTGAACTCCTTGTAGTCGATGCAAACCAGCAGATCGGGCCTGCGCCTGCGTATTTCCCCCTGCATCGTTTTCAAGGCTTGATGAATACGGTGAAAGCGCCAGAAAACGTCGGTCACTCCGATGACCTCCAACCCTTCCGAGTCAGCCAACAACTCAACCCCTGCCGACCGCATCCTGGCACCGCCCATGCCGAAACCTGAAACCCCCTTTAGTTGTCTTTTGAGGGTAAGATAAAGCTCCGCGCCGTGTTTGTCCCCGGAGGCTTCCCCTGCGGACAGCATGATGCGATAGTTTGGTTCACGAGCCATTTGTTTTTTGATCCCACTCAAGGAAAAACCATGAAAAAAAACCTGACTGATTTTTTCTTTGATACCTCCATGGAAGAGTGGCGGCTACTCAATTTTTATCAAAGGTTCGAACAAATCGTCGCGGTGACGGTAACGATCGTCATCTCGATCGTGGTGACGTTTGCCTTGCTCGGGTTGGTCAAGGAGGTATTTCTGGGACTGGTATTGGGCGGGCTCGATCCTCTGGAGCACCGTACCTTCAAGACCATTTTCGGCATGATCATGACCGTCCTCATTGCCATGGAATTCAAGCATTCCATCATTAAGGTAGCGGCGCGCAAAGAAAGCATCATCAAGGTCAAAACGGTTGTCATGATCGCCCTGATGGCACTGACGAGAAAAATGATCATCCTCGATCTGGACAAGATTCAGCCCTTTACCTTGATTGCCCTGGCGGTAGCCATCATCGCCCTGGGCGCCGTGCTCTGGTTTCTCCGCGAACCAGAACCCGGCCTTGAAAAGCGGCATCAATCCCGTAATTCCTTCGGCCGGGTAATGCCGATCAAACGTCCTTTTCCAGGGCCGAGATCTTTCCAGGAACCTTCCACTTCCAAGCGCGCCAGCGCCGCCGTGGGAAGCAATTTCAAGGCACCGCCGGAAGCAGGCCCTGATAATAACTGCAGCAAATCGGTCAATCCGGGATTATGTCCCACCAGCAACACTCTGCGCGCAGTTTCCGGACACGCCCGCAGCACTGCCAGCAAATCGGAAACATCCGCTTCATAAATGCTCGCCTGCCAATGGACTTGCTCGAGGGGACTTCCCAACTCCCGGCACACTCGCCTAACCGTTTGCATGGCCCGCTTGGCGGGAGAGGCTATGATCATATCGGGCACCCACCCCTGGGCTGCCATCCACCTGCCCATGCGCGGCGCATCTCTTTTCCCCCGCTCATTCAAGGGGCGCTGGAAATCCGTCGGCGCATCGCTATTCCAAGCGGATTTGGCATGGCGCAACAGGCCTAATTCAAGTCGGTCGCTCATATTCTTTCTCTTGCCGGTACTTCGTCTTGTAACGCCTCGAAGCCGGAGACGACTTCCAATACTTCAGCGGTAATGGTTTCCTGGCGTTGTTGTTGATAGGTCATCGTCAACTGCTGCAACCGCTGGCCGATATTTTTTTCCGCCAGCTGCATGGAAATCAATCGTTGTCCGTGTTCGCTCGCCAAGGATTCGGCGCAGGCGCGATAGAGGGAAATGAAAAGATGTTGCCGCACCAAAGCGGCAAACAGGGCACTGGGATTCATGGAATAGGCAGGTAAAGTCCGCCCTTGCCAGGTTTTCTTTTGCAAGCGCTTAAAATAATGCTCATCCAAAGGCAGCAATACTTGTTGAATGGGCCGGTAGCGGCCCCTGCCGCTGTGTTTATGGTAATACAATTTTACTTCATTGACTCCCTCGGCTTGCCAGCTTTCGATTTTCTGGAGAATTTGCTGGACCGTCAGGGTAATGCCAGCCACCGATCCAGGCACGAAGAAACATTCTTCCACTTGAAAACCCAAGGCTTCCAGACCCATATCCACCCGTGCCCCCACCGCCAGCAAGCGGGTATTTTCCGTTTGCTCCAGTCTGCCGTGGACAAATTCCAGGAGCAGCTCGTTGAACCGGCCACACAAGCCTTGATCGGAACCAAACACAATGGCGGCGTTGGCCCCGCTTTTTGATCGTTGGGAGGGCAAGGCGATGTGCCGCACCAAAACTTGCAGTCCCATTTCCACGGTATCGCTATACTCTGCCAGCGACAGAGCCGCGCGCTCGTACTGGCGGATACTGACCGCCGCCAGCACCTTCATGGTACGGACGATGTCTTTGAGCTGGCGGGAGGTATCAATCGCCCGTTGCAGGGTTTCTAGAGTTTGCATGGATGCTTATGTTTCATGGTTTAAAAGTGGGGCTATACCCCTTCTTTGCCAAGGCTGCCCGACAAATTCAACTTGCCATTTCCGCCACTGCTTCTTTGGCCAGCCGCGCCAGTAACCGCTTTTCTTCTTCCGTGGGTTTCTCGCCCCGGGCAAGGCGCATAAAGTTTGCCTTGTGTTCGATAGCTGCCGTGCGGATTCTCCGTTCCACGGCCCGGATTTCATCCACGGGAACAGCATCGAGCAATCCTTCATTCAAGGCCAGCAATACCGCAATTTGTTCCAAAGGAGACAGGGCATCGCCTTCTTCTTGTTTCAAAATCTCCCGCACCCTCCGGCCCCGTTCGATGGCTTGACGGGTTCGCTCATCCAGCCGGGTTCCGAAGCGGGCGAAGGTTTCCAGTTCTTCGAATTGGGCATAGGCCAGTTTAAGCAAGCCGGTGACTTCGCGATAGGCGGGCAGTTGCGCCTTGCCGCCCACCCGGGAAACGGATTTCCCGACCTCCACCGCCGGCAATTGTCCGCTCTGAAACAGCAGCGGAGAGACATACAATTGACCATCGGTAATGGAAATCAAATTGGTGGGAATATAGGCGGAAATATTTTGCGCCTGGGTTTCGACAATGGGCAAGGCAGTCAGGCTGCCGCCACCAAATTCTGGTTTCAAGCGGGTAGAGCGCTCCAACAGCCGGGAATGGATATAAAAAATATCGCCAGGATAGGCTTCCCGCCCCGGCGGTCGGCGCAGCAACAGGGAAAGCTCCCGATAGGCGTCGGCGTGGCGGGTCAAATCGTCGTATACCACCAGCACATCGCGGCCCTGGGCCATGAACCATTCTCCAATGCTGGTAGCCGCATAAGGGGCGATAAATTGGAGGCCGGCGGGCATTTCCCCGCTGGCCACGACCACCACGCAATACTTCATCGCATCTTTTTCCCGCAACTTGGCAATCACCCGGGCTACCGACTGCATTCGCTGGCCAATGGCGCAGTAAATACAAATCACCTCCTGGTCATGCTGGTTGAGAATGGTATCGATGGCAATGGCAGTCTTGCCGGTTTGGCGGTCGCCGACAATCAGTTCCCGCTGTCCCCGGCCGATGGGAATCAAGGCATCTATCACTTTTATACCGGTTTGCAGGGGAGCGGTGACCGGCGCCCGCTGAATAATCGCCGGGGCTTCCCGTTCCACGGGCCAGCGTTCCTCACTGGCTACCCGCCCGCCGTCGTCCAAAGGCCGTGCCAAAGGATCTATCACGCGGCCCAACAGGCCGTCGCCCACGGCGGTGTCCAAAACCCGGCCGGTACGAAAGACACGCCCGCCCGCCTTCAACGCCTCTCCGGGGTCCAGCAAAACCGCCCCCACCTCATGTGGATCGAGATTAAACGCAACCCCAGCCACATCCGCTTCGAATTGCAAAACCTCCATCGCCAGCACTCCGGGCAAACCTTGAATTCTGGCAATGCCACGGTCAATTTTAAATATCCGGCCAATTTCCTTGGCCGCCAAGGTAAAACAAAAGGATTCTATCGATTGTTTTAAGAGATCGGTGCTTTCATGGAGAAATGGCGTCCATACGGGTTCGGTTTTTCTGTTCATGCCGGCAGCGCTTGTTTCAAGGCTGTTTCCAGTTCATCCAAATAAGCCGCCAGATTCCAATGCCAAATGCGGCCATCGGTTTCCAGGGCAATGCCACACAATAGCGTTGACTGTTGTTCAAAGTGGATGGCAACGTCGGCCCGCAACGCCTTCAAGGCACTTTCTATTTGCCGGCGGAAAGAATCTTGCAGAGAAAAGGCAGTGGTAACCGTCCATGTATCGTCTTCACTTTCGAGCAGCAAGCGTTTTTGTCCGGGACTTAATGCTTCCAATTGCTGGAGGAATTTTTTTACCATCAGGGTTTCCAGATCAGAATCCGCCAAATCCTGGAGCGCCTTGCGCGATAAATCCACCAGCTGTTCCGTTAAAACGCTCTTCAATTCATTAACCAGCGCCGCTTGTTCCTGGGCCAATTCCTGCATCCATTCCAGCCGTTTTTGCGCCACCTCGCGGCGGGCTTTCTCCAGCAACGCCTGGCGTTCAGATTCCGCCTCCTGACGGGCTTGCTTCAAAATCTCCTGGCGCTGGTTTTCGATGGCTTCCAGCTTCTGCCGATAAGTGGCAATCATGCGCTCCGCCTTGGCTCTCAACTGCGCTGCTTCATTGAGGCGCGACTCGATGTAACGTTCCCGTGCTTCCATGTTGGCGACAATGGGCCGATAAAGGAAGCGGTTGAGCAGCGCCAGCAGAATCAGAAAATTGACAACCTGGGCAACAACCGTGATCCAGTCGATCACCTCAACCCCCGGCGCCGCGGAAATATTCCCAGTATGGATTGGCAAACAGCAAAATCATGGTCACCACAAAACAATAAATCGCCGTAGATTCCACCATGGCCAGGCCGACAAACAAGGTACGGGTGATGGTATTGGCTTCGTCGGGCTGCTGGGCGATGGCCGACAGCGCCTGGGCCACCGCCCGCCCTTCCCCCAACGCCGGACCGATGGCGCCCAGGCCGATGGTCAGGCCAGCGGTAAAGATAGAAACGGCGGCAATCAAGGTTTCTGATGTCATGACTGTTCCTCGTTTTGTTCAATCTGCTCGAGCTTTTCCTGGACGGCAACGCTGGCCGAGGCAATATAAACCAAAGCCAGTATGGCGAAAATATAAGCCTGTATAAAGCCGGTCAACAGTCCCAATAGCTGCATCACAACAGGGAAGAAAAATGGCGTCAGGGTCAACAACACAGCGCCGATCACCGCCCCGCTCATGATATTGCCATACAATCTGACCGCCAGCGCCAGGGTGCGGGAGAATTCACCGATGATATTGAAGGGCAGCATAATGGGCGTCGGTTGCAAATACTGGAAGAGATAATGCTTCCAGCCCACCGCGCGGATGCCATACAAGGGAACGGCGATAAACACACAAATTGCCAGGGCGGTGGTGGTGGACAAAGATGACGTCGGTGGTATGAATCCTGGCACCACCGCCAACAGGTTGGACAAGGCAATGAACAAGAACAACGTGCCCACAAAAGGCAAATGCCGATCCGGCGCCTGATGGGTGACATCACGGATCTGCCCCCGGATCACATTGACCAGGGACTCCAAAAAATTCTGCCACCGTCCCGGCCTGACTGTGGACGATAACCGCCGGGTCGCCA
>Ga0256841_1002848_pt1 | contig 13387 bp, 12 predicted proteins | sample 356308metaG_FD_185971 | JGI IMG/M metagenome (GOLD analysis project Ga0256841, IMG submission 185971) | Hydrothermal vent microbial communities from Mid Atlantic Ridge, Atlantic Ocean - 356-308 | ecosystem: Environmental > Aquatic > Marine > Hydrothermal vents | place: Atlantic Ocean: Mid...
AGTCCTGTTCGTAAACTTTTTGCAGTGTGTTCCGCAATTCGTTTTTACGGTTGAACGACAGAATATTCACCGTCACAAGCGGTTGATTTTCCGTGCGTTCGGTCAATTTATTTCCCTTTCCACTTCAGCAAGTTTTTCCAACGAATCGATTAAAATTCTTTTATTCGCATTAAAATTTTCAAATAATTCCTTTTGTCTTCCGGTAATTTCGGAATAAAACTTTGTTTCAATCAGTATTTTAGTTTCGGTAAAGAAATCAATTTCATAACCGTTTTCATAAATGTAATAAAGATTTGTTTTATTTTTTAATTTAAGAAACACATAATTCTCAAAATAACTTCCGTAATCTCTTTCGCCAATGAATAGATATTTTATACCCAAATCGGCAGAATATATTTTTTTCGGTGATAACAACTTTTGATTTGTTTTTCCCCATCTTGGTAAAGTATAAATAAGAAAAGTCGATTGAAAATAATAAAAATACCTTTTTGCGGTATCGGGCGATATTCCCAAAATTCTTCCCAATTTGTTGATGCTTATTTGTTTGCCGCTTCTTTCCATTAACAAAGTGAAAAAATCCCGTAATATTTGATGATTTTTTAAACCGTAAAATGCCGTAATGTCCTTTTGAATAATATCGTCAACCAAATTCATTAAATATTCGCGGTTTGGTGAAAAAACATTTTCCGGCAATCCGCCTATTTTGATATAATCAAGAAAATAAGACTTTAACAGATGAGCATCTCGTTTTTTCATTTCAATACCGGAAAACGAAAGATATTCTTCCAAATCAAGCGGTTGAATTTCCAAAACAAATGTCCTTCCGGTTAAATATGCTTTTTTATCGTAAAGAACGGACGAAGAGGAAGATGCTGCAAATATTTTGACATTTTGATTATCGTAAATATTTTTCAATTCAAGGTGAAAATCAGATTTGTAAGTTACCTCATCGAGGAAAAGAAAAACTTTTTCTTCAAATCTCAATTTATGAATTTTGCGATACTCGGAAATAATTTCGGTAATTGAATGATTTCTTAATAGATAATCGTCAAGACTAATGTAAAAAATATGAAATTTGTCGATATTTTGTCGTAAAAGCCTACGAATAATCAGTTTCATTAGAGTCGTTTTGCCGACTCTTCTCAAACCGGTTAAAATAACAATCTGCTTTCTGTTAATATATTTTTCTAACCTGGAAAGATATTTTTCACGTGGAATTAAATTTTGAGAAAATTCCTCATCTTCCCACCAAGGATTATATTGATAAAATAAATCTTGCATAATAGTAAATATACGATTAAATCGAATAATTTCAAAGATATTTATACGATACTATCGTATAATTTTGCGTGATTTTATACGATTATATCGTATAGTTTGAATTTTTCCAAATATCCTTTAACGTCTATAAAAAATTTCAGATTCCTAAAAGTTCATTTTGTCAAATCATTTTACAGAATGACGGGTATTTTGTCAAATCGCTGAACATAATGAAATTAGCACAATGAATATTGCAAGCTAAATAATCACAAATTCTCTAAAATTTTCCCGATTAATAATTTTCACATTCGCTTTATAGTTTTCGGAAAATGCTTTGGGAATACGCACTTTTTTTGCAGCACTCCACTTGAATTCGAAACCTTCGATTGTTCCTTCTTTTTCTTCTACAAAATCAATTTCCTGTTTTTGTTTAGTTCGCCAAAAATAGATTTTTGCAAACGTTTGCTTGTAAATATTCTGCTTTAATCTTTCCGATACAAGAAAATTTTCCCATAAGGCACCAAGATCTTGACGTAAATTTAAAGATGCAAAATTCCCGATAATCATATTACGTATCCCGTTATCGAAAAAGTAAATTTTACTGTTACGTTTAATTTCGTTTCTTAAATTTCTTCTGAAACTTTTAAGTCTGAAAATAATAAATCCCTTTTCCAAAATTTCGATATATCTCTGAACCGTAGTTTTGTTAATTCCGGTAATTTGAGCTAACTCGTTAAAATTTACTTCACTACCTATTTGAAAAGCCAAAGCTTGAAGAAGTTTTTCCAAAACGTCAGGTTTTCTTATTTCCGAAAATGCAAGAATATCACGATACAAATAACTATCGGTTAAATCTTTCAGAATCTCTTTTTCATTACCGGGATTATTTAATACATCAGGATAAAACCCGAAAAGCAGTCGATTTTCAAGCTGTTGTTCGCTTCGCAAAAAACCCATGTGGTTTTCATATTCTTCCCAACTGACGGGATAAAGAACATATTCCCACTTTCGTCCAGTTAGAGGTTCATTAATTTCATTTCCCAAATAGAAAGAAGAAGAGCCCGTAACAATTAGCTGAACATCGGGGAAAGTATCGGTGATAATTTTAAGTGTAATGCCAATATTTTCAATACGTTGAGCTTCGTCAATAAAAACGATTTTGTCTTTGGCAATAATTGATTTAATTTGTTCGGTATTGGGATTTGAAAGCATTACCCGAACGGCAGGGTCATCAGCGTTTAGAAAAAGATATTCCTTATTTTCAAGAATTTTTTTAACTAATGTGGTTTTTCCTACTTGTCTTGCACCAACAATGACAATTGCTTTTCCCGTTCCAAATTTCTTTAAAATTATTTTTTCTAATGTTCTTTTAATCATTTTGATTTTTTTTTACGGAAATTTACCAAAAGTTATCGTAATGACCAAAAGTTATGACTTTTGGACAGTGTAATGACGAAAAGTTAAATTTTCCTAATGATTTTTAAACAATTTCTCAACCAACACAAGTGTATTTGCAACAACCTGATCCATATTGTAATATTTGTATTCGGCAAGTCTGCCGACAAAGTACACATCACTCAATTTATCCGCTTCGGTTTTGTATTTTTCGTAAAGCAACCGGTTTTTATCATTCGGTACGGGATAATACGGATCGCCTTCTTTTTGCGGATATTCTATGGCAATGGTTGTTGTTTTGCTTTTTTGAGCCGATAAATATTTGTATTCAGTAATACGTGTGAATTTTTCCGAATCAACATAATTTACCGATGCCGCGGGTTGGTAAAATTCCTTATTATGATTCTCCCACTCAAACCTTAACGAGCGGTACGGCAATTTCCCGAATTTATAATCGAAAAAATAATCGATGGGACCGGTATAAATTATTTTATCAAATTCAATATCATCCATAACTTCTTTGTAATTTGTATTTAAGCGGATATCAATGTTTTTGTGATTCAACATCCGCTCGAACATTTTGGTATAACCGTCCTTCGGCATAAATTGATATTTGTCGGTAAAATAACGGTCGTCATCATTGGTTCTTACCGGAATTCTTCCGCATACGGAAGCCGAGAGCTGACTTGGGTCTAAATCCCATTGTTTTTTCGTGTAAAATCTGAAAAACTTTTCGTACAAATCTTTGCCGACTTGGTTAACAATCACGTCCTCGGAATTTTTTACCGGATATCTTTTTTCACGCACCGATTCGTAAAAACGTGCCACTTCTTCATCCGTCCGGAAGTTCTTTCCGTAAAGTTTGTTAACCGTTGTCCTGTTGATGGGAATCGGATAAAGTTCGCCGTTTAATTTTGCAAGTACTCTGTGTTCGTAAAATCTCCAACCGGTAAATTTTGAAAGGTAATCGAATACTTTTTTGCTGTTTGTATGGAAGATATGCGGACCGTACCGGTGCACCAAAATTCCGTGCTCATCGTATTCGTCGTAAGCGTTCCCGCCAATGTGCCGGCGTTTCTCAACTACCAACACCTTTTTGTTATGTTGAGAAGCCAGACGTTCGGCAGCCACCGTTCCGGCAAAACCCGCTCCCACTATTAAAAAATCATATTTCATTAAACTCTTCCGTGTAAATATCCCAAGGATAAATCAACTTTAGCCATTTGTATGGGTTACCATTAACATCATTTAACCTGCAAAAATATATTTTCCGAATGTTATATTTGTTTTTAAAGTAAACAAGTGAAGTGTATCTTCTTTTTTGATATGAAACTTTTACTTCCAACGGGATTAAACGTCCCGGTAAATTTAAAATAAAATCTATTTCATGTTTTTTTATCGTTCTCCAATAGTTGATGTAATTAATATCAATTTTTTTTCTAAGTTCCGAAAATACAGCGTTTTCAAAAACGGAACCGGTTATTTCATTTCCGGTATTCAAAAGTAAGTTTCTAATACCCGTATCTTCGAAATATATCTTTGGCATTTTCGTCAATTCGGTTCTCAGATTCCTTGAAAAAGGACGAACCAATTTTATGACGTAAGTATTCTCCAAAATAAATAAATAGTTCTCTATGGTTTCTTTTGCCAAACCGATTGTATTACTCAACTCCGATAAATTCAGTAAATTACCCACCTGTGAAGCTATAATTGTAAGTAGATTATTGAACTTGGTTAAATTTTTAATGTTTCCCAAATCTCTTATATCTGCTTTAATATAAGTTGAAATTATTTGACTTAATTTTTTCTTTTTTTTGTTGTAATCTGTCTCAAGAACAATTGCAGGATACCCGCCCCATTTAACGAATTCAGAGAAATATGATTTTAACTCATTGATGATTATAGTTGATTTAATTTTTTCGTCTATGCGGATATTGATGTTTTTAAAGGCTAAAAACTCCTGGAACGAAAGGGGAAATAACTCAAAGTTGACTGTTCTACCAACCAGAGAATTTTTAAACTTGGATTTTATGGAGAATGTGGATGAACCTGTAACTATTAATTTTATCTTTTCCCAATAATGGTCGTAAAGAAGTTTTAAGAAATTACTCGGATTGTCCAAATATTGAATTTCATCAATAAAAACAAACAACCTTTTCCCTTTTAATAAATTTTTTTGAGTCAAATACTCAATAAATGAATTGACTCCTTTATTACACAATTGTAAATATTCAATATCTTCCAAATCAATAAAAACATGATTATCTTTTATTTCATGGTTTTCCTGAATAATATATTTTAATAATGAAGTCTTTCCAACCTGCCGCGCACCGTGGATTACAATAGTTTCCTTATCCAACAAATATGGTTTTATTTCGGAATAAAGCCGCCTTTCATATAACATTTTTGGTACAAAGAATATTTTATGATTAACAATGAATTTAACTGTAAAATTAATAAATTCGGAATATTTTTCCAACTATACTCTTAAAATTATCGGATATTTTTATGAGTTTACCCTAAAAATTATACCATTTCCCCGGATATTTATAATGCTTATCCGGAGCAATTCCCGCTAAAAGTAAAAAATGCAAGCCGCAGCTGTTAACATCTAAAATTTTACAATTCCAAAATTTTTTTCTTCCGCACAAAACCGTACATTCCAGCAGTAACGAATATTTCCGTTATCAGCACGGCAACAGCCGTCCCCGTTTCAAAATATACCGGCACCAATATAAACGATAAAATAAGATTAATAATTCCCGCCAAAAATATGATTCTGAAAAATTCTTTTTTGTAACCCAAATTCAACATTATTTGTATTCCGTATACATTGCTCAGTAAAATTATCAATGGCAGAAAAATAATTATACGGAATACGTTAATCGATTGCATATATTTTTCACCGAGAATCAATAATACAATTTCGCCGGAAAATGCGAACAAAACAAACGTTACTACAATCGCAAAACTTAAACTGAGTTTCAAATATTTTTTAACAAAACTGATTGCTTTTTCCTTCGATTCAACAAACAATTTGGAAAGGTACGGAAAAATAGCTTGGGAAGCGTTTTGAAACAAACCTTGTACGGCTATTCTTATTTTATCTGCAGCAGCAAAATAACCTACAATCTCATTGCCGGCAAACAAACCCAAAATGAATATGTTCGTTGAAGTGTAAAGTGTAATTGATGCGGTCGATACAAAAACGTACCAACCTTCAACCAGCAACCTTTTAATTACAGTTAGCGGCGGGAAATACATTTTTATTCCGAATTTTCTGAAAATAAACAAAAGGGCTATCAATCCGGTCAATATCAACGAAATTCCGTTCAACAACACGTAAAGTAAAATATGGGAAGGAGATTTTATGAGCAAAAAAACAGATACAACCCACAAAATTTTTACGCCGATGGTTATTACCGTAATGTACTTCATCTTTTCCATTCCTTGGAAAAACCAAGTGGGAAAAACAACCGAGCCGGAAACTGCAAGAAAAGATAAGAAATAAACCGGAGCATCAACGGAAAATTTTGGAATTGACAAAACAAGCAAACTGAAAATTATAAATCCCACCAAAAACAAACTGCTCTTAACAATCATTACGCCGGAAAAAATTTCATCGATTTTGCCGGACTCGTTTCTGTGGACGGAAATTTCTTGAGTTGCGGAAAGATTAAATCCGTAATCAACCAAAACGGTGAAATAACCTACAAATGCCGCAGCAAAATTTACCAATCCGAATTTTTCTGGTCCTAGAACCCGGACCAAATACGGAAAGGCGATAAGCGGAAACAAGTAATTTGAAAATTGTAGAATTGAAAGGGAAGAAAAATTTTGAATTAAAACCTTATTTTCATCGGATATTTTTTTAAGCCGGTTCAAAGCCATTACCTCTTAACCAGCCATTCTTCCGGATTTTGGTAATTGCGCTCGTTCCAAATTTCGAAATGAAGAATGTTGCCTTCCAAATTTTCATTTACTTTTCCTATAACATCGCCGGCTTGTAATCTCTCCCCTTCTTCAACAACAATATCGGTAAGGTGACCGTAAACAGTTCTGAATTCATTTTTGTGAGTTACAATCACAACGCTGCCGTAGCCCGGAATCCATTCTATTGCGGAAACTATTCCCCCGGCAACTGCATGAACGGCGGCATCTTTCGGAGTCTCGATATCAATTCCGTAATTCAACGTTACGGTTTTTGTTTTCTCGTTTTCGTTTTCACCGAAATTCCTGACAATCTTTCCTTTCCGGACGGGCCAGCTTAGTTTACCGTTTAATTCCGAAAAATTTTCAAAGTCAGCATAATTGTACATCTCTTCATCGGGAATGTTTTCACCTTTCAACTTTCTTTCATAAAGTCTTTTTTTTCTCAACCGTTCCTTTTCGATTAAATCCGCCACAATGGTTTTAATTTTTATTTCAGCCCTTCGTTTTTTAACTATTTCATCCTCAAGCGCTTTTTTGTCTTTTCTCAATTCCGTTATCATTACCGATTTTTCTTTTTTCCTTTCTTCCAGTTTCCGTTTGTCATCCAACTTTGCCGAGAGTAATTTTTCTTTGGATTTCTTCTCCTTTTCGGTTACCCTTTTTATTTCCTTGAGATTTTCGGACAGCCTTTTGAGGTTTTCCAAAATTTTTGAATTTTTCTCCGTTACACTTTCCAAATATTTGTACCTCAACATTGCTTGATTGAGCGATCCGGAATTCATTAGTAATTTCAAAGTGGAATTTTCACCTTGTTTGTAAAGCCAAACTATGTAACGGGAATATTCTTTTCTAAGTTTGTTAATTTTATTAACGGTTTTTTTAATTTCATTTTCAAGTGATTTAATTTTTTTAGATTTAACTGATATTTGTTTATCCAATTTTTTTATTAATTGGTTTAATAAAAGAATTTGCCTGTCGATTTTTTTCAGAGTGGAGAGTGATTTTTTTTCTTCTTCGTTTTTGCTTTTGATTTCATTCTCAAGTTTGTCGATTTGCTTCCGTATGTTTTTAAGTTCATCTTGCTTTTCCGATATTTTTTCTTTGTACTGGGCAAGCGAAATGGAACTTAAAACCAGTGACAGTACCAAAATATTTAATATTGTTTTTACCATTCCGTTATTTTAACGTCTTCCGGAATCGGGAAAGTCATTTTTTCAATATTTTTATTCACCTCAATACGGCGGTAATTTATGTCAACCACTTGATCTTTTTGGACATTAACAAAATGGGTATTTCTTGGTACGGGAACATTCCGCAAATAAGTTTTGAAACCGGAGTATTTACTTTTAAAAATTCCGGTTCCGTCAAGAGCCGCAAGTTCGTAATTTGTTATGGCAAGGGTATTAATCAAAACGTTGTAGATACTTTTTTTATTTTTGACTGAATCTATAAACGTGAGTGTGTAATATTCTTCGTTCACCGAATAATTATCCGGCATACGGCGTAATTTGTCTGTTAAATTAACCGCACCGGTAAATGCATCAATCAAATCGTCGAAGGAAATATTCACATGAAAAAGTTTTTGTATAATTTCATCCCGCACCGGACCTTTGTAAGCTTTGTTTTTCAATACATCATAAAATACATAATCGCTTTTAGTAACCAGCATATATGCCAAATCTATACCGAACGGACCGTAGATGGCAAATTGAAGCGAATCGGGTTTTTTTAATTTGACTTCGAAACTGGCTTTAGCGTTTAATTCCGGACTTTCAACACTGAAGACCCCCGTACCACGGAAAGTTTTTACCTTGCGTCTTTTTGCTTCGAGTTTTTTTATAAGGCGGTCTGCCGGCAAAATTTCTTCTTCGTAAACTTCTTTCGAAGGAACGCAACTCTCCATTAATGAAATGGAGATAATCAAAATTAAAATTATTTGAATTGTTTTCTTCATCAAATCTTATTGCCTTCAATTTTGTTTTTAATTTCAGTTTTGGTTGAATCCAACTCGTATGCGGCTTTCCACATCTCCACAGCTTTCTTTTTATTATTCAGCTTTTCGTAAATATCGCCCAAATGCTCAAGTATCGTTGCATTGTTCTCATCAATTTCCAATGCTTTTTTAACGTACTTTTCAGCTTTTCCGTAATCACCCAGTTTGAAATAAATCCACCCTATCGTATCGAGATAAGAAGAGTTATACGGTTCTTTACTAACGGCACTTTTAGCCAACTTTAATGCTTCGTCCAGTTTAATTCCACGCTCGGCAAGCGAGTAAGCGTAATTGTTTTGAATCAATGTATTCGATGAATCAATTTCCAGAGCTTTTTGATAAACACTGTCGCATGCCGCATAGTTTTTTTGAGAATCGTAAATCAACCCCAAAGTTCCAAGTGCTTGAACGTTTCCGGGATCGACCGACAGGACTTTTTTCAAATGCCCAATGGCTTTTTCTTGTTTTTTAAGTTGGTTGTAAGTAAAGGCAATTGCCAAATTTGCATTTAAATCATCCGGTTGCAATTTAACTGCTTTTTCCAAGTAAGGCAAAGCTTGCTTGTGTTTACCGGTTTGAGCAAGCGATAAACCAAGAAGAAGGTTTATTCCGAAATGATGCGGAAAGTTTGCAGCAACTTTTTGCAATTCCGAAGCCGCCTCTTCATACCTTCTTTGGTCGAATAACAAGCCGCCAAGCCTTGTCCAAACTTCTGCATTCCAATTAGCCAACTGCGAAGCTTGGCGAAAATATTCCACTGCAGAAGAATCGTCGTTTTGTTGAATTGCAATTTCACCCAAATATGCTTTTATCTGCCAGTCGGAGCTGTCCTTATCGATTACTTGAAGTAATTCTTTTGTAACCGGAATCACGGCGCTGTCTTTCATAGCTTGTGCAATAAACAAGCCTGCAATTCTTACTTTCGAGGCAAAAGGCATTCCGGGTTCGTTTATCAGTTTTTTATATTCCGCGGCAGCTTCTTTCCATTTATTGGAATAGACCAAAGCATTCGCTTTAAGCTCAATCAATCGTAAATCGTCCGGGAAAAGCCGCAACGCTTCATCCAGCATTTTAAAAGATTTTTCATAATCACCGTGTTTGTTATAAGCATCAATCAATATTTTTTGCAGGTTCAAATCGGAAGGGTTGATTTTCAATAGTTCTTCCACGGTTTTAATGGTTTCGTCGATTTTTCCCAGCCGTTCGTTCAGCTCGGCAATTTTTAACAAAACATTCCATTCCGGTCCGGTAAGTTTCAAGAGCTTTTTATACACTTCCAGGGCTTTCAAGGGTTTGTTTGCCTGGTAAAGTCTGCCAAGATTATAATACGCTTGAACATCGGTGGAATCAAGTTTAATTATATGTTCATAAATTTTTTGAGCTTTATCGAAATTTCTGCTGTATGAATAAATATCGGCAAGAAGGAAATAATATTCTTTATTTGTGGAATCCAGCTTAACGGCTTGTTCGGCATTCTTTTTAGCGAGAGCCAATTTATTCAGCCGGAAATAATTTTTGCCAAGTGCAAAATATACACCCGCGGAAGAATCGTATTGTAAAGCTTCTTGAAAATCGAGAATGGCTTCGGCGTAATTGCCTTTCATCTCGTTCATTGTTCCATCCACAAAATGGGAAAGTGCAAGTTTTTCGGATTGAGAAGGCGTTAGTTTTTTCGTGTTTTCCGCAGATGAATCATCTTTGGAAATTTTTGCCGAGCATCCGGCTATCACCAATACTAAAATTATTTTTAATATGTTTTTTATCATAATTTATAAATATAAGTCCTATTTTTAATAATTGCACAAAATGTAAAAGGGTTGTTGATTCAACATTACAGAAAATAATTGGTTCCGCTTTCCGATAATCAGTAATTAGGTTCATCTTCAATTGTGGTTAAAAGGCTCAAATAACTTTCATACCGTTCGACCGTAATTTTTCCTTCTTCAACGGCTTGCACCACGGCACAACCCGGTTCGTGGTAATGCGTACAGGAATTAAATTTACAGTTGTGGATAAATGGTACAAATTCTATGAAGTAATGCCCCAAATCTTGTTTGGTGATACCGAACGGTTCGATTTCGCGTATGCCTGGTGTATCGATGATAAAAGTATTGGAGTCAACTTTTTTCATAACGCTTGTAACCGTTGTGTGTCTTCCTTTTTTGGATGCTTTGCTGATTTCACCTACTTTGAAGTTCAACTCCGGGAACAGTGAATTTAACAATGAAGATTTACCAACCCCGGATTGCCCCCAAAAAATATTAACTTTGCCACTAAGTTCACTTTTTACCAAACCGATACCGGTACGATTAATTGTGCTGGTCAAAAAAACTTTGTATCCGATGTCTTCGTATAATTTTTTCCAGAAGTTCACCCCGTCAAAATTATCAACCAAATCCATTTTATTGATTACAATATCGGTTTTAATTCCCGCACTTCCCGCCGCAACAAGTATTCTGTCGATTAATCTGTTATTGAATTTCGGCTTGTCCGCACTTGAAATCAAATATAAAACATCCAAGTTGGCTGCAATTATTTGTTCGTACCTTTCGCCTTTATGCATCAAACCTTTTATTCTGGGGGCTTTTCGGGAAAGATAGTTTTTCCGTGTATTAATGTGGTTTATTACACCGGAGCCGTCGGGTAAAATTTCGAATTCAACGAAATCCCCAACTACAGCAAAATCGTATGTGTAAAGTTTGTCTTTTTTAATTTCAAGTTGCTTTTTAAATTTTCCTCTTAGAACACAACGGATTTCGTTTCCGTTATCATCCAAAACATAGTAATTTTTACTTTCTACCCGTATTAATCTTCCTTTTATTTCAAACCTCCGTACTCAAATTTTTTAACCGTAAAATTAGCGATTAAATTTTTCCGGTAAAACAAAAAAGTAATTTCCGTAAAATTAAAAAAAGAGAAATGGCAACCGAATGTTCACTGCCATTTCTCTTCATCGTGGGTTAGGGTAAGCGGGAAACTTAATATCTTAAAACAAATGTTGCTACAAAAGTATTTCTGCTAATATCTTGCACTGTTCTCGATTCGTTCACACCGTAGTTATCATTAAATGTTCTCCACCATCCGTGCGCATAAGCCAAATCTATTGTGAAATTGCTTTTGGGAGCAATTGCCAATCCAAGTGTAAAAAATTTCTTATCAAATTCCGGCGGATCGTTTTTGAATGGTGATTTCATGTATTTGTATCCGCCCCGCAGACCTAAATTGAGAACCGGAAGAAAATATTCGAACCCAAAGCCGTAGTTAACGACTGGTGCAAAAAGTTCTTGAATATCCTTGTTGTTTTGTGAAATAACATCTATACCTAATCCATCGGTAAATTCCATCTGCGTGTAATCGATAAATTTAACATCGGCTGTTACCACCATTTGTTTTAAGTCCAGTGCTGCACCGGCTGAAAATTCATAAGGTGTTTGAATTTTGTATTCAGTTCTATTATCAATCACCGGATCCAAATAATAAATTTGTCCGCTTCCGAATTTCGATTCGCCATCCACAAAATATCTTTCTTTCACAGTGTAGTGGCTTGGAAATTTAATTGCAGCCCCTACTCTCATAATCGGGTTAAGTTTATACAAAACACCCAACTTCAAATTCCATCCGCTCAAATCCCAATCCAATATATCGTTAATGTAAAAAGATTGGAAATCGAGGGTAGTGCTGTCTCCCGGGTCGGTTAAACCGGAGTAATTATTTTTCACATCTTCTTCGGTGTATTCGCGTGAGCGGTGATAAGTTCCGCCCAAAATATCCAAAGATGCACCGACGAATACATCTTTTGCCATTTCCACCGAACCGGCAAGTGAAAATGTGTTCAAACTACCTTTTTCATCTATATTCCCCGATTGAAGCAGTCCGCCGTGAATAATTGTGGTATCACCCAAGTATTTCTCGTCATTATTGAAAAGCGGATAACTTACTCCAAGCAAATAGGGAATATCATCATTTTTCGATGTTAAATTATTTATAATTGAACTGTTTCTGTTGAACCCTGAGAAAGAATAGATATTTGAAAAATCTTTTGTTTTACTATACCCGAGTGAAAACACCAAACTTCCGCGTATTGTGGCAACCGGGAACGTAAGTCCGAATTGACTTAATTGAGTTGTGCTTTTGTCATCTTCAAATTGGTTGCCAAAAAATGCCGAATTATTCCCTATCAGGTTGTAACTTAAACCGCCGAAAAGGGATTTCTTTTTAACCAAACCCAATCCGGCCGGATTATAAAACGCACCTCCGTAGTCGTTGCTAAGAGCCGTGTAATTTCCACCGAGCGCTAATGCGCGTGGACTCAATGTTAAACCCGGTTCGGAAAGTCTTAAAGCATCGTTGAAATTTTGTGCATTCACCAAATCATAAATTAAAAAGCCCAGTATAATTGTAATGTTTATTATATGTTTCCACTTCATTCTTTATCTCTCCATATTTTTCCGTTTTGAATGGTAATCTTTCCTTGTTTTATTTTGCCGCTTACCTTTTTTACTCTCTTTCTTTTTATCACCCGTGGGTTTAAGTTCATAAACGGATTCCGGTTGCTTTTTTATTTCTTCCGAACGTAAGGGACGTTCGAGTTCATCCAAATCAACATTAACAACATCTTCTTCGTATTCTTCTTCCTCATAGTATTCAACATATTCTTCATCCTCATCATTGCTAAAATCCATTTCCACGCCAATATAAATCCCGGGTACGCAACCGGCCAAAGCAGATAACATTAAGAAGCCGCCAATATAACTTATTTTACCCCTATGCATAATCCGTTATCTCCTTCTGCTTTTTCCACTGCTG
>Ga0256841_1002849_pt1 | contig 13385 bp, 14 predicted proteins | sample 356308metaG_FD_185971 | JGI IMG/M metagenome (GOLD analysis project Ga0256841, IMG submission 185971) | Hydrothermal vent microbial communities from Mid Atlantic Ridge, Atlantic Ocean - 356-308 | ecosystem: Environmental > Aquatic > Marine > Hydrothermal vents | place: Atlantic Ocean: Mid...
CGCAGCCGAGCTCGGACTGGATCCAAACCGCGTGCGGGAGGTGCAGCAGACGATCGAGGAGGGTCGTCGGGCGGAGTGACGCCGGGCCGTGGATTCGACGACGCATCGATCGGCTGCTCAGACGTCTGCCACGTACTCCTCGTTGGCCCGGTTCGCCGACGGCGTCGAAACAGTCAGGACAGCGGCGAACTGGGGCCTGTCCGACGCTGCCCCGAGCAGACGGCCCAGGGCGACGACGAGACCGCCCGCGCGGGCGGTCTCGTCGTCCGACCCACTGTTGGGTCGGGTGTCAGTTCTTGTCCCAGAAGTCGGGATGACCTTCTGGGCTCCCCATGCCGCCCCCGCCGAATCCGCCTCCGCCTTTGAGCAGTCCCTCGAGGGGCTGACGATCGACAATGTGTGGACGTTCGTACTGCATATGAGTCTCTCCTCCCCATCCCGGCCACTCCGAGTGGCGAGATCCATCCTATTGACCGCGATCGGTGGCGTCAACTAGGTTGATCGGTGAGCAGGCCACAGGCGTCTGGGCCGTGCAGCGAGGGGTATGCGGCTATCGACCGCGCGGGGAGGTCGGCATTTCGGAACGCATCATTCTCGACCGGGAATCGCAGGTCGCCGTTCGGCGACCACGCGACGTCGGCGAGGCCCGGGAGTTGCTCGAGCCGCTGGAACCGGCTGCCATCTGCCTTACCGGAGCCCTGTGGGAGCACGGAACCGGTCGCCGCCATCGGCTATGGCTTGCCACCTCCGTGAGCGGAGAGCTGTGGGCCGCGGTGAGCATCGTCCGGATCTGTCGTGGCCGATGGGCCGCATTTCCGCTCATCATGAACAAGGCAGCCGCCCCGGCGATCGCAAGGCTGATCGATCGAAGTCCCGCGTGGGGAGTCGCCGGGATGATCGAGCATGTCCAACCACTGTCGGCGCTGCTTCGGCGCCGCAGCCGACGAGCGCCTTCGCTCATGTACTTTCTCGCGGAGCCGCCACCCGAGTCGTCTATCGACCAGCCCCTCGATACGCGTGTTCGCCTCGCATCCGACAGTGACCTGGAGGAACTCTTCGCGTTGTATGAGAGATTCGAGCTCGACCCGTTCCCCACGAGAGTTCGGGTGAGGCGCTACCTGAAGGAGGCGTTTCGCCGGGGCCCGGTGGTGGTCGCGACCGAAAATGGCAGAATCGTCGGAGCGATTCGTGTCGACGCGCGGTCACCTCGGTACCTCCTGTGGGGCGGTCTCACCGTCCATCCCGAGTACCGCCGACGTGGCATCGGAAACGATCTGGTGGCTGCTTGCCGCGCGGTGACGAAGGTGATGGGGCTTGGAGTCTGCGGCGTGCGGGCCGCGACGAATCCGATGTCCTTCCGCCAATTCCGCTCGGGGATCGAGTCGGGCGCCATCACCGGCGGGATTTGGGCGGAGATCCCGCTTCGTCCCCCGATACGTTTCCGCGGTCAAGGGAAGCTTCGGAAGGCGATAGAGCGGCTGGAGGGGCATCCTCGTCGGCCTCCACCGGACACGCCGCCCCGGCCGATCCTCTGATGTATCAGCGGCGAAAGGAACGGAGGGCAGCTCGAGCAAGTCCACGTATGGCCAGCACCTTTCCGATCAGACGAGTGCGTGGGCTCGTCTGGTCGAATTCTTCGCCGTCGCGGAGGATCCGGACCACACGTCCTATCAGACGTTCAGGCGGCACAGGGCGATCGACAGCGTCGTTGGTATCACCTTGGAAGCGAAACATCCCGGCTTTGCGGGTCAGATAACGATGCACCAAGATCTCCCCCTGCGCGTCGCAGAACGCCCATACTTCCCCGAGTCTGGGAGTTCCAGCCGGATCGATCAGCACCTCGTCCCCGGAGTGGATCGTGCGACCCATCGAAGAACCCTTCACCGGTAACCAAATCGTTCCGGCAGCGGCGGCGGCCCGCAGCGCTGCGGCTTTCGCCACTGGGGTGGTGCTCGCCATCGCGGATATCCCGGTGTCGGTCAAGGGAGAGGATACCGAGCGTGCAGGAGCGCTGAGTTCTCTCATGCGGGGGTTCGCTGTGAGTGTCGACTCACCGGTCGCGCAGATCAACTTCGTCTCCGCCACGCCGAGGGTGCCCGATCGGCATCCCGACGAGTCCTATCCTGATCTGCGTGTATGGCGCGCCGGTGAGGTCCTCCACCTCGAGCACGTATCGGGGGTGTCTGCTCGATCTGATCGCAACGAGATCGAAGTCGGGGGAGAGGGGCATTTGGGACGGGCGTTCCGGAGGATCTTCCTCCCTGCGATCGCCCACATGCTCGGGCATCGCGACCGGTGGGTGCTACACGGGGGCCTGATCTCCACAGGAGGACGAGGAGTCCTGATCCTCGGCGCCACCGGACGGGGCAAATCCACCCTGGTGGGAGCTGCATGGCGAGCCGGGTGGTCGGCTCACGGCGACGACCTCACGGTCCTCCGATCGGGTTCGGAGGGAATCGAAGCGTGTGCTCTTCCCCGGCCTCCGGCGATTCCCGTAGAGGCGGTGCCACCTGGTTTCGTTCACGTTGGCACGATCGACGCGCGCCGGCGTGTCGAGATCGATCCCAGCGCTCTTGCCTCTGGGTGGGTCCCGTTGCGAGCTGTGATCCTCCTCGAACATGGTGTGGACACCGAGGTCCGAGTGACGCCGGTCCCGTTGTCCCAGATCATTCAGGCCCTTCTGGGTTCGTTTCCTTCAGCTTCCAATCCGGCTCTCTGCAGGCCCTATTTGAGGGTGGCAGCAGCAGCGGCCAGTCTGCCACGCTGGGTGTTTCGACATTCTCCTGACGCTCGGAGCCGTGTTGAGGCAGCATGTCGGATGCTCGACGACGTCGCCGGGCGGCTGTCAGACGGCCCAGAGTGACGTTCCACCAGTATCGATCGGAGTCGGGGTGCCGATAGGCGATCAACTCGCGGGGGGGGAGCAGCCTACGCCTCAACCAGTATCGAGCCGCCCGCACGGCGTGACCGCGGGTCGTGAGAGCGAGCCAGTCCTGGCGGTGCCGGAATCGCACTGATCCTTCTTCACCGCGAAGTCGGATGTTCGGTCTCCACAGGATGCGCCAGATCAGCGTGGCCGGCGTCATGGGGACGCTGGGAGTCGGGGTCTGCTGCAACGGTACGACTGTCACCACCGCCCTCAGCGCCAGCCACAGATGGCGATCCAGTCCTTGGCGTCGGCCCAGGGCCTGGAACGCATCCCAGTCCACTACCTCCGCTTCGATCAGGCGACGGACGTCGACGTATCCGAGTAAGTAGCGAAAACGATCCTTGGTCAAGTGGATCAAGAAGTGGAGCAATGCGAGCTCTGGGTCTGGGACGAGGAGCTCCGTTCCATTGGGGGAGCGATACGGAACCATGTGTGTCCAGATGCTGTCGGGGTCGGGACTCGGCATGCCCAGTTTCAACAGGTCGAAATGGAGGTCGACCGCGAAGCGGTCGGCGAACCTCAGCTCCACCGACTGGAGCACACGTTCGTCGACCAGGGTCTGAATCTTGCCGATGAGGGGATGGTTCGGCTGAATCGCTTGAACGAGCTCCTCGGCACGACACAGGTCTGCTGGGTGGAGAACGAGATCGATATCTCTGCTCGGCCGCTCTCCCATCCGCCCGTACCAGCGAGCCTCGGCGGTGACGCCCTTGACCGTTGCGATGTGCAGATCCAGGTCTCGGGCCAGGTCGGTCAGATCCTCGAGGGCGCGCCAACTCGCGGCATGTCGTCGCCGCTGGAGCAGGTCGTGGGAGGCCACCATTTGACGCCATCGCGAGGGCCCCAGATCGGGTCGTGTACGTAATGTCGACCAGAGCAACCCGGTCATCCGGTGCTCCACTGCGGAGTCGAAGAGCCGGTCGGGGTCGCTGATCGTTTCGACGGATTCGCCTCGCGCGATCGCGAGCAGGATCGGGTGAGGCCTGGACATCCGCTACCTGCTCGAGGGAGTCATCGGTCCGACTCCTCCAGCAGGTCCAGCTCCCTGAGCTCGCTCAAGAAGGTGTCGATATCCGCCGCGAGTCGGCGACGTTCAACCTCTGGGAACCGGCTGGCCAGTATCTCGACCAACCCCTGTTCGGTCACGGTGCCGTCGAGAGCCACCCAGACCAGAGTCCCCACCGGATTCAGGGTGATCAGCTCCCGACCCTCTCCGTCGATCAGGATCGCCTGATCGTCGACGATCTCGTAGGTGACTCGGGAGGATCGCTTCGGCGTCGTCACGGCTGGATGCAAGCTACCACGGGAGCGTATGTGGGCAATCGCCCTTCAGGGCCACGGCAGGGGTGGACGGATGTCGGAACAGGAGGTGCGATTGGCTCCTGGATGGGTGATCGGGGTGTAGGACCTGGGGCGATCGTCCGTCCTGGTGGTCGCCGGGCGTCGACGATCACCGGGGTGTGTCCTCGTGTGCTGGTCGTACGCTTGCTAGCCTCGACCGGACGAGAGCGAGTTGGGAGGGTCGATGCGATTCCGAATGATGGTGGTCCTGACGCTGGCGATGGGGCTCGCCGCGGCGGCCTGCGGCACCGGGGAGGAGGCGACGACGACGGCGGCCGTCGGCGCGCAGGAATGCACCCCGGAGACGCTGCAGACCGTGGAGCCGGGTGTGCTGACCATCGCCACCGGGGAGCCGGCCTTCCCGCCCTGGGTCGAGGACGACGATCCCGCCTCCAAGCGGGGCTTCGAGGCCGCGGTGGCCTACGCCGTGGCCGAACGGCTCGGATACTCGGACGACCAGGTGAAGTGGATCCGCACCGGGTTCGACGAGGTCATCGCCCCCGGCCCGAAGGACTTCGACTTCAACATCCAGCAGTATTCGATCACCGCCGAACGGGACGAGGTGGTGGACTTCAGCGTCCCCTACTACATCACGACCCAGGCTCTGGTCGCCTACGCCGACTCTCCGGTGGTCCAGGCCGAGACCTTCGCCGACCTGAAGAAGTACAAGCTGGGGGCGGCGATCGGATCGACCAGCCTCGAGTTCATCGAGCAGGTGATCCAGCCCGACGAGGCCGCGGCCGTCTACGACACCAACGCCGACGCCAAGGCGGCGCTCGACGCCGGTCAGGTCGACGCCCTCGTCTTCGACCTGCCGACGGCCTACTACATCACCGCCGTCGAGATCCCCGAGGCGACGATCGTCGGCCAGCTCGAGGCGCCGGTGGACAAGGCCGACCAGCTCGGGCTGCTCATGGCCGAGGGGAGTCCCCTGAAGCCCTGTATCGACCAGGCGTTGGAGGATCTGCGGGCGGACGGGACCCTCGCCCGGCTGGCCGACGAGTGGCTCACCCTCGGCGGTGAGATCAAGACCCTCACCCCTTGACCGGATCCGAGGGGTGATGCGGGCGTCGCGTTCCGGGCGCCGCGGGCCGGGCCTGTTCCGGTCCCGGCGCTCGGGCCGCGAAGAAGGGGCGAGAGCGGCCCTCGTCGCCTTCGTATCGTCCATCGTGTTCCTGGTCGTGGTCGGCTGGGTCGTGCTCACATCGGAGGCGTGGCCGGCCGTCCAACGTCAGTTTTTCTCCTGGGGCCATCTGGTGGCGAGCTGGCCGGCCGTGCTCGGCGGCTTCTGGCTCGACGTGAGGATGTTCCTCGTGGCCGAGGTGCTGATCCTCGTGATCGCTCTCGTGGTGGCGATGATCCGATCCCTGCGCGGTCCCGCGTTCTTCCCCCTCCGGGCCCTCGCCGTCGTCTACATCGACTTCATCCGGGGTGTGCCGATCATCCTGCTCATCCTGCTGCTCGGATTCGGGGTTCCCGCCCTCCAACTGCCCGGGGTCCCGAACAGTCCCCTCTTCTGGGGGCTGGCGGCGCTCGTGATCAGCTACAGCGCCTACACGGCCGAGGTCTACCGGGCGGGGATCGAGTCGGTCCACGAGAGCCAACGGATGTCGGCTCGCTCCCTCGGGCTCACCCAGATGCAGACCATCCGCTACGTTCTCGTCCCCCAGGCGATCCGCAACGTGGTCCCGGCGCTGCTCAACGGGCTGATCTCCCTGCAGAAGGACGTCGCCCTCGTCTTCATCCTCGGGATCCGGGAAGGGGTGCGGGAAGCCCAGATCTACACCGCCCGTACCTTCAACTACACCTCCTACGTCGCGGCGACGATCCTGTTCCTCCTCGTCAGCATCCCGGTGGCGCGGTTCACCGACTGGTACACGGAGCGGGACCGGCGACGGAAACAGGCGGTGAGTAGATGACGGTGCCCAAGCTGGAGCTCCGCGACGTCCGCAAGGCGTTCGACGGGACTCCGGTGTTGGAGGGGATCGACCTGGTCGTTCGTCCCCACGACGTGATCTGCCTCATTGGGGCGTCCGGGTCGGGCAAGTCCACGCTGCTCAAATGCGTCAACCTCCTCGTCCCGATCGACGAAGGCCAGATCCTCCTCGACGGCGAGGACATCACCGCACCCGGCGTCAACCCCAACCGGGTTCGGGAGCGGATGGGGATCGTGTTCCAGCGGTTCAACCTCTTCCCCCACATGACGGTCCTCGACAACATCACCCTCGCCCCCAGGAAGGTGCACGGGGCGACGAGAGATGAGGCCGAAGCGCGGGCGCGGGAGCTTCTCGGACGGTTCGGACTGGAGGACAAGGCGGACGAGTATCCCGACCGGCTGTCCGGTGGCCAGCAGCAACGGGTCGCCATCATCCGGTCCCTCGCCACGGACCCCGAGCTGATGTTGTTGGACGAGGTGACCTCGGCGCTCGATCCCGAGTTGATCGCCGAGGTCCTCGACGTGATCCGAGACCTGAAGTCGGCGGGCATGACGATGCTCATCGCCACCCACGAGATGGGGTTCGCCCGAGACGTCGCCGACCGGGTCTGCTTCCTCGACGGCGGCGTCATCCTCGAGCAGGGACCCCCGGCCGAGATCTTCGCTCGACCGCGGGAGGAGCGGACCCGTAGGTTCCTCCAGCGGATCGTCGAGGCGGGTCGCCTCTGATCCCAGTCCCTGCGGTGAGGTCCGGGCGACGGGCATCGCCGGGAGCGCGGCGGGCGAGCCGTCGAGACGGATCAGGTGAGGGACCGGAAGTCGGCGGGACGCTTCTCCAGGAACGCCCGCATCCCCTCCAGATGGGCGGGGGCGGCACCCAGCTCGGCCTGGGTCGCCCGCTCGGCGGCGAGGGCGTCCCGGACGTTCCCGCTCATCGCCTCTCTGAGCAGGCGGCGGGTCGCGGCGAAGGCGGGAGGGTGACCGTCGGCGAGCTCCGTCGCCCACCCCACGGCCTCGGCGACGACCCGATCGGCGGGAACCACCCGATGGGCCAGGCCGAGTTCGGAGGCCTCGGCGGCGCCCAGGCGGCGGTTGGTGAAGGTGAACTCGATCGCCCGGGACAGTCCGAGATGGTGCGGGAGGAACCAGGTGGATCCGGTGTCGGGTACGAGGGCGAGGCCGATGAAGGCCGCCAGGAAGAAGGACTCCTCCGCCATCACCCTCAGGTCGCAGGCCAGGGCGATCCCCATCCCCGCTCCGGCGGCGACCCCGTTCACGGCGGCGATGGTGGGGACGTCGACGTCCAGCAGCGCCTCCACGATCGGGTTGAACCGTCGATCGATCACCGGGCCCAGGTCCGGGCCTCCCGCCTCGTACTCGCCCATCAGGTCGGACAGGTCGGCGCCGGAGCAGAAGGCCTTGCCGGCACCGGTGACGACCGCCGCCCGGGCCTCCGCCGATGCTCTCGCCAGCCCGGCGACGAGCCGATCGCACAGCTCCTGGGAGATGGCGTTGTAGCGGTCGGGGCGGTCGAGGGTGAGGACGGCGACGTCGCCGTCGAGGCGGTAGGTCACAGCCATCACGAAGCTCCTCGTCTCGGGGGGACCAGCCTACGAGAACCGGACACCTCGCGGCGGGTATCGTGGCGGCATGAGCGATGCCTTCCGCGCCGAGGTGCGGGCCTTCCTGGAGGCGGAGTGGGATCCGGTTCGCTATCCCGCCGAGCGGGGCGCCCTCGCCGGTGGCGACACCGTCGGTCCCTGGCACCGTCGTCTCCAGGAGGAACGCCTCGTCGCACCCCACTACCCGGAGGAGTATGGGGGACGTGGGTTGGGGATGGCGGAACGGATCGTCGTCATCGAAGAGCTGGTTCGGGTCGGTGCCCCGGGGCCCGGCAACGTGATCGGGATCGGCTGGGCAGGTCCGGCGATCCTCGCCCACGGCACCGACGACCAGAAGGCTCGCTTCCTGGAGCCGACCCTGTGGGGCGAGATCATCTGGTGTCAGCTCTTCAGCGAGCCCGACGCCGGTTCCGATCTGGCGGGGCTGCGGACCCGGGCGGAGCGGGACGGCGACCACTGGTTGGTGACCGGGCAGAAGATCTGGAGCTCGGGGGCCGCCGAGTCCGACTACGGCATCCTCGTCGCCCGAACCAATCCCGACGTCCCCAAGCACCGTGGCCTCACCTTCTTCCTCATCGACATGCATCAGCCGGGGATCGAGATCCGTCCGATCCGACAGATGACGGGGGAGTCGCATTTCAACGAGGTGTTCTTCGACGGTGCCGTCGTGGCAGACGCTGACCGGGTCGGCGAGGTCGACGGCGGTTGGCGGGTCGTGGTCACCACCCTGATGCAGGAGCGGATCAACCTCTCGGCGGGGAGGGGGCTGCTGTGGGGAGGGGGCCGCAGCTTCGACGAGTTCTGGGATTGGGCTCGGTCCCGTGGTCCTCGGCATCCGTTGGAGCGGGACCGCTGGGCGGAGCTCTACGGGCGGCACCGGGTGATCGAGCTGATGCGGGACCGGGTGGCGGCGGGGGTGGCGGCCGGGGCGATGCCGGGCCCCGAGGCGGCGGTACTCAAACTCCTCGCCGACACCTTCGGTCAGGACGTCTACGAGGCCGTGGTCGACCGGATGGGTCCCGACGGCATGCTCGGTGTCGGGTCGGCGGACGACGAGGCGGTCGACTGGTGCCTGGGGTACCTCTTCAGCCAGGCCCTCACCATCGGGGGCGGCACCACGAACATCCAGAAGAACATCCTCGGCGAGCGGGCCCTCGGGCTCCCGGGGGACCTTCGGGTGGACACGGGCCCGCCCCGGGCCCCGACCCGAGGGTGACCGGACGGGGCGGGAGGGGGCGACGGGGGGACCGCGATGGCGCGTGACCGATGCTCGTTCTGTGACAAGCCGCGTTCGGAGGTGGACCACCTCGTGGCGGGTCCCCGGGGTGTGTCGATCTGCTCGGAGTGCGTGGGCGTGGCCCATGAGGTGGTGCGGGCATCGCAGCGACCGACGTCGAGCGATCGGGTCCTGACGGGCATCGGGCTTCTCGTCACCAACGATCGACGCCGGTCGGGCCTGCTCGGTCTCGTCGAAGGCGCGGCGGTGGCGATCCGGCTCGGCAAGGTCACCTGGGTGGGGGAGGAACGGCACCTCCCGGCCCGGTACCGGGAGCTCCCCGAGCTCCGGTGCGGAGGACGGATGGTGATCCCGGGGTTCGTGGACGCCGCCACCTACCTCACCGGATCGGGGGCCGAGGGGCGACCCCGACCCGAGGTCGCCGCCACCGAGACGACCGACCGTGCAGCCCGTTCCCTGGCGCGGGGGACGACGACCGTCGACATCGCCGCCGGTGGCAGCGGCGATCCGGTGACCGACACCGCCCTCTTGGCCGTGGCTCGGGTCGTGGGGGAGCGCCTGCCGAGTCGGGTCGGGGTCACGTGGCGGACGGCGTCGGAGGAGCGGGCGACCGAGGTGACGCCGGGCATGGTGGAGACCGCCGCCCGTCTCGCCTCCCAGGTAGAGGTGTCGGGGTTGGTGGCGCCGGAGGTGGCGGCGGCGATGCGCCGAGCCCATCTCCGCATCCGGTCGGTGGGTCCTCCATCGGGCTCGGTCGCTGGCGGGCTCGACGTCGATGTGGTGGGACGTCCGAGGGGCGCGACCCCGGAGGACCTCGCCGCGCTGGCGGAGGCGGAGATCCCCGTGATCCTGACGGTGGCCGACCTCGTGGCGGGTCGGCCGTGGCCGGGGCGACAGATCGTGGATGCGGGGATCCCTCTCGCCTTGGCGTCGGGATCCGATCCCGAGCAAGTCGAGGTGGCGGGTCTCGGCCTGGCGGTCGCGCTGGCGGTCGCCTTCGCAGGCCTCGGGGTGGAGGAGGCCCTCTGGTCGGTCACGAGGGGGGGTGCCCTGGCGCTCGGCGCTCCCGAGCTCGGCTGGGTCGGACCCGGGGCGGCCGGAGACCTGGTCGTCCTGGAGGCCGACACGCTCGGCGATCTGGTGAGGAGACCCGACGGCGACACGGTCTTCCAGGTTGTGGCAGGTGGCGACGTGATCCCCATTTGACACGGTTTTTCGGGTGTCGTCGGTTAGCGTTGGACGCCGGATGCGTCCAGGGGGGACGTCCGACACCTAGAGAGGGAGGACCGATGAACAAGACCGAGATGGCGCAGAAGCTCGCCAAGAAGACGGGCCTGACCGTCGCCAAGGCTTCGGAGGTGGTCGACGCGATCTTCTCCACGAAACCGGGTGAGGGTATCATCGCCGTCGAGCTCGACGCCGGACGGAAGGTATCGATCGCGGGCTTCGGCACCTTCGCCACGAAGAGCCGGTCGGCCCGCAAGGGTCGGAATCCGGCGACCGGCGAGACGATCGACATCCCGGCCCGCAAGTACGCCAAGTTCACGCCGGCGAAGGGCCTGCGGGAGCGCGTCGAGCAGTGATCGGGCCCCGATCGTGATCGGAGGAAGAGGGGCTCCCCGGAGCCCCTCTTCCCGTTTAGCCTGAGCGGGGTGACCCGCCCGATCTTCGAAGAGGCGCCTCCGTACGCGATCGCCCATCGGGGGAGCCGGGTGCTGTGGCCCGAGAACACGCTGACCGCGTTCCGTGGTGCCGTCGCGCTCGGTTTCCGCTGGCTGGAGACCGACCTCCATCAGACACGGGACGGGACGATCGTCTGCATCCACGACGACACCGTGGAGCGAACCACCGACGGCAGGGGGAAGGTCGCCGAGATGACCCTCGCCGAGCTGAAGACCCTCGACGCGGGCTACCGGTTCCGCCGCGACGGCGACCATCCCTTTCGCGGCGCGGGGATTCGTGTCCCCACCTTCGAGGAGGTGGTGACGGAGTTGCCCGGCGTGAAGCTCATCGTCGACCTCAAACAGGACGGGATGGAGCGGCGTCTCGCCGACCTGATCGCCCAGTACGAGCTGTGGGACCGCCTCATCGTCGGGAGTTTCAGCGGCGATCGTCTGAGCCGCTTCCGCCGGGAGACCGTTGGCCGGGTGGCGACGTCGACGGGCCCGAAGGAGACCCTCCGTGTCTGGCTGCGTTCCTGGTTGGGGGTGCCTCCGGCGGTCGCCGACGCCCTCCAGGTTCCCAGGTGGTACTGGGGGCTTCCGGTGGTGACCCGGCGGACGGTGGCGGCGGCGCATCGGGCCGGGATGCAGGTGCATGTCTGGACCGTGAACGAGCCGGACGTCATGGGTGAGCTCCTCGACTGGGGGGTGGACGGGCTCATCACCGACCGCCCCGATCTCCTGAAGGCGGTGTTGGAGAGTCGGGGGGTCTGGCAGGGGGCCTGATCGGGCCGCTGGATCGAACCCCGGGTTCTCCGAGGCCGCCGCTCCCCCTCGGAACCCTGGGTTCGGTGGGGGAGGCCAGCCGTGGGTGCCGTGGGGTGATGAGTCCCCCTCACGACCCTGGGTTCGGTTGGCGGGTCGGCTCGCCGAAGACCCAGCGGCGGATCCAGGCGTGCATCGCGATGCCGGCGGCGACACCGGCGTTGATGGAGCGAGTCGAACCGAACTGGCTGATGTGGCACACGACGACGGCCGCCTCCCTGGCCTCGGGGGAGAGTCCCGGCCCTTCCTGCCCGAACAGGAAGACGCAGCGTTCCGGAAGTGGAAAGGTCTCGATGGGGACCGAGCCGGGGATCAGGTCGACGCCGATGATGGGGAGGTCGTCGGCGTCGGCCCAGGACCGGAGCGAGCCGAGGTCGGGGTCGTGGTGGACGTGCATGTACCGGTCGGTCACCATCGCCCCCCGTCGGTTCCATCGGCGGCGACCGACGATGCGGACCCCGGAGGCGTTGAAGGCGTTGGCGGTCCGCACCACCGTGCCGATGTTGAGGTCGTGGCGCCAATTCTCGATCGCCACCCAGAAGGGATGGCGCCGTCGGTCGAGGTCGGCGACGATCGCCTCCACCTTCCAGTACCGGTAGCGGTCGACCACATTGCGGCGATCCCCGTGGCGGAGCAGCTCCGGGTCGTAGCGGGGATCGTCGGGCCAGGGGTCGGGATGGGGTCCGACGCCCACCTCGGGCTCGTCCATGACCCCGGATCCTACGGCCCCGGTGGGGAGCCGAGGCTCCCCCGGACGGAGGGGCATCCGGGGAAGCCTCGGATCCGATCAGAACTTCTCGGCGGCGACCCGCTCGAAGGTGTCGGCGTCGAAGACGGCGATACCACCGTTGGCGATCGTGTAGATCCTTCCGTCGATCACGATCGTCCGCATCGGGCTCCAACGCCAGGGGTCGAACCCTTCCAGCTCCTCCACGGCCACGGGGCCGTCGGCGACGGGGCGGAGCACCGTTTCCAAGCTCAGCCGGTCCCCGTCGACGCGGGCGGCGATGACGCCGGTGTCGTACTGCTCGGATTCATGCTCCGGGAACCACTTCCAGGCTTCGTAGGGGACGAGCACCAGCCCGTTCCAGTAGGTGAACGCCCGATGGTCGGCTTCCGCCTGGGACCAGCCGCCGTCGAGGGACACCTGATCGATCCGCGTCGGGTTGGCCGCGTCGGAGACGTCGAAGAGAGAGAGCTGGGTTCCCTTGGTCCTCCCCTCCTCGGTCGCGTCCTGGCCCACACCGAGGATCCGACCGTCACCGAGGGGATGGAGGTAGGCGGAGTAGCCGAGGATCTTCAGTTCTCCCGCCACCGTTGGATTCTCCGGGTCGGAGAGGTCGATCGTGTAGAGGGGGTCGGTCTGGCGGAAGGTGACCACATAGCCGACCTCCCCGAGGAAACGCACCGCGAAGATCCGTTCCCCCTTCCCCAGACCGTCGACCCGACCGATCTCGACGAGCTCGTCCTCGCGGCGCTCCAGGGTGGTGACGAGGCTCTCGGACTCGTCCGACCACCACCAGCCCTCGGGGGCCGTCGTCGACGCCACCCGGAGCACCCCTCGGAACTCGTCCATGGAGAATTGGTTGAGGAGGAACCCCTGGACCTCACCGGAGGCCAGATAGGTGGGGGCGCCCGGATCCGACGTGTCGAAGAGGTGGATCTGACTGCGGAACCGGCGCGCCTCGTCCTTCACCTCGTCGGGAGTCTCGAACAGCGCCCAGTTCTGCCACGGTTGGGTGGCGACGTAGAGCCGATCGGCGGTGGCGTACACGGTGGAGCCGTCGGCCACGACGCCGGCATCCGCCCAGGAGCCGATCCCCGTGCGCAGGTC
>Ga0256841_1002851_pt1 | contig 13379 bp, 12 predicted proteins | sample 356308metaG_FD_185971 | JGI IMG/M metagenome (GOLD analysis project Ga0256841, IMG submission 185971) | Hydrothermal vent microbial communities from Mid Atlantic Ridge, Atlantic Ocean - 356-308 | ecosystem: Environmental > Aquatic > Marine > Hydrothermal vents | place: Atlantic Ocean: Mid...
TCTGACGTTGACGGTCAAGATCGATGGCGCCGTGGCCTACCTTGTCGAGATCAAATACGCAGGTATTTTCACTATTGCCGGTTATCCCGATGATCAGCTGGATCATCTGCTGGCGAGTTATTGCCCGAACCTGTTGTTCCCTTTTGCCCGTGAGGTGATCAGTGACCTGGTGGTCAAGGGTGGTTTTCCACAGATGCTGCTGGCGCCGATCAACTTCGATGCGTTGTATCTGCAGACATTGGAAGAGCGCAAGAAAGCTGCCACTGAGGGCGCAGAACAAGCAAAACATTGAGCTGCGGGTCGATAGCCGATATTGCTGTCTATGGCGCGGGCTCATGGGGCACCGCGCTGGCGATTCAACTGGCCCGGCTCGGCAAACAGGTGTTGCTCTGGGGACGGGACAGCCAGCAGCTTTCCGACATGGCGGCGCAACGGGCCAATCCTTTCTATCTGCCTGGCATCACTTTCCCTGACACGCTTGAACTCCAGCCCTCGCTGGAAGCCTCGGTCCGGTCGAGCCGGTACCATCTGGTGGTCGTTCCCACCGCGGGTTTCAGGGCATTCCTGTCGCGTATCAAGCCGTTGCTGGGCAGTGAGGACATCGTGGTCTGGGCCAGCAAAGGCATCGAGGTCAGTGCAGGCAAGTTGCTGCATGAAGTGGTGCTCGAGGAACTGGGCGCGCAGGCGCGTTATGCAGTGGTTTCCGGGCCTACCTTTGCGCGGGAAGTTGCATCCGGATTGCCTACGGCGATGACGCTCGCGGCCAGTGATGCCGATGTTGCCGATGCGCTGCTGCCGCTGTTTCATGGTGGCAATATGCGGGTATACCGCAGTGATGACATCGTGGGGGTGCAATTGGGCGGCGCCATCAAGAACGTGCTGGCGATTGCGGCTGGCATTTCGGATGGTTTGGGGTTCGGCGCCAATGCGCGGGCGGCGCTGATCACGCGTGGATTGGCCGAAATCGTCAGATTGGGCGAGAAAATGGGCGCCCGTCGCGAGACATTGATGGGGCTCTCCGGGTTGGGTGATCTGGTGTTGACCTGTACTGACGATCAGTCTCGAAACCGCCGGTTTGGTCTGGCGCTGGGCAAGGGCAAGTCACAGCAGCAGTCGTTCGACGAGATCCGACAGGTGGTGGAGGGGTTCAAGACTGCCGAGGTCGTTGTGGATGTCGCCAGGCGCTATGCGGTCGAGATGCCCATTTGCCAGGAAGTCTATCGGGTACTGTACGAGGATCTTCCTCCCAGGCAGGCGGTTGCGGATCTGCTCAACCGCAGTGTCAAAACAGAATTTTATTGACCGGCTTGCTGAAAGCCGTTCTGCCGCCAGGCTTCGAAGACGATTACGGATACGCTGTTGGCGAGATTGAGGCTGCGGCTGTGTTCGCGCATTGGGATCCTCAGCGTGGCGTCGATCGAAGGTGCCTGGCGGATCTCGTCGGGAAGCCCCCGTGACTCGGGTCCAAAGAGAAAACTGTCACCCGGGCGGAAGCGCGGAGTGGCGTAAACGGTATCCCCTTGTGTTGAACAGGCGAAAAGACGGCCTTTGCGCGCCGTTGCCAGATAGGTGTCGAAATCCTGATGCTGGACGACGTGGGCCAGGTCGTGATAGTCCAGCCCCGCTCGCCGCAGGGAACGTTCATCAAGCGAAAATCCCAACGGATGGATCAGGTGCAGCGTGAAACCGCAGTTGGCGCTGAGGCGGATGATATTGCCGGTATTGGGTGGGATTTCCGGTTCGAACAGGATGACGTCGAACATGCGGGCTACGCTTCGTTTACCGGCTGATGGCCTTCAGTCATCCCCCAGGCCCAGTTCCTTGATTTTACGGGTGAGCGTGTTGCGGCCCAGGCCCAGTAATTGTGCGGCTTCCTGGCGTTTGCCACCGGTATGTCTCAGCGCGGCCTGGATCATGATCGTCTCGATTTCCGGAATTGCCTGTTTATAAAGACCTTGCTGACCGGAATGGAGTTGTTCGCGCACCCATTTTTCCAGTGATGCCTGCCAGTTTCCTGTCGCCCCGGCGTGTTGTGATTCACCGATCTCGGCTGGCAGGTCGCTGGGCAGGATTTCATTGCCGGCTGCCATGATCATCATGTAGCGACAGGCATTCTCCAGCTGCCGGACATTGCCGGGCCAGGCAGCGTTGACGATCAGTGACAGTGCGGCGTCGGACAGCGTTTTGGGTTGCTCGTTCAGTTCGGCGGCAATCTGCTTGAGAAAATAACGCGTCAGAATGGGGATGTCTTCGCGGCGCTCCCTCAACGGCGGAATGCGGATACGAATCACATTGAGGCGGTGGAACAGGTCTTCGCGGAACTTGCCTTCGAGCACACGTTCCTCCAGGTTTTGGTGTGTGGCGGCAATGATCCGGGTATCCACCTCGATGGGGTGATGACCGCCGACGCGATAGAAGACACCTTCCGCCAGCACCCGCAGTAACCGGGTTTGCAACTCAGCGGGCATGTCGCCGATTTCGTCGAGAAAGAGCGTGCCGCCATCGGCCTGTTCGAAGCGCCCCTTGCGTTGGGCATAAGCGCCAGTGAAGGCACCTTTCTCATGTCCAAACAGCTCCGATTCGAGCAAGTCGCGCGGGATGGCCGCCGTATTGAGTGCAATGAAGGGTTTCGACTTGCGTGGGCTGTGTTCGTGCAGCGCCTGGGCCACCAGTTCCTTGCCCGTGCCTGATTCACCATTGATCAGGACGTTGATATTGGTTTGGCTGAGCCGGCCGATGGCGCGGAAAACTTCCTGCATGGCGGGCGATTCTCCCAGAATGCGGCCACTACCGTTGCCCAGGCGCAGATCATCCTTGGCCGCACTGGTCTGGCTTTCGCTGGCGCGCCTCGCCAGGGCCACGGCCTCATCGATATCGAAAGGCTTGGGCAGATATTCGAAGGCCCCGCCCTGGTAGGAGGTGACGGCGCTGTCGAGGTCGGAGTGCGCAGTCATGACGATGACGGGCAGGCTCGGCTGGGTGCTCTGCAGCCGGTCCAGCAATGCCAGTCCGTCCATCCCCGGCATCCGGATATCGGTGAGCAAGGCATCGGGTCGGTCATTTTTCAGGGCTTTCAGCACCGAGTCGGCATCCTTGAAGCTGCGGGGGTTGAGGCCGGCCTTGCCAAAGGCTTTTTCCAGTACCCAGCGAATCGATTGATCGTCATCAACGATCCAGACAGTCCTGTTGCTCATGACGCAGTCTCCGCAGTGGGAATCAGTATCTCGAATTCGGTATGGCCGGGATGAGACTTGAACTGCAGCAAGCCTCCCTGAGCGTCGACCAGAGTGCGCGCGGTGGGTAGCCCGAGACCGGTGCCAGTCGCCTTGCCGGTGACCATCGGGAAGAAGATCTGCGGTTGCAGGGCTTCGGGAATGCCGGGGCCGTTGTCTTCGATCTTGAGCGATACCACCAATGGGTGAATGCGTTCGTCGATTGTGAATCGGCGTACCGCAGAGGTCGTCAGCAGCAGCTGGCCACCCTCCTTCTCCATCGATTCTACAGCGTTGCGCGCCAGGTTGAGCGCTGCCTGGATCAATTGGTCCTTGTCGGCAACGATTTCCGGCAGACTGGGATCGTATTCGAAGCGCACTGCGATATTCGGTGGTGCCTCGGCGAGAATCAGCTTGCGTACCCGCTCGGCAACCTCGTGAATGTTGATTCGCTGCTTGTCTGGCTGGCTGCGGGGGCCTGACATGCGGTCGATCAGCGCCTTGAGTCGGTCGACTTCCTTGATCAGGACGTCCGTGTATTCGACCAGTTCTGGTTGGTTCTTGAGCTCGGCTTGCAGCAACTGCGCCGCGCCACGAATACCTCCGAGCGGATTCTTGATTTCGTGCGCCAATCCCCGGATCAGTTTGCGAATGGCCTGGTGTTCGCGCCGCAACTTGTTTTCGTAGTCGATGTCGCGGCTGCGATCCGAGCGTTGCATTTCGACGATGATTCCTACCTGGCTGATGGAGCTGAAGGTGATGTTGACTTTGAGTGAACGCCCGGCTTCCAGGCGTAAGAGATAGTCCCGGCGAGTGATGCAGTGGTCACCCGAACTTGCGTGACGCAGTAGTTGTACCAATTCCGAATCGCTTGGGCAGATGTGGGCAATCGAGCGACCCTTCAGGCGGCTGAGACTGCGTTCGAGCAGCATTTCAGCAGCCGGGTTGACGTACAGGAGTTCCAGTGAATGGCTCAGCCACAAGACCGCCGAATCGAGATGTTCGAGTAGGTTGGGCGGCGGGGTTTTCTGAATGGCCATCACTGATTCCGGGAGCACGTATCGATCAGGCGCCATTCAGGCGCCCGCGACCCGACTCACTCGGGTCGGTTGCAATGACAATATTCAAGCAATTTTCGCGCCAGATGAATAGTGGCCGCTCAGAGCGCGGATACCCGTTTGACATGAAAGCTGTGTGTGGCGGATCGGAGCAGGGTTTTGCCCGATTTGTCGATGATTTCGACCGCAACGGTATGGGTGCCCCGATCCAGCGCATTCAGGGTCAGGTTGCAGGTGGTTCCGATAGCGCCCAGTGGCTTGCCATCAATGATGAAACGCAGCTTGTGATGATGTGTGATATCCAGCCGTGGCAGAACCTGGCACTGGACTTTCACTGATCCGTTGTTCGCCCGAATGGCTTGGTCGTTGCCGGGAGAGAGGATTTTGATGCCGGTATAGGCAGGGGGTGTGGATGCCGGGGAAGGTTTGCCGACCGTCTGACCGGGACGGCTGGCCGGACTTTTCATGACCGAAATGTCAGAAGGGTTGATATCCAGTTTTTCCACCGCCTGATTGGGAGGGCGCTGGTCGGAGAAATGTGTGTGGCCTTGTTTGTCCACCCATTTGTAGACTTCGGAGGCATGGGCCGGGAGCAGCGTCAGAAGCGCCCAGGGGATGAGAAAGAACGTTGGCAACCGTGTCATGAAGGTATTGTCGCCCATCCAGCCTGGGTCAGGCAAAAAAAAGCCCCCGGGCGACGGGGGCTTTGGGTATGTGGTCACTCAGAGCGAGTAGTACATGTCGAATTCCACCGGATGTGTGGACATTCTCAATGTGGTGACTTCTTCCATTTTCAGTTCGATGTAGCCATCGATCATGTCATTGGTGAAGACATCGCCTGCTGTGAGGAACCCGCGATCGGCATCCAGTGCGGCCAGCGCCTCGTCGAGCGAGCTGGCAACCTGTGGAATGGCTTTTTCCTCTTCCGGCGGCAGGTCGTAGAGATCCTTGTCCATGGCATCGCCCGGATGGATCTTGTTCTGAATGCCGTCCAGGCCAGCCATCAGCATGGCGGAGAATGCCAGGTACGGATTGGCGGTCGGATCCGGGAAACGTACCTCGATACGGGTTGCCTTGGGGTTGGATTCGTAGGGAATCCGGATCGATGCAGACCGGTTGCGTGCGGAATACGCCAGCATGACCGGTGCTTCGAAGCCGGGTACCAGGCGCTTGTAGCTGTTGGTCGATGCGTTGGTGAAGGCATTCAGTGCCTTGGCGTGCTTGATGATGCCGCCGATATAGAACAGTGCAGTTTCACTGAGGCCGCCATAACCGTCACCGGAGAAGATGTTTTCGCCATCTTTGGCCAGCGATTGGTGTACGTGCATGCCGTTGCCGTTGTCACCAACCAGGGGTTTGGGCATGAAGGTGGCCGTTTTGCCGTAGTTGTGGGCCACATTCTGAACGACGTATTTCAGAATCTGGTTCATATCGGCGCGGCGTACCAGGGAATCGAAGCGGGTACCGATTTCGCATTGGGCTGCAGTGGCCACTTCGTGGTGGTGCACTTCGACTTCGACGCCCATCTCGCCCAGCACTTCGCACATGGCAGCGCGTACGTCCTGAACTGAATCGACGGGCGGAACCGGGAAGTATCCACCCTTGACGCCGGGACGGTGGCCGATGTTGCCGCCTTCGAAGACTTTCTCGGAGTTCCAGCTGGCTTCGTCGGAGTCGATTTCGTAGAAGGCGCCCTGCATGTCGGAGGCCCAGCGTACATCATCGAACAGGAAGAATTCGGGCTCGGGACCAAAGAATGCCTGATCCGCAATGCCGGTGGATTTCATGTATTCCTCGGCTCGGGCGGCGACGGAGCGGGGGTCGCGCTCGTAACCCTGGCCGGTGGCCGGTTCGATGATGTTGCAGCGCAGGATCAGGGTGGAATCCTGGAAGAAGGGGTCCATGACGGCCGTGGTGGGATCCGGCATCAGAATCATGTCGGATTCGTTGATGCCCTTCCAGCCGGCGATCGAGGAACCATCGAACATCTTGCCACTTTCGAAAAAGTCTTCGTTGACGAATTTGGCCGGAATCGTGACATGCTGTTCCTTGCCTTTGGTGTCGGTGAATCTGAGGTCAACGTATTTGACTTCGTTGTCTTTTATGGTGGTTAAAACGTCACTAACTGACATGGGTATCTCCAACTAGTCTGAGGGTTATGGCGGCAATCGCCAAAATGCACCTGAAAACCCGCGCCGGTGCTTGGCCCCGGATGAGGTAGACCGGGCTTGGGGACGCTTTCAGGGTTTGAATCTGGTCACATTCCGCGAAAGGCAGGAAGCATGCCAATAAATCGAAGTCCCTGCAAGGGTGAAGGGATTGTCCGTGCGCAGTGGTTTCGGCACGGTGTGAATCTGATTTTTGCGCACCAATATTGTGCAAAAATCAGGATGTTGAACCAGTATGGTGCGCAGTGGTTGGGGCGTGATAGTAAATGTCGACCTGTTCGATGCCGGGTATTTCCAATGCTCGGACCTGGAGTTGATCGGCCTGTTCGGTTTCGCTGGCGAGTGCCAGCGGTAGATAGATCTCCAGGTGGATGCCGCCATCGAGGTAGTGCAGATTCAGTGATTCGATGTCGTTGGCCAGGTCTATGTTTTGCCAGGCCCGGGCCAGGGTTTCCTTGACCTTGTCGCGCAGCGGCAAGTGGTTGGAGGGTTTGGCCAGCAGGTCGTTTTCCGGGTCCGTGTGTACAGTCACGTCGGTGATCTCGTCGATTTTATCGACGATGGCCTGACGTACCGATTCGGCGATCTGGTGGCCTTCGGAAACGCTGACTTTGGGTGAAACCTGGATGTGGACATCCGCGAAGGCGTCCGCGCCGCTCTTGCGGGTGCGAAGCAAATGCATGTCTTCGACGCCATGCACACTTTTGATGACGGCTTCGGTTTTTTTCACGAGTTCTTCATCGAGGCTGGCGTCGATCAGTTCCTGGCCGGCATCCCACAGCAGTTTCCAGCCGATGTGACCGATGAACAGGGCAACGGCCAGCGCGGCCAGCGCATCGAAGTAGCGAATGCCCATCAGGCTGCCGGCGATGCCGACGATGACGATCAGGGAGGAGATGGCGTCGGAGCGGTGGTGCCAGGCGTTCGCTTCGAGCAGCGAGGAGCGGATTTTTTTTGCGACTCGTTTCGTATACTGGTACAGCGCCTCCTTCGACAACACGGCGGCGGCGGCGAATACGAGTGCCAGGGGTTGGGGGCGTAACAGCCGGTCGGGGCTGAGTAGTCGTTCGACGACATCGATGAAGATGGCGCCGGCGACGGCGACGAGTCCCAGTCCCAGCAGGCTGGTGGCCAGGGTTTCGATACGGCCGTGTCCATAGGGGTGTTCTTCGTCAGCTTCACGATGTGCCTTGCGGGTGGCGATGAGTACGACCATGTCGCTGGCGAGGTCGGAGAGGGTGTGAACACCGTCGGCGATCAGCCCTTGCGAATGGGTCAACAGTCCACCCAGCAGTTGGGCTGTTGAAAGGACGACGTTGACCAGTGCACCCGCCAGGGTCACCTTTCGTGTCGCCTGGTAGCGTTGTTCGAGTTTATCGGCTGGAGTCATACACGAGGCATGCGTTGTTGATCGAGGCATTGTAGCGCATATCGCACGAGCGGGATTCGGCGGGGTCAGGCTTGCGTTATTGCGTTATGGTGTTCTTCCAACCTCCGCATCCCAGCAGTCACCAGCCGTTCATGGATCGCCGTGAATACGTCCGTGTAGGCTCGACGGCCGCTATCCCTGCGGCCGACGTCCGCGAACGGCCGTTGCCCACCGGGCTGCTCCGAGGTAGCCGGCGGGGGGCACCGACGGGGGGTCAGGCTTGCGTTATTGCGTTTTGGTGTTTTTCTTTCCGGTGCTCAAGTATTTGTCAGGCGGCGACAGAGTGACCGGATTTCATTTTGTTTTTGATATGATCGGCAATGCGCAGTGCCAGGGCAATCACTGTCAGGGTGGGCGTGTCGGCGCTCACGGTGGGATAGACGGAGCTTCCGGCCACATAGAGATTGCTGACACCGTGCAGTTTGCAGTCGGTGTCGACCACGCCCTTGCGCGGGTCGGGGTCCATCCGTGTGCTTCCCATGTGATGCCAGACCCATTCCACCGGGCCGCCCCATTCGCCGGCTTCCAGTGCAGGATCGATCTTCAGCCGACCGATGCCGGCGCGTTCCAGTTCTTCGCCGATGATCTGTTGGGATCTCAGCAAGGTGTTGTGAACCTTGGGTGTCAGCATCCAGTTCATTCGCACTTGTTGCAGGCCAAGCGCATCACGGGCATTGCTGAGTGTGATGCGGCTTTCCGGGTTGGGTTCCGGTTCGAGGATATTGACCAGTTTGTGGGTGCGCATGTAGCGCTCTGCACGCAGGCGTTTGCCCTTGAAGTATTTGTAGACCTGGGGCAGATCACGAAGGATGTGGCCGGTCATGGACACGAACCGTTCGGGGATCTCGCCGCGTCGCAGTTTGATATACAGGTCTTTCAGTTCGCGAGCACCTTCGGAGTCTTCGCCCTCGTACATTGCTTCGATGTAGGCGTGGTAGTTCAGCAGTTGTTCTTGTCGCTGGGTGTCGGGTGACAGTGCCAGGCTGGCGATGACGGGTGAGTTGAAATAGGCGTAGCCGGTATCGTAGAGGTCGGGGCGGATGTCCTTGAAGAATTCGATTTCGCCAGTGACGATGCGGGGGTGCTCCATGAAGAACCGGCCCACCAAATCATGCTGGTTGCCGAGGCCTTCTTTCTGTACGTCGTTTGACAGCAGCAGCAATCGGGCGTTCTCGATACCGCCGGTTGCCAGGACGAAGGTTTTGGCGGTGACAGAGAAATGATTGCGATTGAGGCAGGCAACATCGACGCGTTCGATTTGAGTGCCGTTGGGATTGGCGCGAAACCCTGTGATGTTGGCGTTGAAGAACAGCCGGACATTGTCCGATTGTTTCAGTTCTTCGCGGTATTCCTGGCCAAATCGGGGACAGGGCGAGAGTTGAGCGATTCGTGTTTCGACACGATTGGAGGCAAACCGCAGAATGCTGAGGTTGGGGTTTTTCTGTCGGGCGAGCCACCGTTCGGGGTCGTATTCACCCGGTAATACATTAGCGACGGCGTGGGCGCGCTGGTAGTACGGTTCCAGTTCGCTGCGTGGGATCGGCCAGCCGGAGTTGGCTACCCATTTGCGTTGGGAAAAGTCCATTTCTGACAGCGGGCGACACCAGCCGCCCCAGCAGTTGGTGCTGCCACCGAAGTAACGTGTTCGGGTCGTGTCGAGTTCGTAGTGGAGGCCTGTATTTTCCCCTTTGTACAGTGCCTGGGTCTTTTTGTTGTAACGCAGGGCGCCACTTTCCAGCAGGATGACCTGCATGCCGTTTTGGTTGAATTCACGAGCAAGCGTGATGCCTGCTGCGCCACCGCCAACGATGCAGATATCACAGTCGAGCGTTTTGCCGGGCTCGACACGGCGGGCATCCAGAAACATAGAGATTCCCCAATAGTTTGAAGTCAGGGAAGGCATGTTTAGCCCGCCTTCCCGTGATGGCGCCCGGAGAATCTGTTGTCGTATGGTGGTTCCAACCGCGTACTCCCCATCGGGTTGGGCCAGTTGTTGCTCCGTGGCGTTGTAACGATATTTTGCAGCGTCCCACGGGGTGATCACAAGGTGCAAAATGTGGACTGAATCGGTTTTCCGGTCATGAATAGCCGACGAAGATGCGAAATCTGTGAGTGTTGGCGCTTTTGGCCGTGTTTTTCATGTGCTGGACGGGCTGCTGTGGAGCTGGGAGAATGGTCGACTTTGGATTTTCTGGCTGCCAGGGTCGCGCATGTATCCCGTCGAAAAGCCCCGCCACACGATGTTTCTCGATGTAGGAGAAGGGCATCGCCTCTACATTGAAGAAAGTGGCTCCCGTACCGGCGTACCGGTGGTGTATCTGCATGGTGGGCCGGGCACCGGCAGTGCGCCATTTGCGCGGGCGTTTTTCGACCCGGCGCGTTACCGGGTGATTCTCTATGATCAGCGGGGCGCGGGAAAGTCGACGCCGCATGCTTCCCTGGAGGCCAATACGACTTGGCATCTGGTGGCGGATCTGGAAAAGATCCGTACAGCGCTGGGGATCGATCGCTGGTTGCTGTTTGGCGGTTCGTGGGGATCGACGCTGGCGCTGGCCTACGCCGAGACGCATCCCGACAGGGTGCTGGGATTGATTTTGCGGGGTGTTTTCCTGTGCCGGGATGAAGACATCCAGTGGTTCTATCAGCGTGGTGCCAGCCGGTTGTTCCCCGAGCACTGGAAAGACTTCGTGGCGCCGATTCCACCTGGCCAGCGCGGTGACCTGGTGCGCGCCTATCATGCGCTGCTGACCGGTGAGGATGAGGTGGCGCAGATGCGCGCGGCCGAAGCCTGGGCTCGCTGGGAGGCGGTGACATCGGGCATGGAAGTCGATCCCGCCACGGTGGCGTTTTTCACCGATCCCCATATCGCGCTCAGTCTGGCAAGGATCGAATGCCATTATTTTCTCCAGCGTGGATTTCTGGAGCCTGACCAGTTGCTGCTGCGGGCTGACCGGCTGAAGGGTATTCCGGGAACCATCATCCACGGTCGTTACGACTGCATCTGTCCGGTTGAGCAGGCCTGGTTGCTTCATCAAGTCTGGCCGGATTCGGAATTGCAGATCGTGCCTTCGAGTGGGCATTCCACATCGGAACCTGCGCTCAGCAAGGCGTTGCTGGCAGCCACCGACCAGTGGGCCGACAAACTTCATGCGCAAGGGGGTGAGTCATGATCGGTTTGCTACAGCGCGTGACCGAGGCGCGAGTCGAAATCGCGGGTGAGACGGTCGGTGAAATCGGCCCGGGTCTGCTGGTGCTGATTGGTGTGGAAAAAGAGGATACCCATCAGTCGGCCGATCGATTACTGGAGCGGCTCTTGGGTTACCGTGTGTTTGCGGATGAGCAGGGCAAGATGAACCTCAGTGTGCGTGATATTTCTGGCGGGTTGTTGCTGGTCTCGCAGTTCACCCTGGCCGCTGATACGCGCAAGGGGCGACGCCCCAGTTTCAGCCGTGCCGCTTCGCCGCAGCTGGGGGAGGCACTCTATGACTACCTGGTGGAGCGGGCACGCCGCCAGCATCCGGACACGGCCACCGGGCGGTTTGGCGCCGATATGCAGATTCATTTGGTCAACGACGGGCCGGTGACGTTCTGGTTGCAAACCTGAACGATCACGGCGAGGAAGTCGCCCCCATTGCCGCGATGACGTAAACTAGCCACATGACTTCACGAACCTCGACCATCGAGCGAAACACGCTGGAAACCCAGATCCGTATCGATATCGACCTGGACGGCACGGGTCAGTCCCATTTGTCCACCGGTGTGCCTTTCCTGGAACACATGCTGGATCAGGTGGCGCGCCATGGGCTCATCGACATCACACTCAAAGCAGAAGGCGACCTCGAGATCGACGCCCATCATACGGTGGAAGACATCGGCATCACCTTCGGTCAGGCATTTGCGGATGCGTTGGGCGACAAGAAAGGCATCGTCCGTTATGGCCACGCCTATGTGCCGCTGGACGAGGCCTTGTCCCGGGTGGTCATCGATCTGTCCGGTCGGCCGGGTCTCGAGCACCATGTGGATTACCGCCGGGCGCGGATCGGTGATTTCGATGTGGATCTGTTCAACGAGTTTTTCCAGGGGTTCGTCAACCACGCGGGCGTGACCCTGCATATCGACAATCTGCGGGGCAACAATGCGCATCATATTGCGGAGACGGTTTTCAAGGCCTTTGGCCGGGCGTTGCGCATGGCGGTTGGCATCGATTCGCGCATGCAGGGGCTGTTGCCGTCGACCAAGGGTTCCTTGTAGCAAACGGGGTTGGCAATGACACAGACAATCGCCGTGGTGGATTACGGCATGGGTAACCTCCGCTCGGTCGTCAAGGCGCTGGAGCATGTGGCGGGCGAGGCGGCTGATGTGCAGCTGACCGATCGGCCCGAAACCATCCGGGCGGCGGATCGGGTGGTTTTTCCGGGCCAGGGCGCGGCGCGTGACTGCATGAGCGCGTTGCATGACACCGGCATGGATGAAGTGGTTCGCGAGGCGGCCGCCAGCAAGCCGTTTCTGGGGATCTGCATGGGCATGCAGGTGCTGATGAGCCGCAGTGAAGAGAATGAAGGCACCAATCTGCTGGGGCTGTATCCGGGCCAGGTGACCCGTTTTCAGGAATGGATCGGCGATGAGCATTTCAAGGTGCCGCAGATGGGCTGGAACACCGTCCGGCAAACACAGTCACACCCCTTGTTCGCGGGTATTCCCGACAACAGCTATTTCTATTTTGTGCACAGTTACCATGTCGATCCGGACGATGCCTCGCTGGTAGCGGGTGAAACCGAATATGGCGTGAAGTTCGCTTCGGCCATCGCCCGGGACAACGTTTTCGCCATCCAGTGTCATCCGGAGAAGAGCGCCGCCGCCGGATTGCAATTGTTACGAAACTTTATCGGTTGGGAATGAGTCTGTTATGGAACTGATACCGGCGATCGACCTCAAAGAAGGCAAATGTGTGCGCCTCAGGCAGGGGCGCATGGAGGATGAAACGGTTTTTTCCGACAATCCGCTGGAGATGGCGGCGCGTTGGGTGGATGCCGGCGCCAGTCGCCTGCATCTGATCGATCTGGATGGCGCCTTTGCCGGCTCACCCAAGAATCACGAAGTGATTCGGCAGATCTGCGCGCGGTTTCCGGATCTGCCGGTCGAAGTGGGGGGCGGCATTCGCTCCGCCGAGACGGTGGCTGCCTATCTGGATGACGGTGTCCAGTACGCCATCATTGGCACCCGGGCCGTCAACGAGCCGCACTTCATCAATGATCTGTGTCTGCAGTTCCCCGGCCATATCATCGTCGGGCTGGATGCGCGAGACGGCAAGGTGGCGATCGATGGCTGGTCGAAATTGTCTCACCATGATGTCATCGACATGGCACAGCATTTCGAGAACGATGGCGTTGCGGCGATCATCTATACGGACATCAGCAAGGACGGCATGATGCAGGGTGTGAATATCGAATCGACCGTGGCGCTGGCGCAGGCCGTCCGCATTCCGGTGATTGCCTCCGGCGGCGTGACGGAT
>Ga0256841_1002852_pt1 | contig 13377 bp, 12 predicted proteins | sample 356308metaG_FD_185971 | JGI IMG/M metagenome (GOLD analysis project Ga0256841, IMG submission 185971) | Hydrothermal vent microbial communities from Mid Atlantic Ridge, Atlantic Ocean - 356-308 | ecosystem: Environmental > Aquatic > Marine > Hydrothermal vents | place: Atlantic Ocean: Mid...
ACGAGTCTTACCGCCGTAAAGACCGATCCCTCCATGCCGACGCTTCAAGGTATCCGAACCGTGGTCGGCAAGACGAGTGTCGGATTTGAGTGGAAACCGATCACCGATACTCGGGTAGAAGGGATTGCAGTCTACCGTGGGGTCCCCACCGGAGGGAAAGAGGAACGCTTTGCCAAAATCGCCACGATCTCCAATCGCTTTGCGACTCACTATGTCGATACCACCGTCCGCCCCGGCATGACCTATGACTACACTTTTAAAACTTACGGTGTACTCTACAGTTCCGCTCCCAGTAAAATCATCCGTGTCAAAACGCCTGCCGCCATGCCCGCGGTTAGCTTTGTCAAAGCCTATCAGCCCCAAAGCGGAGTGGTTAAGCTGCTCTGGCGTCCCCATAATGATCCCCGTATCGTGGATTATGTAATTCAGCGGCGACTCGACGGCGGAGCGTGGAAATATCTTGCCACGGTCAAAGGGCGGCTTAGCCCCGAGTATATCGACGAATCTGCCGCGAGGGGACATCGTTACGACTATCGAGTCATCGCCCGCAGCAGTGACGGGGTGACGGCGCTTCCGAGCCGGCCCGCGACGGTCACGGTGAACTAGGAGCCGACTATGCCTCATCTGGTCGTAGCCCCCTTCGAGAAGCGTCGCCTCGACGCCTTGGTCCAAGAGGGAGATCTCTGTACTTTTCGTGCCGAAGCGGAGGGAAAGAGTGTGGAGCTTATCGGAGTCCGCGATGGAGAGGGAGAGTTCTTTTTGGAGCTTAAAGAGCGGCCGCAAGAGTGGATCATCCGTGCCGACAAAATCACCCGGCCCCTGGATGCCAATCGGATCAAAAAGGTTCTGGCTTCTTTGGCGGCGGAGGCGGAGCTGGAGGTCATACACTCCAACATCCGCCTCTCTCCCGGCAAGCCCCCCGTCGCCGCGGAGTTCGACAAAAGCATCGAAGCCTTTGAAAGGGCGGAGTTTCCTTTGGAAAAGGTGGCGCTGGAAGTAGGCTTCGGCAGCGGGCGGCACCTGCTTTGGCAGGCGAAGGAGCATCCCGCCACCCTCTTCATAGGTGTCGAGATCCATACCCCCTCGGCCCAGCAGGTCCTCAAACAGATCGAGATCCAGGGCCTGCGCAATATCTGGGTGGTCAACTACGATGCTCGGCTCCTGCTGGAGATGCTTCCTTCTAATCGTCTGGAGGCGATCTATGTGCACTTTCCCGTTCCCTGGGACAAAAAGCCCCATCGCCGGGTCATCAGCGACGCCTTCGTCGCTGAGGCGATGCGGGTATTGCGCCCGGAGGGGATTTTGGAACTGCGCACCGACAGCGAACGTTACTACCGTTACGCTCTGGAGGTCTTCAGCCGTCCGGTCAAAGCGGATTTTCGGGTGGAGAAAAACCGGGACCTGCCGGTGGTGAGCAAATACGAAGCCCGCTGGCGGCGCCAGGCGAAGGATATCTATACTCTGACGATGCGTGCTTTGGAGCGCTCCGAGCCTCGTCGGGCAGAGTACCGTTTTGACTTCAAGGCCCCGGTCGATCCGGCGCGTATCGCTTCCCTGCCGGAAAAGGCGATCGTCGAGTCGGACTGGTTTGTTCATTTCGGGACCCGGTTTCGCCGGAGCGACGGACGGGGAGGGGTGCTGGAGTGCTCCTTCGGGAGTTTTGACCGGCCGGAGCACAAGTACCTGCGATATGACGAAGAGGGGCGTCTGGAGTACTTTCCTTCGCGGCCCGTCGCCACCGCCGCCAACTATGCGGCTCATCAACAGATAGGAGCACTGATACATGGCTAACGTCATTACCGCCTCTAAATTGACCCTTGCCTACGACGGGGGACGTAAAGAGATTATCAAAAACGCTAGCTTCTCCGTACGCAAGGGAGAATTTGTCTTTATCACCGGTCCTTCGGGATCGGGGAAATCGACACTACTCAAGGCACTCTACGGCGCGCTCAAACCCAAGACGGGGACTTTGAGCGTCGGAGGACTCGATATGGGCCGCATCAGCCGCAGCAAACTTTTGGAGTTGCGGACTCACCTGGGAATCGTCTTTCAGGACTACAAGCTCATCAACGAGTGGACGGTGGAGAAAAATGTGGTCCTGCCGTTGATCATCGCCGGCTATGGCCTCGATATTCAGCAGACCCAGGCAAAAAAGCTTTTGCGTCATGTAAAACTGACCGAGCAGGCGGAGCGTTTTCCTCTAGAGCTTAGCGGGGGAGAACAGCAGCGCGTCGGCGTCGCCCGGGCCTTGAGCAAAAATCCCTTCCTCATTCTTGCCGATGAGCCGACGGGAAACCTGGACGAGTTCTCATCTAACGTCATTTGGGATCTGATGGAGAATGCCTGTGATCAATTGGGATCGACGGTCGTGGTGGTCACGCACCGAATCCCTACGATTTTCAACATCCCTTACCGACATTTCATCATTGAAAACAGGGGGATCTATGAAGTCCGTTAAAGATCATCTGATGTTCCTGCTGCCGCTCTTGGCAATTCTCATCAGTGTGGAGTTTGTGATAGTTTTCAACCGAGTGACCCAGAATTCGGAGGAGAAGCTTCGGCAATCCTACTCCATCCTGGTGGTGTCGGAGAAGGTGATGAGTCCGAAAGATTTCCGTCGGATCGATTCCCACATCGTCTCGGCGACGCCCATCGACAAGAAAACCATTGCCAAAGAGATCGCTCGGGGAATGCAAAATGCAGCCGATGCGGAGATTCTTGCCTCGTTACCGCATTTCTATAATCTCCATCTCGATCGTTATCTTAGTCGCCCTGAAGTGGAAAAGATTCGCCAAAAGCTTCTGGCGGCTCCGGGGATCAAAAAGGTCGAGACCTTCGGTGAGAGCCTCAGAGCCAAGTATAATCTCTTCCTCTTTCTCAAAGTCATCTTCTGGAGTTTCGTGGGGTTGATGAGTCTGGTCAGCCTCTTCCTGGTGGTGAAACAGATGGAGGTTTGGCAGTTGGCCCATCGGGAGCGAATGCAAATCATGGAAATTTTCGGAGCGCCTATGCTCTTGCGCAGCGGGGTGCTCTTTCGGATGGGAATTATCGACGCGCTGCTGGCGACACTCCTGGTCGTCGGGCTCTTCATGGTGTTGCGTTACTACTATGCCCCCATCAGCGGCATCGAGATTCTCATCGATCGTCAGGAGCTTCTCTATGAGACCCGGGACGGCGTCATCCTGGCCGCAATCGCCCTGGGAATTGTAGTCGTCACCGTCTTCAGTGTTGCGATACGCAGTCGGGAGGAGCGTGAGTGAACCGGTGCTTGCGTCCCTTCTTGATCCTACTGCTGCTGGCGGGGCTACTTGAAGCCTCCCAGACGGTCAAAAAGATTCAGGAGTCTCAAAAAAGTCTCGAAAGTACCGAAGCGAAAAAGAAAAGGATGAGTCGTCAGCTCTCCCGGTTGGCGGCCTCGATCAAAGCGACGGAGAAGGAACTGGCCGGGTTGCGGAAGGCTCTGGACCGTTTGGAGAAGAAAAAACGCGAAGGTGAAACCCGCTATGCCGGGACCCTGGAGCGCATCGAAGGGCTCGACAAACAGATCGCCCAGCTCGATCGGGATATCCGCAGGCGCCATGAGGCATTTATCCGTCTCTTGACGGATCAGTTTTCTACCATTGTGGCGATGCGGCAGATGAATCGCCGCAGTCAGCGCGGAGTCATCCTCGAAGCGTTCTATTCCCGCTACAAGGAGGCAAACGATCGGGAGCTCAATCGGCTTAAAAAGAGCATAGAAAAGAGCCGGAAAAACAAACAGAGGCTGATGCTTCAGCGGGCCAGCCTCAAACGTTCCATCGCCAAGACCATTGCGCTTCGCGACCTCTACAAGATCAAGAAGGAGAAGTCCGAAAAGCTGTTGAAAAAGCTGGCCAAAGAGGAGAAGCTCTATCGGAAAAAGCTCCAGCAGATCATCAGCCGGCAGAATGCGCTGCGCCAGACCCTGGCCAGACTCAATATCCTTCGCAAAGAGGAGATCGAGGCGGCCAGGCGTCGGGAGGCGGAACGCAAGGCGGAGCTGGCCCGTCGGGCGAAGCAGCTGGAGGAGATGCGCCGCGCCAAGGCTCAGGAGCGGGCTCAGGCGAGAGCGGAGGGGCGCGAGGTGGATTACAGTGCTCCCAAACTGGAGGAGGAGAAGGTCAAGCAGGTGGGTAGCTCCTATCAGAAAGAGCGGGTCGCCCGCTATCGGGGGCCCAGGACTTTTCCACCGATCAAAGGTGCAAGGCTGATTAAGCGCTTCGGCACCTATATCGATCCGATCTACAAGATCAAGATCTTCAACGATTCTGTCACCCTAAAAGCTCCCTATAGCGATGCGACGGTGCGCACCGTCTTCAACGGCAAGGTGGTCTATGTGGGTGAAAACAGTATGTTGGGCAAAGTGGTGATCGTCCAGCACGGCAACGGGCTGCATACGGTCTATGCCGGCCTCTCGAAGATCTCTCCCCTTATCAAGACGGGGAGCCGTATTCGCAGAGGTACCGCCGTAGGAAAAGTCCGCCGGAAGCTGATTTTCCAGGCGACACAGAAGTCTCGGCTGATCAATCCCTTGCAGATGATTCGGATATAGAATTCCTGGATAGAGGTCTAGAGATGAAGCAACCCTCGAAGAATCGAATATATTTTACACTTAGTTCAGCATAGAAACACTATAATATTCCTGTTGATAGCGACTTTTCAAAGTAGGAGAGAAGGCTGCAACATAGATAATCAACAAGAAGGAGGATGATAATGGATGAAGGTATTTTGGACGATCTAAGAGCGGTTAAGGGATTTCTCGGAGGCGCCGTTAACAATTATACGGGGGAATGTCTAGTTTGCGATACGGGAAGATTGACGGGAAATCTCGAAGAGGTCTCCGCAACATTTAACGATGTTTTTAGAGATGCGCACAAAATTTCAAGTACACTGAAATTGGGTGCGACGGAAATTATGGAAATATACACGGAAAAAGCGGTGATATTGATGGGATGCTCCGGAGAGGAGGCTCGGGTACATCTTCATGTTTTCGCCATTTTCCAGAAAGATGGAAATGTAGCTCTGGGTAAAATGGCTCTGAAAAAAATATTGCCCAAAGCCGTGGAGATGCTCTCCTGACAACCGGTTCGGTTTAGGAGAGGTATTGCCGGATGACGGTGTGAATCTCTTGCAACTGGACGGGCTTGCTCAAAACGTCGTTTGCACCGGCTTGGAGGATGTGTTCGCGGGTTTGAGTTCCTGCATCTCCGGTTAGGCTGATAAGAGTCGTATTTTTACTTTTATCGGGTAGTTTTTTTGATTTTCTGATTTTTTTGATCACTTCGCTTCCCTGCATTCCCGGCATATTCTCATCCATAAAGACCAGATCGACCTTTTCTGTAGAAAGTTTTTCCATGCACTCTTCGCCGCTTTGGGCGGTGAAGACCTCAAGATCGAAGCGCTTCAAAACCTCCTTCATGAATTTCAGGTTGATCAGATTGTCGTCGACGACAAGGACTCTTCTGCCGGGGAACTTGACAGAAGCTATCATATCGCGTTTGGAGATTTTTTCGGAATTATCCAATCCAAAGAGTCGGGAGAGTTTGGGAAAAATTTCATGAGGGAGTAGCGGTGTGCTGATGCGTTCGACTCTTCCTTTGAATTGGCATCCATGATTTAAAAAAGTGTCTCCCACGACGAGCAGGGCTTTTCCATGATCGACGAGCGTTTGAAGCGCCTCTTGATGGAGCGTGGAATCCTCTTTCGAAATGATCAGAAGATCGTAATTTTCTGTCTTGAGGTCTTCCGGGTTCGGAGACTTCAAAACGGTGAGTTTTAGATCGGTCTGTTCCAAGTATCGATGGACATCCTGTATAAAATAGGGAGCAGAATCTCCTTGATAGATTAGAACTTTTCGACCTCGGTAGCTTTGCAGATCAATGGATGGGGGTGTTCCGGATTCACAATTGCAAGGAATGCTAAAGAAAAAGCGACTACCTTTTCCCGGCTTGCTTTCGAGCTGGAGTTTGCCTCCGAGCAGTACTGCAAGTTGTTGAGAGATGCTTAGACCGAGTCCGGTACCTCCAAACTCTCGGGAAGTTGACTCCTTTTCCTGAACGAAGGGGGTGAATATCTCTTTTTGTCGTTCAGGATCGATTCCGATTCCATTGTCTTTTACACTGACGAGCAGGCCATCGATGGCTTGCTCGTAATGGAGTTGAAGTGAAATCAACCCTCCTTTGGGGGTGAACTTTACGGCATTGCTCAGCAGGTTGTTAATGATCTGTTTGATTCGATGAGGATCGGAGACAATCTTTTCAGGTAGGTTGGGATCGAAGTAGGCGGAAAAGGACACTCCTTTTCGTTGTGCCGTCTGAAAAAAAAGTTTGGCGGTATCGTCAAGCTCTCGGAGGGGATTGAAAGGTCGCTTCTCCACCTTCATCTGTCCACTGGAGATCTTGGCCAGATCCAGGGCGTCGTTGATCAGTGTCACCATGCTTTTGCCGCTGCGTATTGCAGTATCCAGATAATCCTTTTTCTCTTGGTCGGTTTCGATCAGATTCAGAAGTTCTAAAAATCCCATCACGGCATTCATCGGAGTGCGAATGTCGTGAATGATTGATGAGAAATATTGCCGTTCCCTTTGAGTTTTTTTTCTGAGCTGGTCACAGACTTTGGTGCATACTTCCGTATTCAATTCCAAGATCTCTCCGGTGCTTTTTGGGTTCTCATTGAGAAGGAAGCGTTTGGTAAACATGGCGAATCGGGTCATGTAGTCGAGATCTTTCTGAGTATATTGGTTCCAAGATCCGGAGGTAATGGCTGTCCAGAGAATGGCGAGGACGTTTTTCTCTATAGTATTGTCGATGATGGGGATGAGCATCATATCTTTGAGTGGAAGGTTCAGAAAATTATCGATTTTATCGTTGTAAAGAAAACTTCGTGTCACATCGTTGATAAACAGGGACTGCTTGGATCGGTAGGTTTCCATTAAAATCGACTCGATCTCCGGTCGGATAGGAATCGTCCTTTCATCGTTCACCAATTGGAAGATCTGATCTTCGGGGTTGACGAGGAGTAGATAGGCCTCTTTTGCCGGTGTTATTTTCTTGGCGGCTTCAGTACATCTACTGGCTATTGACGGGAGATCGCTTTTTTCAAGAAGATCCGTTTCATAATGGAGGATGATCTCTTTAAACTCCTCTTCACTCAGCTCTTTTTTGATATCGATTTTTTTGATCATTGGAATCTGTTTCCTTAAAACATCGTTTATTTTTTCTTTCGGTGAAACCAAGAGCGGATCACCTGGATCAGAACGGGACTCCCGATATCCTGTCGAGAATCAGAATCTTCAACAATGTCGGTCGTAGAGGGATCGTCGGTCCGGGATGGAGGGGAGCCATCAGAAGAGAGTATGTTCCAGAGGAAAGGCTCTGCTTTTTGAAATAGGGTTTCCAGATGTTCGATATCCTCTCGGATGAACTGATTGAGATTTTTATGGGGAATTGCAGCCCACACTAGAAAAGAAGGTCGTCCAGAAGCATCGAAGCGCGGGAGAAGCAAAAGACTTTTGAGGTCGTAACCAAAAGGATTGTCAGCTGTATCTATATACCCGGGCTCTCGTCCTACGTCATTGGTATAAAACGGTTGACCGGTATCCAAAGAGCGTGCGATCAGACCCTTTCTCTCCACGGTGAGAGCAACAGTTGACCGATTTTTCAGGTCGAGAGCAAAGAAACGACGCTCCTGCTCCGAATCGTGATAGAGAAAGAAAACTTTTTTGGCCGGAGTCAGTCCTAAAATGGATTTCTCAAGGATCCGTGAGAAATCCTCCTCGCTTGTCTCTGTTTTTTTTTGTGCCGTCTCTATCTCATACAGATATTTTGACATCACCTCATCTGTAGGTGTTTTTTTGATTTCAGACAACCTTGCATTTCCCTCAATTACTTTACTTGGTGATATTATATTTAAATAGTCTTAATATTCAGGATTGGTTCAGTATGATCAGATAAGGTGTTCTGAGCATTAAAATATTGAAGAAAGGAAGGCTTATCAAAAAACTTTATCTTATACGTCACGGAAAGTCTGACTGGAGTAACGGTCAACTCAGCGATTTCCAACGGGGATTATCCAAACGCGGCTGGAAAGATATCGAGACGATCGGTTCCTATCTTGCTTTGACCAAGGTTCGTCCCGACCTGATTTTGTCGAGCGCAGCCCTTCGTGCCCAGTTGACCGCCGACGGTTTGGGCGAAAAGATTGGTTTTCAAGGAACCTATCGTTACCTGGATGAACTCTATCTGACGCGCCCGGAAATGTATTTGAATGTACTTTCCCTCCAGGAGGCTGAACATGAAGCAATATTTCTAGTAGGGCACAATCCTACGCTAAGTGAATTGGCCAATCTGATCCAAGAAGAGAATTTTACGAAATTCCCTTCTTTGGGAGTGCTTGCCATTAATCTTTTTATCGAGTCGTGGGGTGAAATTACCCAAGGTCGTCCAGGTTCGATCGACTATTTTATCTATCCGAAACAGTTTCGCTACTATATGCCCAGGAAGATTCAAACCACCTGGGAAGATCGAGAAACACTTTAAGAATTGTCCCCCGCTCTTTTAAAGCCCCTTTGGGTATAATCGCGACAAACTTATGGAGGCCGTGATGAAAAAACGCAAACGTGTTTTGGTCAAATTTTCCGGAGAGGCTCTGGCCGGAGAAGAGGGCTACGGGATCGATACGCAGATTCTCAAATATATTGCCGATGAGATCAAAAAGCTCGTCGACGCCGACATCGAAGTTGCCATCGTTGTCGGAGGAGGCAATATCATCCGAGGCGTAACCGCGGCGAAGGACGGGATTATCAAGCGCACCAGCGGCGATTATATGGGGATGCTGGCGACAGTGATCAACGGCGTGGCGATCCAGGAGGCACTGGAGAGCATCGGTCTCGAGGCGCGATTGCAGAGTGCCATCGATATGCACGAAATCGGCGAAAGTTTCATCGTCCGCCGGGCGCGACGGCATCTGGAAAAGGGACGAGTCGTCGTCTTTGCCGGCGGAACCGGGAACCCTTATTTCACCACCGATACCGCCGCGACCCTTCGCGCCAGCGAGATCGAGGCGGATATGTTGATCAAAGCGACAAAGGTCGACGGGATCTATGACCGGGATCCCATGAAATTCGACGATGCCGAAAAGCTGCTCGAGATCAGTTATGACCGGGCCTTGAGCGACCATATTAAGGTCATGGACGATACGGCCATTGCCCTGGCCAAAGAGAACCGCCTGCCCATCGTAGTGTGTAATATGTTCGAGCCCGATAATCTCAAACGGATTATCGAAGGGGATACCTCTCTCTGTTCGATCGTTCACTGATCTTGAGATAAAACGAAACCAAAAAAAAGGAACGAAATGACACGTTTGGAACAAGTTACCGCCAAAGCACTGGAGCGTCTCAATCACGACCGATATCTTCTCTCCAAAGCGGTCGGGAAGCGGGCCGAAGAGCTCAGCGCCGGAGCCGCGCCACTGGTCGATATGGATATCAAAAAGCACAAAGCCACCGACATTGCCATTCACGAAATCGCCGAGGGCAAGCTCCACATAGAAAAAGAGGATTGAGACCCTCATAGTATGGATGATTTTCTGGAGCTGATCCGAAAGCTCAAGGATGTCGACGAGGCTATCGAGCTTTTGGCGACGCAGATCGAGCTGAGCGATCGGATCCGAGAAGCCCTGGAGTTTGCCCGGGAAGCCCACAGGGGACAGGCCCGTAAAAGCGGCGAACCCTATATCATCCATCCCATCCTTGTCGCGGTGATCACCGCCTCCATCAGCGGAGACGAAACGATGGTCATCTCGGCTCTGCTTCATGACGTGGTAGAGGATACGCCCCATAGCATCGAGGAGATCGGTGAGCGTTTCGGTTCGGATGTACAGCATATCGTCGAGGGGCTGACCAAGATCGTCGAGATCCGGGACGAGAAGCTTGTTCCCTCCGATTCCGACGAGAAGCTGATCACTTCGGCCCTCAGCTTTCGCAAGATGCTCATCGCCTCCATCGAAGATGTGCGGGTGCTCATCATCAAGCTCTGCGACCGGCTTCACAATATGCTGACCCTCGACGCCCTCCCTCCGGCGAAGCAGCTTCGCATCAGCGAAGAGACCCTGGTGGTCTATGCGCCCATCGCCCACCGGCTGGGAATCTCCAAGATCAAGAACCTCCTGGAGGACCTGAGCTTCCGCTATATCTACCCGGAAGACTATGCCAGGATCGACGAGTACATCAAGGCCAATCATCAAAGCCTCCATATCCGCCTCAATTCCTTTATAGGCAAGGTGAAAAACGCCCTGTGTATGCGGGGGTTCCACCGCTTGGATTTCGAGGTGATCGGTCGGGTCAAACACTACTACTCCATCTACCTCAAGATGCACCGCAAAGGCATCGGTATCGACGAGGTACTCGATCTGCTGGCGGTCAGGGTGATCGTCAAAGAGCCCATCGACTGCTATACCGCTCTGGGGGCACTGCACCTGGAGTTCACGCCGTTGATCTCACGCTTCAAGGACTATATCGCTCTGCCGAAAGACAACGGCTATCAGACGATTCACACGACCCTCTTCGATGACGAAAGTATCGTAGAGGCCCAGATTCGTACCGAACGAATGCACCATCTGGCCGAATACGGCGTCGCCGCTCACTGGAAGTACAAAGAGGGTGAGACAGAGGAGGGAGATAGCGGGGTGAATCTCGAGTGGCTCAGGAGCCTGCCCTATCAGGACGACTCCATCGAAGCCTTCTACGAGATGGCCAAAAACGATCTCTTCAGCGAAGATATCGTCGTCTTCTCCCCCAAAGGAGACTATTTTACCCTGCCGAAGGATGCCGTGGCGCTGGACTTCGCCTATGCCGTCCATTCGGAGATCGGCAACCGGGCGACGACGGCGATCATCAACAAGGAGCGCGCTTCGCTCCTGACGATTCTTAAAAACGGCGACATCGTCCGAATCGTTACCCAGGAAGAGCCGATCCTTCATTGCTCCTGGATCGATACGGTCAAGACCTCCAAAGCCAAGGAGGGGATTCGTTCTATCTGTCGTGCCCGGACCCGGGAGGTCAATGAACTGGCGGGATACAACATTCTCGCGACGATCTTCGACAAACGCCCCGAGGAGATTCGCCAGATTCTTCAAGAGGATGAAGGGGCCGGAGGGATTCAAAGGGTGCCGGAACATATCGACGTTTTGCGGGAGAAGATTCACCGTATCTCCAAACGGGCGAGGATCCGAGAGGTACGAGTCTGGGAAGTCTTTAAAAAGGGATACAAGAAGCCGGGCTTCAAAAAGATCGATCATCTCAACTTCTTTACCAACAAAACGCTGGAGAAGGTGGAGTTCGATTTTTGCTGCCACCCCAAGGCGGGAGACGATATCGTGGCCTTCTATAAGGAAAACCGGGCTATTATTCACCACAAGCTCTGCCGTAACGCTTATGAGAAGATCCGGGCCGGAGAGCCGATGCTTTTTGTCCAGTGGTTCAGTGCCAAACTGGCCCGTTATCGGCTTATCGTGGCGCTCCAGAACCAAAAGGGCATTCTCGCCCGTCTTCTGTCGCGCCTCTCCCAGTTGGGTCTAAATGTTACGAGCATCGAGCTTGGGATCTACCGCAGTGACGCTGCCGAATATTGTCAGATCGAGGTGGAGTCGGAGCAGGCGGACAAAAAAAAGATCGCCCAGGAGATTTCCCGTCAGTTTAAACTGGTGGAGATTACGCCCCTGGACGATGCCTACAACCATAAATAAAAACGAGGAGAGAGGATGCCCATCGCCAAGGCACTCAGAGAGATCGAACGGGGTTGCGCCGAGATTATCGATCGGGAGCGGATCGAAACCCTATTACGCAATTACTATGAGAAGGGAGAGCGCTACAAGGTCAAGCTGGGTCTCGACCCTACGGCCCCGGATCTGCACCTAGGCCATACGGTGATTCTCCAAAAGCTGGCGGCTTTTCAGCAGCATGGAGCCACGGTGCAGTTGCTTATCGGTGACTTTACGGCTATGATCGGCGATCCGACGGGTAAGAGCGAGACCCGCAAGGTCCTCGATAGGGAAACCGTCTTGGAAAATGCCAAAACCTATCAGGAACAGGCCTTCAAAATCCTTGATCCCGACAAGACGGAGCTGCTCTTCAACTCCTCCTGGCTTGATGCCTTAGGCTCGGCGGGATTGATTCAACTGACGACTCAGTTCAACGTCGCGCGGATGTTGGAGCGTGACGACTTTGAAAAGCGCTACAAATCGGGCCAATCCATCGCCATCAGCGAGTTTCTCTATCCGCTGCTGCAGGGGTACGATAGCGTGGCGATGGAGTGCGATATCGAGCTGGGAGGGACCGATCAGAAGTTCAATCTCCTCATGGGACGTCATCTCCAGCGGGCCTACAATGTAGGCAAGGAACAAGCGGTGCTGATGATGCCGATTCTCGAAGGGCTCGACGGGGTGCAGAAGATGTCCAAGAGTCTGGGCAACTATATCGGCATCAGCGAACCGGCCAAGGAGATCTATGCCAAGATGCTTTCGATCTCCGACGAATTGATGTGGCGTTATTATGAGCTTCTGAGTAGCCGTTCCCTCGATGAGATCGCCGAGATGAAACGCCAAGTCGCCGCTGGCGAACTCCACCCGAAAAAGGCCAAGGAGATGCTGGCCTTGGAGATCACCGCGCGTTTTCATGACGAGACGGCGGCGCGGGAGGCCAAAGAGGCCTTCGACTCCCTTTTCAAACAAAAGGAGATCCCCGAGGATATCCCCGAGGTCGTGATCGAAGCGGGGACTTGGATCTGTAAGGCCCTCGTCGATGCAGGGCTAGAGCCCTCCAACTCCCAGGCACGTCGGGATATCAAACAAGGCGCCGTGCGTATCGACCGGGAAAAGGTGAGCGATGATCAGCTCAAATTGGAGCCCGGAGAGTATATTCTCCAAGTGGGCAAACGAAAATTCGCACGGGCGAGAGTGGAGTAGTATCATGGCATTTAAGGCACTGAAAATCGGCAAACACATCATCGAAAAGCCCATTATTCAGGGAGGTATGGGCCTGGGAATCAGCTGGGACCGGCTCGCAGGGAGCGTCAGCCGGGAAGGGGGGCTAGGGGTCATCAGCTCCGTCGGCACCGGCTTGTATGAGAACCGGGCCTATGCCGAAACTCTCATGGCCGACGGCCGTCCCTACGAGGTGGAAAATTTCTACTCCCGCCGTGCGCTCTTCAAGATCTTCGAAAATGCCCGCAAACTCTGCGGAGAGAAGCCCCTGGCCTGTAACGTCCTCTATGCCATCAACGATTACGATCGAGTAGTCAGGGATGCCTGCGAAGCGGGAGCCGATATCATCATTACCGGTGCCGGTTTGCCTCTGAGTATGCC
>Ga0256841_1002853_pt1 | contig 13376 bp, 12 predicted proteins | sample 356308metaG_FD_185971 | JGI IMG/M metagenome (GOLD analysis project Ga0256841, IMG submission 185971) | Hydrothermal vent microbial communities from Mid Atlantic Ridge, Atlantic Ocean - 356-308 | ecosystem: Environmental > Aquatic > Marine > Hydrothermal vents | place: Atlantic Ocean: Mid...
GATCAAAATAATCTCAAATTACGTTTTGATTCCAGCTATATGACGATGGCAGCGGAAGGTAAGCTTTAATCAACAATTAGATTGGAGTGATTGATTGAAACGCTTAGTCAATATTCAGCCCGGTAAAGGCTGGCGAATTATCCTGGGTCTACTGCCATTTATTCTGGTGTTAGTCATCTATTTGTTTGCTTCGAATGCCAGATTGGTAGTCAACCCAAACGATAAATTGTTACCTTCATTCGGTAGTTTTGGAGAAGCAATTGAGCGCATGGCGATCAAGGAAGATCGCCGAACCGGTAAGATTTTGCTCTGGACTGATACAAAAGCAAGCCTGCAACGTCTTGGAATGGGAATAGGGATCAGTGCGCTGATCGGATTGTTCTTTGGAATCCTGAATGGGTTGATTCCGGTGATCAGAGCAAATCTGTCACCCTTTATTTCTGTCCTGTCGATGATTCCTCCTCTGGCCATATTACCGATTTTGTTTATTGTGTTTGGACTCGGTGAATTATCCAAAGTGGTATTGATTGTGTTTGGGATCGCCCCCTTTGTGATGCGCGAATTACAACAGCGGGTTCAGGAAATACCAAAAGAACAATTGATCAAGGCACAAACGTTGGGGGCCTCAACCTGGCAGATCATGATCCGTATTATTCTTCCACAAATCTTGCCGAGACTGATCGATGCACTCCGATTGTCTCTTGGAGCCGCCTGGTTGTTCCTGATCGCGGCCGAAGCGATTGCTGCGACGGATGGATTGGGTTATCGAATATTCCTGGTTCGCCGTTATCTGGCGATGGATGTGATCTTGCCTTATGTGGCATGGATTACTTTTCTTGCATTCCTTATGGACTATGGACTAAGAGCACTAAGCCGTTTTGCTTTTCCCTGGTTTGAAAAAGAGACCTCAGGTTCGTAATGGCTGACAATATTATCAACGTCAGTAAGGTCTGGAAGGAGTATGGCGATGCGGTCGTGCTCGAAAGGTTAAACCTTGATGTAAAAGAGGGTGAATTTTGTACGATCGTGGGCGCTTCTGGTTGTGGTAAAACGACATTTTTACGCATGTTGCTGGGAGAAGAAATTCCCAGTCGTGGGAATATTCTACTGGAGGATTCCCCTTTACCTGAGGAACCAACACATGATCGTGGAATCGTGTTCCAACGTTATTCAGTCTTTCCACATTTAACAGTCCTTCAGAACGTTATTCTTGGATTGGAGTTTACGCAGTCAAAATTTACCGGTTTTTTGTTTGGCAAAGCAAAGCGTATTGCCGTAAATGAAGCAAAAGAAATGATAGCTGCGGTTGGTCTTTCAGATGCCAGGAATAAATTACCCAGTGCCTTGTCGGGAGGAATGCAGCAACGTCTGGCGATCGCTCAGTCACTGATCAAAAAGCCAAAGATTTTATTACTCGATGAACCTTTTGGTGCACTTGATCCCGGGATCCGTGCAGATATGCATGAGTTGATTCTATCTTTGTGGGATCAGACTGGAACAACGGTTTTCATGGTCACGCATGATCTGAAGGAAGGCTTCTCTCTGGGAACCCGGTTGCTGGTCTTTGACAAGGTACGACATGATCCACAATCACCGGATCGTTATGGTGCGTCAATTACCTACGACATTCCTCTTGGTATGACCGATGAAAAAATATTGAACAAGATTAAAAGTACAACTGGAACTGATTAGAGAGAAAGATTATGACCTTAGCAGTCCCCGAAAAAATTATTTATGAAGAACAATTATATGGCGGTCGTGCCTGGTCGTTTGTCATTCGTCGAGGTTATACCTTGCGAATCACGGATAGAGAAGGCAACGCTAATGTTTCAGCTTTGTTTTATAACAATGATGAAAAAAGTGAACGCTACAATATGCCGGATACCTTGAAGGCACAACATATCGCCTTTTTGACTAAAGGATTTGTTTGTTATTCCGACATGGGGCGGATTCTGTTTTCCATTACAGAGGACACCTGTGGCTGGCATGACACTATTTGTGGCTGTAGTAATGCAAGGATCGTAGAACAGAAATATGGGCAGGGCAGTTATCAGGACTTACGAAATGATTTCTATCGAAATGGACGCGACCTGTTCTTGATTGAGCTTGCTAAATGGGAACTTGAAAAAAAGGATCTGGTTCCAAATTTGAATTTGTTCAGCAAAGTGACAGTTGATGATGAGGGGAATATGCAATTTCATACGAACAATTCAGTAGCAGGGGATTTTATCGATCTACGTGCGGAAATGGATAGTCTGGTCGTTTTGAATACTTGCCAGCACCCTATGGATCCTGCCAGTGAATATTCACCAAAGCCAGTCAAACTGGAGATCTATGAGTCCGGTCCTGCAACAGAGAGTGATCCATGTATCACTTCCCGCGAAGAAAACTTACGAGGGTTGATCAATACCGAAGCCTATACCTGCCAGTGTCACCAAACAGGATCAGGAGAATAGAAATGCCAGCACAAGTTCTGACAGAAAGTAAACTGAAAGTTGAAGAAGCGATCTTTTCTGAAAAGGTTCTGGCGGGTGATCCGTGGATGAAAGAACTCAAAACCGGCCAGGTTCTTCGTATTCTCGATCTGGAGGGAAACCAGGCCGCTGACACCATGTTTTTTAGTGCCAGCAATTTTGAAGAACGTTATAGTCCAGTAGATACCATTCGCGAACAGGGAAATATTTACCTCACGACAGGCACAAAAATATTATCAACAGAAGATAATATTATGTTGACTATCGTTGCAGACACATGCGGTCGTCACGATACACTGGGCGGTGCCTGCTCGACGGAAAGTAACACAGTACGTTACGCCATTGAAAAAAAGTATATGCATGCCTGTCGGGATAGTTTTTTGTTGGCTATCTCTGAATGGGGGCAGGGTTTGACCAAACGCGATCTGACCAGCAACATTAATTTCTTTATGAATGTTCCCGTCACACCTGAAGGAAAATTAACTTTTGAAGATGGAGTTTCAGAACCGGGTAAATATGTTGAAATGCGTGCCGAAATGGATGTGATTGTATTGGTGTCTAATTGCCCGCAATTGAATAACCCTTGCAATGCTTACAATCCCACACCAGTAGAAATGCTGATCTGGGATTCTAGTTAAGTCTATGGGAATTCATAATAATTCAGAGCTTCTCAGGTGAATAGGGACGACCCTGTTCATTGTAAATTAAGACGGGACGACCCGAAATAACTACAAAGCAAAACTTTATGTTTGAAAAAGTTTTAGTTGCAAATCGTGGTGCAATTGCCTGTCGAATTATTCGTACCTTAAAAAAACTTGGCATTATTTCCGTTGCTGTTTATACCAAAGCAGATGCCCAGTCTTTACACGTGAGTCAGGCAGATGAAGCCATCTGTCTTGGTGATGCTATTCCAGCCGAGACTTATCTGAATCAGAAACTGATCATTGATCAGGCAAAGAAAACCGGTGCTCAGGCTATTCATCCCGGTTATGGTTTTCTTAGTGAAACCCCTGAGTTTGCCCAACTTTGTGATCAGAATAATATCGTTTTTATAGGCCCTCGCCCTGAGCACATGACAGGTTTTGGGTTGAAGCATATAGCACGAAAAATAGCCTATGAAAATCATATTCCACTTTTACCGGGAACCGGGCTTCTTGAGGATCTGGAACAGGCCATCCACGAGGCAGAACAGATCACATACCCGGTTATGCTGAAAAGTACCGCAGGCGGTGGTGGGATAGGAATGCAACTTTGTTTTAATGAAAAAGAGCTTCGCAATGCCTTTGATTCAGTTCAGCGACTGAGCGAAAACAATTTCGGTAATAGCGGTATTTTTCTGGAAAAATATATCGAACATGCGCGCCACATTGAAGTGCAGGTCTTCGGAGATGGTAACGGCAAGGTGGTTACTCTGGGTGAACGTGATTGTTCACTACAACGGCGAAATCAGAAAGTTGTCGAAGAAACACCTGCGCCACTGATCACGGATCAGATCAGGGAAGAAATGCAGTTGACAGCAAAAACGCTTTGTAGCGCGGTGCATTATCAGTCAGCAGGGACAGTAGAGTATATTTACGATCCGGCCTCTGAAAAATTCTATTTTCTCGAAGTTAATACACGGTTGCAGGTCGAACATGGTGTCACTGAAGAAGTCACCGGAATTGATCTGGTTGAATGGATGGTTCGACTTGCTGCGGGTGAGACGCACTTTCTGGATGAATATGTACATCAGCCAGAAGGTCATGCGATTCAGGTTCGTCTCTATGCTGAAGATCCGGGTAAGGATTTTCAACCTTCCTGCGACATGCTCACAGATTTCTTTGTGCCAGCAGGGATCCGTTGTGAAACATGGGTTGAAACAGGTATAGAAATCCCACCTTTTTATGATCCGATGATCGCCAAGTTAATTGTCAAATCTGCTCATCGTGAACTGGCCATACAGGAACTCACAAATCAACTGACAAAGGTTCGTTGTTCTGGTGTTGAGTCTAATCTGCAATATTTACAACAGGTGATCGACGATGAGGTTTTCAAAAAAGGACGGCATTACACACGATATCTGAATAGTTTTTCATACAAGGCCAACACGGTTGATGTGATTGAAGCGGGAACCCAGACTACTATTCAGGACTATCCTGGCAGGACAGGTTACTGGGATGTTGGTGTGCCACCATCAGGGCCCGTTGATAGTCTGGCATTTCGCCTTGGAAACAGGATACTCGGAAATCAGAAGGAAGCAGCAGGGCTGGAGATCACACTGACCGGCCCAACATTAAGATTCAATACAAACTCGGTCATTGTTTTATCAGGTGCTGAAATGGATGTCGAACTGGATGGAAAATCGATTCCATTCTGGAAAATCATCTCAGTTCCCAAGGGGAGTACTTTAAGGTTTGGCAAAATACGTGATACGGGTGTCCACAGTTACCTGTGTTTCAGAGATGGACTTAAAGTGCCCGATTATCTTGGCAGTAAATCGACCTTTACTCTGGGCCGTTTCGGAGGGCATTGCGGTCGAGCTTTAAGACCGGGTGATGTGTTGCATATTGAAGAGAGTTCTCTGAATGATCATGAACTAACGATGCCTGTATCGCTTATTCCCAGGTACACACACGAATGGCAGATCAGAACAATTTATGGTCCGCATGGCGCACCTGATTTTTTTACAGATGAGGATATAACAACTTTCTTTAATTCAGACTGGGAAGTTCATTACAATTCCAGCCGAACAGGGATTCGCCTGATCGGCCCTAAACCAGAATGGGCGCGTTCTGATGGTGGTGAAGCTGGTCTGCATCCTTCGAATATTCATGATAATGCTTATGCGATTGGGACAGTGGATTTTACTGGGGACATGCCTGTCATCTTAGGTCCAGATGGGCCAAGTCTTGGTGGGTTTGTTTGTCCTGCTACGATCATTAAGGCTGATCTATGGAAGATGGGGCAATTACACCCGGGTGATAAAATAAGATTCGTCCCCGTTTCACTGAACGATGCTGAAAAACTGGAAAATCAGCAGGAAGAGGATATTTCTTCATTGATCCATTCGCCAGAGCCATCGATTAAAAATGTTAATCCGCAATCAGCCATTTTGAAAACGTTGGATGTTCCGGATCAGGTAAAGGTGGTTTATCGCCCTTCAGGTGACGATAATTTATTGATCGAATATGGACCGATGGTGCTGGATTTAAATTTACGTTTCCGAGTTCATGCTTTAATGGAATGGATTCATAACCAGCAAATCCCCGGTATAATTGATCTGACTCCCGGCATTCGTTCGCTGCAGATCCACTTTGATGCTCAGAAAATTTCTCTTTATTGTTTAATCGAATTACTGGCAGATGCTGAAAAGGAATTAGCCGACATTGACGATTTGGAAGTGCCCATTCGTGAAGTCTATTTACCCTTATCCTGGGATGATGAAGCAACCCGTCTGGCGATCGAAAAATACCACCAGGGGGTGCGTAAAAATGCTCCATGGTATCCCAGTAATATCGAATTCATTCGTCGCATAAACGGACTTGAAAGCGTTGACGATGTGATCAATATTGTTTTCGATGCAAGTTATATGGTGCTTGGTCTTGGCGATGTCTATCTTGGTGCTCCCGTCGCCACACCCATTGATCCACGTCATCGTCTGGTGACAACAAAATACAATCCAGCGAGAACCTGGACACCGGAGAATGCGGTCGGGATTGGTGGTGCCTACTTGTGTGTCTATGGCATGGAAGGACCTGGAGGTTATCAGTTTGTTGGTCGAACGCTGCAAATGTGGAATCGATACAAACAGACTCGCGAATTTACGGAAGGTAAACCCTGGTTACTACGTTTTTTTGATCAAATTAAATTTTATCCCGTTACTCATGATCAATTAACAAAAATCAGGGAAGAATTTCCAGGTGGGAATTATCCTTTGAAGATAGATCATAAAGTCTTTAAATTGCGTGAGTACAATGAGTTTTTAAAAAATAATAAATCGTCAATTGATGAATTTAAACAGCAACAACAAAAAGCGTTTGATATCGAGAGAGAGAACTGGATTGCAACGGGGCAGGCTAATTTTGAAGTGATCAATGATCAGGCTCCAGAATCAAAAGAAACAATTCTTTGTGATACAGAGGTGGCTGTGAGTAGCCCTGTCGCTGGAAGTGTCTGGAAGATATTAGTCGAAAAGGGTGAAAAAATTTCTCAGGGAGAATCACTGATCATCATAGAATCCATGAAGATGGAGATGCAGGTGGTGGCATCAAAAAGTGGGACGGTTACAGAGGTTTTATGTGCCGAAGGTTCTCAGGTGATCAGTGGCCAACAACTTGCTGTGATCGATACAGTTAAATCCTGACAAAAGAATGGGTTCAAAATGAAGCTCGATTTATCGATAACAAGTTTGCATAACAAGTACAGAGATAAAGAACTGTCTTTGCAGGAAATGCTTGATTATGTCCTCAATGCCATTGAACAAACGCATCACTATAATATCTGGATCACCGTGTTATCCAGAAAAAAACTCCTTGAATTTATCGAGAAGTTACCTGATCAAAAAACAGATCAATATCCCCTTTATGGAATACCTTTTGCGATCAAAGACAATATTGATCTCGTTGGAGTTCCAACAACGGCCGGGTGTGAAAAATATGCTTATCATCCAGAAAAAACAGCTTATGCAGTCCAACGATTGATCGATGCCGGAGCTATCCCGATTGGCAAAACAAACCTTGATCAGTTTGCCACAGGTTTGGTCGGCACACGTAGTCCTTACGGGATCACACCGAACAGTTTTGATCCTGATTATATTGCCGGCGGTTCAAGTTCTGGTTCAGCCGTCTCAGTAGCCAGAGGATTGGTGAGTTTTTCGCTGGGAACGGATACGGCCGGTTCAGGCAGAATTCCTGCAGCATTTAATAACCTTGTTGGAGTTAAACCAACACGTGGTTTGATCAGTAATTCTGGTGTTGTGCCTGCCTGTCGATCACTGGATTGTGTGAGCATATTTGCACTGAATCCTGATGATGCTGAATTGATCAATTCACTGGTGGTAAACTTTGACCAATCTGATCCTTATTCTCGCAAGAAACGGGCTCCAAAGATAAACACAACTTTCCGGGCTGGTGTTCTGGGGGAAGCTCACCTTGCAGAATTTAGCGATCCTGAGTTTTTAGAGTTGTATTATCAATCGATAGAAGATTTTAAAGACAATGGTGTTGAATGTATTGAGATCGATTTTTTACCTTTTATTGAAGCTGCAAAATTACTCTATGAAGGTCCATGGGTCGCTGAAAGATATGTTGCTATTCGAAATTTTATAGAAAAGAATCCGGAGGCACTTTTCCCCGTAACCCGGGATATTATTGAACCCGCCAGTACTCTAAAAACCATTGATGCAGTTGAAAGCTACTATCAATTACAGGCACTGAAACGTCTGGCTGATCAGCAACTGGGACAGGTCGATTTTATACTCATGCCAACAGCTGCGGCGATCTACAGGATCAATGAAGTGATAAATGATCCCATTCGTTTGAACTCAAATCTCGGTTATTACACCAATTTCATGAATCTTCTTGATTACTGTGCCATTGCAATTCCGGCAGGGTTCAAAAAAGATGGCTTGCCCTTTGGTGTGACCTTATTCGCCGACAGATTTCACGATGAATGTTTACTGAAAATCAGCAAGAAAATAATGAAACCGCTCCCTATGGGAGCAACACATTTCACATGGAAATCAATTTAGAAAAGGAGAGGCTGTCATGAATTCAACAACATCCATGAATATTGTCGTCTGTGGAGCACATTTGTCAGGGATGCCACTTAATCATCAACTCACTGATCGTAATTCGACACTGGTCGCGAGTACGAAAACCAAAGCATCGTATCGTTTCTACGCACTTGCAGGTGGTCCTCCTTTTCGGCCAGGATTGGTCTTTGATGAGACAAGTTCGGCCGCGATTGATGTGGAAGTATGGGCTATGCCAATCGAACAAGTTGGTTCTTTTCTGGCAGAGATTCCGGCACCACTGGGACTGGGAAGTATCCTGCTTGCAGATGGCAAGGTTGAAAAAGGTTTTATCTGTGAACCTCATGCAATTGATAATGCTCAAGATATTACTTCGTTTGGAAGTTGGCGGAATTATATTGCTTCTCTGGAAAACCCCTGAGTCAGTTTTGTCCTCGATCAAGCCGACGATATGATATTGCCTCCGTGAGGTGGGACGTCTGGATCTGAGTAGAATTTTCCAGATCGGCGATTGTTCTGGCAACTTTACGAATTCGATTGACCGAACGAGCAGACAGACCAAGTTTTTGAATGGCGGATTGAAGTAATGTTTTGTCGTTTTCCTGTAATGCACAAATTTCAGGTATCTCTCTGGATGAAAGAAGATGATTGGCTTTACCCTGGCGTTGCAATTGTTGCTCTCGTGCTTTTTCAACACGCTGTTTCACGATGTTGCTGGATTCTCCTGAAGGGGAATCGTTTAACAGATCAGAGTTTTTGAGAGTCATGACCTCAATCTGAAGATCTATACGATCAAGAAGAGGACCGGATATTTTTGCTTTATATCGATTAACCTGATCGGGTGAACAACGACAACGTCCACTCTCATCACCGAGGTAACCACAGGGGCAAGGATTCATGGCCGCGACCATCTGGAAGCGGGCCGGGAATTCTGTTTGATGAGCCGCCCTTGAAATATTGATCTGCCCGGTTTCCAGTGGTTCGCGTAAGACCTCAAGAACCTTTCGATCAAACTCTGGTAGTTCATCAAGAAATAACACGCCGTTGTGTGAAAGCGATATTTCGCCAGGCTTGGGGTGACTTCCCCCTCCAACCAGAGCCACGGCAGAACTGGTATGATGTGGTGACCTGAAGGGTCGTTGTTTCCAGGACTGAGCAGAAAGGTTTCTGGTGATCGAGGCTATCGATGCTGTTTCAATGGCTTCAGTTTCTGTCATCGGTGGCAGTATTCCCGGCAGACGACTGGCAAGCATGGTCTTACCCGTCCCCGGAGGGCCGATGAATAGCAAGTTATGGCCGCCTGCTGCGGCAATTTCAAGAGCACGTTTTGCATGTTGTTGACCTTTTACTTCTGACAGATCAGGTGTTTGATCAGACGCTACAAGTTGTTCCGTTTGTGTATAAGCAGGAATTCGATCCTGTCCTTCAATATGTGCACAAACTTCCAGTAGATGTCTGACTGGATGTATTTCGGCCTCCCTGATTAATGATGCTTCTTCGGCATTTTCCAGTGGAAGTATCACAGGGCGATCAGCATTTTTTGCTGCAATGGTAAAAGGAAGAGCGCCGGGAATCGATCTTAACTCACCCGTCAGAGCCAGCTCACCAACATATTCCTGATTGATCAAATCTTCTTTGGGAATTTGTCCAGAGGCTGCGAGAATCCCCAAAGCGATGGGTAGATCATAACGACCACCCTGTTTCGGCAGATCAGCAGGAGCCAGGTTGATGGTGATACGTTTAAGCGGGAATTCATAGCGACTGTTGATGATCGCACTACGAACACGATCTTTGCTTTCTTTAACGGCAGCCTCTGGTAAGCCTACAATGGACAAGGCAGGTAACCCGTTAGAAAGGTGAACTTCGATGGTGACCAGAGGGGATTCAATTCCCAGCTGTGCACGACTATAGACGATTGCGATACTCATATTTCCTTCCCTGGAAATGGTGACACTCTTAAATTAACTTATTTGTTTATCTTGGATTCCAGTTCAGCTACCTGTTTTTCCAGTTGTTCAAGTCTGGTTCTGGTTCTTGCCAGCAACTCAGACTGAATTTCAAACTCTTCTCTGGTTACAAGATCCATTCTGTCCAGAGCAGAGCTTAATCCAAGACGCAGGTTTTTTCTCAAATCTTCTGCAAACGCTTTACCGCCAGAAGGTAATGAACGGGTAATCTTTTCAGCTAACGATTCTATTGTCGATGTATTTATCATAATTTTCTTAAAACGATTGTTTCAATAACTAACCTGAACCCGGGATAAGGGACAGCAATCCCGAGTTCAGGTTAACTATACCATGAGCTATTAGAAATGGGTGAGAGAAAATAAGCAAAGATATCAAGGTGATGAGGGCTGTCTTAATCGGCGCACCATAGAAGAGCAAAAGAATTTATTATGCACACAATTGGTGCGCATTAAGCTGATTCTTAAGATAAAAAATTAACTAACCTATTGTTCTTTATAGAAATAACAGGTTTGGCATAGACTATGCACTGTTAACATTGTGTAACAAACACGCTGCCATAGTGGCAAATACTTTTTTAACTAAATATAAATCTTGGTAAGAGGGGATTTAAAATGAAAACTTTACAAAAAACTTTGGTAGCCGGTGCTCTTTTGAGTGCTCTTCCATTGGCACATGCTGAGGGTCCACATGAATTCAGTGCGAATGTTGCAGTAACAACGGATTATATTTTCCGTGGTATTTCACAAACAAGTGAAGATCCGGCTTTGTCGGGTGGTTTTGATTATGCTCATGAGTCAGGCTTCTATGCCGGATTCTGGGCTTCAAGCATTGAGTTTAATGCAGGCACATCTAATACAGCATCACTGGAAACAGATTATTATGGTGGATATGGTGGTGATCTTGGTGATACAGGACTCAGTTATGATCTTTTAGCCATCTATTATGCGTATCCTAATCAGAATGAAGATGCGGGGGGGGGCGATTATGATTACTTCGAATTTATCCCTAGCCTGAGTTATAGTGTCAATGATATGGTGAGTCTTGGTCTCACATATGCCTACTCACCTGATTTCTTTGGCGAAGATGGGACAGGTAATTATATTGGAGGCGGAGTAGATTTGGCCTTGTCACAAGGTTTTGGTGCATCCTTTCAAGTTGGTTACCAGGATGTCGAAGGTGACAAAACAACTGGCCCAGCGGGTTTTTCCTATACTCATTGGTCAGCCGGAATTTCAAAAGAAATCGGTAACTTTGGGTTTGATCTGACCTATCATGATACTGATATTGATAATACTCCGATTGCTGATTCACGTGTCGTATTCACTGTTTCAAGCAGCTGGTAGCACAAAACATGAGCCCTGGTTTACCGGGGCTTTTTTTCTTATAACAACTCAATATGGGGAGCTGAACTATGAAATTAGTAACAGCCATAATTAAACCGTTCAAATTAGATGATGCGCGTGAATCGTTATCTGAAATTGGTGTGACAGGTTTAACAGTAACAGAGGTCAAAGGTTTTGGCCGACAAAAAGGACACACAGAGCTTTATCGTGGTGCAGAATATGTCGTTGATTTTCTACCAAAAGTAAAACTTGAAGTGGCCGTAGGTGATGATCAGGTTGATGCCGTAACTGAGGCAATCAGTAAAGCAACCAGCACCGGGAAAATTGGTGATGGAAAGATCTTCGTAACTTCAATCGAACAGGTGATCCGTATTCGCACGGGTGAAACTGGTTCAGAAGCCTTATAACAATAATTTAGGAGAACGAAAAGATGAGTATTCGTAGAATATTTAACCTGCCGATGACTTTTGTTATAAGTGCATTGGTTTTTTTGCCTTCGTTGGCACAGGCGGAGGACACATTAAACAGTGGTGATACTGCATGGATGTTGACCTCTACCGCACTGGTATTATTCATGACGATTCCCGGTTTGTCATTATTTTATGCGGGGATGGTACGAGCCAAAAATGGTTTGTCGGTAATGATGCAATGTTTTGCCATCACTTCAATGGTGACTGTTTTATGGGTGGTCGCTGGCTACAGTATTGCCTTTGGTGGTGAAGGTCCTTATTGGGGCGGGCTCAGTAAGATGTTCCTTGCAGGTGTTGGTGTGGATACACTCAGTGGATCGATTCCTGAAACTGTTTTTATGACCTTCCAGATGACCTTTGCCATTATTACACCGGCTTTGATCGTGGGTGCTTTTGCAGAACGCATGAAATTTTCTGCCATGATGGTGTTTATGGCAATCTGGTTGCTCGTGGTGTATTCACCTATTGCCCACTGGGTGTGGGGTGATGGTGGTTGGTTAGGTGGCAAAGGTATCCTCGATTTCGCAGGTGGTACAGTCGTACATATCAACGCAGGTTTTGCTGGTCTGGTTGCGGCTCTTGTCATAGGAAAACGAAATGGTTATCCGGGAACACCAATGGCACCACATAATCTGATGTTTACTGTCGTTGGAGCAGGGATGTTGTGGGTCGGTTGGTTCGGTTTCAATGCAGGTAGTGAACTGGCTGCTGACGGTACCGCAGGTATGGCTATGGCCGTTACACAAATTGCAACCGCAACAGCAGCAATTGCATGGATGATTGTTGAATGGCTTATGCATGGTAAACCGAGTGTTTTAGGAATAGCTTCAGGTGCAGTTGCTGGGTTGGTAGCTATCACACCTGCTTCTGGTTCGGTAGGACCAACAGGAGCACTGGCAATAGGTGCCGCAGCCGGAATAGGATGCTTTATTGCTGCAGTCAGGATCAAACCAATGCTGGGTTACGATGATTCACTTGATGCGTTTGGTGTTCATGGCATCGGTGGCATCATTGGTGCGTTACTCACTGGTGTATTCTGTGCTCCAGCTTTCGGTGGTGCCGGTTTTGCTGACGGTATTACAAGCATCGGTGCCCAGGTAGGCATTCAGGCATTCGGTATTATAGCGACACTGATTTATACCATGGTGATGACTTTTATCATTCTAAAAGTACTGGACGCTCTGATGGGACTGCGGGTTAATGATGAACAAGAAAGCGAAGGGCTCGATATATCTCAACATGACGAACGTGCCTATAATCTTTGAAGTCCCATCCCAATAAGAACCTCTTGCCACTAGGGCAGATTGGGGCGCTTCGGCGCCCCTCTTTTTTTGTGTGGAACTTCTCAAAGAAGATCTATTATTTAACCTGATGTGATGGTCTCCTCCCCC
>Ga0256841_1002854_pt1 | contig 13369 bp, 9 predicted proteins | sample 356308metaG_FD_185971 | JGI IMG/M metagenome (GOLD analysis project Ga0256841, IMG submission 185971) | Hydrothermal vent microbial communities from Mid Atlantic Ridge, Atlantic Ocean - 356-308 | ecosystem: Environmental > Aquatic > Marine > Hydrothermal vents | place: Atlantic Ocean: Mid...
TCATGTAGTATGGACTTAATACCTCCTATTACAACAAAGGCCAGTATAAACCCTACAAATGAACTCCTTAATATAAAGTGATAGATCATCGTCAAGGATAGAACCAAAAAACACAATATAATCACTACTAAAGCGGTCGGATTGTATATCGCATAATACTGAACCTGTACTGGGTTAACCAAACAAGTAACAAAAACTATCGCTAAGGCAATGAAGAAAATCCAAAACAAATTAGTAAGTGTTAAGTAATTGAAGATACCATGGCCTGCTTTGGACTGCATGACTCTCAATCGCGTCCGAATTATTAAAAACGCCCATGTAGAAAGTGCAATGATAGCATTTGAAAATACCAGCGACCAAACATACAAATCATGTTGTCCTAAAGCCTCTTGTATAAAATAAGGAGTGGCAATCCCCAATGTTAAGAAAGCCAAATAAACCCCTATAAACCTCTTTCTATGGTGGCTAAAACTAGCTTCTACCCAGTCCGTATACTTATTTCTCCCTATATAGAATATAAAAATAAGAAAAAATAATATGAACGAGGCACTGTAATGATCGGTCCTCTCTACAGGATGTACGATCCAAAAATACTTTACAAATATCGTTCCCCCGACAAGTACCGACAGGGCCACAATTAATCTTGGGATACTCAGCAGCTCTTTCTGATAGACAGGTCCTTCCGTTCCCGACACATTTATCTGAATCGTACGCTCCCTTTCGTCATAGGTAGCTTGAGACCATATGCGCCAACTGCTGGGACGCTTTAATAGCTCTTTTGGGATATACCACAATGAAAGTGCATACCCCATTATTACAACCCAATAAATCAAAACAGAAGGATGCAAGTATTTTTGACTCATCTCAGCTACCAAATCCAACCCTTGACTATTTTGCCACAATGCAAAATATAACAACAACAACCCAAATATAGATGGTAATAAATATTCCAACCTCGGAAAAAGGCCCTTTATCCATCGGGCACAATTATGATATAGATTGGATGCTATAGATTGAATGGTTGACATTGGAATTACCGTCGTTCTTACTTACAACCCCTAATGTACAAAGAATTTGGAGATTACAAAGAATGTGGAAGCAGAATATGCTCCGAAGGACCTTTAAAATCCATAATCCTAAAAATAAAACTAAATAAAAGGAATCCTCCTCTTCCCACAAGGCAGGTATAAGCTTAAAAAGAAAGAGCCAACTCCATCGGAATTGACCCTTTCTCTGTTCATTTTATAGTATAAACCTAAGCAGTACTTAGATTTAACCCATTTATGTTTTATCGGATTCTTTACTTTTGAATCACAACAGGAACCGTCTTGTAACCTATCTCTGTCTTAATGTGCATCATATATTGACCGGATGGATATTGAGTTACATCATATGTCTCATGACCGGATTGTGTTTTGTTGAGCGATCTTCTGTTTATCACTTTTCCATCATTGGTCGTCAAAACTAACTCTCCCGAAGTAGCTTCTTTAAAATTGTAATCAACAATCATACGATCTGATGCTGGATTAGGAGAAACCTGAACGGAAGTTTCCGGCAATTCCGGAGCTTTTGTAGCTACCGGATCATATTTCAGAGCCACCGTACAATAAGGAGGAGTATTTACATTCCCAAATGCTCCTCTCCAACCTGCATCATCATTATAGGTTAAGTAGGATAATTGTGCTTGAGGAAAAATAGTTTGGTAATTGTGCATTTCTGTTTGATTTAAACTGAACAGCACCCAAATATTATCAGAACCTGCTTGTACCACATGAAGTGCTACCATATATAGCTTGTCAGCCTTCAATCTTAAGGGCAAATCAGGATCTACATCATTTTCCATAGGAATTTCAAACAAATTCCAATTTTCAACTCCTTCGGTAAATGCTTTAACTCCATATCCTACCACATTGTAGAAATCATTATCTGCATCTATTGTAAGGATTTCTGCATTAAAGAAATCTTCATTATTGAAGTACGGATCGTTTGTATTAAATTCCAATAAATACGCCTCTAATACATTATCAGGATCTGTCAATCCGGCTGCTGAAGTAACAATACCGGACTCAATAGAGGTGACAATATAATCTCCTCCCAGTGTTCCTGTCTGAAAAGGCAACCCAAATGCATAGCTCTGTGCAGTTCTCGGTCTATAACCCACATTTGGGCTTAACGTTTTATCGAGCTTCTGATACTCTTCTCCATCGTTGATAATCATAGCTCTCGCATATAGATTATCGGTCGTATTGTAGTCTTGATTGTTGATCCTATAAACGATACCATAAACTTTATTTTCATCCAAATTGGCTGTTAAATAAAATTCATCGAAGATTACTTTTAATGTATCCCCCGCAGCTATTGCTTCCTTTTTTTCAGTGCTCCATACGATTTGATTTGCATCTACATCTAGGATTGCCGCTTGAACTGTTACTTCTGCATTATCTGCTGTACCTACATTAGCAACAAAACAAGCGAAGTAAGCCGTGTCATTCGATAAGCTCATACTTGGTCGAGCATAGTTGGTCGTAGGATAAAAACAATCTCCAAGTACCAAGTTATCCTCTACCTGTTCCATTACGTAAACATCGTCAATAACCCAGTAATAATAGTTTCCACAGATGGTAAATCTGATTTTCACATCTTCTTGATTAGCTGCAATGGAGGAAATGTCAATAACCTCCACCGTCTTCGGATCATTGCGGTTAAAAGCGTATTGGATTCTTCCTGTAGTAAATTCATCCCCATTTAAATCAATTCTCTCCCAAAGGTTCCCTCCATCTATAGATACATCGAGATAAAAGTCACTATAAAAATTTATCCTTGCGTGATTAAACCTCACTACAACCGTGTTGTGGTCTTTACAACTAAAGGAAGGAGACGTTAGATATCCCAACTGATGTATCGGAGCTTTCCCTCCTCCGTCGTTGTTGCGTTTACCATCGTTGTCTTTAAAATCACTATCGAATACCGCTGCACCGTTATTAATCGACGGGGACTCGATAACCGGACGACCATTACTTCCGGTAATAGCACCTTTAGTGGCTCCATTGGCACTCCATTCCCAAGCCGCATCATCATTGGGCTGTGGGTTCGCACAAGCATTGTCAGCAGTAAACCCTTCCGTGGTCCAGTCATTCAATCCGCCGTCAAATTCACTATTCTTATCTCCTGGCCCCCCCCAAATATAGGTTTGTGCATTCGTGTTGGTGTATATTGCAACTAGGAATAGTGCAATAATCATGGTAGAAATTCTTTTCATTGTATTAATTTTAGAGTTAATAGATTACTAGATAAATATCCATCTGAATCTGAGTTACTTTTTAAGTTAATAACACTCATTTCAAATTTTTGAAGTGTAAAAATAAGCTATTTATTTGATATCGTCGAACATACTTACAATCTTCTGATTTTTTGTCTTTCAACTTACCCTTTTATCGTCCGATACTTCGCTTCAAGCTCCTTTCTCCATTTACGCATTGGAAGAGGACTTACTCCTGCAATACCACAAACTGTTCCACCGGCAATATTGGCTATTTCTGCAATATCTCCTATCTCTAATCCATGATATAGAGCAAGACTCACTACACTCAATACCGCATCTCCTGCCCCGCATACATCTACAATCTCTCTCGCCTCCGTAGGAGCTAAAATATCCCCGTTAAAACTCGACACATAAATCCCTTTATCCGATAATGTAATTACCACATTCACACAATCCATTCTCTCCCTTAAAGCTCCTACACACTTGCGCAAGGACTCCACGTCTATTCCACAATTCCATCCTAAAGCCTCTCGAACCTCCTTGAGATTGGGTTTTATCAATCCGACAGATTTGTAATCGAAAAAATGCTCTCGCTTAGGATCCACTGCGGTGAATATGTTACCTTCCCGCGCTTTGGACAATGTCCTTTGGATAATCTCTTGGGTCAATAGGCCTTTGTTGTAATCCTGAAAGAGTATCATCTCCGGCTGCCATCCTTCTATACAAGCCTCTATCTCATCCCACACCTGTGAGGCCATAGAAGTTGAAATATCTTTTACCTCTTCTTCATCCACTCTTAACAATTGCTGACCTCCGGCCATTATGCGGGTCTTAACCGTCGTCTTCCTATCGCCATTTCTTACAATGCCACTTACTTCAAATCCCTCATTTTTTAAGATATCCATAAGTTTTTCTCCATGGGTATCTATACCCACGATAGAAACTATCCTAACTTCAGCGCCTAATGATTTGAGATTAAGTGCCACATTTGCGGCTCCTCCCGGTCGGATAATTTGTTGCTGATATTTCAAGATAGGTACGGGCGCTTCAGGTGATATCCTCTGAACTTCTCCCTTCAAATACCGGTCAAGCATTACATCACCGATGAGTAAAACTCGGGTTTCGGGAAATCCATTGTCTATTAATTCTTCTATCTTCATATCCCCTTTTACTTGCAAATTTCCCGCCATTTTTGTGATTCCTCCCCTTGAAAAAACACCTTTTTTCAAGTTGCAGTCATTTTGCCCTGTTTACCCGATACACTTGAGCAAAGTTACCTTTCAACTCTGTTCCACAGCTCTCCTATTGATAGATGAATATCGTAAGAGTACTCTATACAAATGGGAATTAGGTATGAAATTGTTGCGTGCTGTCTTCCATTTACTCTATTTCGTAATATAGAATTCTTATAAAAAGGCTTTTCTACCATGTTGATAAATTGTTTTACTTTTGATAATAGCAAAATAAGACTTGGTTTTACCTCGACAGTCTATCTTTGTATTGCCGGTGTATGAAAGACAAAACTTTACCGGTAGCTCCAGACTGTTGTTGGATATAGTCCAATACCTGTTGGGATGCTGATATTCTGAAGGACTCGTCCAATAAAGCTTCCATAATACGGTGCAGTGCGGATACACTATCTACACTGAAAGCACCCCCACATTCTTTGAGTTCTACCGCTTCCTTAAATTTCTTGTATTTCATCCCAAATACAATAGGAAGTCCATAGGCTGCAGGCTCTAAAATACTGTGCAATCCCGTTTTAAAACCACCTCCCACATAAGCGATCGCTCCCAGTCGGTACAAGCGCGATAACCATCCGACATTATCCACGATCAACATCCTACGTGCACAATAATCTCCCTCACTCCATATTCCACTCTTGGGAAACATCTTCTTAATCTTTCGAATCCGGGCAGGACTTACTTCATGTGGGGCTAATATCACTTTCCAATCCGTTGGCATTTCATACCTCAACAAATTATACAAGACTCGTTCATCCTCCGGCCAGGTACTGCCACATATTAACACTTTATAACCCGACACAAACTCCATCACCTCCAAAGGCAAGTCATTGGCCCTTTGAGCTAGGGACAATACCCTATCGACACGGGTATCTCCGATGATATCTACCTTTTTTATACCGTGTTGTTTAAGTACCATTGCACTTTCTTTATCCTGTACAAATACTCGGTCAAATCCGTCCAACACCGGTAAAAATGCACGCCCCATAACACTCATCGGATATTTTTTCTTCCGAAAAACAGCAGATATAAGAAGGGAGGGAATTCCCTTGCGTTGGAGCACCTGCAAAACGTTCCACCAAAATTCATATTTTACCCAGATTACTAAGGATGGGCTTATCTGTTCTATAAAAACATTTACCTTCTTTGGTGAGTCTATCGGCAAATAGACGACTAAGTCAGCCATTTCATACCCCTTCATACGACGATAACCGGAAGGAGAAAAAAAACTCAAAACAAGCTTAACACCGGGATAAGCCGCTTTTATCCCCTCCAATACCGGTCGCCCCTGTTCAAATTCGCCAAGCGATGCACAATGCATCCATACCACCGGATGATCTTCAGAATGAAATCTTTCCAACACCAGATGTTGATGTTCTATCCCCTTGACTCTTTCCTTAGCCTTCTTAGAGATGAGGGATAACACAGGTTCCAAAACTCGATATATCCCAATTCCAATTTTGTAAACCCACCACATCTTCTAATAGTAAATTAACGTGTCCGTGCTCCCGTAATAATACGCAAAATAATATCCAAATTTCAATCCAATCAAAAGATCAAATCTCAGTGTATTATCCCGCATCAATGTGTCGTAATTAAAGGATCTCCTATTGCGAGTTACTCCTTCCGTCATTTCCAATGCCACATAGTAATTGAATCGATTTTTGGAGGAAATGTGCTCAAATGCCACCCCTTGTCTCATCGCCCACCCATAAGTTAATCGGTCCAAACCCTTCCCGTAATCTCCAAATAATTGAGCTAAAGATCGAGAATCATCTACAAAGTGGATTTTGTGTTGCAAAAAACCCAATCCTATATTCAAACGCACAAAATTTAAACGCTTCGAATCTCCTATAGCAAATAACCTCCCCCCTTGAATCCCTCCGTAATAACCTCGCTCTCGCAGTAATAACGGAACTTCAAACCCTCCGTCACTCGACCATCCGAATATATATCCCTCCTCATTGTATAACCACCCGACCGTGTTTTCCTTCACCCTTCTGCCAAAGATATAACCGCCCTCTACTCCTACAAAATAACGATTGTCCGCCCATCTGTGCCGCAATCCCCCTCCTATATTCAAGTTGTACCCAAACCGATTGCTCAATACACCGATAGGCTGCTGTACACCATAGGCTACCTGAAAATCCCAAGATTTATAGTCCTTGGTCCCGATATCATTCTCTTGAGCGAGCAAAACCTCTATCACCCCCAACATCCCCAATATTACAAGAACTAACCGCATAGCTTACCTTTATATTTGTTATCTTTTTTATTGTATGTTAATACGGTCCCGAAGATAAAGGGGAGTCCCTGTCACTCACAGGCCGTGATGTTCCTATCGCTTTCTAATATCAATCTACACCCGGATGAGATGTTTCTATTGATCCCAACTCTTTAGTAACTACTCTTCTATCCTCAGCTCCTTTATAAATTCCCTTAAAAAATCAAAGGTCTCCAATCCCTCTTCATCAATTACTACTCCATTGTACAATACGATATCCAAATCTATTGTCCTGGGTCCGTTTTTATTTTCCGTCCTAACCCGTCCTAACCGCTCCTCTATCCAACGCAATCGAAGTGCTAACAACTCCAAAGGTAAAGAAGTTTGTAATACTATCGCTCCATTGAGAAAATCCGGCTGATCTTCGTATTTCAAAGGCGCTGTATAATAAAAATCCGTAGTGCGTAATACATGACCGATCTCTTCCAATTCTTCCAATGCCAACTCTATGTTTTCTTCCGGCTCTATATTCGAACCCATGCCTATAACTACTTCAGCAGGCCGATCCGAATCATCGATATGTATCATCACATTATCTGCAAATCGCAGGGCATAAGGCTTTTCTACAGTGACACTTACATCTGCCAAATACGGATTGGCCTTAATGTATTGATAGACGTGCTCCGCCAGTGTCTCTATCAGATGAAAGGACGCACCATCCACAAGTTGTATGACCTCCTTCGTCATCCGTTTATAATTAACGGCATGCTTTACATCATCTGTTTCGACGGCCTTTGCCGCATTGTACTTAAAACTAAAACTGATGACGACATCTTGGAGTTTTACCTTTTCCCATTCGTTAAACCCTATATAACACCGCAATCTCAAGTCGGCAACTTCGACGATTGAATAACGTATTTTTTCTTCTTTCTTCATATATGAAACGATCACGAATTTTATTAATCATAAATTCACACACAAAGATGATTAAAAAAATTTGTGTGAGAGCGCAGCGGTTACATAGCTGCAGAAAATTTATAATATATTTATTTTCAATTTATTAGAAATTTTTAAAGATATGAAACGAACATGAATTTTTTTAAACATAAATTTCACACAGAAGTATGTTTAAAAAAATTCATGTGAGAGCGCAGCGGTTACATAGCTGCAAAAATTTTATAATACTTTTATTATCAATTTATTAGAAAATTTTAAAGATATGAAATTGTTGATTGTCGCCATTATAATAAATGCTCTCCACCATCCACATATAGGATTTGTCCTGTTATGAAATGGTTGGATATAAGAAATATTACTGCCTGAGTTATCGCTTCTACATCTCCCACCCTCTGCAATGGAATTCGTTGAGCCCGCTCCTCTAAATACGAACGGTTACCGCCCGGTGGAGGCAATATTAGACCGGGTGCAATGCCATTAACTCGTATATCCGGACCTAAAATCTTAGCAGAAACACGAGTAAATTCAGCTAAAAGCTTTTTTGAAAGCGCATAATCCAAATAATTTTCGTCTTGTCTATTGATTCGAGTGTCCAGTATATTGATTATAACACCTTCCCCTTCTTTATCTTTAGCAAACAGTTTGGTCAATAAATACGGCACCGTAAAGTTGATATCCAAATGGTGTTCCAAAGATTTTGTCCCCGCCTCTTTCATATCCGAATCCATAAAGACAGAAGCATTGTTGACTAATACATCCGGCTTCCATCCCGAGGGAATACTGCTCCACATACTTGAGATACCCTCAGGACAACTAAAGTCAGCTTGCAAAAGACGAACCCCAACTCCAAGGGTCCCCACTTCCTGTCTACACTGCTCCACTGCTGCTTTAGAGTGATTGTAGTGCAGTAAAATATGGTAACCTTCCCGTGCTAATGCCATTGCAATACCCTTCCCCAATCGAACCGCCCCTCCGGTAACCAATGCAACCTTTCTCTTTTTCAAAATGTATTTTGTTTTACTACGATGCGGTAAAAATAGTCATATTTTATCATTCCTCCCCCAAGACTGAGAATTCCCTACAATTTCGCAATTGATAGTATAAAGAGTACGAATACGGCATAATCATTTTCCATTCGATTTTAGGTCGTGGGTTATGATTGCTCGAGTTAGAAAAAACGGCCAAAACCTCGTTTAAACAGCGGAGGCCGACGGTTTTGGTAAGAGGTATTTCCCGACTTTAACCAAATATAAAAGTAATAGAGGGAGGAAGTTAATGTTAAAACTCTGTGGAATTATACTCCACCCCAATAATAGGACAAGCAAGCTCAGTACAATTAGACCGGACACGACTTTTGAAATACGCCAGGAGCGATTCAGTGGCATAAAAAACAATAGAATATAAAGAGGGTTAAGCCAAAGCAAATTCCAATTGTCACGCGCAGCATAATCATAATTGGAAACTGTCCACAAAGCAATAATTAAAACAGACATTGTCGCTGCGAAAAAAAACCAAATCCGATCATAAACCGTTACCCACTTCCGCCAGTTCGACTGTCTAATCCAAATAAATGCCAACACGAGCTCTAGGAAAAATAAAAACCAAACCCATACTGCCGGATACTCCAATATTCCTAAAGGCTTAGGAGCTTTACCGCGTGTGAGTATCCTGTGCTTTTCTGCAATCAAGGCTCCGTTGACCTTAGCTCCTCGGATATATTTATATAGTATCACTGGGATAAACATCTGTTCTCTGGGGGTAGCAACCCGATCTGAAAAAGGTCCGAGAATCATATCTGAAAAAAACTTGATCCAGGGATTGTATTTCAGTCCGTCTCGATAGATCTCTCGAAAGGTTTTGTTGTCTTGATCCAACTTAGGATATTCCAGGTCACCATAAACATCTTCTAGCACATCCCGGACCAATGTCGAACAATTTCTGTAAATATAATCATACTTGTATTGACCGCCTTCCTCCATAAAAAACGCTCCGGATAGAATCGTCATCAATTGCTCTTTTTGCTTTGAGGTCAATTTGAGAAAGAGCTCATCTACCGTGCGGTTTTTTTTATACACATCCGTCGTAGGAAAAGAATATATATCGTAATACAAATTCCCAAAGAAAAATTCTTTCATATACGATATCACCTCCCAGTTCGCCCTCCCCGCAAAATCAATCACATCGTCCCTATGCCAAGTGTGGTTTATTACTCTAAACTGTGTGTGTCCAAATGCAGTAGTCAAACCCGGAACCCCTTCCAATGCCAATAGTGTAATCGTTACGCTATCTCCTTTCTTATACGGAATATAAGTATGCTGTCCCTGTATATGTGACACAAATATAAAATACAGTATCACTTGAGTTACTACTGTGAATTTCTTGATGCTTAATCCTACCATCGAACTCTTTTTAGATATGAATGGATTGTATAACCTGCTGGAACAAAAAAAGCCGGAGTAATTCCGGCTTTTGTGGGCGATGAGAGACTCGAACTCCCGACCCCCTGGGTGTAAACCAGGTGCTCTGAACCAACTGAGCTAATCGCCCTTTTTGTCATCTCGTACAAAATGGAGTGCAAATATACAACATTTTAAAAATTCATGGCATTTGACCTTCTTTTTTTATTATTCCTTCTTTTTATTTGACAATTACAATGAACCTTCTTTGATTCGGGCTGTTGAGATTAGCAATATGTTCTTTACATTTTACAATTAAAAAATTAACAATGAAGACATTCATTAGCATTTTATTCGGGACCTCTCTTCTTTTTATACTTTCTTGCAAAAAGGATGAGCCCCTACCCGATACCTGTACAAAAGCCCTCACATATGACGCAGATATCAAGGCAATAATCAATGCCAACTGCAACGTTACCGGTTGCCACGATGGAGTCAATACAATGCGTAAACCACTAACCAATTATCAACAAGTCAAAGCAGTCCTCGCAGGGGTTGAAGAACGAGCAGTTGTGAAAAAAATCATGCCGCCGGCTCCAAAGGGAGGTCCACTTTCGGATGAAGATATCGCCTTGTTGAGATGCTGGATTGACCTAGGGGCTCCTGAAAAATAATTGGATAATAATATATTTACGGTAGATCTTAATCCAAAGGATATCCCACTGTTTTAGCAAATTGTTTTTCTGTCCATATTTCGACACTTCCCAAAGCTTTTGCTTTAGTAAGTTTGGATCCTGCTTTTTCTCCTACTACCAGAATATCTAAGTTAGAACTCACAGCTGAAATGAGTTTAGCTCCTGCTTTCTGGGCCATTTTTTGAGCTGTTTTGCGGGTCATATGCTCTAATTTTCCGGTAAATAAAATGGTTTTACCATATAGAGGAGCACTTTCTTCTACCTCTAGAGGTTTGTCCTCTTCGGTCTGGTTCATGTTGACCCCTAGTTCTGCCATTTCATACAATACCCTTACGTTATCCTCCTCTTGAAACCACTGCCGGACATTCAAGCCGATGACCGGCCCTACGTCAGGTATGCGCTCAAATTCTTCTTGACTCCATTGCTGTAATTCAAAGATATTCCCGATGCGCTCAGCGATAAGTTGGGAAGCTTTTTTCCCTAAATGATGAATGCTCAAACCGTACAATAAACGGTGAATCGCATTAGACTTAGCCGCATCCACTGAGGTTTTAATATTGAGTGCTGACTTAGACCCAAAACCCTCTAACTCCGCTATGGAAGAATAATCTAATCGATATAGATCCGCATAATTTCTCAACCACCCCAAACCATAAAATCTCCGGATCGTCGATGCGCCTAATCCCTCTATATTCATAGCGTCCTTGCTCACGTGATGAATCAGTCGCTGGATAATTTGATCCGGGCAATTTTTATAATTAGGACATCTCCAAGCGGCATCTTCCTTCACCAGAACAGTGTTGCAGGATGGACAATGCTTGGGAAATAAAATCTCTCTTTCCTTTCCATCCCGCAATTCGGGTAGAGACTTAACAATATACGGTATGACATCCCCTGCGCGCTCTATCAGCACCATATCCCCCAATCTCAAATCCTTTTCACGTATAAAATCAGCGTTGTGCAGGCTAATGGATGAGATCGTAACCCCGGCTAAGGGAACAGGACTCACCTTGGCTACCGGTGTGATTACTCCTGTTCGTCCTACTTGAAAATCTACCTCTTCCAAACGTGTAGTAGCTTGCTTAGCCTTAAATTTATAAGCTATAGCCCACCGAGGATGATGCATCGTACTGCCCGCCTTTTCCTGCAAATCCAATCGGTTTACTTTCACTACCGCTCCATCCAATTCGTAGGGATAATTATCCCGAACTTCCTCCTCCATAAATTTACAATACGCGATGACTCCATCTATATTGTCAAATACTTTTACAATATCCAAAGCAACTCTAAATCCTATTTCTGCAGCGTAATTCAGACATTTATAGTGGGTTTCGAAGGACTCCAAAAGGGAAGTACCGGTGGCGTCTACTGCATATCCCAGTTGAAAAACCATTAAATCCAACTGCCGCTTGTCGACCGCTCGCGGATCCTTCATCCGAAGTGCTCCCGTAGCTGCATTTCTCGGGTTGGCAAAAAGCGAAAGTCCTTCCTCTGCTCTTTGTTTGTTGATGGTTCTAAACTTTTCCTTATGCATCAACGCTTCTCCTCTTAACTCCGCTAGATAGATGTTCTTAGTATGAAAATCTGCCTTCAAAGGAACAGATCGAATGACTCGAATATTGCGGGTAATATCTTCACCGACAATCCCATTGCCTCTCGTAGCTCCACGAATTAACTTGTCCTTTTCATACAAAAGCGAAATGCTCCCTCCATCGAACTTCGGCTCTACACAGTATTCTATCTCCATACCCGGCTCCAATTCACAAAATCGCTTCACTTGCGCATCAAATTCCCTCAGATCTTCTGCATTGTAGGAATTGGCCAAGGAAAGCATGGGCACAACGTGTTTTACCTCTTCAAAATAATCCGTAATATCACTGCCTACCCTTTGTGTAGGCGAATCTTCCCGTATCCAATCCCTATGAAATTGTTCTACTTTGACCAAAAGAGTAAAAAGCTGGTCATACTCATAATCACTTATCAATGGATTATTCTCCACATAGTATTTATACTCATGAAACTTGAGTACATCCACCAGTGTATTATAACAATCATAATCACAAGCATTCGGTGACATACCCAATGCACCCTTTGAAAACTCAAAAAAGGCTTTCTCCTGTTGAGACGTATACATATCTATCTATTTGGTGCGAAGATAAGGGGAATATTGGAACGCCGGAATGCATTTCTAAAGACTTCCTCCAAAATTATCAAGCAACTTATTCATTATCCCATAACCTTTCAACCTCGACTTTAAACACGATAGAAGCCCCAAACTCTCCCCCCTTCGAGCATATATCATTTAGTGGAGTGGGCGTGAAAAATAATTGGACAGCTCTTGATTTTTTGTTCTTTGTATCAAGACAAAGAACAAAAAAGGCTAAACTCAACTCCAATATTCCAAATTCACTTCAGAAAGCCACCTAGTAGGCGTTTAATCACGACAGAAGCCCCAAACTCTCCCCCCTTCGAGCATATATCATTTAGTGGAGTGGGCGTGAAAAAATCCGATCAAACAAAATCGTGTCTGAGCGAAGCGAGTTTGATTTTGTTAGGATTTTTTTATGCGCACGAAGCGTTGAGAATGATAT
>Ga0256841_1002855_pt1 | contig 13368 bp, 12 predicted proteins | sample 356308metaG_FD_185971 | JGI IMG/M metagenome (GOLD analysis project Ga0256841, IMG submission 185971) | Hydrothermal vent microbial communities from Mid Atlantic Ridge, Atlantic Ocean - 356-308 | ecosystem: Environmental > Aquatic > Marine > Hydrothermal vents | place: Atlantic Ocean: Mid...
GTGATGTTCTATAACAGCCATCGGCTTCATTCATACCTCGGTTACCAAAGCCCGAACGATTTCGAGAAAAACGGCCAACTGGCCAATGTAGCTTAACTGGGGTGTCCGTTAGAACTTGACCACGTCACAAGAGATTGGTGACGCCTTCTCGGTATTGTAGAAAGCAAAGTATCGGCCCAGTGAAGACCGAGCGGCCGCGATGCTTTCGTAGGCCTTCAGATATACCTCCTCGTACTTCACACTGCGCCACAGGCGCTCGACAAAGACATTATCAACCCAGCGGCCTTTGCCATCCATGCTGATGCGGATATCGTGACGCTTGAGCACGCCGGTGAAGTCCTCGCTGGTGAACTGGCTACCCTGATCGGTATTGAAAATCTCCGGGGCGCCATGGATTTCGATGGCCTCTTCCAGTGCTTCGACACAGAAACTCGTGTCGAGCGTATTGGAGACGCGCCACGACAGGACCTTCCGAGAGTGCCAGTCTATGATGGCGACCAGATACACAAAACCGCGAGCCATCGGGATATATGTGATATCCGTGTCCCAGACCTGGTTCGGATGATCGACCACCCGATTCCGCAGCAGATACGGATAGATCTTGTGCGCCCGGTTTGCCAGGCTGAGGTTGCGCTTCGGGTACTGTGCCGTCAGATCCATCGTGCGCATCAGGCGCTGGACCCTCTTTCGATTGACCCGATGCCCTTGATCCTCCAGCCAGTCGCGGATACGGCGGCTGCCATAGAACGGATACTTCAGGTGGCAGCGATCGATCAAGTCCATCAGCCGGAGTTCTTCCTCGGAGACTGGCCTGGGCACGTGGTAAAAGGTCGAGCGTGGCAGGTCCAGCAACGCACATTGCTCCGTCACCGGCAGCGGATCCATTCCGTCTACCATTTCTTTCCTCTGGGGCCGCGAATCCGTTCGAGCCCGCGTTCTAAAAAATCATTCTCCATCGTCAGCTGGTCGATCTTGGCATGCAGTTCCTGAATGGCCTCAGCCGCATCTTCAGCCTTCTTTGCGCCTTTGCCGAAGACGTCTGGTGCGCTGTTCAGCAGCTGCTTCTTCCAGTCGGTGATCTGGTTTGCATGCACATCAAACTTCTTGACCAGTTCAGCTAGGGTCAGATCCCCCTGGATCGCCGCCAAGGAAATCTTGGCCTTGAACTCAGGGGAATGGGTTCGTCTTTTTCGTCTCATTGCTTCTCTCCAGAGCCTATCGCTCATGATGGAGGAAGCACTTATCTGCGTCCAATGATTGTCCAATCAGATGGGGCCAGCGCAGACCGAAAGGTTACAGGTTCGCCGGTCTTCGCACGGACTTGGGGGAGGGGTCCGCACTGTCACCGGACCGATCCCGGTCTGCAGCTTCCGCGCAGGCAGATGGCCGTTGCGGACCACACACCTACCTTGCCATCTTCGGTCCGCCGGTCCGCATGCTCGGCAAACAAGGCTTCCAGCTCCGCCTGGACCGCCGGGTAGATCAGGCGCTCCGCACCCGACCTCAGCGGCTCGTCTCCAACCTCTCAACCCGACATCTCAATCACGTTATTCTTATTCATAGTGACGTAACTCCTAATGGTTACTTTTATGTTTCGCAACAACAAATCAATCAGATACGCCGCTTATTTTCAATTCCTCAAACACAAGATTCCGTTATAACTCCTGATTTTGGGGTAGAGTCATCACCGAAACACCAGATGGACAATATCTCTCAAAAGCAATGAGCATGTTTGATATTACCATCTCTAATTACAAGTGAAGTCTTGAAACCACCCACCTATATTTTCCATTAGCGCCTTTTTCGATAGTATCTACCTGCTCAACACTAACTATAATATCATCACCAATTCTTTTACGAACCTCTAAAATCAAATGCTTCTTAACGTCATCAGTAATCTTAGACTCAGAAACCAGTTTAATCGTTACTCTATCAATTGATTCCTGTACTATCTGAGATTTAGTTAGGGCCGTAAGCGGCTTGAACGGATGCGTCAAAACTGACGGTGAAATTATTTTACCTGACGGTGTCACTATCCTGTCTTCATCCTTAGTAACTACTGAATTTAGCATCAATGATGCTCTGCCACATTCACAGCAATCATCTTTTATTGATGATATGTCTGATGTCTTATACCTAATAAGAGGCATACCAAAATTTAACAAGCTCGTACCAACCAAAAAACCTTCTTCGCCAATACCCACGGCATTACCTTTACTATCAACCACCTCAGTGATACCGTATTCCATATTTAAATGCTTGTTCGCATGATGGCCGCATTCAGTAGCCCAAATTACTTTTTCAGCCAAGCCATAATAATCATAATTATCGCAATTAAAAACTTCGCCAATTAGATTTCTTTGATAATCGAACAATGGTTCTGAAGATGTAAATGTTGCCTTCAAGTTAAGACGCAAGCCTGCTTCACTCATGAGCTGCGCCAATGTATAAAGCGTAGATGGATAACCTTCAAGATATTCTATCCCATAGTCAACCAGCGCCGAATAGATATCGCCTACTGTGGACTGTGATAAATGAAAACTTGAGATCCATAACTGATTTAATGACTTGCTCCACATCCAATACGGTGGTTTATTCCTATGTGTAGACACAATCATCCGCCCAAGAAGCACGCCAATCTTAGAGCCCAGCTCCATACCGCCCCATACTTTTTGGCGCCAGTCAAATGCGTGACTCCACTCCCAAGCATCTTGATCCCAGTAGATCACCAGCGGACTTCCTGTAGTGCCGCTTGTACTCCCTTTCTTTAGTTTACGCTTATTAAATTTGGTTGATTTCAGGTGTGTTAAATTTTTCCTAACATCTTCTTTTGTTAAAAGAGGTAGCTTTGGCAGGTCGGATACTGACCGAATGTCCGAAGGTCTCAGCTTCAATGAGCGCATAATGCTATTATAATAAGGGACCGTCTCATAACAATGAAGGATTAGTTTCTCCAATCTTTTGTCTTGATAGTGCCTTAGCTCATCTCTAGTTATACTATCCATGCGGCTTAGAAACTCTAACTTTTCCATCAAGCCTCTATCTTCTCTTAGCCTTCGAAGTCTTTCTGCATACAGCTTGAAAGCTAGCGATTGAATTAGATAGGGAGAGCTATCGTATATAGATTGTAAATTCATCACGGGAGCAATCGCTTCAGCTTTGCAGAAAAAAATCAATCACTGACAATATCCGTCCAATCAGGTATGCACACGTCAAGGGAAGCATCATAAAGAAAATTTCAACCTTTGGTCGGTATGAGTTTCTTATAAAATAAACAGTATAAAAAGAAACCAAAGCCAACATTAACATTACACCTATACAAGCAACCACATACTCACCAATGAAGAGAGAAGTTAATGTTAGCGCGAGAATAAGAAGACTCGCAACGCTAGCAATCAATGTGCGAGATATAACACCTTTTTTGCCAGTTCAAACATCCCTATACCATACCACCTCTCTTTATTTATCATTCCAGATAAAGTCTTAACATTACCAAGATGTTTCACCGACATCTCAGGACAGTTGATAACCCTATACCCCTTCTCTATTAGTCGCGAGCACAACTTCCAATCCTCCCCAGTAGTCATTTCGTCATTAAATCCGCCAATGGAACAAAATATCTTTTTCCTTATCACCATATTGACAGCACTCAAAAAAGATACATCCCCAGTCACATTATTTTTTAATGAGTGCCAAGTCTGCTCGACCCAACTAGGACTGTCTCCGAGTCCATAATACCCACCCACTGCTCCGATATGATCGTATTTCGAGAAACATTTCTGGATGCTCAGCAGCCACCTCTCTGAGACTATGCAATCACTATCAATAAATGCAATCAACTCTCCTTTTGAAATCTTTACTCCTTCATTTCTCATTTTTGCGATTGTCGCATCAGGTAATATTACAACGTCATTCGAGAACTTCTTTGCAATATCAACTGTATCATCTGATGAACCATTATCTATCGAAATCAATTGTAAATCACAGTGCTTTTTTAGTCGACAGATTGCCTCTAAGCATAACGAAACATATTCAGCAGAATTATACATGGGAACAATAAAACTAATTTTCATAAAGAAATCTGACTATAGTTGGAAGACATGATAGGCGGAGTAACGCAGTCAAGCGCTAACTGAAATTCTGTAAAGCCCCTGAAACAGTTGGCAATCCTCACATTAATAACCAGAAGTTAAAAGTAGAGGTTAGGCGGCCATTGTAAGTTTCCGCATTGGCGTTATTCCGCCCAGCGCCATGTCTGGTCTTTCATTATTGTAAGACAATAACCACCGTGTGGCAAAATCTCCGACTTCTTTAATGGTTGAAAACAGTTACTGGCTAAGCCAAGCGTATCTTACTGTCCTGATGTAGCGTTCGATATATGAGTTTTGTTGCGGCTTTCCGAGTTGGGTATATTCCAGATAAATGCCTTTTTCTTCAGCCCATTTATTCACTACACTGCTGATATCGACGTTTGTCAAGATAGTTGTCGCAATTTTCACGCTGCGAGAGCCTCCATTTTGTTCTCAGGCGGCTACGTTCAATGCTCCAGAAAGCGCCCTGGATGAGCTCGAAGCCAAATGGGGCGGGAAATACCCACTGGTGATCAAATCCTGGCGCGGCAAGTGGCCGACGCTGTCAGCGTACTTCAAATACCCGGACTATGTCCGCACCGCCATCTACACCACCAACGCGGTCGAGGCCGTGCATCGCCAGTTTCGCAAACTGACCAAGACCAAAGATGGGTTTGCCAACGAGAACATCTTACTCAAGCTGCTCTATGCGGGTATACTGAAAACCCAGAGCGGTGGACGCACCCTTTGCAAAACTGGAACCTGGCCTTGTCACAACTGGCGATACATTTTGACGGGAGACTGGAGAAGCACGTCGCCTTGTGAATTCAACTGACACAGAGTTTTGAACACCCTACCTCAGAGGTTTTACTCTCTCCAGTTATTTTTTGGGCACGATTACCATTCGATTTTTATAAATATTTAGTACTTATAGCTAAAGTTTTCTATATCTTGTGCAAATCTTTTGCGAACTATTTCATATGTTCGATCGTTGTAGTAATCCTTATAGTTTTTAGACCTATTACTCTTCTTTATATGCGGCAGGCGTCGTTTTATTTTTAGATATTCTGCCAGTTCATTAAACTCATCAGTTAAGTTTTCAAAGCGTAAAATTTTATTCACCGCTATCTTACCCGTGTTATCTTCCAACCACTCAGACTGTGCTGAAAACATCAATGGTTGATCGTAATATCGAGGATCTCTGTCTCCGTACGCGGCCTCGACCCAGTCGGCAAAGCTAATATGACCGTTCCCCATCATGGTTTGATTAGTCTGTACTCTGTAGTGGTAATGGGAAACCACTTTATCCCAAGGGTTGCGAACAACAGCAAAACTGTATCTTTTTCTCCACTCGGATTGACCAAGCTCTTTGATCTTGTCCTTCACAGTTTTATGCTCAAAAGGCAACCATAACGCCTTTTCAATACTGGAGCCACCAGTTTTGTTGATATGTATAAACACATATTTATCAAAAAATCTATGTTTAATATATTTAGCAGCATCTACAACTCTTCCTGGTGAATTCACAATCAGATCAACATTCATAGTTAAACCCCTGAAGCAGACCTTAGTCGAGCGACCAACCGCTTAATAAATAGCCTCTCACTCGAATCCCAAATGGGAAGATAAAATATGACAACCATGAATGCCACAACCACTAACAATCTATAGATGATTGGCAGAGCCCCACCTGGAGGCATAAGAGCACCGATTAATGACATGACCGCAGCAACTGCCAGAATAATAAAAGCACTCCTCATTCTTAACCCCATGTCAAATAGCCCTTTGGAATAGTAATACACAAGAGCAACCTCCACTAGATTAGCCAAACACAAGGATGCCGCCGCACCAAGTGCACCATACTTAGGAATAAGGTACAAATACAGAGCTGTAACAACTATAGCCTTGTACCACGATGCACGGGCTATATAGCCCGTCTTTTCTGCAATCATGATTCCAAGATTAAAAAAAGGCACATATTGCCTAATAAGAACAGCCAATACAAGCAGAGGAACCAAAATAGTGGCATCATGGTATGCCTCATCTGTCATATAAAAAATCAAATCTTTTGCAAACAAGACAAGACCCAGGCCAAGAAGAGCAAGTGCAGCGCTTAGTATTTTGAAAACCTGTTGATATAGATTGTGATTTTCTTCTGTCTTATAAATCTCAAACCTGATGGCAGACCACGATTGATTGAATGTGGTATATATAGTTTCAATAACAGTCGAGATCCTCAACGCGAGAACATAAAGACCTACTGCAGATATGCCTGAAAACACCCTAATGAAGTACTTATCTGAATACGAAGCATAAAACCCACCTATTGACGCCAAGATCAATGGGGCAACAAATTTAACTAACCGCCTCCAGATCTCACACGAAAAACCAATACCAACTTTTTTTATCGTGTAGGAGAGCAAAATCACCACCATCAGTCCACCACTAATTAGTGACGCATAAGCCACACCCAGCACATGCATTTCCGCTGAGACCACAAAATAAATATTACATGACACCTGTAGTACCAAACTTATCAAGCTGAACACAAGGTATTTGTATGGCTCTTGGTTAGCCTGAAGATATGTTAGACATGCAGTTAAAAGGGTTGTTGTCAACAGCGTGAATGCAATCACTTCGAGCTCATGGGTATATAACGGGCCACCGAAAAGAAATACAGCCACCCATTCTGCACTAAAGTACACAGCGATAGAGCCAATCAAGCTCATCGCAAAAGAAGCGACTAAGACAGTTGAGACAACTTTTCTCTTTATTACAGGATCATCTTCAAGAACATAATAGCGAAACATCGCTTGAGTGATCCTTAATCCTATAAGGATACGCACAAGCTCCAATGCCATAACAAGCAACTCTATAGCCCCGTAATCTGCAGGGGATAGATAACGAGTGTAAATAGGCAGCATAACCAGTGCTGTTATCTGCCTGGATACTGTTCCGATCCCATAGATAACTGAATGCTTGGATATTTTTCTCAGCTCTTGAGACATACAGGTCAGACCTGAAAGCCCATTTTCATATAGCATCGATCCATGATGAGTCCTTCTCATAACCGTACTCGATCAGAAGATCAAACAACTCAGGGCATCTTTCAAATTGGTTTTTTATACGGTCTTTATGTTCAGACTTATTCCATCTTGTGCCCTTGTTCTTAACCCTACTGCCCTCCATCACAAGAGACTCATCTTTGGGCTTGAACCGCCCCTCATATTTGTAGGCGTGTTTTTCCTGTGTTAAATGATAATCACTGAATTTTCGGTTAAAGTGGATATCAAATTTTTGCTGAATTGATTTTTGCAGGTCATCGGGGCTATCGACCAAGTCCTCATAACGCACCAAGAACGCGTCCGGCCTGTTTAGCGATTTGCGGATATGACTGGCGATCTCAATTACCCCTGGCGCATCGTAAGACCATTCTGTAAAGTCTTTATTCTGCGGCCAATAACTATGGTCATAACCTATAAAGTACTCATCAGGGTATATGGGATGTCTTGATGTAATAATATCGCGAATATCTCTAATTACCACTAACAAGAATATTTTTTTATTATGGATATTCAACTGATCCAGATAGTCAATATGAAGCACATCTAGAGGAGCCTTAGTTGCAATATCTCCCAGCTTATGAAGAGAATGAATGAAGTAATTTTCGAACGATGTGAATTTCATCGAACCAGCAACTGTCGATGAGAGCATATTGTAAAGGAGCGAAGTTCCACTTCTTGGATACCCACATACGACTAAATGACTATATCTACCAAAAAACAAAGCTCGGACCTCAGAATATGCCCTAGTAAGAGCAAACCTAAGTATATCTAAAGTTGAATTCTCAGGGATTTGAAACATATTTAATATAATTACAATGACTTTGGAACATTTTTATTAGCTAGCAAGCAGCTATATACATATGAAAGTTTTTCGCCTATTTTTTCAATATCATATTTTTCTTCTACATGCCGCCTGGCATTGGCTCTCCATGAATCCCACATTGATTCATTCTCTCGCAACCACAATATTTTTTTGTAAATATCAACGCCACTTCGCTCATTGACTAAAAAAGCATTTTCACCATCCACGATACACTCTGGTATCCCGCCGACTTTAGTAGCAATGACAAGCGCACCACATGCTTGCGCTTCCTGGATCGCTACCCCTTGTGTTTCTTCATGATATCCATCAGTAGAAGATGTGCTGGCCAGAATAAACATATCAGCTGAATGATATTTATCTACCAGTTGTCGCTCGGACAGTCCGGACTCAATATGAACATGCCCCTTAATATCATACTTGTGAATCAAACCTTCCAGACGAGCCCTATCCGGCCCCTGGCCTACAATAACCAGTTTGAACTCGACTCCATCTCGCTTAAGATAAGAAACCGCTTCCAAGACATACTCCTGCCCCTTATCAGGAGAAAGCCTTCCAACACATAAAAGCGATAATCCTCTTTTTTCTGTTGATCTCGACCTGTTCTCACAGAATGTAAATATTTGGAGATCAGTTCCTTGCGGCAATATTCTTATTTTTTTTTCGTCAGCCCCAAGATTTACATATTGTTTTTTGGCAAATTCCGTATTTACCAATATAATCGTCGCCATCTCAACATACTCTTTCCTGGCCCGCTCACTCAACATACTCACGCCCGGAGGAGGCAAACCATGAAATGTTATCACAAATTTTGCGCCCATTGCAGAGATTATTGGCAAAATTTTGTATCCTGAAATCTCAAAATGTGAGTGCACGATTTGCGCATCAATATCCCTGAGTACGGATGCCAGTGACAGCCTGGATACAAGTTTTCTACTCCAATTCTTGTAACTCCTGCAGGAAAGATCAAGCCTGAGAATTATTTTGAGGTAATTAACGACTCTTGTAAAACTACAAAAACCTTTAAAAATGGTAACAAGATTTGAAAACCCATCAAGCCTTACAGTTATGGTATGATCGCGTAAATGATAATCATCTATAATCTTTGCATAAGATTTGTCACCTTCATGCATACTAATGATCTGCAAATAAAACCCCTTCTTTTTAATTTGGGCGACAGTATTAGCCAGCCAGGGCTGAATCACATTTGGAAACTTTTCTGTTATGATTAGAATTTTTCCACTACTTTTTTTATTTGGTCGATCCATATTCCACCTGCAACACAAAGATTAACAACACATTTACTTTATAGCATTATCCATAATCTCAATTAACACCGTATGTGTTGTATTAATTGAGTATTTATTTGAAACATCTTGGCGAGCCTGAGCACCAAGTTTTTTCCTTAATCCCTCATTGGAAATCAATAGATAAAGATACTTGCAAGCATCATCCACATTTTGTCGCTCATAAACAAACCCATTGCCCCCATGCGATATCGCTTCTGAAACTGAAGGGTTATCAGGGACCACCACAGGAAGGCTCGACAACATGGACTCGAGTATCGACAACGAATAGCCCACCTCACCCTTGCTCGGGTGAAAACCTATATCGCATGCATCCAACAAGCCTTCAACACCTTCTACACGTCCTGGCATCCAAAAATAATCTTTAAGCCCGAGATCTGAAACCCTTCTCTTAACACTTTCGAATTCAGGACCATCACCAACCCAAAGATAGAGTATGTTTTTACAACCGTAATTCACAACCAACTTATTAATGACACTTAGCGCAAAATAAATCCCTTTATACTCTGATGCTCTACCTACTGTAGCAATTATGCACCTGTTACTAGGAAGACTAATATCCAATGTTTTTTTCTTATGCGTTTTAACAGGTATCCCATTCGGAGCGGAAAAACACTTCCTTTCCGGAAATCGGTAAACATCGATACATCGCTGCCTAACAAATTCTGTCGCGCCGATCATGAGATCGCAATTCATGAAAGGCACCCAGGATCTTATTGTCTTGTAAATTCGCTTAACTCCTACGGGTTTCGTTCTCAACCCTGGCGTGTGATCGTGAACGATAATCTTTCTCACACCAAAAACCCTATATAACGCATACCGCCAATCCGAGAATCTCTTGTCGCTAAAATATATTATTTTTATCTTGTTTTTAAGTATAAACCTTATTTGACTTAATACCCCAAAAAAATTCCTTGGACCAAAATCACACAACTCGCAAAAAAGGGTTGATGACGCAATCGATTCTGGCAGTTTTGATATGGATGGGTAAGCAACATAAACATTATATGTCGTAGAATATTCAGAAGCTATCTTCACCCAAAAGCTCTCCATTAACCACCAGGCATACCCCACATTAGAGTCCCAGTTTGCAACGCAGAGAAAACCTTCTTTCATGCTACTATTTTCAGTCATGATTTCACACGGAACTCTTATAATTTCCTACCAACTACAGCACTTGCGTGCTCAGATGCAACAGCTACGCCAAGCCCTATCCACAAAAACGGGTAATAAAATACAGTCACAAATTGACCTGCTATCACAAAACCCAGCAAGCCCATTCCTGCTCCTGCAGAAACCACCTTAAGGTAGCCTTTATCTGACCTTTGCCTTACCTTCCGATACAGGAAGTATGGCGCGCAAACCAGTAAGGCCGCTAGAATCATTGCTGGTATACCTGCATCCGCACCCACTTGAATAAATATGTTATGTGGCAGCTGCGCGCGATCATACAGCATGTCATCTTGATAGTAGTTTTCGTAATACACCGGAAAATTGAAGAAACCCACCCCAAGCCAAGGGTGGCTCTGTATCATGTCCATCCCATGCTTCCAATAGAGCAGTCGTTGCTGTGATGTCCTGTCTTCACCCGCAGATTCAAATCTTGCCTTTTGCTCTTCTGGAAGCAATGAATACAGGGCAAACACCATCACCCCGATTACTATCATCTGTTTCGGCCTGAATACCTTCTTTCTGAACATTATCAGCAACTGCACAACAAGGGCTACCTGAGCTCCACGGCTACTGGCGCCAAGTATTGTCATTATGGGCGCCACCCAGAATGCAATGAGTAGATATCGCTCCCAAATACTCACCCTGTCTTTAAGATACTCATAAAGATAGTAGGCCAAAGGAAATAAAGTAAGCATCAAGATAGCCAACTCGCCGGAATTCTGAAAATACCCTGCTGGCCCCATCAAGCCCCACTTTGTAAATGAAAACCCACGCATTGCCCAGGCCTTGGATGTGCCGATCGCGATTTTCGCCATACTCAAGAGGATCACTATCACGAAAACATACAATCGCTCCTTGCTGTTGACGATATTGATGATCAAATAATAAACCACAAACCAGCTGTAAAAATCGATGTAATGCCTTTTCGATACATCGGGATCAAATGCATAGATGCTCGACACAAAAATCAACACAGCAAACAGATTGATCACCCAGTTTACAGGGCTCGAAACCCACCGGACCGTCGGGTCAAGCAGTGCCCCCACCAGTGAAAGAATAAGGAACAGTTGAGCCCAGGGAAGAAAATCAATGGCAGGGAAAATGGCCTGCGGGCGGGTATATTCAAAAAAGATGTAAAAGCAAATCATCCAGAAAGAGAAATGCTGGGTTTTCATGTACCGCCACATGTTCCCTATCTTGAGGAAATAGAAGTCCTCAATACGGTATTGTTTACGGGACTTCCTGACTTGCCCATTTCCACCGTTTCCAGCTACTGACTTTTCAATTGCCTGCGTCATGCCCAAGCCTTCTTGTACTTGTTGTACAGATTTCCATAGGCCTTTGACATTTTTTCCATATCAAAGGCAGTCCTGACCCTGTCTGCACCCCCTGCTGAAAGGCGTTTGCGTTTCTCCATGTCTTCCAGCACAGCACATACTGCATTAGCAAGGCCTTCGCTATCGCCGACATTTGCCAAAAGACCTGATACACCTTCTTCGATGATTTCCTCAGGCCCCCCACTGCGCGTGGCGATTACCGGCAAACCGGACGCCATTGCCTCAATGGTGGATATCGAAAACCCCTCAGATGAGGAGGTCAGCAGAAAAAGATCCAGTTCACTCAGAAACGCTTGGCTCTCAGCCTGGAACCCGATGAAATGCACACGGTCGGACACTTCGGCTTGCTCAGCCAGCTGCTCGAGTCGCCCCATCAGCGGCTCCTTCATGTGCCCGGCCACGACGAAATGGGCATTGGGCAAGACCTGCTTCACACGTTCCGCAACCTGTATCAGCACCTCATAGTTCTTTGCCGGTCGGATATTACCCAGGCTTCCGACAAGAATGGCTTCTTCCGGTAAGCCCAGGCGCTCTTTTAAACGGCCTGTAGGCTTCCGGGTATAGTCACCGGTACGGACGCCATTGTAGATCACCTCAGTTCTTTCCGGGTCAATGAAGCCCTGCTGTGCCAGGTCTTCTTTCAGGCGTTTGCTTACCGCTACGAATTGTGTGGAACCGGCCTTCAACAAGGCCTTTTTCAGCCCCGTCAACCGCCCCAGCCCCTGGATATCGACCATGCCATGGAATGTGGATACAACCGGAACGCGAGTAATCAACCCCACAATGGCGGCATAAAGACTTGAGCCCAGCAAATGGGCCTGTATCAGGCAAACCCGGTATTCACGCACCAGACCGATCAAAGCCTTGAGAAAACCGATGGCAAAACCGGATTCCACAGGGATTACGCGGGTCGGTATGCCGCGCTTTTCAAGGTTCTCCTGCACCCATCCGGGCCCCTTGATGACAGCCAGGGGTTGATAGCCCATTTTTCGACTGGCATCGACCAGTTCCACGAACACCGTTTCCGCACCGCCAGGACCGGTCGTATCGATCAGGTGCAGTATCACCGGCTTGCGGTCGGTTGAAGCGCGTGCCTTCATGTTGTGCGGGGCTTCGGGATAGGTCATCGTATCGGGTTATCGGGAAATCTGCCGAGCATTCCGCTAGAATACGCGGCCTTCTGGGTCAATGAACACGGATTCACCATGTCCACAGCCACCGACGAGATGCGTCTTCGCCGCACCTTCGCCATCATTTCGCACCCCGATGCCGGAAAGACCACGGTCACCGAAAAGCTGTTGCTGTTCGGCAAGGCCATCCAGCTGGCCGGTACGGTCAAGGGGCGCAAGGCGGCGCGCCATGCCACTTCGGACTGGATGGAGATGGAGAAGGAGCGCGGCATCTCGATCACTTCGTCGGTGATGCAGTTCCCATACAAGGGCCGCATCGTCAATCTGCTCGACACGCCTGGGCACGAGGACTTCTCGGAGGACACCTACCGCACGCTCACCGCGGTGGACTCGGCCCTGATGGTGATCGACTGTGCCAAGGGCGTCGAGGAGCGCACCATCAAGCTGATGGAGGTCTGCCGGCTGC
>Ga0256841_1002856_pt1 | contig 13366 bp, 10 predicted proteins | sample 356308metaG_FD_185971 | JGI IMG/M metagenome (GOLD analysis project Ga0256841, IMG submission 185971) | Hydrothermal vent microbial communities from Mid Atlantic Ridge, Atlantic Ocean - 356-308 | ecosystem: Environmental > Aquatic > Marine > Hydrothermal vents | place: Atlantic Ocean: Mid...
GGTTAAAGGCTAAAAATCTGCTGGCAGAGATCGCTTTAATGACAGGAGATAAGCCTAATGCAGAAAAAATAATTAGGGAAATTTTAGCCGAATCACCCCAAGATCCGTCTGCCTTATCGTCAAGAGCCCGAATCGCGATGATCAATGGCGATAGTGATTCTGCTATTTCCGATCTCAGAGCGGCTTTGGTGAGTAATCCCAAGGATGTGCGGCTGCTCAAATGGTTGGCTGAAGCGCATCTGGGAAAGGGCGAATTTGATTTGGCTCGAGATACGCTGGAAAAAGCCACCAAGCTGGCTCCTACAGATGCAAAGCTGCATATTCGCTTATCGGAAGTGATGCGGCGGCAAAAAATGCAAGATGCTGCCGATAAGGTTTTGGCTGGATTCCTCAAACGCCGATTTGACCGGGAAGTCGCCTTGAGGTTGTTTCAAGCTCAAATGCAACAAGGCAATTTGTCCAAGGCTGAGGCATTAGCGGGCGAATTCGCCAAGCATTTTCCTGAAGAAGGAAGCGCTGACTACTTAAGGGGTTTGGTGGCACAAGCCAAAAAAGAATGGCAAAAAGCCATCAATTCTTATGAAAAAGCCCTGGAAAAACAGCCAAAGGCCTTAGAGCCACTGCAGGCGGAAATCAATACGTTTCTGGCAATGAAAGCGCCTGAAAAGGCGCTTCTGAAGTTACAAAACGTAATCCAAAAACAACCGGGTCATTATCCTGCCCAATACCTCTTGGGCCAGTTGTATTGGCAGCAAGGTAACCGGGAGAAAGCCATAAGTGCCTGGAAAAAAACAATAGCATTGAAGCAGGACTGGCCGTTACCCTACCAAGCACTTGCCAATGCCTATGTGCAAATGGGTCAACCAGAGCAAGCAGTTCAGTTATACCAACAAGCCTTATCAAAAGACCCGGAAAATCAAACTCGATATCTGGATCTGGCGCTGCTGTTGCAGCGTCTGGGAAAAATAGATGAGGCAATCGGTCTCTATGATGAAGCAATTCAAAAATTCCCGGATACACTGATTTTGAAAAACAACCTGGCGAGTTTGTTGTTGGATTATCGTAAAGATAAGGAAAGCCTGAAAAAAGCGGAAAGATTGGCTGAATCCCTGGAAAAAAGCCGTAACCCCGCATTTATTGATACTTTGGGCTGGTTAAATTATAAAAAGGGAAATTACCAGAAAGCCAGGGAATTGATTGAAAAAGCAATTGAGAATTCTCCCCGGCAACCGGTATTACAATTCCATATGGCAGAGGTTTATCGGGAATTGGGAGAAAAGCAGCTGGCATGCCAGCATGTCAATCAGGCAATTCAACTTGATAAAAGGTATAATAAAATACCTGATGTGGAAACAATCTTGGATCAATGTAATCATAAGGTATCTTCAAATTAGCGGTTTCTCATAAAGACTCTATAATTCCGGCATTATAAAATGGATGTAACAGATATTTCTACACCAGCTGCTTCAAAAGCCGAGGCAGAGAAAAGTTTATGGCAGGAGGTTATATATTGGGTTAGCGTATTTGTCTGCCTTGGAGTTGCAGGCTGGGTCCCCCTGAGTCACATGGTGGAGATATGGCTTAATCGAGAAGAATACAGTCATGGTTTCTTCATACCTGTTATTTCCATATATTTGATTTGGATTAGGAAGAATGAGTGGCTTGCAGCCGGAGGGGTGCGCTGGCCTGGCCTGATAATCACTATTATGGGGGCAGCTTTATTATTAATAGGCAACATGGCCACTATCAGGCTGTTGGGTCAATATGGAATCATCACTATATTAATTGGGGCATTTATTGCCCGCTACGGTACTAAAGCCTTTCGATGCGTGTGGATGCCATTTGTATTTCTCTTTTTTATGGCGCCCTTCCCCCCATTCATTCATAATCAACTGTCGCTGAAAATGCAGTTGGTTTCTTCGCTGCTCGGAGTCAAGTTTATTCAGACCTGTCAGATCCCGGTGTTTTTGGAAGGTAACGTGATTGACCTTGGAATCTATCAACTGCAAGTGGCAGAAGCTTGTAACGGTCTGCGATATCTTTTTCCACTTTTCAGCCTGTCGTTCCTTTTTGCTTATCTATACAAGGGTGCCTGGTGGCAGCGTTGGTTGATTTTTCTCTCTGCCGCGCCGTTGACCATTCTCCTCAACAGTTTCCGGATTGGAGTGATTGGCGTTCTGGTGAACTACTGGGGCATCGATATGGCCGAGGGTTTCCTCCATGATTTTGAAGGTTGGCTGGTATTCATGGTATGTGTCGGTCTGTTGCTTTTGGAGATTAAGATGCTTGCCAGGCTTTCAGGTAACCGTCAAACTCTTTCAGAGTTGATCAGCCTTTATCCAGACAAGGTTGAAAGCCCCGCAAATAGCCAGGGTAGGGTTTTTTCGGCTATCACCTACTCCATCATCGGTTTGATGATTGCCACGGCAGCGGTTTCCCAGGTAGTTGACCAGAGACAAGAGATAATTCCGAAGCGGCTTTCTTTCCTGCATTTCCCCATGGAAATCGGCACTTGGCAAGGCCAAAAAGATTATCTCACCCAAAATTATCTCGATTCGTTAAAGCTTTCCGACTATATCCTGGCGGATTATCACTCACCGGATTACCAGGGACCAGTCAATCTGCTGATTGCCTATTACGACTCGCAACGATCAGGCCAGTCCGCCCACTCACCCCGGTCTTGCATTCCTGGCGGTGGATGGGAAATCCAGAGCTTGAAGGACATTACTCTTCCGGAAGTCAATTTATACGGCGAACCTCTCAAAGTTAAGCGGTTGGTCATCGCTAAAGGCCAAACCAAACAATTGGTTTACTATTGGTTTCAACAAAGAGGACGAGACCTGACCAACGAATATTTGGTCAAATGGCTCATTTTCTATGATTCGTTGACCAAAAATCGAACCGATGGTGCTTTAGTCCGTCTGGTAACACCAATTAATGTTGGTGATTCCCTTGCTGATGGAGAGGCTCGTTTGACAGCTTTCGCTAAGTCAATAGTGGAACATATACCTCAGTACATTCCAGAATAGCATTTCAACAAACTATTTAAGCCAAAGGAATCCTTAAAATGACGGAACATTTATCTTGTAAAAAAACTGCACTGATTACCGGAATTACAGGTCAAGATGGCGCGTATTTGGCTGAATTTCTTCTGAACAAAGGTTATGTCGTTCACGGGATTAAGCGTCGTTCTTCGCTGTTTAATACAGACCGGATAGACCATCTATATCAAGACCCCCATGAAAAAGATCGCAATTTTATTCTACACTACGGTGATTTGACAGATTCCACTAGCCTGATTCGTTTAATTCAACAAATTCAGCCTGATGAGATTTATAATCTTGCTGCACAAAGCCATGTGGCGGTTTCCTTTGAATCACCAGAATACACCGCTAATGCAGATGCATTAGGTACCTTGCGAATTTTGGAAGCCATTAGGTTGCTGGGATTAGAGAAAAAAACCCGCTTTTATCAAGCCTCCACTTCCGAACTGTATGGCAAAGTGCAAGCCATTCCTCAAACAGAGGAAACACCATTTTATCCGCGCTCACCTTATGGAGTGGCAAAATTATATGGTTTCTGGATTACGGTAAATTACCGGGAGGCCTATGGCATGTATGCCTGTAACGGAATCCTTTTCAATCACGAGAGCCCGATTCGTGGTGAAACTTTCGTTACCCGAAAAATCACCCGGGCCATGGCAAGGATCAAATTAGGTTTGCAGGAGCGCCTCTATCTGGGCAATTTAGATGCCAAACGTGATTGGGGGCATGCCCGTGACTTTGTAGAAGCCCAGTGGTTAATGATGCAGTTGGACAGTCCTGAAGATTTTGTAATTGCCACAGGGCGGCAGCATTCCGTCAGGGAATTTGTTGAAACAGCTGCTACAGAGCTGGGCATGGGAATTGAATGGCAAGGGCAAGGTATAGACGAAAAGGGATATGACCAACAAACCGGCCGCTGTATTGTGGAGGTCGATTCACGTTATTTCCGGCCCGCGGAAGTGGATACATTGCTTGGAGATCCTGCCAAAGCCAAAGAAAAATTAGGGTGGCAACCAAAGATTTCGTTTTCTGACTTAGTTAAAGAAATGGTTACGGAGGACTTGAAATCCGCTGAGCGTGATGAGCTTTGCCGCCGGGAAGGCTATCGGGTCTACAATTATCATGAATAGGGCATATGGGATGGACAGGGATTCCAAGATTTATGTTGCCGGTCACCGTGGCTTGGTGGGTTCCGCCATCGTCAGGGAGCTTGAGCGTCAGGGATTGAATAACCTGATTCTCAAAACCAGTAAGGAACTGGATTTGAGAAATCAGCAAGCAGTCCGGGACTTTTATTTTTCGAATCGGCCTGACTACGTTTTCATTGCAGCCGCCAAAGTAGGGGGCATCTGGGCCAACAATACCTATCCAGCCGAGTTTATCTACGATAACTTGATGATCGAAGCCAACCTCATTCATGGGGCATATGAATCAGGTGTCAAAAAACTTCTTTTTCTTGGTAGCACATGTATTTATCCTAAATTTGCTCCCCAGCCTCTTAAGGAGGAATATCTGCTTACCGGGCCACTGGAACCCACCAATGAATGGTATGCCGTTGCCAAGATTGCCGGCATCAAGTTATGTCAAGCATACCGCCGTCAGTATGGTTGTAATTTCATCTCCGCTATGCCCACTAACTTATATGGGCCCGGCGACAATTTTGATCTTGAAAATTCTCATGTTCTCCCGGCTTTGATCCGCAAGTTCCATCTTGCGAAATTAGCAGCAGCTGGTGATATCGAGGCTATCCAGAATGACGAGGCAAACAGTGGTAAGATCCCCGATGATATTCTTGTGAATCTTGGCCTGTGCCGCAAACACGAATCTCTCTCGAGAGCGGCAACTAAAAATTCAAAGGCACCAAAGGTTGTGCTCTGGGGAAGCGGGAGTTCGCGACGAGAATTTCTCCATGTCAATGACTGCGCTCATGCATGCTATCATCTGATGCAACACTACAACGGTGAGGATGTAGTCAATATTGGAATTGGTGAAGACATCCCCATCTGCGAACTAGCCGATATGATTCGGGAAATTGTTGGATTTGATGGCGAAGTGATCTGGGATCGCTCCAAGCCTGATGGTACACCAAGGAAACTGGTCGATGTCAGCAGGCTTAATGAAATGGGTTGGCGTGCCAGGACTGAATTGCGGGAGGGGATTTCCTCTGTCTATGAGTGGTATAAGGATAGCACCCAATCATTATGCTAGGCCAAGTCTGGAGGGTATAGTTGCCCCACCTGACAAGTTCTGTAGCTTAAAAAAATAAATGTTAAAGGTAACTAGAAGGATTATAAATGTTCTTTCAGTCTCCATAAGCCTATTGTCCCACTCCCGCTGTTGAGTATCTGTCCTTAGAATCCTGATAATCGTATATAAACATATAATTTTATCTATCACTTTCAGTATTCTTAAATTATATGGGGATTTCTGATTGTAAGGTAAATATTGGGTATTTATATTTAGAAGAGAATTTTACATCGGAGAATCATTTGGCTATCTCGGTAGGTTGCTCGTAGGACAATTAGAATTAATTGGGGTGCCCGTTCTGTTTGTCCTTGATTCTGAATAAATGCAAGTTCAAATCATGATTGTCCGAGTTTTATATTCAATTTGGTTGTTATCTCTGCCTTTTGGGTTGTACCCATTGATAGGCAGTCTTTCTCTGGATAATATTTTGGCGCCCGTGGTATGTGCGTTTGTATTTCTGCGGCCTGGTTCTATTAATAGTAGGGTTTTGAAGGGCAAGGCAGGAATTATTTTAACTACAGCTGCATTTTTTTTTGTCTATTCCTTGGCAAGGATGTTTTCTGTTGCAGATAATTTAGATTATCTTTCTTTCACATTTTTCCTTATACTAAAGCAATTCTTGTATTTTTTTATTCCCATTTTTTTTATACGCTCGCTTGCAGATTGGCGGTTGACTTCTAGGTTGCTAGTGATAGTTGCGTTAGTGGGTGTATTTTCTGCGCTTATTGCTTCATTAGGGTTGTATGAATTTCCTGTGCAACGTTTTGCGCAATCTCGTTTAGGGGTGGAAATTCTAAAGAAAGCGGTTGGTCTATTTGCCAACTACGGTGATATGGCTATATTGGGAAGTTATGCCTTACTTTATATGTATTTGGTTGAGAGCCAATGGGGATGGTTGCGTAAATGGGTTGCTACCTTGATTCTCTTGGCGGGATACCTCGGAGCCCAGTCAAGAAACATGTATTTTACATTGTTAACTGGTGTTTTTTCGGCATTCTATTTTTCACGTTTTTCCCGTGGTGGTGCCGGTTCAAACACATTGTCGCTCATAACACTGTTGGCGATCAGTTTATTGGGTGTGATTATTTTTTCACTTTTGAATGTGGATTTACTTGCTGATATCAAGGCGATAGGGGGTACCCATGAGGCTGCGGCGACAGTTGATGACCGTTTGGGACAGTATCAGTATGCTTGGTCTATCATCAAGAACAATTGGTTGTTTGGTGATGGAGGCCCCTTAATACGATATGGAATCCAAGTGCATAATATTTGGCTTGGCCAGTTGGCACTAGGCGGTATTGTTGGAGCCCTCGCAATTTTAGGGTTGTTTGCAGCGCCATTTACCAGGTTTCTCGTCCTTAAGGTTTCGGGTGAGTCACAGCGAATTCGGGTATTAGGTATGTCACAACTGATTTGTATGTTTCTCGCTTCCGAATTCTATCCATCGTTGAGCTACATTTTCCTGGTTATTTTGGGTATTTTATCGGTTCTTCCTGTAGTAACTGCATGTTCAGTGAATAAAGGGTAGAAGTTTTCCGTGTGTGATGGTTAGAGTAGAAAAAGTACGCTCAATAATGAAATGGGTGAATAGTTCTTGGAGTGTGGTGACGTTGCGGTTCATAGCCGCGGGTTTGTCATTTCTATTTATGATCCTGGTAGCACGTTTACTGGGTGTAGATGGTTTCGGTCAGTTTACTATAGTGCTAGCGCTGGTCAATGTTGGAGTAGTGCTATCGTTGCTAGGACAGGAGGCCTTGGCAACTCGGGTGATTGCTGGGGGGGGGCATGATAAGCGCAAGTTGTTTACCTATATACGAAGCGCACGCAGACAGGTAACGATTGCATCCATAATCGTGATTGCGGGATTTTTTCTTTTTTCCCCATTGTTCCCCATAGGCAAGCGGATTAAAGATCCCTGGCTTTGGTATGTATTATTTCTGGTTCCGCTAGTTAGCCGGACGAGGTTGAGTCAGGGATTCATCAGAGGATCACATCAGGCGGGAATGGCAATACTCCCAGACGGTGTGCTAAGACCCGGTATCGCGGTTTTTGTCATGTCTATCATGCTTGTCGAAGGTTTCTGGTCTGTTCCATTAACTGTGTCAGTTTTGTTATGCAGCAGTGTTTTTGCCATGATATTTGGGATGATATGGGAAAGCCGCACTTTACAATGGAAAGTAAAGAATAAATTTGAGTGTGATAGGACGCAAGGTAGTTTCTCTTGCTTTTCCTGGCAAATATATTTGGCTTCGATTCTGGCAGTATTGATATCACAGATGGGAATACTTGCCACGGGTATGTTTTCTAATGCCGAACAGGCTGGGCTTTATGCTGCCGCAGAACGATTTTCACTTGCATCTGCCTTGATGGGTCAGGCAATTTATCAAGCATCTTCTTCCAGATTTGCTTCATATTACCATGCTAAAAATAAACATAAGCTTGTGGAATTAATTAGGAAAAATACCCGATTTGTTAGTATTTTAACATTAGCGGGTTGTTTATTTGTTGCATATGCTTCAAACTTTTTTTTAACACTATACGGTAAGGCTTTTATCGAAGCGGAGCCTATAATGTATATTCTTCTGGTATCGGTGATAATCAATGCAAGCGCCGGGCCAGTTGGGCATCTGTTGATAATGACCAATAATGAAAGACATCACTTTCGAGCCATGGTTGTTGGTACAATTGTGCAGGGTATGCTGTTACCTATTATTGTTCCACGAATGGGGGGGGTAGGAGCAGCGATTGTTGTGTTGATCTCTACCTTGATATGGAATGTATTGATGATCGAATGTGTACATAGGCGGTTATCTTTGAATCGAATATTAGCTTGGGCATAAAATTGCTATGACAAAACCGATATTTCTGATATCTCTTCCACGATCTGGTTCGACATTGTTGCAAAAAATGTTGTCGGTACATGAGGAAATTTCTGCTACAGCTGAGCCCTGGTTGTTGTTGCCATTTTGGGCGATGCGAAGGCCGGATGCGGGAAGATCAGTTTATTCACATCATACGGCTGCGAGGGCAATTAATGATTTTATCGCCTCAATTAATTATGGAGATGAGGTATTTGAAAAGGCAATAGGAGATTTTGGTAGGACTTTATATAGTCATTCTTCCAAGGGAAATAAATATTTTCTGGATAAAACCCCTAGATATTATCTAATGGCCCGTACTTTGTCTAGGGCATTTCCTGAGGCAAAATTTATTATACTTTTGCGTAATCCACTTGCGGTATTGGCATCGATATGCGAGACATTCAATAAAGGACGTTTTTGGTGGCCAGACTTTTGGATTGATTGGGATGTAGGGCATAACTTATTGGCAGAGCTTGTGACAGATAAATTGCCTGATATGTATGTGTTGCATTATGAGGATCTTGTTATGAGCCCAGAGGAATATCTGGAATCTCTATGTGAATGGCTGGGGATAACTTATACAAAATATATGATATCAAACTATAGGGAAAGTATTATGTCAGGGAGAATGGGGGATACAAAGGGAATAAATAAATATGCTCGTGTTAGCACTGCTTCTGTAGATAGATGGAGGGGCTTCTTTAATACTAAGTTCCGTCGCAAAGTTGCTTTGTCTATGCTGGATAGAATTGGAGAGCGCAACCTATCTATTCTTGGTTATCCAAAACATGAAGTAATATCAAATATCTATTCTGGTAGTTGTTCGCCAAAATTTGATATTCGTAGTAGGGTAGAATACATTTTCGGTATTTTATCGTATATGGTTGATTTTAGGTATTATCAGGAAAGATATAGGGCCAGGAAAAAAGGGAGGAGGTATGTATATGGATATTATAGAAATATTTGATATTTTCTGTTGCTTGGCCAGAAAAATTCTGGCATATTTTAAGTTTGTTTTGGGGTTTTTGATAAGTGGTTAGGTTGGGTTTTTCGTATTCCTTGCTAAATGTTGTTTATCACAATACCTTGATGTTTAAATTGTGGTATTCAAGACAAAGTTGTTATAAGGATTTAATAGTTAATAATAATACTCATCTCGTAATAGAGGGGTTCCCACGCTGCGCAAATACTTTTGCTGTTGTTGCCTTTCAACAGGCACAACATGAAACTATTAATATTGCTCATCATATGCACTCTGAGGTTCAGGTTGTACTAGGGGTTAAGTATAAAATTCCTGTTCTGGTTTTATGTCGCGAGCCTGCCCATGCGATTGCTTCGTTGGTAACAAGACATCCCCATATTTCAGTTGGGCAAGCTTTGCGTAGATATTGTTTGTTTTATAATACAGTTTTCGATTATTATCAGAGTGTTGTATTTGCAGATTTTAGTCAAGTTACTAATGATTACGCTTCCGTGATAAATAGGTTGAATTTTAGGTATTCTTCTGAATTTTGTCCTTATATTAATTCAGAAGCCTCCGATAAGAAGATATTTGACAAAATAGATGAGCTTAATGAAATGGCAGAGGGAGGGAAGCGAAATATGTTGGCGCGTCCTGATATTGATAAAGCCAAATTGTTGGAAACGAGAGTAATGGAAGTGATGTCACATCCATATATTGCTCAGGCACAAAAATTGTACTCCAAAATACGAAAATTAACCACAATATAGATTATTATAATGAAATTTTCTGTTATCACACCCACATACAATAACCTTGATAAACTTAAACGTTGTGTTGGTTCCGTTCGTGGTCAAATGGATGTTGATTATGAGCACTTAATACAAGATGGTGGAAGTTCTGATGGAACTCAAAACTGGCTGCAACTCAATGATGATATTGACTGGCAGTCAGAGAAGGATAATGGAATGTATGCTGCGATCAATAAAGGTTGGCAGCGTGCTTCTGGTGATATTCTATCCTGGCTGAACAGTGATGAGCAATATCTTCCGGGAACACTTAAAAAAGTTGAGCGTTATTTTTCCTTAAATCCAGACATAGACTTTTTATATGGTGACGCGTTAGTCATAAATACAGATGGCTCCTTGATAGCTGCCAGGCGTGAAATTCGCTTATCACCCGTTTATATTAAAAATAGTTTCTTGAACGCATTTTCGTGTACATTTTTTTTTCGGCGACGGTTATTTGATCAGGGTTTGCTCAATTTTGATGAGCGTTATAAGTATGCGGCAGACATGGATATGATATTACGGTTGTTATCAGAAGGAACCCGTTATGATAAGATCAATGATTATCTGGCTGCATTTACCTTGGATGGGACAAATCTCAGCTGCCACCAGGGAATGTTAGATGAGACAACTGATATCCAGCGGCGTTACGGTGGGTACCGTACCCATTTGTTGAGAAAAATGGTAATGATGGGCCGATATGTAGAGCGATATATTTCCGGATCTTATCGTCGGGTTAATGTAGAATACCAGTATTGTATAAATGAAATTCCTGAATACAAAATAATTTGTGGTAATTCAATTCCTGGCTCTTATAAAACCCGTTAAGGATAATATCATAAATATTTATTTCACTTCTTGCCTAATCGGAATACTCGCCTTATTTGCGATTACAACTGCCAATGCAAATAAAGTATTAATAGATGCATTTGGTTTGCATGTTCATGGTTTGCATCGTGGCAACCCGTGGCCTGCAGTCCGTTTTGGCTTTCTTCGTTTGTGGGATTCCGGAACCCAATGGCGGCAACTTGAACCCAGAAAAGGGGATTGGCAATTCAAGAGGTTGGACCAGATAGTCCGCATGGCCAATAACCATGGAGTGAAACTGCTTATGACACTTGGGCAGACACCTTTGTGGGCGGCAGCTGATCCAAATGCAGAATCTCCTTATCGTGATGGTGCGAGCAGTCCGCCCCGTGATTTGAGTGATTGGCGTAATTATGTAAAACAAATAGGTAAGCGCTATAAAGGCAAAATCCGTCATTGGGAGGTGTGGAATGAAATTAACGTAAAGCACTTCTGGTCCGGAGATCTCCGAACAATGGTGGAAATGGAACGGATTGCAGTGGAGATACTGAAATCTATTGATCCAGACAACTTGGTCTTGACTCCTTCAATACAGGGTGGCGCTTATAAATGGTTGGATCGTTACCTGGATGCTGGTGGAGGGCGGTATGCTGATGCAATCAGCTACCATTTTTATGCGCCTACGCACTGGCCTGAAGAAGTCGCTGGACGTATTCTTCGAGTACGAGAGTTGCTGGTAAATCATGGGTTGGGTAATAAGCCCATCTGGAATACTGAGACGGGCTGGTTGTTTGAAAACAGCGACGGGAAGCTTGGTCGTCGCATGCGGCCTGCATGGCGGAACTGGAAGAAGGTCGGTTACAAAGCAGCAGCTGGGGTAGTGGCTCGTACTTATCTTGTCAATCTGGCCAATGGGGTTGAGCATATTTTTTGGTACGCTTGGGATAACAGTGCAATGGGCTTGACGGAAGATCATGGGCGAAAAATGAAACCAGCTGCTTATGGTTATGAGCGAATGGTCGAATGGCTATTAGGTGCTGATATACATGGTTGCAATGATTTTAATGATATATGGATCTGTAGGCTTAGTGTCAAAGATCAAAACCAGTATATAGTTTGGGGTATTCATAACAGTGATTTTTATATACCAGAGCTTTGGCGGGTGGATATATTGATGAGAATGGATGGCAAGCAAGAGAGCTTAGGCATAAAAAGGAAGATCCGCATTGGCCCCATGCCTGTGCTATTGCGTTCCAGTCTGTCTGCTAAGGGAAGCTGAGAGATCGTGCGGGTATTTATTGCTCATAATGTATATCAACAGCGAGGTGGTGAGGATGCTGTCGTTGACGGGGAGTGTGAGCTACTAACTAAAAATGGGCATGATACATATATATTTCTCTGCAATAACGATGAGCTCCAGACTATAAGAAATCGCGTGGAGGCTGGACTAAATACAGTCTGGTCGAGGAAATCTGTCTACAAGATAGGTATCGATCTAAATTGTTTTCGCCCAAAACTTGTACATGTCCATAACTTTTTCCCCTTGATTACCCCTTCAGTTTACGATGCCTGTATAGAAGCCGGTGTCCCCGTGGTCCAGACTCTCCACAACTACCGTATCCTCTGCCCTGGTGCATTATTAATGCGGGACGGGCATGTTTGCGAGCGTTGCATCCACAGTTCACCCTACCATGCTGTACTCTACAAGTGCTACCGAGATTCCCGCCTGGGAAGTTTCGCGGTGGCGCGGATGGTGGACTATCATCGTCGCCGCAGTACCTGGAACCACAAGGTGGACCGCTTCATCGCCCTGACCGAGTTCGCCAAGTCCAAATTCGTCGAGGCGGGTATTGAGCCGGAAAAGATTGCGGTTAAGCCTAATTTCGTCACCGACCCGTTTCCGGACGCTCTTCCCGGGGGCAAACGCAAGGGCGCCCTGTTCGTCGGCCGCCTGAGCGTGGAAAAGGGCATCGTCACATTGGCGTGGGCTTGGCGGCGGCTCGACTATCCCTTGACCGTCGCGGGAGACGGTCCTGAGAGCGGATGGCTGGATGGCGTGTCCTCCATCAGCCGTTTGGGGCAGGTGGGTTCCCGGCGCATCGGCACATTGATGGCTACCTCAGCGTTTCTAGTGATGCCTTCGGAATGGTATGAGGGATTCCCCATGGTGTTGGTGGAGTCCTTCGCCCATGGCCTACCGGTGATTGTCTCCCGGTTGGGTTCGATGGCGGAAATTGTTGAGGACGGGGTGACTGGATTGCATTTTGAGCCAGGCGATGCCGAGGATCTGGCGGAAAAAGCCCAATGGATGATCGACCATCCACGTCAATGTCGGGAGATGGGAGAAAATGCCAGACAAGTTTATTTGGAGAAATACACGCCGGAAAAAAACTATCAAATGTTGATGCGAATATACAAGGAAGCCATCGATGCGAGAAAGAGTACACGTGCTTGAACTGGAATCCGATTTGATTTCACTGCCGCAGGCGACGGAAATGGTTCTGGCCTGGGCACAACAGCACGAAAGCCGGTACATCTGCGTCGCCAACGTCCACATGTGCATGGAATGCCATGACCATCCGGACTTCAGGGAAATGGTCAACAGTGCTGATCTTGTAGTACCTGATGGCAGGCCACTGGTGTGGATGCAGTATTTGT
>Ga0256841_1002857_pt1 | contig 13361 bp, 15 predicted proteins | sample 356308metaG_FD_185971 | JGI IMG/M metagenome (GOLD analysis project Ga0256841, IMG submission 185971) | Hydrothermal vent microbial communities from Mid Atlantic Ridge, Atlantic Ocean - 356-308 | ecosystem: Environmental > Aquatic > Marine > Hydrothermal vents | place: Atlantic Ocean: Mid...
AGCGGGCGGCCGGGTGACCGACCTCGAGGGCCGCCCCTACGCCCTCGGCGGCCGCTACATCGTGGCCAGCAACGGCCGCCTCCACGAACCCCTGCGGCGAACCCTGATCGGGGAAATGTAACCCGGGCACCCTTTTCCCCCGCCCCGATGGTCAAAAACCCCCCCGTTTGGGGGTGTCCTGGGGTATTCTCCCTTCGTTAGGCTGGGTCGAAGAACCAAGGGGGAGTCGGCATGCAAAGGGAACGAGGCGTCGCGCTGGTGGTCACCTTGCTGGCCGCCCTGGCGCTTTTGGTGGTGGTGGTCGCGGTGGTAGCCGGGCTCTCGCTCTCCAACCGCCGCGTCTCCGGCAACAAGTCGGTTGAGCTCAAAGCCCAGTACGCGGCGGAGTCCGGGGTGGAGCAAAGCCAGTCGATCCTCGCCGAGTTCGGCAACCTCCTCCAAAACACCCACGTCGATCTGAGTTCCGGGGATCCCGCGGTGGACCACCTGGCGTCCCGGCTTGCCGCCCTTTGCTACGGGACCACCAGCCCCGATCCCGCCGTCCTGAGCGACATCAAGGACGCCATCCGGGGCAAAAAAACCTTCCACTGCGCCGCCGACCACGCGCTCTTAAAGAGCGACATCGAGGATAAGAGCCTCTCCGACGCCGACCTGGGTCAACGGTGGATGACCTTCTTCTTCGATTACATCGAGCGGAGCGTCTACGAAACCATGGGGATCGTAGACCCGGGCGATTCCTACGCCGCCTACCAGACGAAGGTGCAGCGGTACTGGGGTCAGGTCCTCCGCGGCACCCAAACCAAGTTGCAACGCGATATCGAAACGGATCCCCAGGCCACCGTGCGCTACCGCATCGCCACCGATAGCAACGCGGGAATCGTCCCCAGCGAGCTGTTCGTGGAAAACGGCGAGGCCAAGCTCGTGTTCGGCTCGCTCTCGGGGAAGGAGCAGGTCCTCTCCATCGGTGAGGTCGTCGACGGGAGCCGAACGTTGGCCAAGCGCGTCATCCAGATCGGGAACGAGGGCCGGTCCAAACTGGCGTTAACGATCCGCTCTCCCAGCTACGCCTGGTACGCCTTCTTCTTCCACAGGCAACAAGTCCTCTCAGGAAAGAATATGATCGTCTTCACCGACCAAACGGTGATCGACGGCCCGGTGCACGCCAACGACTACCTCGCCTTCGAGAAGGGGAGTCGCCCCTGGTTTGGGGGACCGGTATCGAGCGCGGGCCCCGCCACCCGGGGGCTCGGCGTCCGCGCCTACTGGCGCGAGACCCTGGCCGGCACCGACGGTTACGAAACCCCTCCGCCCGGGGTGGACGGCGAACACTGGTGGCACCTCTCCGAGGCCAACCCCGACTTTGCGGTCGCCACCAACACCTTGGGAAAGCCCCTGTGCTACGATCCCACCACCAAGAAGGAGGACCTCTGCGAGCACGTGGACGCCGACGGCGACGGCCAGCCGGATCCCCCCTGGGAGTACAAGCGCGACGTTAACTGGAATCATGCCGAGATCAAGCTCCCGGGCACCGACGCCATCGATAGCCTCCGAGACCAGGCGATGGACGGGGGGATCTTCGTGGACGGGGGGGAATTCTGCTGGACGGGCGTCTTCCGGCGGGTCAAACATGGCGATCCCCCGCCCACCAAGTGCGTCGGAAAGTACCTCAAGGGTGAAGGGCGGGGCCAGGTCCGTCTCAAGGCCGAAGGGGACAAACAAGTCATCCGGATCACCCTCACCAAGGTGGTGGGCTGGAAGTACGTAGACACCGAGGACGCCCACTGGTCGAAGCACCAAACCTGCCCGCCGCCGCCCGGCGGCGGAGGTGGCGGAGGCGGCGGGGGCGGGGGCGGAGGAGGCGGCGGCGGGGGCGGCGTCGAGCGCCCCCTGCCGCTGCCCGAGCTCTTCAAGTTCGCTTACCGCACCCTTTTCCCCGTCGCCGGCCTTTCCCAGCTCCGTGCCCTGAGCCCCTGGATCGACCCCAGCGGGGCCGCCTGCAGCGGGAAGCCAAAACCCCCCTGCAAAAGCGGTTGCACTTGCACGTATACCTGCTACATCGCCCGGGACCGCTATCAGGTCCAAACCGACACCGAGTACATCGAGCTTAGCTACACCAAGGGCGATCCCCACTTGAAGGTGGAGAGCAAGGTGGGGAGCGTGAGCGCGGTACACTACACCGCCGGACCCTTTAACGGTATTGTGGTCGTCGAGCCCGACGATTTCTACGTCCATGGCCCCTCCAAGGCCAAGCCCACCGATCCCCCGCCGCCCGCGGTCGCGGAGTTCGCTCAGATCACCCTGGCCTCCCCCAAGGACTTCCATATCACCGGGGATCTCGCCTACGCCAAGCCGGCGTGCACCAAGACCCCGCACCGGGACACCACCGACGCTGACGGCGACGGGAACACCGAGGAGGTCGTCGACCGCTGTACCAAGGAGGACTACAAGGACGCGGCGGACAACCTCCTAGGGATCTACGCGCGGAACATCCACCTGAACCCGAAAGGCGTCTGGAATAGCGCTGGCGCCGACCTCACGGTCCACGCGGTGCTGATGGCCTATAACGGCGAAATTGAGACCCGGCACGTCCAGTATTGCTGGCGCAAAGAACTCGGGCACTTCAAGCTCCTCGGCGGAATGATTCAAAAGAACATCGGACCGTTGAACTGGCGGAGAAAGTGCGGCGGAAAAGAGAAACTGCTCGGTTATCGCTCGGCTCTCACCTACGACCGGCGCATGCTGGAAGGGCTCGCCCCTCCGGGCTTCCCGCGATTCGTCGAGGGGGAGTGGGAGGCCAAGTTGCACACCGTCGAAACGGGAACGCCCGGCTTCTGGCGGCAACTGCCGGGGAACTAGCGATGGTCGGACGGGGCAAGGGGTACACCCTTATCGAGCTGCTCATCGTGATCGCGATCCTGGCGGTCCTGTTCACGGTGGGTTTCACCAGCTACCGAAAGGCCCGCTGGCGGGCCCAGGTCGGCGAGGGGCTCGCCACCCTGGCCGCCACCTTGCGCGACGCCCGCAGCACCGCCCAGCGTTTCAACGTCCCCGCCCAGGTGCGCTTCACCGCCCCTCGGGAATTCACCTTGGAGGCCAAGGACAGCCTGGGCACCACCTACCGGAGCTACGTCCGCCGCCTACCCCCCTACCTCGAGCTGCACTACTCCAAAAACGGCACCACATGGAAGGCCACACCGGTCTTAGGGAAGGTCACCTACTCCGCCCCATTCGGGGAAACCGGGGCCAGCTCCACGTTGTTCCGGGTCCGGCACCTGCAGAATCCAGCGATCGACGCCTGCCTCCGAATCGTGGGCGTAACCGGAAAGGTGGTGATGGCCCGTGCGTGCCCCTAGGGGCCTGACGCTCATCGAGGTTCTGATCGCCATGGTGATCTTCCTAGTCCTGATGACCGCCGTGGTCCAGGGCCTCCTCCCCCTCTTTGGCATCACCCGCGCCACCCGAACCCAGCTCGACGCCAACCAACAGGCCCAGGAAGTGATCGAGGCCATTCGCAGCGCCTGGGTCGACCCCGACCGTTATAAGAAGACCTGCGCGCCCCTCGCCCTGCCTACCGGTGTAACGGTCGCGGTGCAGGCGCTCAACAACCAGGCCAAACCGGCCGGACCCCGAACCTTCTCCACCGACTGCGCCACCGCCCTGCCCGACCCTACCCCACCACCCGCCAAGCGGGTGACGGTGACCGTTCACGGCCCCGGTGGCAAGGTTTGGGCCAAGCTAACCCTGGACATTCGGGAGCCCTAAGATGCGAAGAGGCTTTACCCTCATCGAGATCCTCGTCGCCCTGGCCGTGATGGGGGTGCTCATGTTGGCGTTCGTCCAGTTCTTCGGAAGCACCCTAAAGGCCTCGAGCAACCTTCACATCCGGAACGAACTCCTCAACGAGGCCCAGGTCGCCCACCACCTGATCGCCAACCGGATCAAGGAGGCCTGGTACGTCTGGCCGCCCGGCTCGGTTCTCCGAATGGCCAACTCCGGGTGGTCGACCAAGAACACCCTGGACGGCGGCCACGACTGGACCGTGGGCCCCAGGTTCCTGGCGATGATCCTCCCGCCAAGGAAGGACGGCGTCGAATGCAGCGGGGACCCGACGGGATGCTTTCGCTTTTTCGCCTACTACCCCATGAAGCGGGCGCACTACGTGACCCACGCCTCCGCCGTCGAAGCCCTGGAACCCGACCCCCCGAACGACGGCCACACCTGGGTCCTGATGGAATACCGGGGGCACTACCGTAAGGGAGGCTCGGCGGTCTGCCCGGTGCAATCGGACGGGCGTCCGGACCCGAGCGTCACCGCCTATCGCGGGAAGCGAGGGCGGCTGCTGGTGGACTACGTCCAACCCCTTTCCGACCCCTGGGACAGCGCCTACGATTACCCCGCGCTCTTCACCTACCACGTAAGCGACGGTAGGGTGACCTCGGCCGGCGTCGCCCTACGCCTGGTGCGGAAAGCCCGCGGACGCGTCTACCGCGTTCCCGGCCAGGTCGGCGCGCTAAGCCTCTTCGTCGAGCCGAAGAACCTCGACGTGATCGCCAACAATAAGGCCGCCTACTGCCAGTAGAATGCCGGCATGAAGCTGGTGGTCGCGGTCGTCGACGACGCGAGCGTGCCCGGGCTGGCCCGGGCCCTGGCCGAGCACGGGCTGGTTTCCACCCAGATCCCAAGCCGCGGGGGCTTCCTCGCCCACCCCAACACCACCTTCCTGATCGGGGTCGAGGCCGCCCGGCTGGAGGAGGTCAAGCGCCTTCTGTTCGAGAAGGCCGAGGCCCGCGAGGTCGAGCACGAGGGGGCCCGGGTCGAGGTGGGCGGGGCGGTGGCCTTCGTCCTCGAGGCCGAGGCGTTCTGGAAGCTATAGTGGGAGGGATGCGCTGGATCCTCGCCCTTCCCCTGCTCCTCGGCCTGGCGGCCGCCGAGATCGCCGCCCCGGTGCCCGCCTTCTTCGACTTCCTCAAGATCCCGGGGGCCGCCGGTAAGCCCCTCACCTACGGAAAGGGGCACCTCCAGGTCGAGGCCCTCGCCGGCCGGCTCTACAAGGTCCGCTACGTCGGCCCCAAGGACGACCTCAAGGACGCCGGCCGGGTGATCGCGGCGGCGGTCGGCGCCCCCGAGGTCGAGGGGGCCTTCGCCCGTTGGCTCAAGGCCAACGGCGAGGCGATCGCCACCCGCAAGCGGCCGGTGCGGGTGGGGCTCGGCCGGGGGTACGTGCTGGAGATCGCCCTGGGCCGGGACCTCCGCTTCGAGGTCGCCCCCCTCACCGTTCCCGAGGCCGCCTTCGGCGCCCCCCGCCACCCGCTGGGGAAACGCGGCCCCCTCGTTCGCGAGTACTCCGATTTCTACTGCCCCTACTGCCGGCGGCTCGCCCTCAAGGTCCTGCCCCAGCTGAAGCGCGAGCTGATCGATAAGGGCCGCCTCCGCCTCGACTACCGCCACTTCCCCCTGGTCGAGATCCACCCCGACGCCTTCCAGGCCGCCCTGGCCAGCGAGTGCGCCGCCGAGCAGGGGAAGTTCTGGCCCTACCACGACGCCCTTTTCGCCACTTTGGAAAAGCAGAAATCGGTGGACTACCTCGCCCTGGCCCGGCGGCTGGGGCTCGACGACCGGCGGTTTTCCACCTGCCTGAGCCAAGAGCGCTACCAGAAGGTGGTCAAGGCGATGCGGAGCGAGGCCGAGCGGCTGGGGCTCGACGGCACCCCCACCGTCTTCGTGGGGCCCTTCATGCTGCCGAACCCCTTCGACCTCGAGGCCTACCGGAACTACGCCGCCATGGCCGCCGCCCTAAAGGCCCAAGCCAAAAAATGACCTACGGCGACTGGGCGCTGCTTGAGGACACCAAGGGCCGCAAGTACCTGCTCCGCCTCCGGGAGGGGGGGCGGTTTTCCCACCACCGCGGGGTGGTCGATCACGCCGCTATCGTCGCCGCCGGCCCCGGCGGCCGGGTGGTCACCCACAAGGGGGAGCCCCTTTGGGTCTTCCCCCCCAGCCTGGAGGAGTACGTGCTCCTCATGCGCCGGGGGGCCACCGTCACCTACCCCAAGGACGCCGCCGCCCTGCTCCTCCTCCTCGACCTGGCCCCGGGGATGCGGGTGCTGGAGGCGGGCTCGGGGTCGGGCGGGCTGACCCTCTTCTTGTCGCGGGCGGTGGGACGAGAAGGCGAGGTCTGGAGCTACGAGCGGCGGCCGGCCTTCCTGGAGCGGGCCCGCGCCAACGTGGAGGCCTTCGGGGCCGGGAACGTGCGGTTTTTCGCCGGCGACCTGGCCGAGGCCGAGCTCCCCGAAAACGGATTCGACGCCGCCGTCCTCGACCTGATGGAGCCCTGGAAGGTCGTCGCCCGCCTCGTCCCCGCCCTCAAGCCGGGCCGCAGCCTGGCCCTCTACCTCCCCAACATCACCCAGGTGGTCGAGCTCCTGAGGGCGGTGCGCGGGGCCGGCCTGCCGCTGAAAAGGGAGCGGGTCCTCGAGGTCCTCCACCGCACCTGGGACGTCCGCCCCCCGGTGGCCCACCCCGACTTCCGGCAGGTCGGCCACACCGCCTTCCTGGTCCAGCTAAGGCGGCTTCGGCAGACGGAGGGCGAGGACCGCGGCCAGGGCCAGGAGCCCGGCGGTGATCGCGAAGAGGGCGGGGTAGCCGAGGGCACCGGCGAGCCCCCCGCCGAGGAGGGGCCAAAGCGCCCGGGGGGCGCTGGCCAGGTAGAGCAGGGCGGTGTGGGCGGCCCGCTCCCGGTCGGGGGCGCAGGCCAAGAGGTAGGCGCTGAAGGCGTTCTCGATGCCGTTGTAGATCACCCCGATGAGGGCGAAGACGAACAACGCGGCTAGCAACCCCCGGCCCAAGAGGGCCACCAGGGGTACCGCCAAGGCCAGCAGGGACACCGCCCGCACCCCCACCTGGGCGCCGGCGCGGTCGATCCACCGCCCGATCCAGAGGTTCACCGACTCCGCCAGGGCCTGCACCGCCACCAGGTAGCCGAGCGCGGCCGCCGGGAGCCCGGCCTCCCGGGCCGCCACCACATAGAAGGGCAGGGCCAGGAAGTAGGTCCCGATCAGGAGGTAAAGGAGGAGCAGCCGGCGGAGCCCGGGCCGGGCCAGCGGACGGAGGAGCCGGGCCAGGGGCACCGGCGGTCGCCTTGGCTCGGGAGGCTCGGGGATCAGCCAGAATCCCCAAAAGCCCACCGCCAGGGCCGCGAAGGCGAGGAGAAAGGCGAGGGCGTAGCCCTCGGGAAAACGGGCCCAAAGCGGCCGGGAAAGGAGCCCGGCGAGGGCCCCGGCCAGGCTCGCCAGCAACCCGCGGGCCCCGAAGAACCGACCCCAAAGGTCCCGGGGAATCGCCTTGCCGATCACCGGCAGGTAGGCGACCCCGCCCATGCCGCCGGCGACCGCGAAGACGAGGAGGAAGAACCCGAGCGCGACCAGCACCACCCCCGGCGCCCGCTCGGCGAAGGCCAGGGTGAGGACGGCGAGCACCAAAAACGCCAGCGCCCGGGTCCCGATCGCCAGGTAGAGGAAGACCTTCTTCACCGGCGCCGACTCCACCCAGCGGGCCGCCGGCAGCCCGGCCAGGGCCCCGCCCAGCTGCATCGCGCTCACCACCCCGCCGACCGCCAGCGGGGAACCGGTAAGCTCCTTGATGAAGGCCGGGATCACCGTGCCGACGCTGGTAAGGGCGTAGGCCACCGCCAGCATAGCCCCGTGCAGGAGCCCCCCCAGGAAGGCGCGGCGGACGTCGGGCATGGCAGGGCTATCCTATCAACCGTGGAGGGCCTCCTGATCGCCCACCGGCTCTCGAAGCTGCCGAAGCCGCCCTTCCCGGCCCTGGGCTGGACGTTCCCCGAGCCCGGCCGCGCCGCCCTCCGGACCCCGGCCGGGTGGCTGGTCCTTGGCTACCGGCCGCCGAACCCCGGCTTCTGGCTTCAGAAGGAGGTCCCGAAGGGCCCGCCCTCCACCCCCCTGGAGCGGGCGCTGGCGGCCCGGGCGGTGGGCGAGGTCACCGCCCTCCGCCAGGAGAAGCTCGACCGGGTGCTGATCCTGGAGTTCTCCGGCCGGGGCGGGTTCGTCTCCAAGCCGCCGGTCCGGCTGATCTTCGAGCTCACCGGGCGCAACGCGAACCTCCTCCTCACCGACCCGGAGGGCCGCATCCTGGCCCTCGACCGACCGGTCCCCGCCCGGCTAAACCGCTACCGCGAGCTGCTACCGGGCCGGCCCTACCGGCCGCCGCCCCCCTACCAAAAGCGGGACCCCCGGACCCTGGGCCCCGCCGACCTCGCCCCCCTGGCCGGCAAGCCGCTGAAGCGGATCGTCGCGCTGGTGGACGGGCTCGGCCCCCGGGCGGTGGGGTTCCTGGCCCAGCGGGCCGGCCTCGACCCCGACCGGCCGCTGACCCCCGACGACCTCCCCCGCCTCCACCGGGCCCTTCAGGCCCTCCTCGAGGACCCCGAGGTCCTCGCCCGCGCCGAGCCCGCCGGGCCCGACCTCGAGGCCCTCCGTAGGCCCCTCCTCGCCGCCCTGGAGAAGGAGGCCCGGGCGCTGGTGCGCCGGATCGCCGACCACCAAAGGAACCTGGCCCGCAGGGACCGGGCCAGGGAACGTAAGCGGACCGCCGAGCTCCTGCTCGCCTACGCCCACCGGGTGCCCCGGGGGGCCAAGGAGGTGGAGCTCCCCGACTTCGAGAGCGGCCGGCCGGTGCGGATCCCCCTGGACCCCGAGAAGACCCCGGTGGAGAACGCCGAGGCCCTCTTCCAGGCGGCCCGCAAGGACGAGGCGGCGGCCGAGAAGGCGGCCCGCCTCCTGGTGCGCACCCGGGCGAACCTCGAGCGGGTGCGGGCGGAGATCGAGGCCCTCAAGGCGGCCTCCCCCGAGGAGCTGAGGCGGCGGCTCAAGGCCCAGAAGGCCGCGCCCCCCCGGGTGGGGCTCCGCTTCCGGAGCCCGGGCGGCCTGGAGGCCTGGGTGGGGCGGAACGCCCGGGAGAACGAGGCCCTGCTCCGGCTGGCCCGCCCCGACGACCTGTGGTTCCACGTCCAGGGGCTGCCGGGCTCCCACGTCGTCCTCCGCACCGGGGGAAAGCCGGCCCCCCTCCCCGATCTCCTCTTCGCCGCCCGGCTGGCCGCCTACCACTCCCGGGCCCGCGGCGAGCGGAACGCCCCGGTCGACTACACCCGTCGCAAGTACGTCCGCAAGGTGCGGAAGGCCCCCCCCGGCACGGTCACCTACAGCCAGGCCAAGACCCTGTTCGTCGACGCGTCCCTACCGGAAAACGTGGACGCGGTGTAAACTGTGGTTCCGTGAAGCGGACCCTTTTCTTCGCCAAGATCCACCGGGCCACCGTCACCCAGGCCGACCTCCACTACGAGGGCTCGATCACCGTCGACGCCGACCTGCTGGACGCCGCCGGCATCCTCCCCTACGAGCGGGTCGAGGTCTACGACATCACCAACGGCCACCGCCTGGCCACCTACACCCTCCCCGGCGAGCGGGGCTCGGGGGTGATCGGGATGAACGGGGCCGCCGCCCGGCTCATCCAGCCCGGCGACCTGGTGATCATCGTGGCCTACGGCCTCTTCGACGAGGAGGAGGCCCGCCGCCTGGTCCCCACGGTGGTGCTGGTCGACGAGAAAAACCGCGTTCGGGAGGTCCGCCGGGGTTGAGGGGGGCGCGGCTTCGCACCTACCTCGAGCTGGTTCGCTTCGAGCACACCCTCTTCGCCCTCCCCTTCGCCTACGTGGGGATGCTGCTGGCGGCCGGGGGGTGGCCGGGGGGGTGGGTCTTTTTCTGGGTCACGCTGGCCATGGTCGGGGCCCGCACCGCCGCCATGGCCCTAAACCGCCTGATCGACTGGGGGATCGACGCCCAAAACCCCCGCACCCGAAACCGCCCCCTCCCCCGGGGGGCGGTGCGGCCCGGTGAGGTGGCGGCCCTGGCCGGGCTGGGGTTTTTGCTCCTGGCCCTGGCCGCCCTCAACCTGAACCGGCTCACCGCCGAGCTGCTTCCGGTGGCGGTGGTCTTTTTGGTCCTCTACTCCTACACCAAGCGCTTCACCTGGGCCTGCCACTTCTGGCTCGGCCTCACCATCGGGGCGGCGGCCGCCGGGGGCTGGATCGCGGTGACCGGGGCCTTCGCCCCCGCCGCCCTCACCCTCTGGGCGGCGGTGGGGCTCTGGATCGCCGGGTTCGACATCCTCTACGCCACCCAGGACGTCGAGTTCGATCGCCGCCACGGCGTCCACGCCATCCCCGCCCGCTTCGGGTTGCCGGCGGCGCTCGCGATCGCCCGGCTCGCCCACCTGCTGGCCTGGCTGGCCCTGGCCGCCACCGGGTTCCTGGTGGGCGCCGGCCCCGCCTACTGGGCCGGGGTCCTCTACACCGGGGCGGTGCTCCTCTACGAGCACCGGCTGGTCCGGCCCGACGACCTCTCCCAGGTCGACCGGGCCTTCTTCCAGGCCAACGTCCTGATCAGCCTAGGGATGCTCTTCTTCGTGGTCCTCGAGGTACTCCCTTAGGTACCCGACCGCGGCCGCCACGTCGGGCAGGCGGTAGCGGGCGGCGGTGGGCCCGGGCCCAACCTTAACGGTGACCGCCTCCGGCAGGGCGCGGAACATCTCCTCGTCGGTGGCGTCGTCGCCGAGGACCACCGAGGTCCGGTCGGGAAAGCGCCCGGCGATCTCCCGGGCCACCCGCCCCTTGCCGAAGCCCCGGGGGCGGATCTCCAGGACCTTCTTGCCCCAAAGGGCCTCCAGCCCCGGCGGGAGCTCCTCGGCCAGGCGGCGGAGGGCGGCCTCGAGGTCGCCCTCATCGGGCGCCCCCCGGTAGTGGAGGGCGATCGCCAGCTCCTTGTCCTCGACCCGCAGGCCAGGAAGCCGGGGCAGCCGCTCGCGCACGATCTCCAGGCCAACGAGGGCGGCCTCGGGAACCCGGGCCCGCACCTGGCCAAAGAGGGTCCCCTCCTCCAGGCCGTGCACCCCGTAGGCCCGGAGCCCCCGCACCGGCAAGAGCCGCTCCAGGTCCCAGACCCGCCGGCCGGTGACCAGGTAGACCGGGTAGCGGCGGGCCAGGGCGGCCAGCAGCTCGGGCACCCCGGGGTAGGGGCGGGCCTCCTCGGGGCGGGGGGCGATCTCGGCCAGGGTGCCGTCGTAGTCGAGCAGGAACACCGGGTTCTCGACCCGCGGCGGCCTCATCCCAGCGCCTCCAAGAACCCCGCGGCCCAGGCGGCGGCGTCGAGCCGGCGGACGGCGGCGAGGAGGGCCTGGCGCCGGGCCCGGCGCTCGGCCGGGGGCATCGCCAGCCCCTCCCCGATCGCCGCCGCCAGCCCGGCCTCGTCGTAGGGGTTGACCAGGAGAACCCCGGGGAGGTAGGCCGCCGCGCCCGCGAACCGCGAGAGCAGGGGGAGCCCCTGGGAGACCAGGGCGTACTCCATCGCCACCAGGTTCATCCCGTCCCTGAGGGGGGTGACGAGGGCCAGCTCGGCGGCGGCGAAGTGGGCGAGGAGCTCCTCCCGGTCGAGGGCCTGGTAGCGGTGGACGAAGGCCCCGGGGAAGCGGCGCTCCAGGGCCCCGGCCAGCCGCAGGAGGCGGGCCCTCAGCCCCCGGTAGGCGGGGACCCCCTCGCGGCTGGGGGAGGTGAGCTGGAGGAAGACCACCCGCCCGGCCATCTCCGGGCGGCGGGTGAGGAAGCGGCGGTAGGCCCGGAGCCGCTCGAGGATCCCCTTGGTGTAGTCGAGCCGGTCGGCCCCGACCAGGATCCGCCGCCCGGGGTGCTCCGCCCGGATCGCCCGGGCCCGCTCGACAAGGCGCGTCCGGGCGGCCTCCAGGCCGGCGACGTCGACCCCGATGGGAAACGCCCCCACCCGCACCCGCCGGCCCCGGTGGAAGAGCGCCCCGCCCCGGACCTCGGCGCCGGCCAACCGGCGGGCGGCCTCCCGGAAGCGCTCGGCGTAGTCCTCGGTGTGGAAGCCCACCAGGTCGGCCCCGAGCAGCCCCCGCACCAGGGCCTCGGCCTCGGGAAGGACCGCCAGGACCTCAAGCGGGGGCCAGGGCACGTGCCAGAAGACCCCCACCCGGCGGGCCCCCCGCTCCCTGAGCAGGGCCGGGGCCAGGGCCAGGTGGTAGTCGTGGACCCAGTAGGCCGCCCCCTCCCCGCCGGCGGCCAGGGCGGCCTCGGCGAAGGCCCGGTTCACGGCCCGGTAGTCCCGCCACCAGCCGGACCTGTGGCGGAAGCGCTCGAGGAAGAGGTGCATCAGGGGCCAGAGCGCCTGGTTGGCGTAGCCCCGGTAGTAACCGGCGACCCGCCGCTCGGAGAGCGGCACCCGGTGGACGGTGAGCCCCTCCAGCTCGATCCGCCCCCCCTGCCCGCCGGGCCCCCAGGCGATCCAGGCCCCGCCGAGGCGCCGGATCGCCGGGTAGAGGGCGGCGGCGAGCCCCCCCACCGCCACCTGGTAGCCCCCCCCGACCCGGCGAACCGGCTCGCGGTTGGCGAGAACAACCAGCGGCACGCCCCAAGCCTAACAAAAAGGCCGCCCGCCGGCGGCCCGGGAACGTGCCCTCCGATCAGTCCTCGTCCTTGGCGCCGTCCTCCTTTTTCTCCGAGCTCCCGCCGCCCTTTTTATAGTCGGTGGCGTGCCAGCCCGACCCCTTGAAGACGATGGCGGGAGCCTGGATCACCCGCTTTAGGGGCTCGCCGGTCTCGGGGTGCGCCTTTAGGGGCTCGTCGTGGAAGCTCTGCTCGAACTCGTAGTACCGCCCGGTCTCTAGGCCCTTGTAGACGTAAACCGGCATAGCGCCCCCATTTTGACACTTAAAGGTCATGAGTGTCAAACGCTATGCTAAGGCCGTGGACAAGCCCGCCCTCCGCCGCCGGGCCCGCGCCCTCCTCGCCGGCGCCGACCTCGCCGCGGTGGCCCGGGCCAGCCTTCCGGCGCTGGCCGAGCTCCTCGCCGGCCGGCGGCGGGTCCTCCTCTACGCCCCCCTGCCCGACGAGCTCGACCCCACCCCCCTGAGGGAGCGGCTTGAGGCCGAGCTCTACCTCCCCAAGGTGGCGGGGTCTTCGCTTTTGGTACTGCCCTGGGAGGGGCCGCTGGCGAGGGGGGCCTTCGGGGTGCGGGAACCCCGGGGGGGCCGGCCGCTGCCCCCGGAGGCCCTCGAGGCGGTGGTGGTCCCCGCCCTCGCCTACGACCAAGCCGGCTACCGGCTGGGCCGGGGCAAGGGCTACTACGACCGCTTCCTGAAGGCGCTGCCCCCCGCGGTTCTCACCATCGGCTGGGTGCCCGAGGCGGTCCGCTTCCCCGAGCTCCCCCGCGACCCCTGGGACGTCCCGGTGCGGGCGGTGGTGACCGAGAAAGGGGTCTTCCCCGCCCCCTAGAGCC
>Ga0256841_1002858_pt1 | contig 13354 bp, 9 predicted proteins | sample 356308metaG_FD_185971 | JGI IMG/M metagenome (GOLD analysis project Ga0256841, IMG submission 185971) | Hydrothermal vent microbial communities from Mid Atlantic Ridge, Atlantic Ocean - 356-308 | ecosystem: Environmental > Aquatic > Marine > Hydrothermal vents | place: Atlantic Ocean: Mid...
ATGGCCAAAAAAAGCAGGCAGTCACCTGCCAATAGTTACCGTTAATAAGAATAAAATCAAAATTGTTACGGACCATAGCATGTCGGAGATACACTACATTGTACGTCATACTTTGGTTGCCGAAAACGGTGATGTTTTAGGCGAAAAAACATTCTATCCTACAGATGAGCAAGCGATTTCGGAATTCGAGATACCCGACGGGTATTCCAAACTCTATGCTACAAGTTTTTGTAACAAGCACGACCTTTGGATAACGGAATTTGATATTTAGGATTTACCCTTTAGCTTTGCAGCGTAATAAAAGAAGACCGGAATCCCCGCAGCGTATCTTTTAAACAACCTCTTGGGTTCATTGGATAAACGAAACAGCCACTCAAGGCCTGCTTTTTGCATAAAAACCGGTGCTCGTTTAAACCGCTCAGCCATAAAATCAAGAATTGCTCCTCCCGCAATACATATTTTTACGGTTTCAAATCTACCGATATTTTTTGCCACCCAAAGCTCCTGCTTAGGCACTCCCATCCCTACAATAAGCATATCAACCTTTTTTGAGTTGATTTCATCAATTATCTTCGATTCTTCTGCATTGTCGAAGTATCCGTCGTGAACCCCTACAATTTTCAGATTCTCTATTTTCTTTTCAATCTTTTCTTTTGCGGTCTCAGCAACCCCCTTGCCTGCACCGAGAAAATAGACATTCTTATTTTTTTCAGCGGCAAAACCCAACGCAACAGGAATAAAATCGGTACCGTTCATATTCTCCTTAACCTTTTTACCCAACATTGCCGTGCCCATTTTAATCCCAATACCATCATTCAGCAAAAGATCCGCTTCATTAATCACTTTTCTGTATTCATCATTTTTCTGGGCAATATTAAAACAGTGCGCATTGATAAAAAAAACAGATTTTGGGGTGTCGGACTCAAGAAATCCCTCAAATAAATTAAGAGTCTCCTCCGTATTAAGGATATCCATTTTTACGTTATAGAAATCTATTTTCGACATATCAAATATTCTGCTAAGATTATTTCTTAAAATGAACCGGTATTTTTTACAATGAAGTCAGCATATTTCTCCCAGCTATTTTCACTTATAAACGATTTTCTTTTTTCAATATCAATTCCCAAATTATCCTTTAAAACAGTTTCAATCTTTTCCACCATTTCATCATAATCCTTATACGAAAAAATCAGATTTTCGTTTGCCATATCAGCGAAAGCTCCCTTCTCAGGTCCCAGAATATTAGCCTCATACACAATGGAATCCATCAACACACCTGAGCCGAGTACACTTGAACTTTGGTATGGAAACAAAATGATTCTGGATGTCATTGCAAGCCTTTTCAGTTCTTCCACCTCTGCAAAACGATCTATTATTTTTATTGAACTATTTTGATATTTCATCAGCTTCTCACCATATTTCTCGTCTGACACCTTCCCGATAACTACAATTCTGAATCTGTTTTCCAGCCCTTTGTCATAAAGTAATTCCAAAAACTTATCAATTCCTTTATAGGGTGAAATCCTGCCCCAAATTAAAATATCAATTATTCTTTTTTCTTTTGATGGTACAAAGTTGTTTGTAACAGGATGGTGTCTGAATATAACACTCAAATTTTTATTTCCGGTAACCTCTTTCGCAAAATCAATTCCTTCTCTGGCATGAACAATCAGAAAATCGCAATTCTTCATCAGAAACCTGACCAGCCTGCCTTTTAGTTTATAGTTGGTTCCTTCATGAGAAATTTTATTATGTACCGTCCAAACGGTTTTTATCCCTTTTATTTTAAAATAATAGAAAAGTGATATCAGAAACATCATTTGAAAATATCCGCCCTTCCTGTCAACAATATTTTCAATCCAATGAAAAAAAACAAAATCTATCTTCCCGACATACTTCCTTATATCAAGAATACCGGAATACGAAGGATGCTCAACATTCACAAAATCAAAATATTTATCGAATGATTTCACAAAATTATCCACATAAGGATTATGAACTCCCGTTTTATCCCTTCCTGATATCGGATATATATATGCTTTCTTCATAAACTCCCTGTTTGTTATAACTTCACTTTTCTTCTTATACCGAAAGCTCCGAGTATTTTCCATTTAAAAAATCCGCCGGTGTATTCAAAATACTTCTTAAACAGCACTTTATAAGCGAGAGGCGAATCGGAATGAATTTGATAAAACTTCAAATCCTTCTTCAAATTATAATTTGATTTCAGAGATTTCATTGACTCTGTCAACTGGCTGAAAGTTTCGGGATATTTCATTCCGGTATTTCCCGTACTGTTATAAATTTTCAACTCCGGATATACCAATATTTTATAACCGTTCATGAAGGCTCTGTATGTAAAATCACTATCGCCGTGATATTGCGGGAAATTAACATCATCGAGAAAGCCTATCTCATCAAACACCTTTTTTGGCACTACGGTTCCCATACCCGGCAACCAATTCACTTCTATAACAGACTGATAATCCGCAGATTCCTTCGAGTGAAAGGCAACCATATCCTTAGTCCCGCTCCTTGGATCGAACTTTCCTCCCATAGCCCATATTTCGTCAGGTTTTTCAGCAACATAAATCTTCGATCCGATAATGACATCATCATTAATACCATTCAAAATTTTTATCAGATTTTCAAAATAGTCCTTTGCAGGTATTATATCATTATTCCACCATAAAATATGTGATACCTTGTTATCTTTAAATGCAACTCTTGCTCCTTTGTTAATTGAGCCGCTCCACCATAAGTTACCGTCACCTTCAGATATTATCACTTGCGGAAAATTTTTTCTTATCCAACCACCGCTACCATCGGAAGAGCCGTCATCAATTACAATTACCTGAAAATCCACCGGACTATCAATTAGATTTTCCAGTTGAGAAAAAATCTCTTTAAGAGCTTTTTTTGTAAAGTCCAGCCCGTTAAAAATCGGTATTAATATTGCAACCTTCATTTATTTACATCAAAGTTTCTATTAGCTCTTTCATTTTTCTTCCCGCATAATCCCAGTTAAGCCTGGTTTTATACTCATTAAAGGATGATAATGCCATATCCATATACTTTTTCGGGTTGGTAAACATAGAAATAATATATTCACCATATTGCTCTGCCGGGCTTCCAACTTCAAAAAGTTTTCCATTTACATTATCGGCCACAACCGATGAAACACCGCCGGTATCATTAGTTATGGAGGGTATTCCAAAAGAGCTGAATTCACAGTAAACTATTGGTGTACAATCCGCTAAAGTAGGTAACACTAAAAAATGCGAACCCGATATCAGGTCTTCAAGCAACTTCTTTCCTTCCGGAGTTTTTTTACTTATAAAACCATAAACTTTTACATAATCCGGTAATTTTTCTCCGTCATCAGGTTCAACACCTACAATTGCAAGTTCAGCTTTAACACCGTTATCATTCAGATATTTAACAATCTCCACTGCTTTCTTACCACCTTTCCTGTACCATTCAACACCGATAAACAGCAACTTACATACTTCTTTCGACTTTGAATTAACCAGGTTTTTAATATCCTCAATTGTGTAATCATTGTCTATATTTGCTCCGTAAGGAATAACCTTAACCTTATCCGGATCGGCACCATAATGCTTAATAGCACCCTGCCTTGCCCATTCCGAGGAATAGACTGCATAGGCCGCATTATGTATTGATTGCTTTTCCATCATATTTCCGTTTCTAATAGTCTCCTCCGAGAGGTTCGAGAAATACGGATAGTAATCAATCATATCGGCAAAATTTGCATCAGCCCAAAAAATTATAGGTGCACCGGCATCGAGAAAAGTAACGGGAATAGATGAATAACTCAGGAAAGCATCGGTTTTAATCCCCTCGTTTCGCCTCTTTATCTGCTCTGCAAACCCTTTCAATACCGAAGGTGAACGGTCAATCAGATATTTTTCGCTTTTCAACTTGCGATAGAGCCAGGCCTTCCCCTTATGAAAATACTCATTTTTTCGTTCGAGATTGGAAATATAAGTAAGATTAACCGATTGGGCTATCATCGCCTTTGGTATATAATAGTCAGTACCCGAACCGCTCTTTATATCAGATGCATCAAATACGGAAACATAGCTTATATTCATAACACTTTTTTAGTTAATACAGAAACCAAAAATACGTAACAATTGTTCTAAATGTTACCAATCTTTAACAAAAAGAAAAATATTTCCCGTCACAAAGCTAACATTTTCCGGTTTTTTGCGTAATAGTTAATCAGAAAATATTTTTTTATTATCTTTGTTAAACCTAAATCAGGGATTTGAAATGATAAAGTATATATTTACAATAAGTACCGGAAGGACTGGCACACATTATCTTAGTAAACTCTTTCAGCACATTGAAGGAGTTAAGTCGTATCACGAACCGATACCTATTATGCATGCCAAAGCTATGAGACAATTTTTAAAAGGCAATACTCGATTAATGGAGAAAAAAATGCCCGAGAAAATTGATGCGATCAAAAAACTAAGCGAGGGTGCTAAAGTCTATTTTGAATCAAATCATATGTTTATTAAAGGTTTTGGATGGTATATTCCCGACTATATTAATCCTGACGAAATAGGAGTTCTTGTAATTACAAGGAAAAAGGAAGAGATTGTTGCAAGCCATATTAAGCTGGATGCCACACCGTTACACTACAAAGGATGGGACTGGACCATAACTCCGTTGGTTGACTATAATCTTGCTGACTTTCCCAAAGAATTTAAATTTCAAAAAGCTCGCTATTACTTCTATTTTCTTCAGCTTAAAACTATGTACAGACCCTGGGTAAATAAACTATTTGGCAGGAAGGAAGACTTTAAGCCGGAATACATTAAGAAATATGAAAAAGCAATGCTTGACTGGTATATTGATGAAACATTCAAAAGAGGAGAGCAGTATTTCAAAACTTATCCGGATATAAAACATCTTGAATTTGACATTACAGAACTTAATGATCCTAAAACAATTGAAAAAATCATCAAAGAGTTTGATTTAAATGTAACGATTAAACCATCATTTTATGAGGCTCTTAACAAACGGACAAATCTTGACCCTTATGCTAAAAATAAATTAAAAATTGCTTAACCGTAATACTATGAAAAGAATAATCCTGTACCGGTTCCATAATAAAATTGAGATTTGCAAGAATCGTATAGAGTTGTTACGAGGACTTAATCCCGGAGTGCCCATTTACGGGTTATACGGTGGTAAAGAGGATGAATTTGAATTATATGCCTTAAATCTTGCAGCTGATTTTGATGACATATATTGTATCCGTAATAAACCCGACGAGTGGAAATGGAAAAACAGTGACCTTGCAATAAGGCTATGGCATAATGATTTCGGGCGTTCAATAGATTATGATATGGTTCACATTATGGAATGGGATCTTATTCTGCTCGACTCACTTGACAACCTCTATAAGCATATTCCTAAAGACACACTGGGAATAACCGGACTGGTACCTCTTAAAAAGATAGAAAAAAAATGGTTTTGGATTCGTGATGAAAAACAGAATGCACAATGGAATAAACTGAGGGAATTTGCAAAACGGGCACTCAACTTCGAGGGTGAAGGATACGGTTCACTCGGTCCGGGTATTTGTTATCCTAAAAGTTTTCTGGAAAAATACAATCAGATTGATGTACCCGACCTTTGTAATGATGAGTTAAGACTGCCGTTTATAGCCAAAGCACTTGGTTTCGATTTAATGGATACGGGATTTCTCAAGAAGTGGTTCTCAAAAAAAGAACTTAAATATTTTAACTGCAATAATATTGAGGTGGATTTTGACACTATAATAAAACAGTATAAAAAGAAAAACGGAAGAAAGGTTTTTCATCCTTACCGCGAGTTGATTGATCCTGAAAAATTCATATAGTTTCATAAACAAAAAAGCCCGGACGATCATCCGGGCTTTTTTGTTTATGATCAAAGTCATAGGTCGTTATTCCACAATAGTCATCTCTTCAATCAGATTATGTGCTCCGGCATATTTATCAATGATGAACAAAACATAACGCGTATCAACACAGATAGTTCTTTGAAGTTCAGGTTCAAAGGCTATGTCTCCGCTCATTGCTTCCCAGTTACCGTCGAAAGCAAGGCCTATTAATTCGCCATTACCGTTGATAACCGGACTACCTGAGTTACCACCCGTGATATCGTTTGTTGTCAAAAAACATACATTAAGGGTATCATTTTTCCCGTACCTTCCGTAATCTTTAGATTCAAACAGCTCTTTCAATTTTGGAGCCACAACAAATTCGGGGTTATCGGGATCTTCTTTTTGCATAACTCCGTAGAGATGGGTCACATAGTCATAATGAACTGCGTCGGCAGGATAATAATCTTCAACCTTACCGTAAGTAAGCCTCATCGTAGAGTTGGCATCGGGATACCTTACCATATTGGGGTCCATTTTACGCAAGCCGTCAACAAACAATCTTTTGCCGTGTGACAATGCTGTTTGTGCACCCTGATATCCTCCTACTGCTCCCATTAGCGCACTCATAACTTCATTTGCAAGTTTGTAAGCAGGGTCTTTTGCCAGTTTTTTTGCGCTTGGCTTGTCGAGAAAAGCATCCACCTTTTCCTGACTTGAAAAGATTGATTTTTCAAATATTTCGGCAGCAAACTTATCAAAATCACCTTTGTATTTTTTATTAATATCCTTAAAGAAATCCGGCCATTGTTCCTCAGGCACATCCGTTGCATACATTTCATATAACCCGGCAAGAATCTTTTGGTCTGTTGGAGCATTATAATCCTTGAAATGCTCCTTTGCAGATTCACGTAAACCCTCGGCTGTTTGTTTCGGTGCTTCGGGGTTATCCTTAACATCCTTCAGCTGCTGTTCATATTGCGAGAAACCATTTGCATATCCGATAATATCGGCACCCATAAGTCCCAAATTGATATAAAGCAACGGTCCGACCGCTTCGCCGGCTTTCAAATATCCCTCTTTCAACTCGTTCAACACTCCGCCATATTTTTCTTTTCTTGCTTCATCGGCATCAACCCAATTTGTAAAACGGTTTTCTATTTCCCTCTTTTTGGTAATAACATCCAGCTTTTTCAAACCTCTTGATTGTCCAATATAATATTTCCAACCGTTTGCTGTTGATGCATAAGTAGAAGCATATTTAATTCTCACTTCCTGACTTGCATCCATATCTTCCTTCATTATCTCCAGTTTTTTTCCAAGAAGGTCAATAAGTGGCGGTGCAAGTTTATTCATATTGAAATCAACGCCATAGGATGTCATATACCTGTTAGTGCTGCCGGGATATCCCCATATCATAGCAAAATCATTTTTCTCGACACCTTTAATTGAAACGGGAAGATAATGCTTCGGCTTTAGAGGAACGTTATCCTCCGAATATTTAGCAGATGATCCGTCAGGTGCGGTATAAACACGAAAAATGCTAAAATCACCGGTATGGCGGGGCCACATCCAGTTATCGGTATCTCCGCCGTATTTTCCTATTGAGGAAGGAGGAGCACCTACGAGACGTACATCTTCATAAACATTATATACAAACAGATAATACTCGTTACCTCCGAAAAAGCCCTTTACAACTACATTATACTTTCCGTCTTCGCTTGCCTGCTTCTTAAGTCTGGCTGATATTTCCCCGACTTTAGCCGACCTTTGACCTTCACTCATTGAATCATTAAGGAAAGGAATAATACTGTCTGTAACATCTTCCATTCTGATCAGAAAAGAAGCTGTGAGGGCGTCATTCGGCAGTTCATCAGCCTTTTCCATTGCCCAAAATCCATCCCTGAGGTAATCATGTTCAAGTGAACTATGTTGCTGAATAACATCAAAACCGCAATGGTGATTTGTAAACATCAACCCCTGGTCGGAAACGATCTCGGCAGTACAAAAATAACCGTTTGGTTTGCTTTGGGTTGACAACCCAACAATAGCATCTTTTAAACTTGAATTATTAATACTGTAAATTTCATCGGCCGTCAGATGTAATCCCATCTTTTGCATATCAACATAGTTCAATCTGTCAACAAACATTGGCAGCCACATACCCTCGTCGGGGGGTGTAAAAGCGAACAGACTTGTTCCGAAGGAGACAAGAACCGTAAATAGTAAAACAAATTTTTTCATTTTTTAAATATTAATTATTTTGATTGATAAATTCAATATTAAACCGGTTTACCTATCGAAAAGTATGCCATCTACTGCAAACATCTGATTAAATATCAGTTAACAAGCAAGCTACAGAGATATTAATATCAATTTTGTTCGTATGCATACAGGTTTATGTTCGGTTATGAACAATTTTAACTTACAGTCCAAGGACATCAGGTCCCTGTTCAAAGACTATATCAACGGGTATTCCGGCATTTGCAATTCTGTCAAGATCTTTTTGCAAACCGGGTTTAATAACTCCATATTCTTTAACAAGCTTCTTAGCTCCTTCATAATCACCGTCACCTTGAAGTTTTAATATTAACCGGGTCAATTCGGTTGAAGCCTTTTTCATTTTCTCAATGTCTATGGAATAAGTTCCGTTTTCATTTCTTTTGAAGGCTCCTTTTTCCTTAAAAAAGTTAAACCTTATCATATTAGCTTTTCCGTGTGCACTTGAAGCTCCAAAGCGAACCGAACGGAAAATACCCGCCATAAAAGTAACATAATTATCCATTATGTTTGTTTCGGTAAATTCGCCCATTTCATTGAGTTTTGTAACAAGATATAAACCGAGAATATCCGCTTTTCCCTCTTCAATAGCTGAAAATTGTTCTTTAAGTACTTTCCTGACGGCACCTTTTCCCGTAATTGTTTTCTTTATTCCCATACCGTGCGCCACTTCATGAAACATTGTATTTGAGAAGAAAGCGTCAAAGGTTATATATTCTCTTTGCTCAGGAGAAATCAACAGGTTTGCAATCGGAACCACAATATTATCGAATTTTGCTTTCATTGCATTTTTAAGTTGCAATTTGCGGGTTCCTTTTTTCAATTGAACCTCTTCATCATTCGGCAAATTGATGGCTATGGTTTTTCCGGCCATATTGCAGTCTCCTGCATAATAGACCACATCATAGGCATTCAGGTCGGCATCCGAGCCGGGTGTTTCCATTTTATACTTCGGCTCCACCGGGAGTTCCTTTTGAAGCTGAGGAAGAAACTTCGCATATTTTTGAAGTTTCTCACTCCATACCTTATCCTTAATCAGGATAAAAGACTCGTGTGCTGCCTTGTATCCGAAAAGCTGGTCGGTATAATTTTCAATAGGTCCTATCACAAGATCAACACTATTGTTTTTCATATCCAACCAAGCCATATCGCTCGGTTGATAATTATCGGTCAGAAGCGCTTCCGATCTTAGCTTAAGATAATTGGCAAATCCCTTGTCTTCGGCAAGAGCAGCAGCCTCCTTCAAATATCCCGCCGCCTCTTCAATTTGACTTTTAAAAGCCTCGTGATACCACACACATTTCAACTTGCCGTTTTCATCCCTTTTGATAATTGTATAAAGGCTTGACTTATTAGGGTCGCTGAAATTTTCAAACTCTTTCTTTGTCATATCGTGAGGATAGAAATTGGCTCCTTCCGGCTTTGGCCCATAGCCTTTTATGAAAGGCTTCAAATTATCCATTTCATCCCAAGGTCCGTAGTTGATAACGGCATATTGTCTTTCGTATGGGTCTTTTATTGACGATAAAAATTCATCCTTCGGCCCGATGTTCTCTATCCAGAAAATATTATCCATTATTCCGGCAGCCTTAAACAGCAGCTTTAACATTTTCTTCTGATTATCGCTCAAATGAGAGATATCGGAAGTTAACCCGACGGTTTTGTACATTTCAACTTTCTTTTGTATTGCCGACTTTACTGCGGTTTTTTCCTCCGTTCTCCTGGCTTCATTTTTTTTAGTATTGCTATTACAACTCACCGAGACCAAAATAATTACCGTTAATGCGATTGATGCAACAAATATATTTTTTATCATTTTAATAAAATTAATGTGATTACTGCGCCGCAAAGTTACCAACTTTACTTTTAATACCAATTAATTATGATTTTTTTTACCAAAGCCGGACTCTTCCATATAACAAGTTGTATCTCAATCGCTTATAAAGCAAGTTATTCTTTTATAATTCTGGTCGTAATCGTTTTACCGTTCATTTGAATTCTTAAAATATATACTCCTTTTTCAAAGTCCGACAAATCAATAGATTCATTTTTCCCTGTTATTTCTTTTTCGATTACCGTTTTATTTGTTATTGAGGAAACGGTTATTGTTTTAGCCTTAAGCGTAGAACTTTCAATATGGACGAGGCCCTTTGTAGGATTGGGATAAACAGAAACTTCCGAATTTGAAAAATCCGATATGTCGGTGAAAGGATTATTATATACCCTGACCACACCTTGATTTATAGCATTAGTACTGTTATAGGGAGCTCCAACAGCCACAACCGACCCATCATAACTCAAACTCACCGACTCTCCGCTCTCTTCATATGCAGTTTCCCCTTCAATATCTTCTCCAAATTGCACCCAATCTCCGTTTATATTTTGATATACACGAACCCGTCCTTTTTCCGAACTATAATATGGTGCTCCAACAGCAACAACGGATCCGTCTTCATTTAAGCTTATTGATCTGCCGGATTCATCTCCCGATTCTCCGTAAATATCCTGTCCTACCTGTAACCAGGAATTGACGCTAAAGTAGTATATGCGGGCCAGACCTGCATCAGTGCCGTTCACATCATTTCCAAAAGCCCCCATTGCCACATAATCTCCATCCGCACTCAAGCTAACGGACCATCCTAAAAAATCACCCGGTGCATCTCCGACAAAATCCTCTCCTATTTGCGTCCAGGATCCGCCTAAGTTTTCATAAACCCTGACCCGTCCCGTTGATTCATCGTGAGCATAAGACCCAATCGCGACAACATATCCGCTGGCACTTAAGCTAATTGATGATCCGCATAAATCCCCGTCATCCCCGTTAATATCCTGTCCGAACTGGGTCCAACTTCCCCCGTTGTTCATAAAAACACGTACCTGACCGGCATCAGAACTTGTGCCATTTCCACAATTCCATGGAGAACCGATTGCCACAATATTACCATCAGAATTTATACTTACGGTTGAACCGCAGTAGTCAAAAGCATTTACGCCAAAAATACTATCTCCAATTCGTATCCAGCCTTCATTGTAGTATTGATAAATACAGACAACACCTTCATTGGGCATATCGCCCCCATCCCCTGTAAAATAAGGAATCCCTATTGCCACAACAGAACCATCCGAGTTCATACTTACAGATGTCCCCAATTCGCAATAGTTTTGTTCTCCTACAATATCCTGTCCGATTTGCGACCAATTATCATTTACATTTTGATATGTTCTTACCAGACCATCACCAGAGCCGCCTCCATCGTTTTCCGGTGTGCCAATAGCTACAAAAGAACCATTGGAATTTAAGCTTACGGAACTGCCCGAATAACCATATTCGGAATCCCCGTAAATATTTTGCCCTATTTGTACCCATTGAGCCTGTATCACAGAAAACGTTAAGATAAATGAAATAAATGCAAGTGTTAAATTTTTCATAATGATAAGTTTTAATTAATAAAATTTATTTTTTGATTATTTTTTCAGCAAAGATAAGCCGGGTTTTTATAAAAGACTTGCACTATTCAGTCAAATCCTTGCACTATTCTTGCATTTTTGCACTTTTTTTGCCGTTTTTGTCCGATTCCGGACATTTTTCGGTAAAATGAGTGATTTTTTTTTGCGGAGGTTTTTTTTATTGAAAATTTTTCAACCGGAAAACAGAATTCCGCTTTACGAATTAAATGGTATTGTTCGAGGGATAGCAAAATATCTTTTGGGATGTTGAAATGCGGGGACGTTGAGACGCACGGCCGTGCGTCTCTGCCTGCCGTGGTCTTTCCCTGTCGTGCGTCTGCAAACCAATATCACCTAAAAAATGCCCCGCATTTTATTGCGGGGCATTATTCGGATATTAATTGCGAAAATGTTTTTTAATTTGATCTATATATTTACCTCCTTTCTTTTTTTAGTTTGGTACTTTTGTTTGTTCGGTATTGTTTCCCGTCCAAACATCATTTTTATCTTTGTTGTCAACCTGTGAATCCATATTAAAATCTGTAGATTTATAGCCTGTTGTTCCGGCAAATGTGGTCCATTGATTTTTGTCGTTTGTTTCAATGCTTCCGTTGCCATCGGCATCGCCGCCGTACATTACGGCTTTGCCGTTAATGCTTTTTTGTCCTGATTGATAGGCTTTTGCAACGGCACTGGTAAAGTCATAACTGTATATCCCACCTGCAAGCGGTACTGCCGTGGCGGACATTATGCCGAGATGGTTGCGATGCCAGATGATGGCAAAGAGGTTGCTGTTCACCGAACTGTTGAATTGCAATATGCTGCTACCGTCCGTGCCTACCACAGAGCCGTCTTTGAGGATAAATGCCGCCTTTCGTGCCAGCCTTGTGGAAGAAGTTGCTGCCGAAGGTGTGGCTGCATCGCGTATCTCCACCAAGACCCAATCCACCACATTAGCGTTGGGAATGGTGCCGACGCTTTCGGTGCCGGCATAGTTCCAGGGTGCCGTGTTGTAGGGTTGGTTTAACGGCAGCAGCGAAGGATTTAAGGCCGTGTTCATATCCGTGCCGTTGAAAGGTCCTTCGAGCAAGGCTTTCAGGTTGAGCGCAATACCTGCCGAAACCGACTGTGCCTCATAGCTGCCTATGTCCACCGTGTTACCGTACATTCGCGGGTTTTCCGCAAGGTCAAACTCCCCGAGATTGATAGAACCGCCGTTATAATATAGTATCCAATCGTTGCCCGATTGTTCCACATAAGGATAGGCGGAGCCGCTTGTGCCCATGGGCGTGCCGTTGTCAATGCAGGGCGAAAAGCCCGAAAGGCTGAAATTATCCGCTGCGGCATTGGCAAACAAGGGGTCGCTATCCATATTGTTTGCATTATCGTAATCGAAACCGTAATTGCCGCCTGCACCGGCACCTCCGAAGCCGGCTTTGCCCCCTTCCACATCGCAGTAATAAAATTCGGGCTCGGTATCATCGTTTTTAAGGTAAACCGTATACTGTCCGCTATTGTTCCAGACAAGGGTATTGAACAATTTGACAGAGGCATAGCGAAAGTATAAAATCCCATTGCCAGAAGCTGAATTTTCGGTGAACGTTGTATTGGCAATTGTCATCCCCGAGCCTTGATCATTGAAGATAGCCCCACCATTGAAGGCTGAATTATCATAAAACAAGGAATTGTTGAGATGGATAGTATTGGTGGCATTGTTCAGGTTGTATA
>Ga0256841_1002859_pt1 | contig 13352 bp, 10 predicted proteins | sample 356308metaG_FD_185971 | JGI IMG/M metagenome (GOLD analysis project Ga0256841, IMG submission 185971) | Hydrothermal vent microbial communities from Mid Atlantic Ridge, Atlantic Ocean - 356-308 | ecosystem: Environmental > Aquatic > Marine > Hydrothermal vents | place: Atlantic Ocean: Mid...
AATTCCTTCTTTGGCAACAATTGTCTTTTCGGGTATTCCATTGACTTTCTGATGAATAACAACTTCTTTTAATTTATTTTTTTCTTTTCCATATTTTTCTCTTACATAGATATTAAAATTTTGCATATCGTTAAATACTCCTTGTTTTATCGCCACGCTGGGTTTTTTTAATCCAATTTTTCTACGCAGGTTACTAAACTTATAATTGCCATACGGAACAACGGTATTGGCAAAGATAAAGGAGCCAATGGCTATTAAGATGATAAAAATCAACGTATATTTCAAAGATTTTATCAAAGAAATACCCATGGATTTCATTGCGGTAAATTCGGATTTTTCCGATAGACTTCCATAAGTCATGATACCGGCTAAAAGGGTAGCTAGAGGAATAACATTTAAGATAATTAATGGTGAGAAATATAGGAAAAACTTAAAAATTACCCAACCGCCGAGTCCTTTTCCTGCAAGTTCATCAAAATAAAGCCAGAATGTTTGTATAACAAAAATAAAAAAAATGATCAGAAAAGCAGGTATAAACTTTTTTAGAAATCCGGTTAATATGTATCGGTCAATGATGGTCAATTTTTAATCCAATTCGTTGGTATAGTAGTCTTTATATTTGTTTTTGTTAAATTCAAATAATTTTTGGGGGAGTATTTGATTGGTTAAAAATTTAGTAAATTCAAATGTAATCAATGAGCCGTCTTTTTCTTGAACAATAACATTGTAGATATTTTTGTTTTGTAAATCTATTCCTAAAAGAATAAATTCTTCAGCGGACTTACTGTCTTTAGGTATTAACTTTACATATTGAATAGTTCTGCCTTTAATCTTTTGTTTAATATCCCATAACTGACGATATCCGTTTTTATAGAAAGAGAAAATTTTGTTGGGAGTAAATTCATCATCATCTTGATGGGTTGATATATTAATTTCTTCATTTTCATGAACAATTTGATAACGTTTCTTTCCATCATAAATATCATCAATTCCCATATAATTTGCATGAAACTTATTGCCTTGAATAAAGACTTTTCCTTTGGTTTCGGATTTTACTCCGGCTTTTTTATTGGTCAGGACATATTTAAACTCAGCTTGTATATTTTTATAATTTTTTAGTTTTTGCGTTACTTGATTGAGCAACTTAACGGCTCTAGGATCATTTTGAGCTTGTGTGTTCCATAATCCGAAACCAAAAATCAATAATACAATAATTTTTTTCATGGTGTTAATCTTTATTTTCTTCTTTTTTAAAAAATTCGTCCAAAGCAAGAATATCCGTAATCAAAACCTCTCTAGCTTTGCTACCTTTAAATGGTCCAACAATTCCGGCTGCTTCCAATTGGTCAATTAGTCGTCCGGCTCTATTGTACCCCAATTTTAATTTTCTTTGCAATAATGAGGCAGAACCTTGCTGTCTTTCCACCACAATATATGCCGCTTCTTTAAACAGTTCATCTCTGCTTTCGATATCATCATCAAATTTTGTGCCACTTTCCTCATCTTCCACTTCAGGAAGAGGAAATGCTGTTGGATAAGCTCTTTGGGATCCGATGTATTCCGTAACTCGTTCTACTTCAGGAGTATCTATAAAAGCACATTGTAAACGGACAATCTCATTGCCTGTGGAAATTAACATATCTCCTTTTCCTATCAATTGTTCGGCACCGCTACTGTCTAAGATGGTTCTGGAATCTATTTTGGAAGATACCATAAAAGCAATGCGTGCAGGAAAATTGGCTTTAATCATCCCGGTAATCACATTAACCGAAGGTCTTTGTGTTGCAACAATCAAGTGAATACCTACGGCACGAGCCAATTGGGCAATTCGGGCAATAGGAATTTCTATTTCTTTTCCTGCCGTAATCATGAGATCGGCAAATTCATCAATCACTAATACAATATAGGGCAGATGATGATGTCCTTGTTCGGGATTTAATAATCTTTTTTTGAATTTTTCATTGTATTCCTTGATATTTCTTACCATGGCTTTTTTGAGCAAATCATATCTCATATCCATTTCTTTGGTTAAGGAATTCAATGTTTTTACCACTTTGCTTGTGTCTGTTATGATGGCTTCTTCTTCGTCGGGTAATTTGGCGAGGAAATGACGTTCTATTTTATTATATAAAGTCAGTTCAACTTTCTTGGGGTCGACCAACACAAATTTAAGTTCTGCAGGATGTTTTTTGTATAAAAGTGAAGTAATGATGGCATTTATTCCCACGGATTTACCTTGTCCTGTTGCTCCTGCTACCAATAAATGTGGCATTTTGGCTAAATCGAAGACAAAGGTTTGATTTGATATATTTTTACCAATGGCTATGGGTAGTTCCATTTCGGCTTCTTGGAAACGTTTGGATTGTAACACCGAACGCATCGGAACTATTTTTCTTATTTTATTGGGAACTTCAATTCCAATGGTACCTTTACCCGGCATTGGCGCAATAATACGAATTCCTAATGCTGAAAGTGCCATGGCAATATCATCTTCCAGATTTTTTATTTTTGATATTCTGATACCGGCTTCGGGAATAATTTCATACAAAGTAACCGAAGGTCCCACCACTACATCTATTTTGGAAATTTTGATTTTGAAATCCAATAGGGTTTTGACAATCTTATCTTTATTTCTCTTGAGCTCTTTTTCATTATAAGTGATATCCAAAGCTCCATAGTCTTTCAATAAATCAAAAGTAGGATATTTGTATTCGGATAGATCCAATTTAGGATCAAAAGCTCCAATTTCATTAACGAGCTCTTTTGCTTTTTCTACAATTTCTTCCTCACCTGCTACCTCTATGTGTAAATCTTTTTCTTGTTTATCTTTTGCACTTCCTTTTTCTGCATGAGAATTTTTTTCATGAACAATTTCTTCCTCAGAGATAGTCTCTATATTTATAGGAATATTATCATCTGTAAAATTCTCTTCATCATTCATGATACCTATCTCTTGCATAGGAATACTTGATTCTTCATTATCAATAGTATTTATTGATGCGGAGTTGGATGTTTTTTTAGATTTTACCGAATTGATTTTATTTATAAACTCGGTAAAATGATTGGTTTCCAGTCCAAATTTTATAATCATGATAAGCAGTAAAATCAAGAAAAGTAAAAGATATGCACCTATATTTCCCAAAAAAGTTCGTGTATAATATGCAATTTCTTTTCCATACAGTCCGCTCCATAAATAATTGTCGGGTAGAAGTAATGCTGTAAGAAAACTCCCCGCATACATAAAAATCGTGCCTTCAATCCATCGATTAACAAATTTTATCCAAGGTTTTTTTACAATGAGGTAACTTCCACTGATAAAAATCATCCAAGGAATGATTAAAGAAGCAATGCCAAATCCTTCGTAAACCAATGTATGACCAATAATTGCTCCTATTTTACCTACCATATTTTTTGCCGGTTCTCCGGTGAGGACCAGATCGAGATTGCTTTGATCAAACTTCCAATTAAAAAAGAATGAAATTTGAGCCAAAGCCAACAGTAACGAGATAAAAATTAGAAAAATCCCAATAATCAAGCGGTTACGCTCATTTATTGAAAAAGTTTTTTTAATAGATTTTTTAGATTTGTTTTTTTTGTTTGCTTTTTTTGCCATAAAAAATATTTCCAAAGACAAAAATCGGCTTTTTTTGTTTAAAATAAAAATTATTCAAAAAAAGACTGTCTGAAAAATCTATTCTCAGACAGTCCGATTCATGTTTTTATTACAAATTTATTTTTTTAAAACTTCTGCTACTTTTTTTCCGATTTTTGCTGGAGATTTTACAACATGAATACCATGTTTTTCCAAAATCTCCATTTTGGCTTGTGCCGTATCATTTTTTCCACCTACTATTGCTCCGGCATGTCCCATAGTTCTTCCCTTGGGTGCAGTTTGTCCGGCTATGAAAGCTATAACAGGTTTTTTGTTTCCGGTTTCTTTGATGTATTTAGCAGCTTCGGCTTCTAAGTTTCCACCGATTTCACCAATCATTACAATGGCTTTGGTTTCGGGATCATTCATAAACATTTCAACCGCTTCTTTGGTAGTAGTTCCGATAATCGGATCACCACCAATTCCAATAGCAGTTGTAATTCCCAATCCTTGTTTGGCTATTTGGTCTGCTGCTTCATAAGTTAGCGTTCCCGATTTGGATACCAGACCGATTTTTCCTTTTTTGAAAACAAATCCCGGCATAATTCCTACTTTGGCTTCACCGGGGGTAATAACTCCCGGACAGTTAGGACCAACTAAACGAACATTTTTATCTTTAATATAGTCCATAACCTTTACCATGTCCGCTACCGGAATACCTTCGGTAATGGCAATAATGGTTTTAATTCCACCTTCAGCAGCTTCTTTGATGGCATCAGCAGCAAATGCCGGTGGAACAAAAATAATAGAAGTGTCTGCACCGGTTTTTTCAACAGCTTCTTTTACCGTGTTAAAAACCGGTTTGCCAAGATGTTCTTGTCCGCCTTTTCCGGGGGTAACTCCTCCAACGACATTGGTTCCGTAATCAATCATTTGTTGTGCGTGAAAGGTTCCTTCTCCTCCTGTAAAACCTTGGACTATTACTTTTGAATCTTTATTTACTAATACACTCATGAGTTTAATTTTTTTGGTAAAATAACAATTTTTTTAAGTTATAAAATATGATTTTTTGTTCTTTTTATTTAATTCTTTCTAAATATTCACCGGTTTCAGTATTAATTTTTATTTTATCGCCTTCATTTACAAATAAGGGAACTCTGACTTCGGCTCCCGACTCTACCGTGGCAGGTTTTGTTGCATTTGTAGCAGTGTTTCCCTTTACTCCAGGTTCGGTATGCGTAACTTCCATAATAACTGTGGAAGGCATTTCCATAGTAAGAGGCATTTCGTCTTCTGCTTTTACAATGATTGTTACAATTTCTCCTTCTTTTAAAAATTGAGGAGCATCAATCATTTCTTTTGGTAGATGAATTTGTTCATAGGTTTCTTCATCCATAAAATAATAATTGTCTCCGTCATTGTATAAATACTGATATTTTCTGGTTTCCACTCTTACCACGTCAATCTTATGTCCCGCTGAAAAAGTATTGTCTATTATCTTTCCGTTGGTTAGACTTTTGAGTTTTGTTCTTACAAAAGCCGGTCCTTTTCCGGGTTTTACATGCAAAAATTCAATGATTTTGTAAATATCATTATTATGATTGATACATAATCCTTTTTTAATATCAGAAGTTGTTGCCATAATATATTTTTTTATTAATTATCATTTCTAATGCCCTTGATAATTCCTCTGGGCGAGTTTTTAATGAATTCCAAAATTTCATCACGTTCCATAGTCGCCGGAAGTTCCGCTTCAACAAATTCCAAAGCTTTTGAAATATTGTTGAATTTTTGAAAAAATACACGATAAATATTTTGAATTTCATTGATTTTTTCATTTGAAAATCCGCGTCTTCGCAATCCAATGGAATTAACTCCTACATATTGAATAGGTTCTTTGGCGGCTTTGACAAACGGAGGAACATTTTTTCTTACCAGCGTTCCACCGGATATCATTGCATGTTTCCCAATTTTTACAAACTGATGAACAGCTGATAAACCACCTAAAATTGCCCATTCCCCAATTTCTACATGTCCTGCCAATGCAACATTATTGACCAAAATAGCACGGTCTCCCACTATGCAATCGTGTGCTACATGTGCGTTAGCCATCAATAAACATTGGTTTCCTACGACAGTTTTTCCGCTGGCTTTTGTTCCACGATTGACAGTAACGTTTTCACGAATAGTGGTATTGTCTCCAATAATTGCCAAACTTTCTTCTCCTTCAAATTTTAAATCTTGTGGTTCAGCAGCAATAACAGCTCCGGGAAATATTTTGCAGTTTTTTCCGATTCTGGCCCCTTCCATTATGCTAACATTGGGTCCAATCCATGTTCCCTCACCAATTTCCACATTTTTACTAATGGTAGTAAAGGGTTCAATTACTACATTTTTAGCGATTTTGGCTTCAGGATGTATATAGGATAAAGGTTGATTCATAAGTTTTATTATTTTTCATTATCTTTTTTGACGATTTGCGCCATAAGTTCTGCTTCGGCAACCAAATGTCCGTTAGCATAAGCATATGCTTGCATATGACAAATCCCTCTACGGATGGGAGAGATAAGTTCTGCTTTAAAGATTAAAGTATCTCCGGGCAAAACTTTTCTTTTGAACTTAACATTATCCATTTTCATAAAATAGGTTAAGTAATTTTGAGGATCGGGAACAGATGATAAAACCAAAATTCCTCCGGTTTGAGCCATGGCTTCTACTTGCAGAACACCCGGCATGACAGGTGCACCTGGAAAATGTCCGACAAAAAATGGTTCATTCATCGAAACGTTTTTCATACCAACTACATGTGAATCAGACAGTTCCAAAATTCTGTCAATTAATAAAAATGGAGGGCGATGAGGCAAAAGTTTCATAATTTGCTCAATATTCATTAAGGGCGGTTGGTTCAAATCGAAATTCGGAACTTTATTGCGTTTTTCATTTTTAATGATTTTTTGAAGCTTTTTGGCAAATTGTGTATTGACTTTATGTCCGGGTTTGTTGGCAATTACTTTACCTCTAATCTTAGTTCCGATAAGTGCCAAATCGCCAATAACATCTAATAATTTATGTCGTGCGGCTTCATTGGGCCATTGCAAGGTAAGATTGTTAAGAATTCCGTTGGGTTTTACTTCAAAATCTTCTTCTTTGAAATATTCTTGAAGCAATTCTTTGGTTTCGTTGGAAATGTCTTTGTCAACAAAAACAATGGCACTGCTTAAATCACCACCTTTTATCAAACCGCTTTTTAACAAAAATTCTAATTCGTGTAAAAAACTAAAAGTTCTGGCAGGTGCAATTTCTTTTTTAAAGTCTTTTAGGTCTTTTAAATAAGCATTTTGTGTACCCAAAACTTTGGTTCCGAAATCTACCATAGTGGTAATTTCAAATTTATCCGAAGGCATAATCAGTATCTCACTTTCGGTTTCGGGATCTACATAAGTGATAATATTTTTTATAATATATTCTTCGCGTTCTTTATCTTGCTCTTGAATGCCGGCTTTTTCAATCATTTCAACAAAAAACTTGGCGGAACCGTCCATAATAGGAGGTTCTTCGGCATTTAGTTCAATTTTGCAATTGTCTATATCCATTCCGGTAAGTGCCGCCAAAACATGTTCGGTAGTGTGAATTTGCACACCGTTTTTTTCCAAAACCGTTCCCCGTTGGGTTTTGGTTACAAAGCGAGCACTGGCTTCAATTTCCGGTTTTCCTTCCAAATCCGTTCGGACAAATTTAAAACCGTAATTCTCAGCTTCTGGATGGAAAGTCATCTTAACCTTTTTTCCGGTGTGTAAACCCACTCCTTCAATAGATACCGGCTTTTGTAAAGTTTTTTGTTTAACCATTTTGATTGTTTTTTTCTTTTAATTTTTTTTCCAAGAGGGTTATTCTATCATGTAAATCACTCAGATTTTTAAATAAAATACTGGATTTCTTAAAGTTTCTGTAAGGTAGGGCAGGAGAGCCGATAACAATTTCTCCATCTTTTATATCTTTTGAAATCCCAGATTGAGCGCCTACTTTTACATTATCTCCGATTTTTAGATGACCGGCTATTCCTACTTGTCCACCAATCATACAATTTTTTCCTATTTTACATGAGCCGGAAATACCTGTATGGGCAGCAATAACTGTATTTTCTCCAATTTCTACATTATGTGCCACTTGTATGAAATTATCCAATTTTACTCCTTTTCCAATAATTGTAGAACCTAATGTCGCTCGGTCTATTGAAGTATTCGCTCCAATTTCCACGTAATCTTTAATGATAACATTCCCGATTTGCGGAACTTTTTTGTAATGAGATTTCCCCGGAGCAAAACCAAATCCGTCGGCACCGATAACAGCTCCGGAATGAATGGTTACTTCACTACCAATAACAGTATCATGATAAATACTTACATTTGAAAAAATTGTGGTATTCTTACCTATTTTGGTATTTTGTCCTACGAAAGTATGAGGATAAATTTTTGCTCCATCTTCAATAAATACATCTTTTCCTATATAAACAAAAGCACCAATATATACATCTTTTCCTATTTTGGCGCTTTTATCTATAAATGAAGGTTCTTCTATACCTTTTCTTAAATCTTTTCCATCGACATATCGCAGTATTTTTGAAAAGGATTGATAGGGATCATCCACTTTTAATAAGGTTGTATTAACCGGTTTTTCGGGTTTGAAATCTTTACTAACAATAACTGCTGATGCTTGGGTGGTATAGATATGAGGAGTATATTTTGGGTTTGCAAGGAAACTGATATCACCCGCTTTTGCTTCTTCAATTTTTGCAATATTACCTATTAACAAATCAGAATTACCTTCAATTTCTCCTTTAATGAGTTCTGCTATTTTTTTAATATCTACTTTCATTGTTGCAAAAGTAAGAAAAAACTATATAAATTTTTACAATTAATTAAATTTTTGGATAACTTAAAGCATGTTTTTCTACATTTTTGGAAAGAGCAACCATATTCATCTTATCTGTTGCTTGTGAAAATTCTATCAAACTATTGTCTTTTTTTAACAAAAGAATTGGGTTTTTGTCTTTACTATATGCCAAATGTTTAATGGTATCTTGAAAAACCAAAAAATTCAAATCCTTTTTTTGAATAGGAAAATTTTGCAAAGTTCTTTTTTGTATTTGAGCGATTTTTTCTTGGGGAAATCTTTCATTCGACAATTCCATTTTGTTTAGATGTTTTCGGTGAATAATCATCTGGCTGAGATATGAGAGTATAAAATCATCGTGATTTACCCATTTTTTTAAATGATATATAATATCCGAATCATCTAATTGGGTATAAATTTTGATATTTTCATCATTTAAAATATTTTGTCGGGTTGTTAGTATTTTCTTTAATCCTTCATCAATAATTAAAGATTTTTCTTCCTGTAAGATATATTTAACCCTTTTGAGAATTTTAGCTAAAATTTTTTCAAACATCAATCCGGTTTTGTGAAAATATACCTGCCAATACATTAATCGTCTGGAAATAATAAATTTTTCTACCGAATAAATACCTTTTTCATCAATGACCAGGCGATTGTCTTGGACATTCATCAATTTGATCAATCGTTCGGAATTGACTTGTCCTTCTACAACTCCCGAATAAAAACTATCTCTTTTTAGATAATCCAAACGATCTACATCTATCTGGCTGCTGATAAGTTCTGTCAAGAATTTTTTATGATAGTTTCCTTTGAAAATTTCTATTGCCAGATCTAATTTTCCTTGAAATTCTTGGTTGAGTTTTTCCATCAATCTCAAAGAAATATCCTCATGAGAAATATAATCAAAAATATTGTATTCCAATGCATGAGAAAAGGGACCATGGCCAATATCATGCAAAAGAATGGCTATGAGTGCCGCTTGTTCTTCTTCAGGATTTATTTTAACATCCTTAAAACGTAAAACTTGAATAGCCGACTGCATCAGATACATAGCACCGATGACATGATGAAATCGGGTATGCATGGCACCGGGATAGACCAAAGATGAAAGTCCCATTTGAGAAATCCTTCTCAATCGTTGAAAATACGGATGTTGTATCAGATCAAAAATTAATTCATCCGGTATATTTACAAATCCATAAATAGGATCATTTATAATTTTTAGTTTATTCATTTTATTAAAATTCTATATAATAAGAAATTGATGGGATAAATTTAAATAAGTTTACTTGATAAGTATTAATTTTATGTGCTTGATCATCATATTTAAATTTTATAAGATAGGTATTGTTGTGTGCATATACATTGTAAATAGAAAAATTCCAGGACGAGTGATATTTTTTTGGAATTTTTTTTCCATTAATTATCTTGTATTTTTTGTTTTTCAAGGTATATGACACATCCAGTCGGTGGTAATCAGGAATTCTGTTGGCATTTCTGTGCGAAAAAAACAAAATAACTTCTCCATTGAGCTCATAAGTTCCCGCAGGTAGAGTAATCGGTCGTCCGCTATAGTAAATCCAATGGGCAGTTAAACTCGAGCGATTATTTATATGATATTGTATCAGCCAATTAAAATCATGCGGATGATCCACTACTGAAGGATACCAAAGTCCTTCATTGATTTCTGAAAATTTCTTAAGTGTTCGGGAATAGGTATAACTTAGCGTGGATGTAAGTTTTCCGGTGGATTTTTTTAATAAAATTTCCAGACCGTATGCCTTTCCTGTTCCTTGCAATAAATCTGATTCGATATGTGAGGAAAGTGAAAGTAAAGTTCCGATTCTATAATCGATAATATGTTGCATATTTCTGTAATAACCTCCTACTGAAAAATAATATTTTTGACCGATTGCTTTGGCTAGTTCCAAGTTCCATTGGTTGGATTCTTGCGGTTTTAAATTGATACCGGAGGGTATCCATAAATCTGTAGGCATGGTAGTAGCATCATTATATAGAAAATGTAAAAATTGATAGGTTTTATCATAACTTGCTTTGATATTAAAATCTTTTGCTAATTGATAATTTACAGAAACTCGAGGCGCCCATTTAAAATAATTTTTTACAGATTCAAAATTTCCGCTAGTAAGCGTATCGGTAATCTCTCCATAACGATTGAATTTATAAAAAGTTTCGGGTCCCAATCTGGAAAATAAGCTGGCACGTAAGCCGTATATTATTTTAAATCGTTTTCCCGGTTTAAATTGATGACCGATGAAAAGAGCACTTTCGGCGGCATTCCTGGTAATTTGGTCATGAAGATTTCCTTCATCAGTATTGTTTTGAATATTCTCGGGTTTGATGGTAAAATAATTGAAATCTAGACCAAAATTTACTTTATTTTTACTATTCCATTGATAATCAAAATTTTGTTTAAAATTTCTATTGATAATGGAAGCGCCTATAGCAAAATGGTAATTCTGATTGATTATTTGAGCATTTATGTTGAAGCCATAATTGTAATTACTCCAATTCAAAAGTGTTTTTGTTTTCCATTTGTCATTGATTTTATTTTGGTATCCGGCAGAGAATACTTCATTTCCCCAATTCATAAAATAATCGGAGTCCGGCACAAAATGATCTCTTCCTTTATAAGCAGAAATAAAGGCGGATGATTTGGAATTTATTTGATAATCCAATCTAAAATTGGCATCATAAAAATTTGCTTTTATATTTTTGATTTCGTCAAAGGGTAGATATGGTGTAAATAAATCGGTATAGGTTCTACGGGCAGAGACCAAGAATGCCAATTTGTTTTTAACAAGAGGTCCTTCAGCAAAAGCATGGGCGAAGATAACTCCAACACCTCCGCCATAATGGTAGTTGATATTGTCGGTTTTTTTGGTTTGAACATCTAAAATAGAAGATAACCGACTACCGTATGAAACGGGAATAGAGTTTTTGTAAAAATTTAAATTCTGAATAGCTTCCGGAATAAAAACAGAGAAAAAACCAAAGAGATGCGAAGGATGAAATACAGGTGCGCCATCAAGTAATATTAGATTCTGATCTGCAGTTCCTCCATGAACAGAAAAAGCCGTGCTGCCTTCTTGAACTCCCGAGACGCCGGGGAGGATTTGAACGGCTTTCAGAACATCTTTTTCACCTAATAAAACAGGTAGATTGTTGATGGTTTTTATAGATATTTTTTCATTTCCAATGAATTTTGCCAATTCTTTTTTGGTAGTTAAATTTACTTTCAACTCTATGGTATTTAGTAATGTATTGGTTTCTTGAAGATTTATTTTTAGGTATTTATTTTTATTGAGTTTAAGAGCGATGCGTTTGGGTTTAAATCCCAGATATTGAAACAGTAAATAATAATTTCCTTGAGGCAAGACCAATTCAAAATAACCTTTATCATCTGATACAGTTCCTTTTTCTTGTTGTGCTTCGGGATAAATTGCAACATTTTCTATAGGTTGATTATTTTCATCCGTGATAATTCCTTGAATTTGATATTTTTGTTGTGCTTGAATTGAAAAGAATAACTGAAAAAAAAAGAAAATCCAAAAATTTTTCATAAAAAATATTTCTTGTTGAATTCAAAATTACATAAATTTTTTTATCAAAACGCATTATCTATTTAAAAAATAATATTTCAAAATATTACAAATCCGGCTGAATTATTTTGGATTAAATAGCAATTGAGATGGAGGTATTTGATAATATGATTAATAAAAAATGTGTGGGTTATACTGGATTCGAACCAGTGACCTCTGCCCTGTCAAGGCAGCGCTCTAAACCAACTGAGCTAATAACCCTTTTTTTGAGTTGGCAAATTTATAAAAAAAATTATAAAATTCTTTTATTTACTAAAAAAACCGCTTAAACAAATTAAGCGGTTTTTCAATCAAGGGTGGGTAATCGGGCTCGAACCGACGACCTTCGGAACCACAATCCGACGTTCTAACCAACTGAACTATACCCACCGTTTTTTTTTGTGCTTGCAAATATAAAACTTTTTTTAAAAATACAGGATTTTCCAATTAATTTTTTTTCGTTAAAGATTCTATGGCAGCCACAAAGGCTTTTACTCCTGTTTCAGCTGTTTTTGCAGGGTATAAGACCACTTTATCGCTATGTAGAGAAGGTAATCGTTTGCCCTCTTTTTTATATTGTTCATATTTTTCAGGATTTACCGCGCCTAAGAAAAACATCATAATGGGTACTTTTTCCTTAGTGCGTCCAAACCGCCCAAAATCTTCGCCTCCCATTACCGGTTCTTTTTTTACAATGTTTTCTTTACCGAAAGTTTTTTCAAAGACTTTTACAATTTTTTCGGTGAGTTTAGGGTCATTATACAGAGCAGGTGTGTAAGTATCTTTTAATTTCAAAACCGGATAATCTTCTTTCGGAACATTAAATGACATAGCAATAGCATTGGCTTTTCTTTGCATAGCTTTTAAAACTTTGTCTCTTACCTCATCTTTATAAGAACGTATGGTAAATTCCAAATTCACTTCCGAAGGAATAATATTTCCTTTTGTGCCTCCATGAATAGAGCCAACGGTTACTACTGCCGGATCAACAGGAGAAATTTCACGCGAGACAATGCTTTGCAATTCAGTAATATAATAAGCACTCATAACCACCGGATCAATTGTTAAATGCGGATAAGCTCCATGTCCGCCTTGCCCTTTAATAGTCATTCGAGCCATATCTACATTAGCCATGGCAAATCCCGGACAATAAGAAATTTTTCCTGCGGGTAACCCTGAGTTAACATGCAAGGCCAAAGCATAATCCGGAACAAAAAATTTCTTATACAAACCGGCATCCAGCATAGCTTTTGAACCACCGC
>Ga0256841_1002860_pt1 | contig 13348 bp, 13 predicted proteins | sample 356308metaG_FD_185971 | JGI IMG/M metagenome (GOLD analysis project Ga0256841, IMG submission 185971) | Hydrothermal vent microbial communities from Mid Atlantic Ridge, Atlantic Ocean - 356-308 | ecosystem: Environmental > Aquatic > Marine > Hydrothermal vents | place: Atlantic Ocean: Mid...
GCAGCGGCCCGTCGCTGGCGGCGACGCCGGCCAGGCAGGCGCGTGCAAAATCCGGCGCCGGCACGAAATGGCGCCGCAGCGACTTGGGCAGTGACTTGATGAGCTGGGTGAGCTTTTCCTCCAGCAGCCCCGGCACCAGGCGCTCGAAGTCGGCCGGACTGACCTGGTTGAGCGCCACCAGCGGCAGGTCGATGCACAGGCCGTCCGCCTCCTCGCCCGGCGCGAAGCGATAGTGCGCCGGCAGGCGCAGGCCGCGCACCTCAAGGTGGTCGGGGTATTGTGCATCCGTCACTCCGCCGGCCGCTTCGCGCACCACCACCTCGCGCGGCAGGTGCAGCAGGCGCGGCTGCCGCTGCCGCATTTTCTTCCACCAGCGCTCGAAGCCGGCGCCGCTGTTCACCCGGGCCGGTATGCGCTCGTCGAACCAGTCGAACAGCGTCTGTTCGTCGGCCAGCAGATCGGGGCGTCGCGCCTTGGCTTCCAGTACCGCCAGTTCGTCCAGCAGCGCCCGGTTGTGACGTGCGAAGTCCTCGCGGCTGCGGTATTCGCCCAGCACCAGAGCGTGGCGGATGAACAGTTCGCGCGCCACGACAGGGTCGATGGGAGCGTAGTCCACGCGGCGTCGCTCCACCAGCGGCAGGCCGTACAGGGTGACGCGCTCGAAAGCCACCACCCGGGCGCGGCGGCACGCCCAGTGCGGTTCGGCGTGGCTGCGCCGGAGCAGGCCGCCGGCGGCGGCTTCCGCCCAAGCCGGCTCGATGGCGGCCGCCGTGCGCAGGTAGCGCTGACCCGTCTCGACCAGTTCGGCGGCCATGATCCAGCGCGGCGGCTTCCTGGACAGCACCGAACCGGGGAACAGCCGGCACTTCAGGTTGCGGGCCCCGACATACTCGCGTCCGTCGTCGCGCAGCGCGATGTTGCCCAGCAGGCCGGTCAGCAGGGCGCGGTGGATGGCCTCGTAGTCCACCCCGCCGTCGTTGGGCCGCAGGCCCATTTCTTTCACCAGGGTCAGCAACTGGCTGTGGATGTCGCGCCATTCCTGGATGCGCACCCAGGACAGGAAGTGCTCGCGACACCAGGCGCGCAGCTTGCTGCGCGACAGGCGCCGGGCCTGCTCGTGGTAGTGCGTCCACAGCGACCACCAGGCCAGAAAGTCGGACCTGGGATGGCGGAACAGGGCGTGCTTCGCATCGGCGGCGGCCGCCTTGTCCAGCGGCCGGTCGCGCGGGTCGGCCGTTTCCAGGGCGGCGGCGATCACCAGCACCTCGCGCAGGCAGTCCTGTTCGGCGGCGGCCAGCACCATGCGGCCGATGCGCGGGTCGACCGGCAGGCGCGCCAGGCGCCGGCCGATGGCGGTCAACGCATTACCCTGGTCGAGCGCCCCGAGTTCCTGCAGCAGCCGGTAGCCGTCGCGCACGAAGCGGGCGTCGGGCGGGTCGACGAAGGGAAAGTCCTCCACCTCGCCCAGCCCCAGCGACTTCATCTGCAGGATGACAGCGGCCAGGTTGGTGCGGCGGATCTCCGGCTCGGTGAAGGCGGGCCGGCTGTCGAAGTCGTCCTCGCTGTACAGGCGGATGCAGACGCCCGCCTGCAGACGCCCGCAGCGGCCGGCGCGCTGGGCGGCCGAGGCCTGCGACACCGGCTCGACGGGCAGCCGCTGCACCTTGGTACGGTAGCTGTAGCGGCTGATGCGCGCCAGCCCGGTATCGACCACGTAGCGGATGCCGGGTACGGTGAGCGAGGTCTCCGCCACGTTGGTGGCCAGCACGATGCGGCGCCCGCGGTGGGGCCGGAAGATGCGGCGCTGGCGATCGGCCGACAGGCGGGCATAGAGCGGCAGGATCTCGGTCTGCGGCGGGTGGTGCTTGCGCAGCAGCTCGGCGGCCTCGCGGATGTCGCGCTCGCCCGGCAGGAACACCAGCACGTCGCCGGGCCCTTCCGCGGCCAGTTCGTCGATGGCGTCGAGGAGGGCCTGGCCACGATCACGCGCACGTTCGTCCTCGTCCCCGCCGCGCAAGGGCCGGTAGCGGATCTCGACCGGCCAGGTGCGTCCCGACACCTCGATAACCGGCGCGTCACCGAAGTGGCGGGAGAAACGCTGCGGGTCGATGGTGGCCGAGGTGACAATGATTTTCAGATCCGGCCGGCGCGGCAGCAGGCGGCGCAGATAGCCGAGCAGGAAATCGATGTTGAGGCTGCGCTCGTGCGCCTCGTCGATGATGAGGGTGTCGTACTCGCGCAGCTCCGGGTCGGAACGGGTCTCGGCCAGCAGGATGCCGTCGGTCATCACCTTGACGTAGCTGCCGGTGCCGACACGGTCCTGGAAGCGCACCTTGTAGCCGACCACCTGGCCCGGCTCGCTGCGCAGCTCCTCGGCGATGCGCGCCGCCAGGCTGCGCACGGCGATCCGGCGCGGCTGGGTGTGACCGATGCGGCCGCGGGTACCGCGGCCCAGCTCCAGGCACAGCTTGGGCAGCTGGGTGGTCTTGCCGGAACCGGTCTCGCCGCACACCACCACCACCTGGTGGCGCGCGATGGCGGCCAGGAGGTCTGCGCGCCGCTCCACCACCGGCAGGGCGGGGTAGTCGGGCAGCGGCAGGGGGTCACGGGCTGCGGCGGCCGTATCGCGGCCGGATGACGGGGGCATGGCTGGGGACGTCAATGAAAAACCGGGAGTGGTATTGTAACACCCGGGAGACGGGCGGCCGGTCATGCGAATCATCCGCCGGCGCCGTGGTCCTACAGGGGAACCGGCGAGACACAGGAGCCATCATGAACCGCACGACACGACGACGCACCTTCCTGCAATGGGCAGCCGCCACCACAGGCCTGGCGGCGTTGAGCGGCAGGCGCGCCGCGGCCGCCGCCGCGGACGACGACAGCCTGTTCGGGGAGCCCGAACACAAGCTGGTCTATCAATTCAACAAGGCCGAGCCGGAGTACATGGAACACGTGCTGTTCTCGGTCGGCGCCATGCTGCGCGAGCACGGCGACAATATCCACCTGGTGGTCACCGCCATCGGACCCGGGCTGCACATCCTGGCGAAGAAACCCCTGCGCCCGATACCCTCGCTGATCCGCCAGCGCGTATCCAGCCTGGCCGCCTACGGGGTTTCCTTCCACGCCTGCGGCAACACCATGAAGTCGCTCGGCTGGACGGCCGAGGACATGCTCGAGTTCGCCGAGATCGTCGACATCGGCGCCAACGACCTCATGCTGCTGCAGGAGCGGGGATACAGCTACATCAGCTGGTAGGCTATACTCGGGCGCGGCCCCGAATGCCGTCGCCGTGCTACCGGCGACAGCCAGGCGCAGGAAGCCGGAAACGGCTTTCTTTCGGGAAGGGCGGCAGGCAAGCGGCGACCAACAGCCGCGAGGCCGCAGACAACCACAAGAGTGAGGAAAATGAAACAGAACCCATTGCCACGTATCGTGCTGCTCAGTGCACTGGCAGCCACGTCTCTTGCTGTATCCGCAGCCGGCGATCCCGTTGCCGGCAAGGGCAAGGCTTCCACCTGCATGGGCTGCCATGGCATCCCCGACTACAACAACGCCTACCCCACCTACCACGTGCCAAAGCTGGGTGGCCAGCATGCCGGCTACATCGTCGCGGCGCTGCAGGCCTACAAGAGCAAGAAGCGTTCGCATCGCACCATGCAGGCGCAGGCCGGCTCCCTGAGCGAACAGGACATGCAGGATATCGCTGCCTGGTTCGCCAGCCAGGGCGCCCGGTGAACCCGCACACCCACGACAACCCCGCAAGAGGCACAGCATGAACAAACTGACACTGTTCACACTGCTGGTGGTGGCAGCCACCGGCACCCGGATCTCCTGGGCTGGCGGTGACCCGGCCGCCGGCCAGGCCATCGCATCGAAAACCTGCAAGGCCTGCCACGGCGAAGACGGCAACAGCACCGACCCGCAATATCCGCGGCTCGCCGGCCAGCACGCCGACTACCTGGTACGCGCCCTGACCGACTACAAGAGCGGCGCCCGCAAGAACCCCATCATGGCGGGCTTTGCGGCAGGCCTGTCGGAACAGGATATCGAGGACGTGGCGGCCTGGTTCGCCAGCCGGACCGGCCTGGTGACACCGGTGCTGCCGATCACGGTGCAACACTAGCGCCCCCGGTCAGGCTGAAATTGGACAAGAAAAGGGTTTCTTGTCCAATTTCTCTTGACTTTTCGTCCTTCCCTGCGAAACTTGCACAAATTGCCAGTCTCCCGAGGGGGGCGACCTTGAACCAGGGCCTGTTTTCCTGCCGCCAGGCGGCGGCCATCACCGGACTCAGCACCCGCCAGCTGGCCTACTGGCGCCGCACCGGGCTGGTCACCCCGCACAGCCACACCCCCGGCGGCCACGCCCGCTACGCCTTCACCGACCTGATCGCCCTGCGCACCGCCCGGCAGCTCATCGAGGCCGGGGTGTCGGTGCAGCGCATCCGCAAGTGCCTGCAGTCCCTCACGCGTTTCCTGCCGACGGTCGACCGGCCGCTGGCCGAACTGTCGCTGGTCATCACCGGCGACGTGGTGCTGGTGATCCACGCCGGCAGCGCCTTCGACGCCCTCACCGGTCAGGAATGGGTTTTTCCGGTCGCCGAACTGGCGGCGGAAGTGGAGCGGTTGCAGCAGGACCGGCCCGAGCCACAACAGGCCGAGCTGTTTCCCGCTGCCACGGACGAAGAGGAGGAACGGCTGGCCTGAACAGGGGCCGGCCATTTCCCGGCTGAAACAGCACAGATCCGAAGGTTCCGTTGCGGAACCGTTCCGGCTAAGGAGGAACAGAGCATGGCGACAGCATTCAACGACACCCGCCGGCACATGGTGGTCCTGACGTTCAGAGAGCTGGACTGCGGCCGGCTGCAACTGGCCGGCGACTTCAACGACTGGATTCCCGACCGCAACGTCGAGACGCGCCGCGTCAACGGCTGCTGGCAGAAGGTGTTCACCGCCGAACCCGGGGTCTACGAGTACCGCCTGTTGATCGATGGCGTCTGGCAGCCCGACCCCACCAACCCCGCCGAGATCCCCTCCGACCTCGGCGGCGTCAACTCCATCCTGCAAGTACCGGTGCAGCACTGATGCCCGGCCAACTGAGCCCGGCCTGGCGCCGCAAGGCCGCCGCGCACGATTGCCCGGACGACGTCCGCCCCGATGACCCCGACCGGCTGCCGGCAACGCACGGTCCCCGCCTGATCCCCCTGCTGCTGGCCGACAGCGACCAGTACTGGTTCGCGCGCGACCTGTGCACGTTGCTCGGACAGCGCGGCCACCCCTCCGAACTGGCCGGCATGGACGGAGCCGCCGGCACGGCCGGCGGCGGCGAGGGGCTGGCGTTCCGCCTGCTGCCGTTGCTGTCGACGCAGCTGGTACGGCACCAGCAGCTCGACCATGTCGTGCTGCTGGTGCCGTCCAGTCTCGACGGCGTGCGTGAAGCCTATCTGCGTATCAAGCAGCTGGCTGCCGACGACAGGGTGCCGGAAATCGGGATAGTGATCATAGGACCGCGCGACCAGCACGCCGCCTGGCGTTATTTCCGCAAGCTGGCCGTCGGCGCCTTGCGCTACCTCGACGTGCCCCTGCTGAACCTCGGCTTCCTGCCGGGCGGGATGACGCCACAGGCCGGGCAGGCTGACCATCACCGCACCAATTTCCTCGCCCGCATCGGCGAACGCCTGCTGCGCAGCGACTTCTACAGCCGGCCATCCACGGAGACGGGGCCATGAGGATCGAGAGCACCGAACTGCACGACCACGAGGAACTCCGCACCCTGCTGCTGGATGCCGCCGACCAGCTGGCCGGACCGCACACCCAGGTACTGGAGCCGCGCCTGCCCTGGGACGGCCACCCGCTGCTGCTGGTCGACGCCGCGCGCCACCCGGTGCTGGTCAGCTTCGACCCGATCAACGCCCAGGCAGCCCTGCTCAACGGCCTCAACAGCGTGCAGATGCTGGCCACCGCGCTGCCGTGGCTGAACCGCGTCTACGAAGCCCTGGAAGAGCGCCAGCTGCCGCCGCGGCTGGTGGTCGTCGCGCCGGAGCCGCCGCCAGGCGCAGCCACCATCCTTACCGGCTGCCGCGAGCTGAGACTGCTGCAGTACCGGGCGCTGCGCGTCAACGGCGAAACCGGCCTGCTGCTCGAGCCCGGCCTCGGCGAGGACGCGACCGGCACGGCCAGCCCGCCGCGCGAGCCGGAACCCGCCGCCGGGCCGGACACCGACAGGGCAGTAGTGGTGCGGGCCGTGCCCGCCAACCCGGCGGAAGCCGAGCTTTCGCTCACGCCCGACGAGGAAAGCTATTTCCAGCAACTGTGAAGCGGCGCCGGGCGGGGGGCGCCGCTTCGACGCCCGAAGCCGGAAACCTCAACCTGCCGCCAGCTGCCGCCTGTACAACCGCACGTCCTCGTCGCTGAAACAGCAGGCGACGATGCGCTCGAAGCGGGGCTCGTATTCCTTCATCACCCGCACCGCGATGGCCGCCGCCGGCGCCCGGGGGAAACCATAGGCGCCTGTGCTGATGGCCGGGAAGGCGATACTCCTCACACCGTGCCCGAGCGCCAACTCGAAACTGTTGCGGTAGCACCGTTCCAGCAACGCCTCCTCGCCCTGACCGCCACCCTGCCACACCGGGCCGACGGTATGGATCACCCAGCGCGCCGGCAGATCGAAACCGGGGCTGATGCGCGCCTCGCCGGTCGGGCAGCCGCCCAGGCCGCGGCAGTATTCCTTCAGTTCGGGGCCAGCGGCACGATGAATGGCGCCGTCCACCCCGCCGCCGCCCAGCAGGCTGGCGTTGGCCGCGTTGACGATGGCATCCACGTCAAGCGTGGTGATATCGCATTTCAGGACCTCGATCATGGCGTCACCCCTATTGGCACAACTTGTGCAAGTGTATTTATACCAGCATCAGAATTATAGATGTCGTCGCGAGCAACCAGGAGTTGATCCATGAAACCCATTCCATTACAACTGGTTACCGTTTGCCTGGAGAGCGGCGAGCGGGGCGTGTTCGTCGGCACGCCATTGGTCCCGGAGCATTTCTCGGACGAACAGAGTCAAATCGATGACATCTGGTTCTCGGACATCCAGGAAGTCCCGTCCCAGCTGACGCTCGACGAGCTGATCCGGCTGATCCGCTCGCAACTGTGCCGCTGCCAGGCGGCGGTACAGTAGGAACAGGCCCCGGTCCGCCGGGGAAGACAGACTCCAGCCTGCACTCCGGTTCGGGCTGGGGACGCCCGCATTCGCACCGGCACTCGATATCCCCGCTCGGCAGCCTGGCCGCCACGCTCGCCAGGGCGTATCCACTTCTTCCTTAAACAGATCACCGGACAAGCCGATAACAGGGACTGTACCGGGTTCTCTTCCTTGCAACCGGCTTTTTCTGGTGAGTCGCAGTGCTGAAAATCGCAGTCATGAATTCCAAGGGCGGTTGTGGCAAGACCACGGTCACCACCAACCTCGCCAGCTACTGCGTCTCACAGGGCCATGCGACCGACCTGTTCGACTTCGACACCCAGGGATCGAGTATCCAGTGGTTGAAGGCCAGGGATCCGGCCCTGCCCTCCATCCGCGGCGTCGCGGTACAGGAATCGCCCGCGGCGGGAACGACCCGCTCCTGGCAGTTGCGCATTCCCGAACAGACCCGCTACGTCATCCAGGACACCTCGGCCGGACACGCCGGTTTCGACCTCGTCGACCGGGTCAACGAGGCCGATCTCATCCTGGTGCCGGTGCTGCCCTCGGCGATCGACATACGCTCCACGGCGAATTTCATACGCGACCTGCTGCTGGTCGGCAAGGCCCGCTCCAGGAACAAGGCCATTGCCATCATCGCCAACAGGACCCGCGTCCGAACCCGTTCACTCGACATGCTGGAGCGGTTTCTCCAGAACCTGGACATTCCCGTCATCGCCTACGTCCGTGACACCCAGAACTATGTTCGCGCCGCGGCACAAGGCATGGGCGTCTGTGAACTCGCCGACCGCAGCGCGCAGAAGGACATTGCGCCCTGGGCGGACATACTTGGCTGGATACAGAACCACGAGGGGGAAACCGCCACCCCCGACGTTCCGGCGGGCTGCGCAAGACCCGCCTGAGCCAGGGCTCCATGGCCCCCACTGCAACGTGGCGGCCATCGCGCACGCCCCGGCCCTGCCCCGGTACCTGGCTAAAAGTGGTGGCTGCCGGCCTGACCGGGAGGGTAAGCGCGGGGTACCGGGGATTGACCTCGGACGCCACCACTCGCCGTCGAGGACGGCGGCGCACTGGCAGCGCAGCCAGCCGGCAGTGGTGGCGCCACCCAGGTGAACGGCGATCGCCGCACCGCCGAGCCCGGCGAGGACGAGCAGCCGGGGACCATCGCCCTGGGTGATCTTCATGCGGCTACCTCGGCAGGCCGGCCCTACGACGCGCGAAAAGAAATGGTGGCTACGCCCTGATTCGAACAGGGGACCCCATCATTATGAGTGATGTGCTCTAACCAGCTGAGCTACGTAGCCATTTTTTGCCTGCCGCCGGCGCGGGACCGGCGGCGGAAAGAGGCGGAATTGTAGGGGGTCGGGCGGTTTTTGTCCAGATCATCGCGGTGCCAGGAGCCGGCTGGAGCGATCGCGACCATCCAGGTCCGCCGGTACGACGCCCGCCAGCCCCAGCAGACCGGCCAGGGTCGGCGCCAGGTCCACTGTCTCCACCGGCGTGTCGATCGCGCCGCCGGCCAGGCCGCTGCCCAGCAACAGCAGCGGCACATGCCGGTCATAGCCGTAGGGGGAACCGTGATCGGCGCCGCGTCCCGCCACCGGCGTGAAATTCTCGACCATCTGTAAGGCGTAGTCCGGGCTGCGCTCCGGGTGATGGCCATTCACGAACAGCTGCCGCCAGGTGTCGCCGCCATCCCCCGCCCCGGCCTCCAGCTCGACGGACGACCAGACGCGCTCGATGAAGCCACAGCCCTCCAGCGCCCGCTTCACCCGCCGGTCCAGGTCGGCCCTGTCGATGCCCAGCTGCGCCAGCCCCTGCCGGTCCAGATAGAATCCCCGCCGCCACGGCAACGGTGTAGGGTAGTGTGCCTGCAGACGGCGGCCGGCGTTCTGTACGCAGGCCACGTCCGCAGCCGCCAGGCGCCTGCCGCCCCGGTGCCGCTGCCGCCGCAACTCGGGCAAGGCCTGCACGCCGTGATCGGAAGTGAACGCGACCAGCAGGTGCTCCGCGCCCACCCGCCGTTCCAGGAAGGCCAGCAGGGCCCCCAGTTCGCGATCGAGGTTGAGCACGGTATCCAGCACCTCGGCGCTGTTCGGCCCGTAGCGGTGGCCGACCGTATCCAGCGCCGAGAAGGACAGCAGCAGCAGATCCGGCGCTGCGTCACGGCCCAGGCCCTCACGCTCGACCAGCGTACGGGCGAACCCGGCCAGCAAGGTATCGACGGCGGGCGACCGGAACAGGTCGTCGTAGTAGGCCGTGTCCGGCGCCGGCGAGAGCCCCCCGAGCGGGTGAGGAAAGGTGTCGGGGAACAGACCGGCATCCAGCGCCACCACGCCGGCCGCCCGCGCGGCGGCCCCCTCCACCGGCGCCGGCCGCCAGCCCTGCCCGAACCAGCCATCGGCCCGTCGCTGGCGGGTGAATTCCCGCACCCAGGCGGGCACACCCTCGGGATAGTAATAGCGACTGCTGGCGAAGCCGCCGCTGCGCTTGTCGTACCAGAAGGCGCCGTCCGGATGCCGGCCGCCCATGATGACGGCGGCCCGGTCCTTGCCGCTGGCCGAGAACACCCGTGCCTGCGGATACGCCGCCCGCAACCAGTCGCCCAGCGCAGTGGCCTGCAGCCGCCGCGGGGAACGCCGGTCACGGGCATCGCCGACACAGTACACGGAACGCCCGGTCTTCCGGTCGAACCAGTGATTGGCGACGATACCCGAATGCGACGGGTGCAGGCCAGTCAGCAGCGAGGCGTGGCCCGGACAGGTGGCGGTCAGGGCATGGGCATGGGTGGCGTGCCGGAATGACAGGCCTTCGTCCAGAAGCCGCCTGAGTCCGCCGTGCAACAGGGGCGAGAACCGGTCCAGGTAGTCGTACGGAAACTGGTCGGCGACGATGACCACGACGAGCCGCGGCAACGACCCTGTGCCGGCTGCGCCAACCGGCGCGGCGCCGGGCAGCAGGACCAGGAGCGCGAGGACGAGAACGGATGACAACACGCATTTCGACAGTCGTGGACAGATGCTCATGGCGCCATTCTGCCAGAAATCGCATGGCCGGCGGGAAACCGGGCTGCCGGCCGCGTGGAGCCATTGCCCCGCTTGAGGGAAAGACCGAAATACGCTACAACGACCGGACAGACCAAAGGGATATCACCACCAGGGAAAGGAGGACGATCGAGAGCCCCGGGCGAGGCCTGCCGGGTGCGACGACGGGCCGGCAGGACGAGGCGCCGGCCCGGGCGAGGGGGGATCACCTTGAACGAGAGTGACAGCGAATTCTACGCCCGGTTGTTGCGCGCCTATTTCGACAGCGCCAACGATGCCATATTCGTACTCTGCAACGAACTGAAGTTTCTCAGCTGCAACCGCCGCATGGAGAGCTGGCTGGGGCTGCCGGAGAGCGAACTGACACGCCACAACTGCCGCCGACCGATTACCGACCTGGTAGGCAACACCGACACGGCCAAGGTCTTCGAGCAGAATGCCCGCAAGGTCTTCGAGGGCGAGTCGCAGTGCTTCGAATGCCTGCTGGAGCCGGTGGATGCAGCGCAGCGCTGGGTGGAGATCAACATGACCCGCGTCGACGTGGACGCCGGCGAGATGGTGATCGCAGTCGCCCGCGACACCACCGAGCGCCGCGAACAGATGGCGCGCATCCACTACCAGTCCACCCACGATGTCCTCACCGGCCTGCCGAACCGCGCCTCCCTGCAGGAGTTTCTGGATGGCTGCGATCGCGCCGGCGGCCCCGGCGAGCAGCCGCTGGCGATGCTGCTCATCGATGTCGTGCATTTCCGGGACGTCAACGAGGCCCTCGGCCACCAGCTCGCCGACGAGGTACTGAAGACGGTCGCGGATGGCCTCAGGAAGGTGGCCCGGCAATTCCATCACGCCCGCGTCTACCGTCTGGAGAGCGACCGCTTCGTGGTGCTGTGCCGGGCGACAGCGGCCCGCTACTGGCCGGGCGTGACCGAAGCGATACAACACGGCTTTGCCGCGCCGATCGAACAATCGGGCATGCAGCTCACGCTGGGATCCAACATCGGCGTGTCCCTGTACCCGGACCACGTGGTCAGGGCGGGCGACCTGGTGCAGGCCGCCGAAGCCGCACTGCACGCCGTCAAGCAGCAGGCCACCAGCAGCGTGCGCATGTACTACCGCGGCCGCGACGCCTCCGGCAAGGAGAGACTGGCCTTGCTCAACGACCTGCGCAAGGCCATCGCCGGGGCCTCCATCGACGTCGAGCTGCAGCCCATCGTTCCCGTGCGCGACCAGGGGCCGGTGCGTCTGGAAGCGCTGGCCCGCTGGCAGCACCCGGAACGCGGCCGGATACCACCGGATCGCTTCATCGCGCTGGCGGAGACCAGCGGCCAGATCCTGGCGCTGACCTGGCGCGTCATCGAGCGGGCCCTGCGGGATGCCACCCCGCTGATACGGGAGGGCCGGATCGCCTCCCTGTCCATCAACCTGTCGCCCTATTGCCTGCTGGACGCCGGCTTCCCGACCCGCTTCGCCGCGCTGATGGCGCAGCATGGCGTGGCGCCGGACGCGGTCATGCTGGAGATCACCGAGAGCGTGGCCATGTCTGAGCGCATGCAGCAGCACACCGTGCGGTCGCTGCGGGAGCTGGGGGTGGATCTGTCCATCGACGATTTCGGCACCGGGCACTCCTCGTTGTCGAAACTGCGCCAGTTGCCGGTGGCCGAATTGAAGATCGACCGGTCCTTCGTCACCGGCATGCTGGCCAGCGACAACGACGAGGCCATCGTCAGGGCCACCATCCAGTTGGCCCACAGCCTGGGCCTGGAGGTGGTCGCGGAAGGCATAGAGGACGACGCGGTGCTGGCCAGGCTCGGTGAGCTGGGTTGCGACTATGCGCAGGGGCGCTTCCTCTGTGACCCGCTGCCGGTCGGGGAACTGCTGGGCTGGCTGGAGAAGCGGCAGACAGAACAGGACATCGGCTAGCGACGGGGACGCCAGCCCCGGGGCGAGGCTCAGACGTTGAAGCGGAAGTGCATGACGTCGCCGTCCTGCACCACATAGTCCTTGCCTTCCAGGCGCAGCCTGCCGGCTTCCTTTGCACCCTGCTCGCCGCCACAGGCGATGAAATCCTCGTACGAGGTCACCTCGGCGCGGATGAAACCCTTCTCGAAATCGGTATGGATGACGCCGGCGGCCTGCGGCGCGGTGGCGCCGATGGGCACGGTCCAGGCGCGCACCTCCTTTTCGCCGGCCGTGAAATAGGTCTGCAGCCCCAGCAGCCGGTAGCCGGCGCGGATGACACGGTTCAGGCCCGGCTCGTCGAGCCCCATTTCCTCCAGGAAGGCTTTCTGTTCGTCCTCGTCCAGCTCCGCCAGCTCGGCTTCGATGGCAGCGCACACCGGCACCACCTCGGCATCTTCCTTCTGGGCCAGTTCGCGCACGGCATCCAGCCAGGGGTTGTTCTCGAAACCGTCCTCGGCCACGTTGGCAATATAGAGGGTGGGCTTGGCCGTCAGCAGGTGCAGATCGCGCAGATGTTCGCGTTCGTCATCGTCGAGATCCATGGCCCGCACCAGACCGCCGGCGTCGAGATGCGCCCTGACCTTCTCAAGCACCGCCAGCTTCGCCCTGGCCTCCTTGTCACCGCTCTTGGCAACCTTGGACACCCGGTTGAGCGCCTTTTCCACCGTTTCCAGATCGGCCAGTGCCAGCTCGGTATTGATGACCTCGATGTCGCCGACCGGATCGACGCGGCCGGCCACGTGCACCACGTTGTCGTCCTCGAAGCAGCGCACCACCTGGGCGATGGCGTCGGTCTCACGGATGTTGGCGAGGAACTTGTTGCCCAGGCCCTCGCCCTTCGAGGCACCCGCCACCAGCCCGGCGATGTCCACGAACTCCATGGTGGTGGGCAGCACGCGCTGCGGCTTGACGATCTTGGCCAGCCGGTCGAGGCGCGGATCGGGCACCGGCACCACGCCGACATTGGGGTCGATGGTGCAGAAGGGGTAGTTCTCGGCCTGGATGCCGGCCTTGGTCAGGGCGTTGAACAGCGTGGACTTGCCGACGTTGGGCAGGCCGACGATACCGCATTTGAATCCCATGGTCTGGTTTCCAGGGTCAGGTGGTGAACGGATTTAACCACAAAGGCGCACAAGGGCGCACAACGGAG
>Ga0256841_1002861_pt1 | contig 13347 bp, 8 predicted proteins | sample 356308metaG_FD_185971 | JGI IMG/M metagenome (GOLD analysis project Ga0256841, IMG submission 185971) | Hydrothermal vent microbial communities from Mid Atlantic Ridge, Atlantic Ocean - 356-308 | ecosystem: Environmental > Aquatic > Marine > Hydrothermal vents | place: Atlantic Ocean: Mid...
TGTGACGGACGTGACGGCTCTCACTCTTTTTGCCGAACTCGTTTGATGTCGGACTTGGATTGGCAGCCCCTCGTAGACGCGTGCCTCGATCTGGCGGAACGAGGCCGGGGGTTGGTCGAACCCAATCCCATGGTGGGAGCCGTCGTCGTGCGGGACGGGGAGATTTGCGGCCGCGGGTGGCATGGCCGGCTCGGAGGGCCTCATGCCGAGATCGTGGCGCTCGAAGACGCGGGTGAGGCGGCTCGCGGGGCCACGTTGCTGGTGAGTTTGGAGCCCTGTTGCACGGAGGGACGAACGCCGGCCTGCACCGGGGCGATCGTGAAGGCGGGAATCGCCAAGGTCGTCGTGGCGGCGATCGATCCGAACCCCCGGCATGGTGGGATGGGGCTGAAGCGTTTGCGGAAAGCAGGCGTCGCCGTGGAGGAATTCGGCGGCCCCGGTGCAGACCGTGCTCGCCGACTGATCGAGCCCTTTCGAAAATACATCACGGGCAGGCTCCCCTTCGTCGTCGCGAAGTGGGCTCAGACCCTCGATGGCCGGCTGGCCACCCATGCCGGCCATTCCCAGTGGATCACCTCGGAACCGGCGCGCACCCGCGCCCATGAGGAGCGTGCCCGCGCGGACGGAATCCTGGTGGGGATCGGGACCGTCCTCGCCGACAACCCCTCACTCACGACGCGCCTGGTGGAGGGCCGGAGCCCGCGGCGTTTCGTGCTCGATCCTCACGGGAAGATCCCGCTGGATGCCCGCGTCTTCGACCCGGCGACGGGGGGCGTGACGATGATCGTGCGAGAAGACTTGAAGCCCTCGCGTCGCCGGGCTTTGGCGGCCCGCGGAGCCTGGCTCATGGAGTTGCCCCCTCGCGACACGTTGGACCTGGCGGACGTGCTGGCCAGGATTCGCGCGGCCGGCATCGGTCGGTTGATGGTGGAGGGGGGCCCTCGGCTCCTCGGCCGTCTTCTCGAACGGCGTCTGGCCGACCGCATCCAGGTGCACATGGCGCCCAAGTTGCTCCTCGATGGGAAAGGACACTCCCTCGACGCCGTTCGGCCCGTGGCATCCATGGACGAAGCCTTGGACGTTCAGGATGTCGCCTGGGAGTCGGTGGGGCCGGATCTGATTCTCTCGGGCGTGCTCGAGAAGTCCTGCTATTGAACTCGTCTTCCCGACTGTCGTGACAAGCAGGGTGGGCGGTCCGGATCGGACAAGGTGCCCTCTACTGGGGCATTGACGGATCTCGACTCGTTCCCGAAGGCCCGGCTTGAAAGTGGACCAAGAAAAAAAACTTCCCGTCCGCCGGACTCGCCTACGCCTGTTGCCACCCACCAAGACGGTCGGCGAAGCGCAAAGGAGACGAGAAATCCGGAACCGACGCGGCTTTTGTTTCCCCCCTATAATGCGCGGCCTGGGGAGGACTCGTCATGCGGTTCGGTCTTCGACATGGGGCGGTGATGCTGTTGGTCGCGATCTGGGGGTGTGCCTCTCCATCGACGCGCGCTCCCGTCTCCGATCCGCCGTCTCTCGTCGAGAAGGTCGACGAGGCTCGCGACCTCGTGCGACGAGGGAGGGCGGATGCGGCACGTCCGCTGTTGGAGTCCCTGCTTGCCCTGGCGCCCCGCAGCGTTGCCGTTCATCGCGCCCTCCAGAACCTCCGAATGGCCGCCCATGAGAAGGAGTCCCTCACGCGGGAATATCGGGACCTTCGCGACGCGGCGCCCCGTGATCCCCTCTGGCACTACCTCTACGGTCGCCTCTTGCATCGGGTGGAGGACCAAGCGGTCGAATTCAGGCGCGCCCGCGCCCTGGCGCCGGATTGGGTCTGGGGCGTCTATGGGATGGCGTGGGTCGAGATGGCGGAGGGACGTCCGGAAAGAGCGATGCGATTCATCGATGAGGCTTTGAGTCTGGACCCCCACCATGCGTTGGCGCACCAGCTCAAGGGGAGAGCGCTGGCGGCCCTCCGTGACTTCGATCTCGCCGAGGTCGAGCTTCGCTATGCGGCGCGCCTCGATCGTCTTTCTTCCGCGCAGGCCTGGATCGCGCTGGCCGGAATCGCCGAGGCGCGGGGAGCACGCCTCGGTGAATTCGAGGCTCTCTCGCTGGCCCTCGATGTCGCACCCGAGGACGACGGAATCGTCGAGCGCCTCTTGGATTGGCTGGCGGATTCGGACTCGAGCGCGTTGCGCCTTTTGACCAGGGACCGTCTCGAGACGTACGTGGAGAAATGGCCCGACGTCGCGCCGGCCTCCCGTGTGCGCGCCCGACTGAGCCGCGCCGCCAGGGATCGCCGCGAGGAACTCGCGCGGTTGAAACGCGTCGTGGAGACGGGTGTCGTAACTCCCGACATTTCCAGGCAGCTTCGAGGTCTTGCCGCCGAGAGGGACCCAGGCGCCTGCTCGCTTTGGGTCCGCGGGTTGGGAGTGCCGGCAACCGAACTGGCACCGGGTCCGGCTGGGATCGTACGGTGCCTCGCGTCGCCCGAAGGCGCCAAGAGCGTTCCCTTGGCTTCGTGGCTGCGACGCCTCGATCGGGCCGGATGGCAGGAGGAGGCCCTGGACCTCGTCCGCGCGCTTCCGCCGTCGGCCATCGACGACGAAGCACGGGACGTGATCCGAATCTTGCGATCGCATGTCCGAGCGCTCGCGAAGCTCGAGCTGTTTGCGGCCGAAGTGGAGGCGGGGCTGCACTCGGGCGCCGCCTCCGACCTCGGCCTGTACATGAGGGCCATGGGCCACATCGTGGCGAAGGAGACCGGAGAGAGCCTGGGGAATGACGAGCCTCTACGAAGTTTCCCGTTCGTGGGGGAGATCCTCGACAGCTCCCGTCGCCCAGCGGGAAGCCTCAACGCCTATCTCGGCCGCCACGGCCAAGTGATGTTCGCCGGACGCCTGGCCGGAGGCACGAGTCAGGCGTTGCTGATGAATGTCATCAAGGGGCCTCTCGTGGAGAGACCGGAGGGATGGCCGGACGAACGCGGTATCCGTGGGTGGGTCGGTGAGGCCGTCCGCATCCGTCCCAAGGAGGACCTCTTCGGCGAGTCCGCGGGGCGCGCGCTGCTTCGCAGCTACTACCTCGACCTCGACGTGTTGCGTCCCTGGGCGGGGCGGTTGGAGCGGGAGGTGCGCGCCCTCACCGCGGAACAGAAGAAGCGCCTCGAGGCGACGGAGGGCCTGGAGGCTCACGGCGGGCGCGAGCGCCAAGACATGGCGCTTCCGTTGGATGCGGCCATGGCGTTGCGTTGGAGAGCGTTCCAACTCCACGGGCGGCTTCCCGTCGTCGGGAACGTCCACGCCCATGAGGTCGGGCATCTCTTCGATGCCCTGGAGTTCATCCCCCTTGGTGATCACATCCTCTCCAATCTCTTGTTGGCCCTTCAGGGTGGGTTCAGCGCCGAAGGTATCATGTCCTATCTCGAGGAGTCCGCTGAGGCCCACGCTCTCGTTCACGGCCCGTCCCCGCACCTCGTCTTGGCCGAGATGATCGATGCCCTCCCGCGCACCGCGGAGGCCGGTCCCCACAGCCGTGGCTACCGGCGACTCCTGGGGCGGTTCCTTGCGGAGTTGGATCGCCGCCTGGACGAGTTCCCTGCGCTGCGGAACGACCACACGTTGCTCCACCAGTTGCATCGGTTGAGTGAAGAAGAGATCCGCGATCTGGCCTCCGCCCTCGACTGACCTACGCGGGGTGCAACGGAAGGGCATGAAGAGCCGTTTCTCCGCTCCGGGTTGGCGCGTGGCTCGGATTCCAACTTTGGGTTACGCTCTCGACCTACTCGTCGGAGAAAGAATCCATGTCCACCTCTACGTTCCGCCGCGGCGCTTTTCTCGTCGGTCTCGTCCTTCTCGTCACATGGGGGCTCCGTCCCGGGCGGGGCGAGGAGGGGCAGTGGCCCCTCAGTCGCATCGGAAGTCTCGATCTGAAAGCGAAGGGCATCGAGATCCCCGCCTCCGAGATCTGGAACTCGTCGCGGGCGAGCCTCGTCGATGCCGTCTGTCGGGTCGGCGGCGCCACCGGTTCCTTCGTGTCCTCCGACGGATTGATCCTCACGAATCACCACGTCGCGTTTCGCGGTGTGCAGTCGATCAGCACGCCGGAGAACAACTACCTGAGGGATGGGTTCGCGGCCAAGAACAAAAAGGACGAGCGGTCGGCCCGCGGTTACACGTGTCGCATCACCGTGGGATACAGGGATGTTTCCGCCGAGGTGCTCGCCGCCGGCGAGAAGGTCGATGACCCGGCGGCCCGGAGTCGCGCCGTTCGGGCAGCGATGGAGCGGATCGCCAAGAAGGCCGAGAAGGAAAACGACGGCCTCACCGCCGAGGTTTCGGAGATGTTCCAGGGGTCGAGTTACGTCCTTTTCCTTTACCAGGTGATTCGCGACGTGCGCCTTGTGTGCGTCCCACCTCGTGCCGTGGGTGAGTACGGGGGAGAGGAAGACAACTGGGTCTGGCCCCGGCACACCGGTGATTTCGCATTCTTGCGCGCCTACGTCGCTCCCGACGGGACTCCGGCCGCCTATAGCCCCGACAACGTCCCCTTCCACCCCAAGCGCTGGTTGGAGGTGAACCCCAAGGGAGTGTCCGAGGGGGATGCCGTCTTCCTCCTGGGTTACCCGGGGCGCACCTACCGTCATCAGAGCTCCTGGTTTCTCGAGGTCGAGGAGCGCATTCGCCTTCCCTTCTACTCGGGCCTTTTCGCCGAGGAGATCGACGCCATGGAGGATGCGTCCGCGAAGGATCCGGCCGCGGCTCTCGCCCTCTCCACGGAGATCAAGGGCAAGGCCAACGTGGAGAAGAACTTCCGGGGCAAACTCCTCGGGATGAAACGCCTCGGCCTCGTTCAGAAGCGCCGCAACGAAGAGTTGGAGATGATGGACTACATCGAAGCCGATCCGGCCCGGGGCAAGCAGATCGGCGACGTGCTCGGAGATCTCGAGGCCATCTATCGGGAGATCCTCGCGGAGGGCGTGGAGCCCCATCTCCTGGGACGTCTGACCCGCGACTGCAAGGGCATGATCTTGGCCCGGGACGTGATGGCGGGCGCGGCGTTCCGAATGCGTCCCAATGAGAGACGCCCCGCCATCTGGAAGGAGGGGGCCGAGGACAAGCGCCGGGAGCGATGGGAGGGCATGCTGACCACCCACTACGAAGACGTGGACGTACGGATTCTGGCGGCGATTTTGCGGCGGATCGTCGCGGTCGCCGATGCACAGGAGGACTCGGAATGGCTGTCCGAGGTCCTGTCGTGGATGGAGCGCCACGGACCCGAAGGAAAGGGGCGCGACGCCTTGGCCGTGGCCCGGGCCGTTAACGGGAAATCCCGCCTCTTCGACCCGGCGGCGCTGGAGGAGCTGATTCGAAAGAAGCCGGAAGACGTCCTTCGAGCCGGCGACCCCTTCGTGGAACTCTCCTTCATCATCCAGGGTCCGATGCAGACGTTTCGGCGCAACGCGGCCGTGAGGCGGGGCAAACTCGACCCGGTGATGGCTCGCTACATCGCCGCGCGCCAGCTCTATCGGCAGGAGGATTTTTGCCCGGATGCCAACAGCACGCTTCGCATGACGACAGGCCACATTCGCGGATACTCCCCACGGGACGCAGTTTGGTCGAAGCCGTTCACGACGCTCCGCGGGGTCGTCGAGAAGAATCGAGGAGAGGAGCCCTTCAAGGCTCCAGGGCGGCTCGTGAAGCTGTGGGAATCCAAGGATTTCGGTGACTACGCATCCCCTGATCTGAAGGACGTGCCGGTGGGTATCCTTTACGACACGGACACGACCGGCGGTAATTCGGGCTCACCGGTGATGGACGGCAAGGGGAGGTTGGTGGGGGTCAACTTCGACCGCTGCTTCGAGGCCACCATCAACGACTATCAGTGGAGCGAGGACTACTCGCGCTCCATCGGTGTGGATATTCGGTACGTCCTCTGGGTGACCGAAAAGCTCATGAATGCCCAGTGGGTCGTGAAGGAACTCGTCAGCCGCTGAGGTCGTCGGGAGACACGGCGTCACGCTCCCGAGGAGAATGTGTCCAGAAACCCTTCGCTCGCCTCCTCGATCAGGTCCAAGACCCGTTCGAACCCGGCTTCACCGACGTAGGGATCGGGGACCTCTCGCGGTCCGCCGTCGGGGCCGTACTCGAGAAAGAGCTTCAGGGTCCCCGCGAAACCGCGAGGCCGTATGTTCTCCATGATCTCGACGTTCGATGCGTCCATGCAGAGAATGTACTCGAAGATCTGGAAGTCCTCCGGTTCGACGGGACGCGCCACGTGCTCCGAGAGGTCGTAGCCACGTGACCGCGCAGCGGCCGCCGAACGGGAATCCGCGCCGCGACCGCGACTCCACGGATTCGTTCCCGCCGATGCGATGTTGAGAGTCTCGTCGTCCCAGCCCCGTGCGAGGGCCTTGGAGCGCAAGACGTATTCGGCGGTCGGAGACCGACAGATATTTCCGGTGCATACGAAGAGAACGCTGAGTTTCGCGGTCATTTGATCTTTCCCACTCGGATCGTCGGTAACACCTGGAGCTCGATCAGGTCCTCGGAGAACCACGGGCGTCGGCTGAGAAAAAGGACGGGTGCGAACTCCCCGACCTGCCCCGGTCCGATGCCGGGCACGATGATTTCGACACTCTCACCCGCCGCAATGCCACCTCGCGGCAGGAATCGGTGCAGCATGTATTGATCTCCCTGAGGGACGAGAAGGTTTCCGGTGGCGAGATCGCGGAAAACGATCCCCAGGCGCAACCCGTGAAACCAGGGCCCTCCAGGAATCGGATCCTTGCCGGTGTTGCGGACCTCGACGCGCGCGACGACGGGACGGCCGATCCATTCCATGTTTCCGACAGGGTCGAGAACGCGGGCCTCGAGTTTCGCGGCGGCCGGATCAACGATCACCCGTGCGTTCGCCTCGAGAACGCGGTCCAGGCCACGTGCGTATCGCCTGACCCAAGCGGAAGGCTCCGGACCGAGCAAAGGGGACAGGGTCGCCCGAGCTCCCGCGGCGTCATGGGTCACGGCGAGGAGTCGCGCGAAGTGGATCTCGAGAAGCGGATGCTCGAACTCGAGGTCATGGGCGGCCGTCAGGGCGTCGCGATAAAAGCGCACGGCCTCCTCGAAATGCTGATCTCGTGTCGCGGTATCACCCAGGATTTCCAAATCCGTCATCGCCAGGCCGGCCTGCATCCGTTTGTCCGTCATGCGCCGCAAGAGGCTTGCGCGGGCCTTGCGCTGGACGACGGCCTCCTGGGAGCGCGCGAGGCGAAGGAGAAGGAGTGTCGACGCTTCCGAGTTGCGTCCCGCTGCGACTTGGGCCGCGGCCAACTCCGGTCCCGGCTGATGGAGTGCCACGTTGAAGGCGTCGATGCGGTCCAGGATTTCGAGCGAAAACTCGCCGTATCGCAGTGCCTCGAGGGCCTCGATGGCTTCCGTCACGGCGACCGAGTCGATGAGGTCCAGTGCGGCCAACAGATAGGGTGTGGCGGAGACTTCGCCGATGTGCGCGAGGGCAGGGGCTGCATAGAACCTCCAGTCCTGAGGTCCTGTTCTGAAGCCCTCCAGGAGTTTCGTCCGTCCCGTCGGGTCCCCGTGCATGGCCAACCATCGGCTGGCGCCCCATGAGATCTGTGTATAGGGAGCGGCGACGCAACGGCGCATGTATTCCGTCAGGTCCTTGTCCGGGATGGCTGTCAGGATGGCAAAGGTGTTGGCGCGAAAGACCTCGCTCCGCCGAGAGTCCAGGCTGATGCGGCTCAGAGCCCGTCGAACGCGCGCCAGGCGCGCCGAGCCGAACAGGGCCGCCGCGGCCGCATCGTAACGTCGATCCTTACCGAAGGTGAGCCGCAAGAAATCCGCGATGGCGCGATCATCGTCGTCCGGGTCGTGGTTTTCCAGAGCCTTGATCACCTCATCCATCTGCTCGACCTTGCGGGCCTCGACGTCCTTGCGGTCATCCGCAGCGTTCAGGAAGCCGTCGAAGTAGCGATCCAGGGCTTGCATGAAACCGAGCGCGCGTTGCTGGGCTGGTTGCTCCGGGTCAAAAACGTCCTGGAGTTCCTGGGGATCGGACAGCAGGTCGTAGACCTGCGCGGACGGATCGCCCGCATACCGAATGACCTTGAGGCCGTCGAAAACCAGGCACCGCTGCATCTCCTTGCCGGGAATGCGGCTGCGAGGGAAGAGCTCCGAGTAGCTGAAGTCGACCCAATCCGTCACCCTCGTCTTTCCAGCAAGAAGGCCCGTCAGATCCCGGCCCATGCGCCTGTGGTGATCTTTGACCCCGAGCAGTGACAGGAGGGTGGGGCAGATGTCGACGATGTTCGCCATCGCTTCGACGTTTCGAGGAGAAAGGCCCGGCGCCCTCACGAACAGCGGAACCCGGATCTCCTCTTCGAAGAGATTGTTGTTGTGGAACGTGGCGAAGTGCTCGCTGAAGGATTCGCCGTGATCCGCCAGAAAAACGACGATCGTGTTGCGGCTCAGGTCTCCATCGAGGAGCCGATCAATGAGCGGCTGCATGTGGTGGTCCATGTAGGCCACCTCTCCGCGGTAGAGATCCCACGGAGAATTGCCGAAGTCGAATTCCGCGTGGGGGCGATATGCGTCGTGAGGGTCGAGGTAGTGAACCCAAAGAAAGAAGGGACGATCGGTCGGGCGTTCGTCGATGAGTTTCATGGCCCACGACGTTACGGCGGGCGCCTGTAATCCTGTCTCGTTGCGGGCCGGATTGAACACCTCGAACCCGTCCGTCGTGTGACCAAACGTGACGCGATTGGCGATGCCTGCGCGGTTGAAGGCCGTGACGGCCCACGTGGCCCAACCCTCTTCCCTGAGAACCTCGGCAATGGAAAGATCGGGCGGGAGTTCGAAGGCTGCGTCGAGTGTCGCCGCGCGCGCCGGTGTCCACCTTGGGTAATAGCCCGTCAACATGCTCGAGTAGGCGTACTTGCTCGTGGGATAGGGCGTGTAGGAGCTTCGAAACGTGACGCTCGCTCCCGCCAGTCGATCGATGTTGGGAGTGATGGAGTGACCGGTGTCGTCCGGCCCCACGACATCCCTGCGTAGCGTGTCCGCGGCGATGACGACGACGTTGAACTTCCGGCGTTTCGCAGACAGAAGTGCATCCAGATCCGCCGCGGGCGCGCCGCTCGGAAACGCATGACGCATGAGATCCGCGACGTCCCCCATGGGGAGGGGCTGAAGGCGTGCCAATCGCTCCAGGATGATGCGTTCGACGAGAGGGGCGACGCGCCGGGTGACGGGAAAGCGCCCCTCGGAAGTGCGAGACCTGAGAGCGTGGACGGCGACCGTGCGACGCAATCGCACCTGCCATGCGAGGCCGCCGCCGACGCCCGCCGCGAGGACCAAGCCCACGAGAATGGCCGAACGCGGCGCACGGTCCTGGAGGGAGCCGAGGATGTCGATCCAAAAGAGGATGTGGCAGCCGAACTCTACGATGGAAAGCAGCGCGTGCTGATCCGCGTATCCCTCGGCGTAGTAATGCAGATTGATCCAATGGGCCGCGAGTGCGCACGCTCCGAGGACGATGGGCCACGCGAGGCGTGAAACGAGCGATCGCCGACTCACCTCGTGAAACGCGAATCGGAACGACCACGCCACCCACGCGGTGGCGAGCAACACGAGGACAAGGCGTGTCGACCAACGGATCCATTCGATGTGGTTCCAGGTTCTCGCCCATTCTCCGTCGAACAGCTTCCAGTTGAACCACGTCACGGTGGAGGCAACGACAACGAAGATCAAAGCGGCGCCACAACGGCGTGCCGTGCGTGCCGAGAGGCGGCGCAGCATCGCCACGGTACCCCAGACGCCGAAGCCCAGAACTCCGGAGGGGAAAAGGAGCGTGGTCATGATGAAACGGAAGAGGCCGTCCGGCTCGTTCCGTCCCCCCGCCACCGCACGGCCGAACCCCCACTCCGTCAGTCCCAGGGTGAGGCCGGCCATGAGAACCACGAGCCCCGCCGTGGCGGGAGTGAAGAAGGTCACGCGCGCCGCGGGAACGGCATCGAGGTCTCCGGACTCGACTGTCGCTGGAGGCGCCATCTGGTGGCGCCCGTAGAGATCCTTCGTCCTCTGGGTCATTGCGTCATCCGGACTCCGCTCGCCCACATCTCCCCAGGGCCTGGGGGCCGCGGTCGCGGCGAGGCCGTCGGTGTTCTACTGTTTTCCCGAGTCCGCGAGAAGCCGCGGAGAGCCGGGGTGACGTAGGAGCATTCCCCTCCCCACGGCCATGTATCGACTTTCCGCGGGACCTTGCTGGGCAGCATCCTGGAAGGTCGGGTCTCGCGGAAGGGAGAATCTTCCGATATACCACCAGGGAGACCTCCCCAATCCCGGGTAGGCGGAGAAAGAGCCGAAAATGAAGATTCTCCAGGTCGTACACGGCTTTCTGCCTCAGTTTCGTGGCGGCACGGAACTCTACCTCCTGGGGCTCGCCCGCGAACTGAGGCGGCTCGGCCACGACGTCGAAATCGTCACGGGGACGACGCACGTCGCGGATGAGCCGAAGATCGACAGGTTCGTTCACGACGGTTTCCCGATCCACAAGATCGTGTTGTCGGGGAGCTATCTCGAGCACTGGACGCGGTCGCTTTGCCCCGACGCATCGTCGCTGTTTCGGGACGTCTTGAAATCCGTGCACCCGGACGTCGTTCACATCCAGCACTGGTACCGCCTCTCTCGCGATCTGGCGGAACAGGCGACACGCCTGGATGTGCCCGTCGTTTGCACCTTGCACGATCTGTGGACGTCGTGCCCTCGCATCTTTCGGATTCGAGACGAGAGCTTTTGCGAGCGACCCCTTGGCAGCGAGAGCTGCTCGGACTGCGTGCCTCGGTTCCCGTGGATGGACGATTCCATGACGGCCCGGGAAATCGACCTGTTCCGAGATGACTTCATCCAGGAGTTGGCGCTCGCTCGACGCATCATCGTACCGAGTCAGGCTCATGGCGACCTCGTTCGGTCGGTGCTTCCTGTCGACGAGGCCCGCATTCATGTTCTGCCGCACGGGACGATCACCGGGCTGGGAAGTGAGAACCGCCCGCCGCTGACGTTTGCCGCGAGGCCTCCCCGCGAGAATGACGACGACTTTCCGATCCGCCTCGGGATGTGGGGGCACCTTTTCCACATGAAAGGCGCGCATCTCCTTCTCGAGGCGATGGCGGAGATTCGCCGCAAGGACCGCTTCGAGATCCACATCTGGGGCGAGGTCATCGAGCCGGCCTACAAGGAGCGGCTCGAGGAATTGTCGGTGGGGTTGAACGTCCATTGGCACGGTGCGTATCAGCCGCCGGACCTGGCGAAGACTCCGCTGGACGTGGCCGTCATCCCGAGTCTTTGCGCCGAGTCCTTTTCCTTCGTCCTCGACGAGGCCTTCGCTCTGGGGTTGCCCGCGATCGTCTCGGATCGAGGAGCGCTGGCCGAGAGGGTCGGCGAGGCGGGGGCCGTGTTCGAGGCGGAGTCGTCGAAGAGCCTATCTTCCGTGCTCATCGACCTCATCCGCCGACCGCGTCGCATCGCCGCTTGGCGGGAGGCGATCCCCGACCTCGTGGGCATGGATTGGCACGCCAGGGAAATGGGGCGCCTGTACGAGAAAGTGGTCCGTGAGGGCGCGCCCCTGGAGGGGCCTGGGACCGATCTGCTCGAACGAAGACTCCGACATCTCGCACGACTCCAGCGGGAGAGCGAGGCTTTGATGTTCGGGTATCTCGGGCACATCAAGCGGGAACAGGGCCGCGGTGACCACTACGAAGGAGTGGTCAAGGAGATGATCGCCAAGGAGATCCGCATGGGCGCCGCGAAGGCCCACGCGGAAGACGAGGCGCGTCGTCTCGAGGCTCAGCTTCGTGGTCTCCGGGACGAGATCCGAGCCCAGTCCGCCGATCTCGAAGCGATGGACGGCGACCTCGCACTCATGGATCGGGAATTGAAGGCCAGGGAGGCGCGCATCGAGGAACGTGACCGACTGCTGGAGGCCTTGGGCCTGGAGATCGAGTGGTTGAGAGAGGTGCTCCTGCTCGTGGAAGAGGACGAACCCCGCTTGCCTCCCGCCCTCGACCAGATCCCGGAAACGTCCGTCCACGTCCCCAGGCTCGGCTCCATGGAAGGGGTTCGTTCCATGGATGAGCAGTTGGCTCGCGGTTTCTTGAAGACGTTGCGCGGTATGCGGGAGGGGCGCAGATTCGTCTCGGACCACCTCGCGAAGAAAGATCGCGTCATCACTCGCTTGGCGGAGATGGTGGAGGAGATGCGGCGAGCGTTCACCGCCATTCTCGGTAGCGACGATGACTTCGAGGTGATCGAGGGAGGGAAGGATGCCATTGGCGACATCGACGTCCCCGGTCTGGGAGGTTTGGAGATTGCCCGGGGTGTGAATCTCGATCTCGCCCGCGAGGCCTTGACCCAAGTGGCCCAACTGAGGCGATCCCTCGAGGCCGCGGAAACCCGGGCCGCCCTTCAAACCCCTGACGGCATGAATCCACAGGAATTGCCATCCGACTCCGAAAACGTCTGACGTCTCAGGTGGGAACGATGGCGGGGAGATGAACGATTCGCCACCGACCGCGTTCCCGGGTCACCGCCACGAGGTCGATGCGGAGGTGCTGTTGCGACAGCCCTTCCCGCCGTGCATAGGCGCGGGCGGCGCGCCGCAAAGCCCTGGCCTTGGGTCCGTCGATGGATTCTATGGCTGTCGGCAGATCTCGGGCGCGGAACCGGACCTCGACGCAGACGAGGACGCGGCCTTGGACGGCTACGATGTCGATCTCGTCGCGCCCGATGCGGGCGTTTTGCTCCGCGATGCGAAATCTTCGGGTTTTCAAAAAGCGAGCGGCTTGTCGCTCGGCTCGCCGCCACATGCTGAAGGGATTCGAAACCATGGGGAGCCTCCCATGGTGGGACGGAATCTCAGGAGTTCCCGTTGCCCTCTTTTTTTCCGAGAATCTGGATCACTGTGGACTTGAGGACCGGAATCTTGGTGCCGCCGAAGTCCAGGACGACCTTTTCCGCGTCCGCGGAATGAACTTTTCCTATGATTCCCGCCTGGGTCAGCACCTTGTCCCCCTTCTTGAGGTTGTCGAGCATCTCCGCCTTGCGCTTTTTCTCCTTGCGCCCGGGGAGGATGACCAGGAAGACCCAGACGACTCCGATCATCAGGAAAAGCGTCAGGGGGTTCTGAAAGAGCCCTCCCTGGGGTTTCTGCTCCTCGGCGAGCAGGGTTAGGATCAGACCCTCGAACATGGTTGGCATCTCCCTTGTTGCGCCGACGACGGTCAGCGACGCATCCTATGAGCGGCGATGATGGGCGGCAAGCAGGGGCGGAGGACGGAGGTCCCATGGT
>Ga0256841_1002862_pt1 | contig 13346 bp, 12 predicted proteins | sample 356308metaG_FD_185971 | JGI IMG/M metagenome (GOLD analysis project Ga0256841, IMG submission 185971) | Hydrothermal vent microbial communities from Mid Atlantic Ridge, Atlantic Ocean - 356-308 | ecosystem: Environmental > Aquatic > Marine > Hydrothermal vents | place: Atlantic Ocean: Mid...
AGAAATGAGGCTTTCATTCCCCTCGTTGTCCACTGTAATTAAGCGATAGAAATACTGATTGCCAATCCTGACATCAAGGTCCTTGGAGAAAATCGTGTTTCCTTTGATGTGAGCCGGATGAGGATAGGCCAGGTCTACCAGACCGATGGAACTAAATTTCTTGGGGCATCCGGGGCAGTTGCGTTCAGATGGGGTTACCGTGGCTCGCCAAATCTCAAAGCTGGCTATCTTGCGCCCGACTTTTTTCCCTTTTTGCCACTCCGGAATTTGCCATTGAAGCTCGACGAAATTTTTTCGCACATGGCATTCTAGGTCTTTGACCGCAGGAGGACGAACTTTTACCGGGGCACGGACCATAGTTTTCTTGCCGCACGAAGGAAAAACCAGCAAAACCAGCGCGAAAATAAAAACTAGTCTATAACGCATATCTTTCTTTCTCATCTTCCAGCACGTTCTTCGCCTCCCGGATGGCTTCTTTAACTAGCCCGGGTGCTGTTCCGCCGTAGGACGTCCGTTTATTTACCGACGTATCGATCTTGATGTAATCGTAGATGTCTTTCGAGATGGTACCTGAAAACTCACGAAGTTCATCAAGCTGTAACGCTTCGAGTCTCTTATTATGCTTGATGCAATACTGAACAATCTCCCCGGTTATACGATGAGCTCTTCTGAACGGAATGTTTTTCCTGACCAGGTAGTCCGCCAGGTCGGTAGCCGTAATAAAACCCTTCTCAGCTTCTTCGCGTAGCCTTGTTTCGTCAAAAGTTAACTCGGACAACAACCTTGCCATAATTTCCACGCATGCGGCAACCGCATCTATGGCGTCGAAAAGTGGTTCCTTGTCTTCCTGTAAATCCCTGTTGTAGGCAAGGGGTAGCCCTTTCATCATGGTAAGCAAGCTAGTTAATGCCCCATAGACCCTTCCCGTTTTGCCCCTGATCAATTCCGGAACATCAGGGTTTTTCTTTTGAGGCATAATACTCGAACCGGTGCAAAAGGCATCACTGATCGCTACGAAACCAAACTCGATGGAATTCCATAAAACCAGTTCTTCTGATAAGCGGCTAAGGTGCAGCATGATTATTGAAGCCGCCGACAGAAATTCTATGGCAAAATCACGGTCACTCACCGCATCAATACTATTTCGACTAATTTCAGGGAAGTCCAAATACTTGGCAGTGAGATTTCGGTCTATGGGAAAGGTTGTCCCGGCCAGGGCTGCACTACCAAGCGGCATTACGTTGACTCTTTTAAGGCAATCTTTTAATCGCTCGCTGTCCCTCGTGAACATCTCGTAATACGCCATTAAATGGTGTCCCAGCACTATTGGTTGAGCGTGCTGCAGGTGCGTGAATCCTGGCATAATCGTGTCCGCGTATTTTTCCGCAAGATTCACGATGCTGGTTCGTAGGGAGTGGAGAAGTTTCAAGTACCACTTTATGGTATTTCTCAAGTAAAGCCTGAGATCAAGAGCCACCTGGTCGTTTCGGCTCCTGGCCGTGTGTAGTTTACCACCCACGTCGCCTATTTTTTCAATGAGCCTCTGCTCAATCGCCATGTGGATATCTTCGAGAGTTGGATCAAACTCGAAATCGCCACGTTCAATTTCGCGCTGGATCTCTATTAACCCATCAACTATTTTTTCTACCTCGTCCTCCGTGAGTATTCCACACTGCCCCAGCATTTTGCAGTGAGCAATACTTCCGGCGATGTCTTCCCTATAAAGACGCCAGTCGAAATCAATGGAAGCTGAAAAATCTTCCACCAAGCGATTCGTGCTCTGTTTAAACCTACCACCCCATAGTTTTTTTGCCATTTTTTCTATCTCTTTTTACCAACCAGTGCCGCTATTTTTAACCTCAGTGCATTCAGCTTGATGAAACCTGTTGCATCTGCCTGATCATATACTTCATCCGCCTCAAAAGTGGCAAAATCCATACTGTATAGCGATCTCTCGGATTTTCGCCCGACAAGCTGGCAGTTGCCCTTATACAACTTCAACCGCGCAGTTCCACAGACATTTTCCTGGGAAGCATCAATCAACTTTTGCAAGGCAACCCTTTCCGGGGAAAACCAAAAGCCATTATACACCAGTTCCGAATATCGTGGAACCAGGGAATCCCTCAAATGTTGGACTTCTCTGTCCATGGTTATCGATTCGACACCCATGTGTGCTGTCCTCAGTATCGTTCCCCCGGGAGTTTCGTATACGCCTCTTGACTTCATGCCCACGAATCGGTTTTCAACCATGTCAACACGGCCTACTCCATGTCTTCCCCCGATTTCGTTAAGCCTGGCCAGAAGCTTCGCCGGTGACAACTTCTCGCCGTTTACCGCCACAGGGTTACCCGCCTCAAAATCTATTTCCACGTATTCGGGTCTGTCGGGGGCTTTTTCCGGGGAAACCGTCATAACAAACATAGATTCATCCGGTTCCCTCCACGGATCCTCGAGTATGCCTCCTTCAAAACTTATGTGAAGAAGATTTCTGTCTGAACTATACGGTTTTTCAGTGGTCACAGGAACCGGTATCCCCCTTGCCGAAGCATAATCTATTAGCTCGGCCCTCGATTTGAAACTCCACTCACGCCACGGTGCAATTATTTTTATTTCCGGGTTTAAAGCCATGTACGTGATCTCGAAGCGAACCTGGTCATTTCCTTTTCCTGTCGCTCCGTGACTCACCGCATCGGCACCTTCTTCCATGGCTATCTCAATCTGTTTCTTGGCAATAAGGGGGCGCGCTATGGATGTGCCGAGGAGATATTGACCTTCGTAAATGGCATTGGCCCGAAACATCGGGAAAACGAAATCCCTTACAAATTCTTCCCTAAGGTCTTCTACCCGAACCTGCGAAGCGCCAGTCTCGAGTGCCTTTTGTTCAATTTCGGATAATTCGTCACCTTGCCCTAAGTCTGCCGCAAAAGCAACAACAGGGCATTCGTACGTTTCCTGCAACCACTTCAAAATGATCGAAGTATCCAGGCCACCTGAATATGCAAGAACGATTTTTTTTACGCTATCTTTCAATCCTGTGTCTCCTATTTATGTCTTTTTTTAAATCACCTAGCCGAGCAACCAGGCAAGAAGTGCTATCTGGAAATGTAGCCTGTTTTCTGCCTGGTCAAAGACTATGGAATTCGCCCCGTCCATAACATCATCGGTTATTTCTTCTCCCCGATGGGCCGGCAGGCAATGCATAACGTAAACATCGCTGGGCGCATGTTTAAGGAGTTCACCGTTTACCTGGTAAGGACGGAAAATTTCTTTTCTCTTTTCAGCTTCCGCTTCCTGCCCCATGCTTGCCCACACATCCGTGTTTATCACCTCGGCATCTGCAACCGCTTCCCTGGGATCGGATACAAGGAATATGTTTTTACCCTCAAGGTTCCTCGCATTTTCGATTATCTTTTCATCAGGCCAGTAGCCCTCAGGGCAGGAAATCCATAGGGTAAACCCGAGCCTCGCCGCAGCATTGATCCATGAATGGGCAACGTTGTTGCCATCCCCCACCCATGCGACCTTTAGATTCTCAAGGTTGCCACGCTTTTCCATAAGAGTAAAAAGATCACTAAGTACCTGGCAGGGATGAAAGGTGTCAGTGAGACCGTTAATCACCGGAATAGTGGAATTATGTGCCAGTTCCTCTACGACGTTGTGTCCGAATGTCCTTACTACAAGGCCGTCTAGGTAGCGCGAAAGAACCTTCGCGGTATCAGCAAGAGTTTCATCCCTGGAAAGTTGGGTGTCCCGGGGTGTCATGTAGATAGCATGTCCCCCGAGCCTGTAAATAGCAACCTCGAAGGAAATTCGAGTCCTCGTAGACGGTTTTTCGAACAACAGACCAACGGTTTTCTTGCTGTAATCGGGGAATTTCTCACCTTCCTTCCACTTGCGTTTAAGTGTCTTTGCCAATTCGAGCAAGTAGAAAATTTCGTCTCTGCTTAAATCCAAAATAGTTAGTAAATCCCTTTTCATGGTATCTCCAAAATTCCGCACCCTTATTGCTTAGTAATTTCCGTGCCGACGCCTGTGTCGGTGAAGATTTCGAGGAGCACGGCATGCTTTATCCTGCCGTCTATTATGTGCGCCTTCGAAACACCTGCCTGTACCGCGTCAATTGCACACTGAACCTTCGGTATCATTCCTCCCTTAAGCACTTCTTCCTGTATTAGTTCGCTAGCATCAGCAACGTTTAGCGACGAAATAAGATTTCCGTTTTCGTCGAGCACCCCATGCACGTCCGTCATTAGAATTAACTTGGTAGCTTTAAGCGCTCCGGCAAGCCTTCCTGCCACGAGGTCTGCATTGATGTTATAAGTCTCTCCCTTCTCTCCAACACCAACCGGCGCAACCACAGGAATAAACCTGCTTTCTTCCAGTACCCTGAGAATCTCAGTGTTTATTTTCTTTACTTCACCAACGAGGCCAATATCTATGATTTCCGGGGGTTGGTCGTCTCCCTGGTACCGGTAAAGGTGCATTTTTCGTGCTTCGATAAGGTGACCGTCTTTGCCGCTCAACCCCACGGCACGCCCACCGTGCCGGTTGAGAAGCGACACTATTTCCTTGTTCACCTTGCCAGCAAGAACCATTTCAACTATATCCATGGTTTCTTCATCGGTAACCCTCATACCGTACCTGAAGGAGCTTTCCTTTCCAACTTTGCTCAACATCGAGCCTATTTGAGGGCCTCCCCCGTGAACGACCACCGGGTTGATACCAACGTACTTCAGCAGCACTATATCCTGGGCAAAACTCTCCTTGAGACCCTCATCAACCATTGCATGCCCACCGTACTTTACAACTACCGTTTTCTGGTAAAATGTTTTCAGGTACGGGAGTGCTTCTATTAATATATTCGCTCTTTCTACCTGGGATTTCATTTTTATAAGATGTACCTGCTCAAATCCTCGTCTTTTATCACATCCTGGAGTTTTTCTCTCACGTATCCTACGGTAATAGTAATTTTCTGTCCCTGGAGTTCCGGGGCTTCAAAAGAGAGATCTTCCAGCAACCGTTCCATGATGGTATGAAGGCGCCTTGCGCCTATGTTTTCTGTCCTAGTATTAACATCGGAGGCAATTTTGGCTATTTCCTCGATGGCTTCGGGCTCAAATACAAGTTCAACACCTTCTGTTGCAAGAAGTGCCTGGTACTGGGAAATCAAGGCATTTTCAGGTTCCTGTAGTATTCTTACAAAATCGTCCTTGGTAAGGGGATGTAACTCCACGCGGATGGGGAAACGCCCCTGAAGCTCGGGAATAAGATCGGAAGGTTTCGACGTATGAAAAGCCCCGGATGCAATGAAAAGGATATGGTCTGTTTTCACCATCCCGTACTTGGTTGTTACTGTTGATCCTTCCACTAGCGGGAGTAGGTCCCTTTGGACCCCTTCTCTAGACACATCGGGCCCTTTCATGGCGTCCCTTCCAACTATTTTGTCGATTTCGTCCAGGAATATTATTCCTGCATGTTCCACGCGCTCAATGGCGGCTTTGACTACCTTTTCCATGTCAACCAGACGCTGTTTTTCCTCTTCCACTAGCATTTCATATGCTTCCGGAACCTTTAACTTTCGCCTTTTAGTGCGCCTGGGTAGAATATTCCCAAGCATTTCCTTGAAGCTTATATCCATCTCTTCAAGTCCAGAACCGGCAAAGATCTCAATCATGGGGAGGCCACGGTCTTCAATTTCGATCTCTACGTACCGGTTATCCAGCTTACCGCTCCTAAAAAGCTTCCTCATCTTCTCCCTTGTTTCTTCTTCCCGGGCCTGTTCGGAGGAAGAAACTTCCAACAAGGGGAGCTGTGCCCCCTGGTCTCCCTCCCCTTGAGGCTTTACAGGTCGTGGCTTTCGCCTTGTTCGGGGCCTGGGATACAAAAAATCAAGAATCCTTTCTTCTGCAAGCTCTTTCGCCTTTGCTTCCACCTTTTTGTACTCTTCCTGCTTCACCATGTTAACCGCAAGCTCGGTCAAGTCTCTCACCATTGATTCCACGTCCCGACCGACGTAGCCAACTTCGGTAAACTTAGTGGCTTCGATCTTGAGAAAGGGGGACTGGGCAAGTCGAGCGAGCCTGCGTGCTATCTCCGTTTTTCCCACTCCCGTGGGCCCTATCATTATGATGTTTTTCGGTGCTATCTCCTCTCGCAGGGCAGGATCTTTGACCTGCTGCCTCCGCCACCTGTTTCGAAGTGCGATCGCTACAGACCGTTTTGCTTCATTTTGGCCAATTATGTACTTATCAAGTTCCTTGACAATTTCCGCTGGAGTAAGTGGCTTTTCCATTTTCTATAATTCCTCGAAGGTGAACTGGTGATTTGTATATATGCAGAGATCTGCAGCAATTCTCATCGCGGTTTCCGCAATCTCCCTTGGTTGCATGTCAGTGTTTTCCAGAAGTGCTCTTGCAGCAGCCAGCGCATAACCCCCGCCGGAACCCACGGCAACCAGTTGGTTATCAGGTTCAATTACATCGCCGCTTCCACTAATTACGAGAGATACATCACTGTCTGCAGCAATAAGCAGGGCTTCAAGCCTCCGCAAAACCTTATCCGTGCGCCAGTCTTTCGCCAGTTCCACGGCGCTCCTGCGAAGATTACCATTGTACTGCTGGAGCTTTTCTTCCAGTCTTTCAAACAGGGTAAAAGCGTCAGCCGTGGCACCCGAGAATCCCGCAACAATTCGGTCATGGTACATTTTCCTAACCTTCCTGGCCTGGTGTTTCATAACCATGTTGCCCATGGTTACCTGGCCGTCACCAGCCATGACAACCCTATTACCCCTTCTGACAGCTAAAATTGTTGTCCCATGAAATTCCATCCGGTCTTCCTTCCTCCTACCTTTACGTCGTGTCAGTTTTTTTAAGCTCCAGAGCCTTTTCCTCCTCTGTCTAGACTGTAACTACCTCTTGTTTTACCCTTTCTTCCTTTTGCTGCGAGGATGCGATTTATCATAGATATCCATTAACCTGTCAATATTTACGTGCGTATACCTTTGGGTCGTAGACAAGCTTGCGTGTCCAAGCATCTCCTGTATGGCCCTCAAATCTGCCCCCGCCCCCAGGAGATGAGTCGCAAAAGAATGCCTAAGCGCATGAGGACTAAACATCTTGGAAATTCCTGATTTCCTCAAGTATTTTTTTAGGATTCTATTTACCGATCTCGGAGTCAACCTTCCTCCTCTCTGATTAATAAATAAAGCATTATGTTCCGGGTTGCCGGATTTTATCAAAACCTCGTTTCTGGCCGTCAGGTATTTTTTTAATGCCTCCTGGGCTTTTCTTCCGATCGGAACAATCCTTTCCTTGTTGCCCTTCCCCTTTACCCTAACGGTCTCCTGGCTAAAATCAACACTGTCAACGTCCATTCCCGTGGTCTCACTTACTCGTAAACCGCAGGAATAAATTGTTTCCAGGATGGCCTTATCCCTGAGAATAACCCAATTACTCTCGCCCTTGCTTTTGTAATCAAGTAAATGAAAAACCTCGTCAACGGAAAAAAACTTCGGAATTCTCTGTTCAAACTTTGGCTGGCTAATCAGCGCAGCAGGATTAGAAGAGATATATTCCCTTTTAACAAGGAAGTCAAAAAATGAGCGCAGCGCCGAAAGTTTTCTCCCTATGGAACTCTTCTTGTGCGTGAAATGAAGTTTGCTGAGGAAGGCAAATATGTCTCCATGATCTATGTCCTCAACTTCTATCTCTTCTCTCTCCTTCTTTTCCACAAGGTATTTATAAAACTGCCCTAGGTCACTTTTGTAATTCCTTATGGTTTCACTGCTGGCCGATTTTTCCAACCTCAAGTAACTTATGTACTCGGCAATCCTGGCTTTCAATATGCTCCCCAGTTTTAATTTTCCAACCGATAATTATGTAAATCTTCCTGACACTGAAAAGTTTACTATTTACCATATAACCTGGTATAAATACAAATCAAAACAATATTTGAATTTGGTAAGAAAAAGTCTTTTTTTGAAATTTCGTTAATAGAGGACCCTCATTATCGTAAGTTGTTTTGTTAAGTGATATTGACACGTGTGTCAAAAAAATAGATACCATCTGGTAGTTTCGACATTGTTCCACTTAAATTACACCGAAACTCTCATGTAAGACGGGCTCAAAAAATGGCAGTGATACGCAAAATCCTGGAAGCCAGGGAAGAGCAAAGCCTGCATGCAAATGCCCAGTTAAGCTCTAAAACCAGGGGAAGGTTACGACCGGAGAAAGAGTGTAACATCAGAACGTGTTACCAAAGGGACCGAGATCGAATATTACACAGTAAAGCCTTTCGGAGGCTCAAACATAAAACACAAGTATTTCTCTCTCCCACTGGCGACCATTACAGGACTCGATTAACACATACCCTTGAAGTTTCACAAATTGCTAGGACTATAGGAAGGGCGCTATTTTTGAACGAAGACTTGATTGAAGCCATCGCGCTTGGTCATGATGTCGGTCACACGCCGTTTGGTCATTCCGGAGAAAAGGTATTTAACGAAATTGTACCGGGAGGATTCTCCCATAACGAACAAAGTATCAGAATCGCTGACAAGCTAGCGCGAAATGGAGCAGGTATTAATTTGACCTTGGAAGTAAGGGACGAGATTTTTGTGCACTTTAAAGGTAGGGTAGAGATAAGAGCAGCATATGGGAATCAAGCTAAGCTCCCAACCACTCTCGAAGGAAAGGTGGTGAGAATTGCCGATATTATCTCATACATTAACTATGACCTAGAAGACGCAGTCAGGGCCCAAGTAATCAAGAATTAAGATATTCCATGCAGGTTCAGGGAAAGGCTAGGCGAAACACACACGAAACGCATAAATACCATGGTCTCTGACGTAATAGAGGAAAGCAGGCAAAGTGGGAACGCTGATATTTTGCTCAGTGCAAATATGGCTGAACTCGTAATAGATTTGAAAGAATTCCTTTTCACCACCGTCTACGAGTCACAGACGGTTCAAGAAGGATTCGAAGGCGCCAGAGAGGTGATAGAAGAACTATATTTTCGATTTCTTGAAGACGAAGCACTCTTTGGCCAAGAGATCGAAGAAACCAAGAATAACATTTCAAAGGAAAGAGCGGTTTGTGACTTTATTGCAGGGATGTCAGACAGGAATGCCCTTGACCTGTACAAGCGGGTTTTCTTACCCCGGCCATGGGTAAAAATTTAGGACTTGGCAAAAACTTTGCATCAGAAAAAAGAAAACTTTTAAGAAAAAACAATACAGGAGTGTTACTATGTTCAATTTTAAAAAGAAGGAAAAGGTGGAAGAGGATCTCAAAACAAATAGCGGAGAACTTGATCTGAAAGACCTGGAACAGGAAATAGTTGAACTGGTGGATATCGTGGAGGAATCAGAGAAGGATGCCGGAATTAGTAGCGAATTAAAGCTTACGGAGGAAGTCCCTGAGGAAAAAGAAGCGGAGGATTCCATCCTCGAAGATATTGATTTTCCTACGGAAGTAAGACAGATAGCCGAAGAATTTGAAGAGAGTCTCCCCCACTTGGACGAAGAACCAACGTCTTTGGATCTGGATAAAGAATTGGAAGAGAACACTACAAAGAGGCCTTACGGTGACAAGGTGATTGCGGAAACGCTTGGTCTTGGTGAAGATGATTCGCTAGTTACGGCTCTACGTAGCGAAAAGCTTATGGGACCTGCTCCCAGTGAAAAGAAAAGCGATCCAGTGGCGGAATTTTCTGAAGACTCCTTCGGTGACGACAAAACACTACTTGTAGACGTCACCAACGGTATCGCTGATCTCAAGTCAGATCTTGACAATGAAGATGAACAGGGGATTCTAACCCTTGCTGAAGAACTAAACGATGAGAAAAATACTACCGTGGATACCATGGCTCTAAAAAACTGCCCCTTGATTGAAAATTCTGCAGAGCTTCGGTTAAAAGATGACCTGTCGAAGGAAACCGACGAACCGGATATCAATTCCATCCAGGAAACCAAGGTGGACTTGAGCCTATCGCAGATCTTATCAACCGATAGCCTTGAGACGGATCTGAAAGAAGAACTAAAAGAAGATTTCATGATGGATTCATCGGAAATAGCTTACCAGGAAACGCAGCTGGAAATTCCCACTGAAGATGTGTTTAATCTTGCTGATAAACCCGATGACCAAACAGCCATGGAACAGTCGGTAGAGGAGGAAGCAAACGAAGAAGCCGAAGAAGAACCGCTAGTATTTAGTGGTGGAGCTGTAGACGAGGCCCTCAAAGTAGAAAAACCAGAGGAACCAACTTTCGAGCAGGTCGCCGAAAGTATTGATCGGGATGAGATTGCTGAGAAGATCCTGGAATCTATTCGCCCCGAGATCGTAGAAATGGTAAAAGAATCCTTGAAAAAGGAGCTTCCTGGAATAATTGAAAGAGTAATAAGAGAAGAAGTGGAGAGGATTAAGAAAGTTTTGGCAAAGAGTTGACTTTCGCGATAAATTTGTTTTGATTTATATTCTGGGAACTAGTAGCCTGGGCGATCATTGAAATACGAGGATCGGTTCGACAAAAAATAAATACCCGGTGAGTGCAATAAACATGCGGGGAAAATTTCCGTAGTCTTGCGGAAACAAATGGTCGATTTCATCCTTTGTTGTGGCACCTAAACACCATAGGGTTTTAAATGATTCACGGCTAAAGGTGTATAGGCCTAAAAAACTGCAGGTGGGGACTTTCTATTTCTCTTGACGTTACAAAAAAAACTATTTATTAAGAGGAGCACAGCTGTTGAAGACTCGCGAGGAGCTGTTTCTGAGGATTGGCAATGGAATTGAATCCAGAACTGCTGGATAAAATTTGTAAAAACATGATTGAAACAATCCTCCTATGCCTTCCTCATGCCACCAAGGGTACAATCTATCGAATCGGCCCACCACCCGAGCTTAGAGCCGTTAGAATTGCTTCAGGAAAGCGAGTTTCTTCCAATTCTCACCTGGACTGGGGATTGCCGGAGAAATCAGATTACAATTATCCTGGAAAATCGTGGGATCAGTACTGTGATAAACCTGGTGGAATCCTGGAAGCAATGGGCTGGTGCGTTGAAAGGCAAAAAAGCTGGACATCGGACAATCCGGATGAAAACATCAGGAGCGTTCGAAAACAGTTGTCGGGAGAACGAGAAGACTTCCATCACATGGAACCGGTGCTAATTCCAAAAGCACACCTCTATTCGCCCCATCTTCCCAAACCTAAGTACCCGAAAAACTTTCACGGCCAGGAAATCTGGCAGGACAGCAACTACGAAGTAGGAGCCGTAATAAAGATACATTTCTTGGATCACACAATCAAAAGAGGTGACAGGTCTACGAAGATAATAAAAAAACTCTCCAGGTCTCTTGGAACGGAACTCTTTTCTTTGTACCTTCGAGAAGCGGCACTAAAGGCGCAGAAAGACCTGGAAGAAGAACGCTTTCGCATGTGTAACGAACTCGCTCACGAACTGCGAAATACGCTAACAAAATGGAGCTTCGTATATTCCGCCATCAACCACGAAATCAGCTTTCTTCGTGAACAATGGGAAAACCTCTTATCTGAAAGTTACCCCAATGTCACCTTTAAGAAACATATCATTGATATGCTCAATGCCGAACTCAACAGTATAATGGAAAAGCTCGATTACGAAGACAGGAAGCTCTGCTCAGAACTGCTCAAGCGCCAGGAAGAATTTTCGAGCATGGCCTTACTCCCACAGCAGGGAAAAATGTGGATCAGGAACAAGCTTAGACCCAAGTGGTTTGAAATTTTTTCCCGGGCGTCTCTTCCGAGTAAAAAACAAACCCAAATACTGGCACTATTACAAGAACTTGAAAATTCTATTTTTCTTGGACAGGATCCGAAATTAATAAAAGACCTAAAAGTCATTCCTGAAGACCTGAAAAATAAGTGGGTAAGAATTGCGTATTCGTCCTTCCCGAGTTCAGGAGATCACTTTCTCGATGAAATAGAAGAATTTTTGGATCATCCACAGCTTAACATACCCCACAAGCATCAATCACGGAAGATTATGAGGGCACTTAAGACCCTAGTTCGGATTATACCTGAAGTGGAGTACAAGGCAAACAAGGCATTGAAAGACATAAGCAAGGGAACGAACGGCACCAGCATCATCTTTCCCGAACACCCATGACATGATGTTTCCTCCGTTTGAGATTTAAGGAACCTCTATCTTCAATTTGACAATCTCGAACTTCTGATTTAGATTTCCAGCGTAATTTCGGTATCAAGTGTTCATTGTTTTTATAAATCCATCGAGGTGATGAATTGAAGCGTGTCCTTGTTACAAACGACGATGGTATATATGCAAAGGGAATAGAGGTTCTTTGCCTGGAACTAAAAAAGGAATTCGAAGTCGTGGTAGTGGCTCCTGAAACGGAACAGAGTGCCGTGGGACACGCTATTACCCTAATGAATCCTCTCAGGCTAAAAAAGGTAAATAGAAACGGGGAATTTTTTGGCTATGCAATTAACGGGACCCCTGCAGACTGCGTCAAACTGGCAATAAAAGAACTGGTAAAACCGCCCCCCGATTTACTTATCTCAGGAATAAACCTCGGGGCAAACGTGGGTATAAACGTTATTTATTCCGGAACGGTTTCTGCTGCAACGGAAGGAACCATGATGGGTGTACCTTCTATGGCAATATCTATAGACACCTTTCATGACCCCGATTTTTTGCCTGCTGCCAGAATAGCAAGACAGGTTGCAAAAATGGTTTTAAAAAACGGCTTGCCAGAAAATACCTCGCTTAATGTAAATGTCCCCGCTGTTCCTTACGAAGAAATTCGAGGGTTCGCAATCACCAGGCAAGGAACATCAAGATTTCATGAAAAGTTCGACAAACGGCTCGACCCAAGGAAGAATGTGTACTACTGGCTCTGCGGCGCAACCTGGGATAGAAACAATGCAGACATGAATACGGACGCTGGGGCACTTGCCAGGAATTTCGTATCAATAACCCCAATTACCCACGATTTAACGAATTACAAAGCAATGGAACAACTAAAACGTTGGAATATTCCCGGGTTACAAGCAAATGAGGGATAAGTTGCTCTTTTTCTTCTTGCCCTGGAAGCCGCATTCTGTTATTGAGAAAAAAGGTTACTAACGTTAAAAAAAGATATAGGGCGCCCATAGCTCAGCCCGGATAGAGCGACGGACTACGAATCCGTAGGTCAGAGGTTCGAATCCTCTTGGGCGCACCAACTCCTCATCTTTTACGACGTGAAAATAACGTGAAATATTTCCGACCTTTTCACGTGTTTTACATTCTTTTTAACAGGCTTGATTTCTTTCGTAGAGCAGTCAAGATTCTAGTCGCTTAAGCCCGGGGC
>Ga0256841_1002863_pt1 | contig 13342 bp, 11 predicted proteins | sample 356308metaG_FD_185971 | JGI IMG/M metagenome (GOLD analysis project Ga0256841, IMG submission 185971) | Hydrothermal vent microbial communities from Mid Atlantic Ridge, Atlantic Ocean - 356-308 | ecosystem: Environmental > Aquatic > Marine > Hydrothermal vents | place: Atlantic Ocean: Mid...
AGTAACTACTCAGCTCACCACTGAAATGCGCCATCTCTGCGTTGGAAAATGGTCATTTACACCTGTAAACTCACATTTCCCGCCTTGATCTGACACATTTCAGCGGCAATCTGAGCAGTTACAGCATAATTTTCCTACTTGCTGAGTAGTTACATCTTTGAATGATAACCAGGGCCAATCGTGGCGCCGGACGCGCCACCATCGGCGGTAGCCGATGTAAGCCATTTTCCATCGAGAGATTCCGCGCAATATCGCCGATGAACGAGGGCGCGCAACCAGCAAGTCGGGAGAAGTACGCAGCCGGCTGGCTATGATTCGTCCTCGGGAACGCCGTGTATACGTCCGTTTACGCTTGATCCTCAATCGCGCTCCCAGCCGTACACAGCCCCACTCGCCTCGTTACGAACCCCCTAACAGGACGTTGAAAAATGCCATTTTCCACGGACTGCTAAGTCCGACAGACTCCTAATCCCGAAAGAATTCCGCGGAACCCTCGGTGTTCAACTCGCCGCCGACGGCTTGCGTCAACGCCTGCTGAATCGCATCCGGGCTGTTCATGATCTGGAAGAAGCTGGTTTTTCCCGACATCTTCAGGTCCGGGAAATCGATCGCAATACGAAAACGCGGGTGCAGCGCCTTGACCTTGCCGCCATTGATGAGGATTTCGTAAGGTAAATGAGCAGTGTGTCGATATCGCTCTTTGTCGATCGCCGCCATCACCTTCTCATCACTACCTTCCCCTTGCGCGATGGCCACGCCAAGCAAGGTACGTTGCACATCGGGCAGGTCGACTTGGTAGACACGACTCACACTGCCGTCCCGCTGACGCAGATGCATGCTGACTTGGCGCACCGCACTGTTATAGTCACCATAATCGGCCAGATCCATCTGATCGTCGAAGTATTCCATGCCGAACGCGTAATGATAACGGCGCAGTTTCCGCGCTGTCATATTCCCCGCGCCAAACAAGAGCCGCGCGCCAAGCACCTCACGCAGATGTTGCGTCACCCCGGACAGCGATGCCTGAATTCTATAGGCATAACGCAGATAATCCAGATTGGCGTAACTGACCTGAATACGATCGCCCACTTGGGTAATGGCCACTCTGACGGCTGCCAGCCAGGCGGCGTTTGGATCATCCACCGCGATCTGCATCAACTCTGGCGTGGTAGCGGCAATGACATAGGCGGAACGATAAGGAGCATAGCCACCGACGATCTGGAAGCCACCTTGCTTCAATTTATCGCGAACACGCTCGACCACCGCCGACAAAGGACCCGGCTCCACGCTCGCGAGCACGAATGGCCGAAGCTTCTCCGCCGCGATGCCGGCGGACACCAATAGCCAGGCCAGAAGCCATCCGAACAGCAATCCACGATAAAGCGTATTCCTCATAAATAACCCCTATCCCCTTGAATATTATAGCCATGGCCAGCCAAATTCCGGAATGAACGAACGCGCGCTAAAGTTCCCAGGCTATATCGCTCGTCGTTGTGGGGGGCTGCCCCACGACCTTCCCATCCCTTGCCAGGAACGAAATGGCATGCACGCTAAAATCCGACAGCTTGGCTGGCCGTGGCGATAGTTCGAATCGATGTTGCGGGATGACTTCCCACTTGTCAAACACGCGCCGGATTGCCTTGCTCGCGCCCCTCTCCAATATCCTGTTGGCAACACAGCGATGACGCATTTCTAACCCGGATTTCTCATCAGTTCACTACTGCGACTGCCCAATACGGCGCGCTGACTGGCGTTCACCCGGTCGGGCTGCTCAACGTAGTGGCGACTACGCCTGCACGGCCCTCGGTCGCGAACGCCAGCCATCACACCACCTTGAGCGGCCTCGCCACGCGACCCGGTGAGAAATCCGGGCTGATATGTTTTGACTTGCAAGTAACTGTTCCATAAAGGACTATGGAGCAGTTCTTGGCCAAAACATCGGACTTTATGTTTTGACTCCTTAAAACTTGCAAATTCGTCAAAACAGTGCTTCCATGGGCTTTTTCAACGACGGAACCGGAAAATACGATTTCCCAGCTCCTTCATTTTCAATGACTTGCCGTCATCGAAAATGGCAGCACATCCCTGTACCGCCTACAGGCCATTGAAAAATGCCATTTTTCAGCAGCCCGCTAATAGTGATCTGAGTCGTTGCGCGAAAAAAACCACAATTCCGGATTCAAGCTGCAATGGCATGTATTCAGGAAGCAACACCCCCGAAGCAGCGAAAAGCGTCAAACCACTGGCAAAAGCCCTCATCAGCGCTTATGCTTGAATCCACTTATCCCAATCATAACGAATCGCCCTGTTACGGCCCGTCCTGAGCAGCGTTGCGTAACTGCCACTGTCGCGGATTGCGCCTCCAAGCTAGACAGCATACAGGCCCAATACTACAGGTTCCGTAACCGGAGGAAGCATGCATCCAAAACACCTTTCCAGATCCATCGCCACCATCGCGGTCGCAAGCTGCTTGAGCCAGGGCGCGCTGGCGAGTGGCTTCGCCATCCCTGAACTCTCCGTCGCCGGCTTGGCGTTGTCGAATGCGATGGTCGCCAACAGCGTCGACCTGGGCGCCATTCCCTATAACCCGGCGGCGATGGCATTTCATAAAGGCAACAGCTTTTCCGTCGGCGGCATGTTCGTAAAGCCTGGTTTGTCGGTGAAGACTCATAACGGTGATTTCGACAGCGATGCGAACGACCCCGTGTTCGTACCCTTTCTTCAGGGCGTTTTTCAACCCACCGAACGCTTCTCCCTCGGCTTGACCGTGGGCGCGCCCTTTGGCCTCGAAACCGATTGGCTACCCGGCACCTTTTCCGCGCCGGCGCCACAGCTACAACCCACGATCGCAACCAACACCAAGCTGGAACTGGTCGACGTGAGTCCAATATTCGCCTTTCGCATCAACGATAATCTGAGCATCGGTGGCGGCGTGGACTATTACAACGCGCGCACCGTGATCTTCGATACCGCCGTGGTTAGCGTGGAAGGCGGCGGCGAGGGCTTCGGCTGGAACATCGGCGCCCTGTGGCAGAGCGGTCAATGGAGCTTTGGCGCCAGCTTTCGCTCCAGCGCAACCGTGGGCCTGAGTGGCAACTTCAACGCGCCCGGTGTCGGCCTGCCGATCGTTGCCGACCTCGACATTCCCTCGCGTCTCCAGGTCGGAGTACGTTATCAGGTCAATTCGGCATTGGCAGTGGAATTCGACATCACCCGCACAGGCTGGAGTGACTTCGACAATCTCGTGGTCAGCGCGCCGGCGCCCTTCAATGCCGAACTGGTGAACAGCAAGAATGGCTGGAATGATGTCAACGCTTACCGTGTCGGTATCAGTTATCAGCTCTATCCCGCCACGCAACTTCGCTTCGGCTATACCTTTGACGAAACCCCGCAGCCAGACGAGCACTTCAGCGCGCGCACGCCGGATGCCGACCGCCATCTGTTCAGTATCGGCGTCAGCCATGTGCTGGCCAGCGGTTGGACTCTCGAGGCCGCCTATATGTACGTGAAGTTTCAGGATCGTACCGTATCCGGCCCGCCACAGACAGGACCAGACGCAAACGGCACCGCCACCTACGCGGGCGAATATAACTCCGATGTCAATCTGCTGGGCGCCAGCATCAGCAAATCTTTCTGACGACCCATAACCTCCTCATGGATTCACGCCCTGAATTCAACCTACACGCATGAAAAAGCCTACCGGGGTAACCCTCCCCGGTAGGCTTTTTATCATCCAACCCGCGGAAAGGGTCAGATATACAGGCAGATGTCGCTATCGCCAGCAAACTCAAAGAAAGTGGCGGCACCGCCATATTCGACGCCATCGATGAATTCCGACGTATTCATATCGAACAGATCGACGGTCATCTGGCAGGCAACCAGTCTGACCTCGGCTTCCTGACACAGATCGCGCAGTTCCTCGATGCTGGCAACGCCTTTCTTGGCCATTTTCGCCTTCATCATCGAAGTCATCATGGCCTGCATGCCCGGTAACGTGGTACCCAGAACAGGGAACCATTTGTCCATTCCCATCGGCATCGGCATGCCCGGATTACCCAACGGCGTCACTTCCAGCGTGAGTTTCTTGCGTAGTAGCTGCAAGCCGTAAAAAGTGAAGAAGATCTCGGTTTCATAACCCAACGCGGCTGCCGTGGATGCCAGAATAAAAGGCGGATATGCCCAATCCAACGAACCCTTGGTCGCGATAATGGCTAGCTTCTTCTCTCCCATTTGCCTCTCCTCCCCGTAAGGGTCGATAAGTTTTGGATCAGGATTTCTTGATCAAGAAATGGAATTTGCCGCCTTCTTCCTTGGATTCGAGCAGTTCGTTTCCGGTCTGCGTCGCGAACGCTTCGAAGTCCTTGACCGAACCTGGATCGGTCGCAATGATGTGCAGCACCTTGCCAGCGTCCATGCCTCCAAGTGCTTTCTTCGCACGCAGAATCGGCAGTGGGCAGTTCAGTCCGCTTGCATCCAGTTCGTCATCAAAATCGGCCATTGGCAACCTCCGGTTATATTTCAGAAAATTAAAAAATGAACTCTGACTTATATTCCAAGCGCGCCCGAAACGCAAGTGAAATTATGTCCACGACCAGCCGAATACCGGATTTTAGCGTGCCTGCGATCACCCTGGGGTTTGGCTGGCCGCGGCTGACTTTTCATGATGGGGGAAACAGCCCGGATCATGACAAGGTTATCCGGGGTTCGGCCTCGGGATGTCCGAAACCAAGCCTACGGGAAGGTATTCACGGCGCTCCCGCGGACGAATCATGGCGACTTCGGGCTGCGTATATTCACACACTCTGCAACCAGAAACCCAGACTCTAGCCCGGATTTAGGATGATTCTACTGCGGCGGTGGGAAAGCGAGGGCGATTTTCCGCTCGCCTCGTTAGAACCCCTAAGCCCGACAGACTCCTAGCAGGCCGTTAAAAAATGGCATTTTTCAACGGCCTGTGTGCGGTACAAGGAGGTACCGCCATTTTCGATGACGGCAAGTCATTGAAAATGAAGGAGCTGGGAAATCGCATTTTCCGCTTCCGTCGTTGAAACAGTCCATGGAAGGACTTTTTCAATATCCTGCTAGCTCGCATGTCCCACCGGGTCGCGTAGCGAGGCCGCTCAAGGTGGTGTGATGGCTGGCGTTCGCGACCGAACGCCGCACGTGTCTCGGATTCAGGCGGTTCGAGCCGGAGCAGTGATCTCCAGACCGTTGCGCGCCCAGTTGATGATGCCACCGCGCAAATTGTACACATTGGTGAATCCCTGCTGCGCCAGGTACGCGGTCGCCTGGTAGGAACGCGCGCCGCTGCGGCAGTAGAGCACGACATCCCGATCCTTCGGCAGATCGTTGATCTTAAGAGGAATCAGGTGCATTGGAAGATGCTCGGATTCCGGCAGAATACCATGCATGACCTCCGCTTCACTGCGGATGTCGACGACTCTGATGTCTTCCCCGGCTTCGAGCTTCGACGCCAGTTCAACCGAATCGATTTCTTTTATCATGGATAAAGCCTCTATGAATAAAGTGGCGCGAATAGTATATTATTATCATCTAATATTCAACCCGACGGATTGCAGGGAACAGGTACTCTGACACCTCGAAATGGCGCTGCCCCTGGATTGAAGATAAAATTCGCCGCTTCAACCGTTTACCCAAGGCTTTCTCATGGATTTTCTACCTATATTCATCGATATCAAAGCCCGCGTCTGCGTGGTCGTCGGCGCGGGCGATGTGGCCTTGCGCAAGATCCAACTGCTGCTCCGCGCTGGCGCCAGCGTCCGGGTGATAGCCCCTCGGCTGACGGCTGGCGTAAGACGACTGCATGCCAAGAAAGGGGTAGAGATCGAGGAACGCACCTACCAGCCTGGGGATATTGATGGCGCCACGCTGGTGATCGCCGCGACCGATGATACCCGAACCAACGAGGCCGTCGCAGCGGAAGCGCGACGTCTCGGCATCCTGATCAACGTCGCCGACCAGCCAGCATTGTGCAGTTTCGTCATGCCTTCGATCATCGACCGCTCGCCGGTGATTGCCGCGGTATCCACCGGCGGCGCCTCACCGGTGCTGGCACGCTTGATTCGCGCGCGCCTGGAGTCTCTGATCCCGGCCGGTTATGGGCGCCTCGCAGCGCTTGCCTCACGCTTTCGCGACAAGGTGAAGACAACCTTCGCCACTCCAACCGACCGGCGTCTGTTCTGGGACCGGGTATTGCAGGGTGGCGTCGCCGAGCGGGTGTTCACGGGTCATATGGAAGAAGCTGAGGAAATCATGCGGCGTGAACTCGACGCCGCCGCGAGTAACAGCGGCATCGGCGAGGTCTATCTGATCGGCGGCGGCCCCGGTGACCCGGACCTGCTCACTTTTCGCGCCCTGCGCCTGATGCAGCAGGCCGACGTGGTGGTCTACGACCGGCTGGTCGCGAAGGCGGTACTTGACATGACACGACGCGATGCCGAACGCATCTATGTCGGCAAGGAACGCGACAATCATGCGATGCGCCAGGAGGAAATCAATCAGCTACTGGCGCGGCTGGCGAAACAGGGCAAGCGCGTGGTGCGCCTGAAGGGCGGCGACCCGTTCATCTTCGGCCGGGGTGGCGAAGAGATCGATACCCTGGCGGCGGAGGGCATTCCATTCCAGGTCGTGCCCGGCATCACTGCGGCCGCCGGTTGCGCCGCCTACGCTGGCATCCCGCTGACGCATCGCGATTACGCTCAGTCTGTCACCTTCGTCACCGGTCATCTAAAGGATGGCAGCGTCAACCTGAACTGGACACAACTGGCGCAACCGAATCAGACCGTTGTGTTCTACATGGGCCTGATCGGCCTGCCAGCGATCTGCGAGCAGCTACAGAAACACGGCGTATCGCCGGATATGCCGATCGCCCTGGTACAACAGGGCACGACGCACAAGCAGCGCGTCATGACTGGCACGCTGACGAATATTCAACAGGTTGTCGAACGCGAACAACCCAAGCCGCCTACCCTGATCATCGTCGGCCATGTCGTCGAACTACAGGAGAAACTCTCCTGGTTCAAGGCGCCGGCACGCTCGACCCAGGGCGCAACCTCGCCGCATCCCGAACCCCGATAACCAACAACGATCACGCGGGAAACGGAATTTTTTGCTGACAATGTTCTTTGCAGGTTCTATAATGCGGAGAGAATTTTAACCATGGCCAGTCGAACATCGGGACCTATCGTTCCTCACAAGACGCAAGGAAGGGGCGTCAGGGGAACTCAGCGCACGCGATAATGCCGACATTTGGCCCGCGAGGGATGCATTGATCCAGGCCCGTCCTGGCGCCCTGAACGCGATATTTGGTCGCCGGGTCAATATGATCAGAAACCTCGATAAGGAAAAGCGTTTGATGAAAGAACCGAATCTCACCCGCCGGCAACGGGAGATCTACCGGTTTCTACTGGAGCATGAAGACCGTTTCGATCACCCACCTTCGCTCAACGAACTCTGCGAGATGCTCGGCCTGAGTTCACGCGGCTCGATGCACAAGCAGATCACCGCGCTGATCCAGGCCGGCCTGGTGAAACCGATGAATCACCTGCATCGTGGTATCCGCCTAAGGCACCGGAGCGAGAATGTCGACAGCCTGCCGTTCATGGGCTATATCGCCGCCGGCGAGCCGATCGAAGCCATCGAGAACCCAGAGCCTATCGAGATCCCACCGACGTTGCGTACCCCTCACCCCTGTTACGTACTCCAGGTGCGCGGCGACTCGATGATCGATGACGGCATACTCAACGGCGATTACGTCATCGTCGAGCAACGCAGTCTGATTCACGATCACGAGATTGTCGTCGCGTTGATCCACGGCCAGAACGCCACGTTGAAGCGCATTGAGCGTCGAGCGGACAAGACCATCCTGTATCCAGCCAACCCGAGCATGCAGCCAATGGAATACCAACCGGACGAGGTCACGGTACAAGGCGTGCTGGTAGGACAGATGCGCCGCTATTTTTAACGTGAAGAGTGCAGTCGCTTGCCTGTGATTCGTCTGCGGGAATACCACGAATACGTTCTTGCAGGATCCGAGGTATTTCAGCCCATCATCACGATAATCAAGCACCCGCCGGCCCGCCGATTCTCGCGGCCTCCCCTTGTGGATACAGCGGCGCCAAATCCTCCGAACCAGATTTCCGCTCGCCTCCACCGCGGTTTTTGAAGCCATCCCGGAAGACGTCATACAGCTTGTCGAGTTCCGCCGGGTCTTGCTCGCCGTCGCCATACAACGAACGATCCAATGCCTGTATGGCCTCGGCATTTGTCGGCAGGCGTGTCGCCAACGCGCGTAAATCCAGTGGCGGATCGTCCGGCCAATGCAGCTTCGCCATCGCCAGCAAGGCGCCTCCGACCTTGCGGGCATCGTGATCGGTACAGGCCCGACGCAATTGGTCACGCGCCGCGACGAGATCGGTCCGAGTCGATTTCGGACGGACATCGGCCGCTTCCGCTTTGTCGTTTTCCGCCCGCTTCCGAGCTCGGAAGCGCACCCACCAGACGACGAGCGTCGCTAAGAGCAACGCCAGTAACGCGCTCAGCCACGGCCAAGCGCCTCGCCAAACGTTATCACTCTTGGGCTGTACCTTCGTCGATGCGGTGGCCTTCCCCTGGCTTGGCGCCTTCAGTGGCCATTTCCCAGTTTGTGGGACTGCCGCCTGAACACCGTTGCCTGGCGAAACATTCAGTTCCCAGCGCGGCAACACGGTTTTCCGTTCACGGTTCCGTCGCGTATCCCACCAGTCGACGCTGATCGCCGGCACCACCAATTTGCCAGCCTGCTTCGGCACGATGGTGAAGTCCTGACGGCGCTCGCCGACTACCCAGCCATCTTGCAGCACATTCCGCGTGATCGCCTGTTCCGGGTAGACGCTGTAGGCATCGTTGGCGGGTATCTGGATCTCGGGAAGCTGCGCATCCTCCAGGCCCTTCGTGCGCAGCGTCAGGGTGCGGGTGATCGGCTCGCCGGCACGTGGTTGCGGCGGATTCTCAGCCCAACTGTCGCGCAGTTCGACATCGGCGGCGGGCAGCCAGATAGAACCTTGGTAATCCTTGGGTCTTGGCAACACGCGTAACTCCCGCGCGGGACTCCGGGCAACGATGCGCTTGCCTTGTTGTCCAAAGGGCGAGCTACTGAAGAAATCGTCCATGAATGGATCCTCGCCGAAGAAACGCTGCATCAGGCTGTCCATGCGGCTGCGTGGCGAGCGTCGCTGACCGGATGGATTGCGCGCCGCCGCGCGACCGCTGAACACGACCGATGGGATATGCAGCGTACCGCTACGCTGCGGGAACATCGCGTATTCACGCTCGATCACCTGATAGCGCTTGCCGTCGCGCACCGTCTCGTAGCGCTTGTCGTCACCCAGGCGCTCGAAGACCACATCGCCATCCGGCTGCGGCTCGCTGAGTTCGCCATCGAGCAGACGCACGCGGTAATAGAGACGCACGATCAGCTTCACTTGCTGCTGCACATAGGGAGGCTGCTTTCCGTTCTCGATCTGGGTCTCGACGAACAACTGGTCTGCCTGACGACGCGCGACATCGGGCGGTATGCGCTCCACCTTCAGGGTCAGCGGCCGGGTCGTATCACCACCGATGGCGATCGACGGAATGTTCAACTCGCCGAGATGACGTGGTCGCAGCCTGACCTGCCAACCGGTCTTGACCGACTGGCGTCCATTGATGATGCTGATATTGCTGCTGCGTCCGGTGCCGAGCAGTTCGAAATCCTTTTCCAGCGCGGACAGGTCCGGGCTGGCCTGGATGTTGCCATCGGTTTCCAGCGACAGCGTCACCGTGTCACCTTCGTAAACCTGGTGGCGATCGAGACTGGCGGTAACCGCTGCAACGGCCGCCTGGGCCACTGCCAGCAAGCCGATGGCCAGATGGGTACTGATGGTTTTCATCGTCTATTCCTCATGATCCTGCTCGCATTCACCATGCCTGACTGTCGCCGGCGCGGCGTGTAGGATCACGCCGCTGGCGATACTGGTATTGATATCTGAATTTGCGTTTCAACAAGCCGCCGGGATCATCCGGGATGCGTTTCAGCCACTGTTCGGCGGCCTGACGCTCCTCACTGGGCAGCTTCCGGGCACTGGCACGCATCTCTTGCCCCGCCAGCTTGCGCTGGTCACGCGCGTTCCGCTGCTGCACGGACTTCGCCTTCTCCTGTCGCGCCTCCGATTGCTGTTCAGATTCATCGGCTCTGGCTTCCACGGGCGGTTTCCCGGCCGACTGGTCATTCATTGCCTTCGCCGCCTGCTGTGCCTTCAGCGCATCACGGAAATCCTTGGCCGGTTGTTGCCGTTCGCCTTTCTTGGGTGACTGGCCGCCCGACCTCTGCTGATCGCCCGACTTCTGCTGATCGCCCGACTTCTGCTGATCGCCCGACTTCTGCTGATCGCCCGGCTTCTGCTGATCGCCCGACTTCTGCTGATCGCCCGACTTCTGATCCTTTTCTCGATCAGGTTTCCGTTGCTGCTGCTTTTTTTGCTTCTGTTGCTGCTTTAACAGATCTTCGATGAGCTTCTTGTTGTACGCCGCATCGGCGTCATCCGGGTGTTGCTTTAATGCCTGATCGTAGGCTTCGATGGCCTCCTTGTATTTTCCAAGGCGCGCCAGCGCATTGCCCTTGTTGTAGAATGCCTCGGCGCGACCGCTCGCCGATTTGGCCTTTTCCGCGTTGTTGAACTCGGCCAACGCCTGCTGATAATCACCTTGTCGATACAAAGCACTGCCCTTGCGCTCCGGCGTCACCGCCAGTTTCGCGGCCTGCTCGGCGCGGCCTTTCGCCAATGCCTCGGCAGCCTGTTGGTCCGGGCGCCGCCAAAGATTCCGCCAATGTTGTTTCCAGCCGGGTTCTTCCTGAACATTTTTTTCCACTTGGGGTGCTCCACCCTTCGCCACCGGTGCCGCCATCACTGGCCTCGGCACACTCAAATGAAACGACAGCAGGGCCACACCCAGCAACCAACCACGTCTGAAGCCGAATGCCGCAAGCACGGCCAACGGCAATAACAGCCAAGGTGCGTATTCGCGCCATTGGTCGGCGCGTTGATCGGTCTTCGCCTGCATCTCGTTCAAACCCGTCTCTCGCGCTGGCAACAGTTCGCGCAGATCGCTATCATCCGCGCGAATGCGCAGATAACGCCCGCCACCGGCCTCGGCAAGACGGATCAATTCGGGTTCGTCCAGCTTCGCCACGACAACCTTGTCGTTGACGTCGCGTATGAAACCACCGCGCCCGTTGGATAGCGGCGCGCCCTGGAGCGTGCCAACCCCAAGCACCGCCACGACATGGCCATTGGCACGCAGCCGCTCGGCGACGTCCAGTGCCACCGGGTCGCTGTAGCCGTCGGTCATCAGCAACACGCGGCCGTGTCGCACGCCGGCCTGTTGCAAAAGCTTTTCGGCTTCCTCCAGACCAAGGTCGACACGGCTGCCCTGCACCGGCATAATCTCCGCCCGCAGCGGGCCGAGCTGCGAGACAATGGTCTCGGTATCTGTGGTCAACGGCGTCACCGCGAAGGCATCACCGGCGAACACTACCAGCCCAGTCTGCCCCTCCTTGCGGGTCTTCAACAGATCACGCAATTTGAAACGCGCGCGCGCCAGCCGCGACGGACGCAAGTCCGGCGTGTTCATCGAGCGCGACAGGTCGAGCACGACGACCAACGCGTCCTGGTTGCGATATACCGGCAACGGCCTCTTCTCCCATACCGGACCTGCCAGCGCGACGACCGCGATCAGCCAGCCAAGCGCCAGCAACCACCAGCGCCACCGCCCCCCGCCGGTATCGTCGTCGCCTACCAGTAAAGCCTGTAGCAACGCTGGATCAACAACCTTGTTCCAGGGATTGGCGCCCTGTGCGCCGCGCGTGAGCAACCACAACAAGCTTGGTATCAACAATAACGCGAACAGCCATTCTGGATACAGAAAATGAAAATCAGCTGGCATCCGTATACCTCCCAAAGCGGTTCATGCCCAGCACCAGAAACACGCTGATCGCCAGGGCGCCACCCAATGGCCAGCGAAAGCGCTCTGCCACCTGGCGATAGGTCTTTTCCTGTTGGCTGGTTGGCTCCAGCTTGTCCAGTTCGGCATAGATGCCACTGAGATCCTTCAGATCCCGCGCGCGGAAATAGTGTCCGCCAGTCTTGCTGGCAATCGCGCGCAGGCTGTCTTCATCCAGGCCCGAGGCGCCGAGCACGCTGAGTCCGAGCACGCCGCGCACCATGCGTTGGCCACCGATGCCGATCGTATACACGCGGATGTGTTCCTGTGCCGCCAGATCGGCCGCCTTCAGCGGGTCGACGCTGCCAGCGGTGTTCTCGCCGTCGGTCAGCAAAATCAATACCCGGTTGCTCTGGGGTGAATCGCGCAAGCGCTTGACCGCCAGGCCGATAGCGTCGCCGATCGCAGTTTTTTCTCCGGCCAGACCGATGACCGCCTCGTTCAGCAGCTTGTGGACGGTTTTGCGATCGAAGGTCAGCGGCGCTTGCAGATAGGCGCGGTCGCCGAACAGAATCAACCCGACGCGATCGCCCTTGCGGCGTTCGATGAACTCGCCGGCAACGACCTTCACCGCCGTCAACCGATCCATCAGGCGGTTCTGGATGCGCATGTCGCGCTCCCGCATGCTGCCGGACAGATCGACCGCCATCATCAGGTCGCGTCCACTGACCGGCAGTTGTAGCGGCTCGCCGATCCATTGCGGGCGCGCCGCGCTGGCGACCAGCAACAGCCAGCCGAGCGCTGCCAGCCAGACCGGCCAACGCCGCCGTCGGGTTTCCGGCAGCACCAACTGGCGTTGCAGTTCGGCATAGAAAGGGATGCGCAGCGCCGCAAGCCGTCCACCGCGCGCGCGCGGCAACAGCCTGGCGACCAGCAACGGTAGCGGCAGCAAGGCAAACGCCCAGGGCCAGGCAAAATGCAGTTCATTCATCGGCGGCCCCCATGGCGTTTCAACTGGGTGGAGATCCACGTCTTGGCCAATTCGCCCAGTGCCTTCGGATCGACCTCGCAGTCACGTCGGTAAGCGCCGTTGGCGAGTATCCGCCCGGGTCCGTCACGAAAACCCGCGCCGCCGTTGTCATCCAAAAAGCGCAGCCAGGCTTCACCACTCAATGCCGCGACCCGTTCGCGTGGATACCAAGTCAGCGCGGCGCGGCGCAGCAGACCAGACACATCAGCGACGAATTCGCAAGCGTGTTCCGGTCGATAGGCTTTCACCAACGCGTCGATACGCGCGATGATGCGCCGGCGACGCGCGCGCAACATGGCGCGCCGGCCCATGAAGACCACAAGACCGATCAGC
>Ga0256841_1002864_pt1 | contig 13340 bp, 11 predicted proteins | sample 356308metaG_FD_185971 | JGI IMG/M metagenome (GOLD analysis project Ga0256841, IMG submission 185971) | Hydrothermal vent microbial communities from Mid Atlantic Ridge, Atlantic Ocean - 356-308 | ecosystem: Environmental > Aquatic > Marine > Hydrothermal vents | place: Atlantic Ocean: Mid...
AGCTTGGAAAGAAGCCCTATCTGACGGCCGGTTGCGGCGGTTTCGTGGACATCACCGCCCATGCGAGAAAGATCGTCTTTTCCGGGCTTTTCGAGGCCGGGGCCGATCTGGAACTGGGCGAAGACGCGCTGCGCGTCAGGGCGCCGGGAAAGTTCGTCAAGATGGTCGACGAGGTCGAACATGTGACCTTCTCGGGGCGCCGCGCGCAGCAGATCGGGCAAGACGTGCTCTATGTGACCGAAAGATGCGTGATCCGGCTGGCCGAGGACGGGCTGGTGGCGAGCGAGATCATGCCCGGAATCGACCCGGCACGCGATATCGTCGAGGCATCGCAGGGCCGGGTGCGCATTGCCGCCGATGCCAGGGAAATGCCGCGCGCGCTACTGTCGCGCGCCCCGATGGAACTGCCGCTATGAGTACGGTTCGCCTCATTTCCCACGGTGATCTTGCCGAATTGAGGGTCGAAAACCCGGACAGGCTCAACGCCTTCACGCCGGCCATGCTTGAAGCGCTTGAGCGCAACTGCGACGCGCTTGAACAGGACCCCCGCATACGCGCCGTGGTGGTCACCGCCGCGCCGGCGCGCGCCTTTTGCGCCGGCGCCGACATCACTGCCTGGGCGGCGATGTCTCCTGCGGTTTTCGCCCGGCAATGGGTGCGCAGGGGCCACCGGGTTTTCGATCGCCTCGCGCGGCTGTCCAGGCCCACCATTGCCGCCATCGGGGCCCATGCTTTCGGCGGCGGTCTGGAACTGGCCGCTGCCTGCGACATTCGCGTGATGTCCCCGACGGCGACCCTGGCGCTGCCAGAGGCAAAGGTGGGCATCGTTCCGGGCTGGTCCGGTTCGCAAAGGCTGTTGCGGGTCTTGCCCGAACCGGTGGTAAGGGAAATGGCGCTTTTCGGGCGCAGGATCGATGCGGCGCGCGCCCTTGCCCTGGGGTTTGCGGCCGAATTGGCCGAAGACACGAGCGCGGCCGCCTTCGCCCTGGCCGAACAGGTTGTCGGGCTGTCGCCCGCTTCCGTCGAAACCGCCAAATACATGATTCATGCGGCTGCGGGAGAAGACCGGGCAGCCATGGTCGAGGCGCTTGGCGGGGCGGCGGTGGCCGCTTCTGCCGAGCGCGCGGAAGGTGTTGCCGCATTTTTCGAAAAGCGCGCGCCCGACTTCAAGGGGACCGGGAAATGACCGAATTCAACGTGATTGCCGCGGGGTCCGGCAACGAATTGCCCAAGCGCATCTTTCGGGCGCGTCATTTCATTGACGGGACATGGCGCAGCAGCGCCGCTGGGAAAACCGTTGAACGTTGCTCCCCCGCCCATGGGGGCGTTGTCAGCCGGATCGCGCTGGGCGGTAAGGCCGAAGTCGATGCGGCGATTGCCGCGGCGCGGCGGGCCTTCGACAAGGATGGCTGGCCCCACCTGCCCGGTCGCGAACGCGCGGCCATTCTGCTTCGGGTGGCGCAGTTCATCGAGCGCGATCGCGACCGGATCGCGCGCATGGAAACGCTGGAATCCGGCAAGCCGATCTCGCAGGCCGAAGCCGAAATCGAAGGCGCGGCCGATCTCTGGCGCTATGCCGCCAGCCTGGCCCGGACGCTGCACGGCGACAGTCACAATTCTCTGGGCTCCGACATGCTGGGCCTCGTGCTCAAGGAACCGGTGGGCGTGGTGTCGATCATCACGCCATGGAACTTTCCGTTCCTGATCGTCTCGCAGAAACTGCCATTCGCACTTGCTGCCGGATGCACCGCGGTGGTGAAACCCTCGGAACTGACGCCTTCGACAACGGTCATGCTGGGAGAACTGCTGGCCGAAGCCGGGATACCCCCCGGCGTGGTCAATATCGTTCTCGGGCTCGGTCATCCTGTGGGAACGGCGATGACCGCCGATGCCCGCGTCAATATGGTGACCTTCACCGGTTCGACCGCCGTGGGCAAATCCATTGCCGCGACCGCCTCTGCCACGCTCAAGAAGGTATCGCTGGAGCTTGGCGGGAAGAACCCGCAAGTGATCTTCCCCGACGCCGATCTGGAAAGCGCGGTCGATGCAATCGTTTTTGGCGTGTATTTCAATGCGGGCGAATGCTGCAATTCCGGTTCGCGGCTGATCGTGCACGAAGGGATCGCCGAAGAGGTCCTTTCCCGGGTGGTGGCGCTGTCGCGCAAAGTCCCCTTCGGCGACCCGCTCGACCCTGAAACCAGGGTCGGCGCGATCATTTCGTCCGCACATCACGACAAGATCGACGGTTACGTGCGCCAGGCGGTCGGGCAGGGGGCACGGCTGGAACTGGGCGGGCAGACGTTCTGCGTGCCGGGACTGGACGGGCAGTTTTATCAGCCCACGGTCGTTTCCGGCCTGTCGGCGGACATGGCGATAGCCCGCGACGAGGTGTTCGGCCCGGTCCTGTCGGTGCTGAATTTCCGCAGCTTCGACGAAGCGATAGCGCTGGTCAACGACGCCGAATACGGTCTTTCGGCCGGGGTATGGAGCGACAACGTTCACACCTGTCTCGACTTTGCACGAAAGGCCAGGGCGGGCACCGTCTGGACCAACACCTGGATGGACGGTTTTGCAGAGCTGCCTTTCGGCGGCGTTCGGGAAAGCGGGCTGGGGCGCGAACTCGGTCGCTACGGGTTGGAGGAATTCCTCGAGGTCAAGACCGTGACCATGCGAGTCGGTCATACGCGGAAACCTTGGGTGAATGTGGCGCCTCGCACATGAGCGGGGCGCAATCTGGACTGCGCAAACAGGGAGGAACCAAGATGCGTGGATTTTCAAGGATACTGGGCGCAGCGGCGCTTGCCGCCACGGCCGGAATGGCCTCGGCGGGCGATGTGGAGGTGCTTCACTGGTGGACATCGGGGGGCGAGGCTGCGGCGCTGAACGTGCTGCGCGAAGACCTCCAGAAGCAGGGTATCGGCTGGCAGGACATGCCTGTTGCCGGTGGCGGCGGCACCCAGGCTATGACGGTGCTGCGTGCGCGTGTGACCGCCGGCAACCCGCCCACGGCGGTCCAGATGCTGGGCTTTGACATCACCGACTGGGCCAGGGAAGGCGCCCTGGCAAACCTCAACGATATTGCGGCGAAGAACGGGTGGGATTCAGTGGTGCCGGCGGCATTGCAGAAGTTCTCGAAATTCGACGGCCAATGGGTTGCGGTGCCGGTGAACGTGCATTCGACCAACTGGGTTTGGGCCAACAAGGCGATCATGGACAAGCTCGGCATTTCGCAGCCCGAGACCTGGGACGAATTCGTTGCTGCGCTCCAGGCCGCCAAGGATGCAGGCTATGTCGCGCTGGCCCATGGCGGCCAGGCCTGGCAGGAGGCCACGATCTTCGATGCGGTGGCGATGTCCACGGGCGGGCCGGATTTCTACAAGGCCGCGTTCATCGACCTTGACGAAGATGCGCTGGGCTCTGACACGATGAAGACCGTGTTCGACCGCATGGCCACGCTGCGCGGCTTTGTCGATGACAACTTTTCGGGACGCGACTGGAACCTTGCGACCGCCATGGTCATCAACGGCGAGGCGGCCTTCCAGTTGATGGGGGACTGGGCCAAGGGAGAGTTTCTGAATGCAGGCAAGCAGCCCGGCAAGGATTTCCTCTGCTACCGCTTCCCCGGCACCCAGAACCAGGTCACCTTCAACTCGGACCAGTTCGCCATGTTCAGGCAGGGCGACAAGGTTTCTCCCGAGCAGGCCGCCCTGGCCGAAGCGATCCTGAGCCCCGGTTTCCAGATCGCCTTCAACAAGGTGAAGGGCTCGGTTCCGGCGCGCACCGATCTTGACGTGAGCGAACTCGATGCCTGCGGGCAGCAGGGCTACAAGGAGTTCAAGGCAGCCGCAGCAAGCGGGAACCTTTACGGCTCCTTTGCCCATGGGCATGCCAACCCGGCAGCCGTGAAGAACGCGATGTACGATGTCATCACCGCGCATTTCAACGGTGAATACGACAGCGCCACCGCTGTGAAGGAACTGGTGACTGCCGTGCAGCTTGCCAGGTGATTTCCGGCCACTCAATGGTCGGGATGGCGGCGGTCTTCTGCCGCCATCCACACCCCAACATCCGCACCCCATAAGGATTTCGGGACATGTCGCAACTTGCTGGAGCGTCTGGTGCACGGCCGATGGACCGGCTGCGCGATGCGCTGCCCAGGATCGTCCTCAGTCCGAGCGTGGCCATTGTCGCCGTGTTCGTCTACGGGTTCATCCTGTTTACCATTTACCTGTCCTTCACCAACAGTCGCATCCTGCCGGATTACGAACTGGTGGGCTGGCGCAACTATCACAATCTGTTTCGCATTCGCGCCTGGAATACAGCCGTCGTCAACCTGGCGATCTTCGGCTTGCTCTATATCGCGATCTGCTGTTGCCTGGGGCTGTTTCTGGCGATCCTGCTTGACCAGCGCATCAGGGCCGAGGGGTTCATCCGCACGATCTATCTTTACCCCATGGCGCTGAGCTTCATCGTCACCGGTGTCGCCTGGAAGTGGTTTCTGAACCCCGGCATCGGATTGCAGGCGGTGGTGCGCGGCTGGGGGTTCGAGAATTTCAGCTTTACCTGGATCACGGATGGCAAGATGGCGATCTATACCATCGTCATTGCCGCCGTCTGGCAGACATCCGGCTTTGTCATGGCGATGTTCCTGGCGGGGCTGCGCGGCATAGACAACGAGATGCTGAAGGCCGCCCAGATCGACGGGGCCTCCAGTTTCGTGCTCTATCGGCGCATTGTCATCCCGCAGCTTCGCCCCGCCTTCATGTCGGCCTTCGTTGTCCTCGCGCATATGGCGATCAAGTCCTACGATCTGGTGATCGCCCTGACCGGCGGCGGCCCCGGAACAGCCACCGAACTGCCGGCAACCTTCATGTATTCCTATACTTTCACGCGAAACCAGATGGGCATTGGCGCCGCGTCCGCCGTCATCATGCTGATGACGATCGCGGCGATCATCGTGCCTTATCTGTGGTCGGAACTGCGGGAGAAGAAATGATGCCGGGCGTTTCGATGGACAATCCCGTTGCGGCACGATCGAGGGGGTTCAGTCCCGGCCGGATCGTGCTGTATCTCATCCTCGGGCTGTTTTGCCTTTACTACCTTCTGCCGCTCTACGTGATGGCGGTCAATTCGGTCAAGCCGCTCTCCGAGATCACTTCGGGCGGCATGATGTCCCTGCCCGACGAATGGACCCTTGCCCCATGGCGCGCCGCCTGGTCCCAGGCACAGGTCGGCGTGGAAGCCACCGGGCTGAGACCCTATTTCATGAACTCCATTCTCATGGTCGTGCCGGCCGTGGCGCTCAGCACCATCATGGGTGCGCTGAATGGATATGTCCTGACGAAATGGGCGTTTCGCGGCTCGACCGTTCTTTTCGGCCTGCTGCTCTTTGGCTGTTTCATCCCGTTCCAGATGGTGCTGATTCCGATGGCGCGGATGTTGGGACTGATGGGGCTGGCCGGAAGCGTTGCCGGGCTGGTGTTTGTGCATGTGGTCTACGGGATCGGGTTCTCGACGCTCTATTTCCGCAACTACTATGCCGCCTTTCCGACAGAGCTGGTGCGCGCGGCCCAGATCGACGGAGCCGGGTTCTTTCGCATTTTCTGGCGAATCCTGCTGCCCTCGTCGGGACCGATCGCCGTTGTCTGCATCATCTGGCAGTTCACCAATATCTGGAACGATTTCCTGTTCGGGGCCTCGTTTTCGGATTTCGACAGCCAGCCGATGACGGTGGCGCTCAACAACCTCGTGCAGTCCTCCACGGGCGTGCGCGAATACAACGTTCATTTTGCCGGGGCGATCATGGCAGCCCTGCCGACGCTGCTTGTCTATATCGTTGCCGGTCGCTTCTTCGTTCGCGGTCTCATGGCCGGCTCGGTGAAAGGATAGGAAACATGGGCTTTCTCGACATTACCCGCGCCACCAAATCCTACGGTGCGCTAAAGGTCCTGCATGAAACCGATATCTCGGTGGAAGAGGGCGAATTCCTGGTGCTGGTCGGCCCGTCGGGCTGTGGCAAGTCCACGCTTCTGAACATGATTGCGGGACTGGAGGAGGTCACGTCCGGCGATATTGCGATCCGGGGACGCAGCATGAAAGGGGTAAAGCCCGCAGATCGCAATATCGCGATGGTGTTCCAGTCCTATGCGCTGTATCCCAACATGAGCGTGCGCGGCAACATCAGCTTCGGGATGGAGATGCACGGCATCGCCAGGCCCGAGCGCGAACGGCGCATCGCCGAAGTGGCCGAACTTCTCCAGATCGGTCAGTTGCTCGACCGCAAGCCCGGTCAGCTTTCGGGGGGACAGCGGCAGCGGGTCGCCATGGGCCGTGCGCTGGTGCGCGAGCCGGACGTATTCCTGTTCGACGAACCGCTTTCGAACCTCGATGCCAAGCTGCGCGTTGATATGCGTACCGAAATCAAGAAGCTGCACCAGAAGCTCGGGACCACCATCATTTACGTCACCCACGATCAGATCGAGGCATTGACGCTTTCGACCCGCATTGCGGTGATGTACGACGGCCATGTTCAACAACTCGGGACGCCCAGGGAAATCTACGACAATCCGGCCAACATGTTCGTTGCCGGTTTCATGGGATCGCCTTCGATGAATCTCTTTCCGGCCAGGGTCGTGGCAGGCCGCGATGGGCCCGCCGCCGAGATCGTGCTGGCCGGCGGTGGTTCGGCGCAGTTGCCCTTCGCTCAGGGTCGCATGACCGATCAGGTCGGGCGCGAGATCGTGCTGGGCATTCGCCCCGAGGCGATTACCGACCGGGACGGTGCCGATCGCAACAGCCGCGCCGTGCACGAGGTCGAAGCGCTGGTCGAGATTACCGAGCCTGCCGGTTCGGACACTTTCGTGGCGACCCAGATCGGCGGCAGGGATGTGACCGGGCGTTTGCGCGCCGATGTGCAGGTTGCTGCCGGGCAACGCTTTTCCTTTGCCTTCAACATGGAAAAGGCCGTGGCCTTCGATCCTCGGACCGAAAGGCGCATCGGATAAGCCATGGGCGCAAGGACCGATATCGTGATCGTCGGGAGCGGCATTGGCGGCAGCACCGTTGCCGCCGCGCTGGCGCCGAGCGGTCGCCGGATCGTGATCCTCGAACGGGGAGAGCGGCTGGCCGATTGCCCGGAGGCGCGCGATCTCGAAGCGATCTTCGCACGCCACCATTTCCGCCCGGACGAGACCTGGTTCACGCCTGCCGGGAGGGGATTCAACCCTGGCAACTACTACTGCGTCGGGGGCAATTCAAAGCTTTACGGTGCTGTCCTGGTTCGTTACCGGGCCGAGGATTTCGGCGCGCTCGGCCATCTGGGCGGTGTCAGCCCGGCCTGGCCGATCGGCTATCGGGAGATCGAACCCTGGTATCAGAGGGCCGAAGAGATGTTCGGCGTGCATGGCGATGCCTGCCAGGATCCTACCGAGCCGCCTCATTCGGGCACCTATCCCCATCCTCCGGTCCCCGACGAACCCGATATCGCCGATCTTCGGCATCGCCTGAAGCTGGCCGGGTGCCACCCGGCGGCGTTGCCGCTGGGGGTGGATGTGGAGAAATGGCTGGCCCGGGGGCAGACGCCCTGGGATGCCGTCCCCGACACCACCGGCGCCAAGGCCGATGGCGAAAGCGTCGGGCTTGCGCAGGCGCTGAGCTACAGTTCGGTCACGCTTGAAACCGGCGCACAGGTGACCCGGCTGCTGACGGCAGCCGATGGGCGTGTGAGATGTGTCGAATACCGGCAGCACCGGCGCATCAGGCGCCTTGCGGCCCGGCTCGTCATCGTTGCGGCTGGTGCCGTCAATTCGGCCGTGCTTCTCATGCGTTCGGCCAATGACGATTTCCCTGCCGGGCTGGCCAATCGGTCCGATCAGGTGGGACGAAATTTCATGAACCACAACACCACGGCCGTCCTGGCGCTGCACCCGCTGCGCCACAACCGGGCAGTCTACCAGAAGACCTTGATGATAAACGATTTCTACCTTTCCGGCGGCCCGGGAGGCGCCCCGCTTGGGAACATCCAGCTTCTGGGCAAGATCTCGGCGCCGATCCTGGCCGCCGCGGCGCCGACCCTGCGCCCGGTGGCGGGCTGGATCGCGCGCCGGTCGGTCGATTTCTACGCGATGAGCGAGGATCTTCCCGACCCCGAAAGCCGGGTGACGGTTTGTAGCAACAGGGTCGTTCTGGACTGGCGGCGCTCGAACCTCGAGGCCCACGCGGCGCTGGTGGCGCGGCTCGGGGCGCTCTTGCGTCGCGCAGGATTTCCCGTGATCCTGTCGCGTTCCTTCGATCACCGCACGCTGTCCCATCAATGCGGAACTGCCCGGATGGGGCGCGATCCGGGTGCCAGCGTCGTGGACAGATATTGCCGCAGCCACGATCACCCCAACCTGTTTGTGGTCGATGCGGGCGTCTTGCCGACATCGGCTGCCGTCAATCCGGCACTGACCGTTGCCGCGCTGGCGCTGCGGTGCGCCGATCATGTCAGACAGACGGGAAGTATTGCAGCATGACAGGAGTAGCCCTTGTCACCGGAGGCCAGCGCGGCATCGGGTTCGGGATTTCCCGGGCCCTGTGCGCAGCCGGTTTTTGCGTGGCCATGACCGCGCGCAGCAGCCCTGACGATCCGGCGGTAGCCCATGCCCTGGCCGTTCTCGGCCCCACCGCGCGCTATTATCGGCACGACATGCGCGATATCCAGGCGGTGCCCGCCCTGCTGGATGCGATCGAGGCCGATCTGGGGGCGCTCACGACATTCGTATCCAATGCCGGCGTGTCCGCGCGCCGGCGTGGCGACATGCTTGATATCGCGCCGGAGGATTTCGATTTCGTGCAGGAGGTAAATCTGCGCGGCGCCTTCTTTCTGGCGCAGGACGCGGCGCGACGCATGCTGGCACACCCGTCCCCGAAACCGTATCGCTCGCTGCATCTCGTGACCTCCGTCAGCGCTGCCATGGTGTCGATAGAGCGTGCCGAATACTGTATCTCGAAAGCCGGCGCCTCGATGATGGCGCGGGCCTTCGCCGTCCGGCTTGCGCCCCACGGCATCGGGGTTTTCGAATTGCGCCCCGGCATCGTGGAAACCGGCATGACGGCGGGCGTGAAGGACAGTTACACGTCCCGGATCGAGGCCGGGCTGGTGCCGGCGTGCCGGTGGGGCCAGCCCGAGGATATCGGCGAGATCATCGTGCCGCTGGCCTGCGGGCGGGCCGGCTTTGCAACCGGTGCGGCCATACCCGTGGACGGCGGTCTTTCCATTCCACGGCTATGAGGGCGACATGACGAAGACGTTCGATTTCATCATTGTCGGGGGCGGTTCGGCCGGCTGCGTTCTGGCGGCCCGACTGTCGGAGGACCCCGCCGCCGAGGTGCTGCTGCTTGAGGCCGGAGGCCACGATCGGCATCCGTTGTATCACTTTCCGGCGGGCTTTGCGAAAATGACCAGGGGGATCGGTTCCTGGGGGTGGGAGACCGTTGCCCAACGTCACATGAAGGGTCGGGTATTCAACTATACCCAGGCCCGCGTGATCGGCGGCGGCTCCACCATCAATGCCCAGATCTATACCCGCGGAAATCCGCAGGATTATGACGAATGGCTGCAGATGGGATGTGTCGGCTGGGGCTACGAGGACGTGCTGCCCTATTTCCGCAAGGCCGAGGACAACGACACCTGGGAAAACCGTTTCCATGGCAAGGGCGGCCCGCTGGGAATCAGCCGCCCGGCCGCCCCGCTGCCCATATGCGAAGCCTATTTCGAGGCCGCCGCCGCCCTGGGCATTCCGCGCAATGAGGATGTCAACGCAGAGAAACAGGATGGCGTGGCCTATTATCAGCTGACCCAGCGCAACGCCCGGCGTTCCTCTGCGGCCATGGCCTATCTTGCCCCCAACCGCAGGCGGCGCAACCTGACCGTGCGAACCGGTGCGCAGGTGCGCAGGCTGCTGATCGACAAGGGACGGGCGAGCGGGGTCGAAATGATGGACGGCACCCGCATTTCCGCCGGGCAGGAGGTGCTGCTTTCATCGGGGGCCATCGGCTCTCCCAGACTTCTGCAGCTTTCGGGGATCGGCCCGGCCGATCACTTGCGTGCTCTCGGGATCGACGTGGCAATCGATCAACCCCAGGTCGGAGAGAACCTGCAGGATCATCTGGACCTCTATTGCATCTGCGAACTGTCGGGCCCCTACAGTTACGACCGGTACGCCAGACCGTGGTTTGCCGCGCTTGCCGGGGTGCAATACCTGCTGACGCGCAAGGGGCCGGTGGCCTCTTCCCTCTTCGAAACCGGGGGGTTCTGGTATGCCGACCCGGATGCACGCTCGCCGGATCTGCAATTCCACCTGGGGCTGGGCACCGGTATCGAGAAGGGCGTCGCGGCCATGCCGCAGGGGGGCATCACGCTCAATTCCTGCTATCTGCGTCCGGGGTCGCGCGGCACTGTCCGCCTGGCCAGCGCCGATCCGGCCGCGCCGCCGCTGATCGACCCGGGCTATCTTGGTGAGCCCAGAGACCGCGAAATGTCGATCCGGGGTCTGAAGCTGACCCAGGAGATTCTTGCGCAAGAGCCTCTCAGGCGTTTCATCCTGGCCGAACGCTTGCCAGGACCGCAGGTGCGCAGCGACCAGGACTATTTCGACTACATCTGCCGACATTCCAAGACCTCGCATCATTGCGCCGGCACCTGCCGTATGGGAAGCGACGATGCAGCGGTCGTCGATCCGCGCCTGCGGTTCAATGGAATCGAAGCGCTGCGGATCGTCGACAATTCGATTCTGCCCAGCGTGATTTCCTCCAACACCAACGCCGTGGCCATCATGATCGGCGAAAAGGCCGCCGACATGATCCGCGCAGACAACGGGATGACAACATGATCCGGCACATCGTTCTGATCCGCTTCAACGAAGACATCGCCGAATCCGAGATCGCCGATATCTGGCAGGACCTGCACGCCCTGAACGGCCGGGTTCCGGGCCTTCTGGCGATGCACGCCGGTCGCAGCGAGAGCCCGGAAAAGATCGAGCGCGGCTATCTGCACGGGTTTACCGTCGATTTCGAGGACTGGGAGGCGCTTGCCGTCTATCAGGCGCATCCCGATCACAAGCGGCTTGGCGCGCGCCTTGTCGCCAATGCACGCGGCGGGATTGACGGCATCCTCGTCTTCGATCTGCCCTTCGAGCCCGCCTCTGCCGAGGCAATCGACGACCGGCCGGGGAGCGCGGACAGATGCTGAAACTGCCGGCCCCGGAGGGGCGACTGGAACCCTACCGGATCGGCGGACGGGCACTGTCCCCGCGCGCCCCGCGCGTGGCGCTTTCCCGGACGGCATTTGCTGCCGCGCATGTGGTCTCGGACCCGCTGGCCGAGCGCAACCCCTGGGTCGGCCGCCCGGCGGTGGACTGGGACAACACCCTGCGGTTTCGCCACTGGTTGTGGGATCAGGGCCTGGGTCTTGCCGAAGCGATGGACACGGCCCAGCGCGGCATGGGTGTCGACTGGCAGACGGCGCGCGAACTGATCGAACGCACCATGGCCGAAGCCAGGGCCCACCCCATGCGTCCGCGCGTGGCCTGCGGCGCGGGGACCGATCACCGGCCCGCCGAACGGCTGGACAGCGCCGCGGCCATCGAGGCGGCCTATGCGGAACAGATGGAGGCCATCGAGGCGGCCGGCGGTCAGATCATCGTGATGGCCTCGCGGGCCTTCCCGGCCATGGGGGCAAAGCCCGAAACCTATGCCCGTGTCTATGCCCGGTTGCTGGATCAGGCGGCCCGGCCGGTGATCCTGCACTGGCTGGGTCACATGTTCGACCCGGCCCTGAAGGGATACTGGGGCACGCAAGACGTGGCGGCGGCCTCCGAGGTGGTGCTGGGGATCATTGCGGAAAATCCCGGCAAGGTGGACGGGATCAAGGTATCGCTGCTCGATCGCGCGCATGAAGAAGCCTTGCGCAGCCGCCTGCCCGGGGGCGTGCGTCTTTATACCGGCGACGATTTCAACTATGCCGACCTCATTGCCGGAGACGGCAATCATCATTCGCACGCCCTGCTTGGCATATTCGCGGCCATTGCCCCGGCGGCCAGCCGGGCCCTGGAGGCGCTTGCCCGGGACGACATGGCGGCCTATCGGGAGCTTCTGGCCCCCACCGTGCCGCTTTCGCGAGAAATCTTCCGCGAACCGACACGGTTTTACAAGGCCGGTATCGCCTTTCTGGCCTGGCTGAACGGCATACAGAGCCATTTCATCATGCCGGCGGGTTTTCAATCGGCGCGAGACATCACCCATTATTCCGTGGTATTCCGGCTGGCGGATCGGGCGGGCCTGCTGTATCGGCCCGATCTGGCCGAAGCGCGCATGAAGCTGTTGTTGAAACTGCACGGAATCGGGTGAACACTGGGCAGCATGGCCAAGAGACCGACGATATTGAGTGTAGCGCGCCAGGCCGGCGTGTCGAAATCCACGGTCTCTCTGGTGTTGCAGAACAGCAAGAAGGTAAAGCCATCGACACGCAAGGCGGTCGAGCGGGCAATGGTGGAACTGAACTATGTCTACAACCGTTCTGCGGCCAATCTGCGCAAGGCGAGGACGGAACTTGTCGGCCTTGTCATCAACGACCTCTGCAATCCCTTTTTTACCGAATTTGCGGCCAGCGCGCAGATGGCTCTGGCCGAGGCTGGCTATTCCACGGTCATTGCCAACACCAACGAGAATGGCGAACTGCAGGCGGAAGTGATCTCGTCGATGATCGAACACGGCGTGGCGGCCTTTCTGATTTCACCCGCCTATGACGAGGACAACCGGGCTTTCGATCTGATCGAACGGGCCGGCGTGCCGGCGATACAGGTTCTGCGCCGTGCCGACGATCGGATCGACCTGTTTCCCCATGCCTCGCCCGATTACCTGATGGGCAGCGCGCTGGCCACCCGGCACCTGATCGAACTGGGCTGCAGCAGGATCGCTTTTGTCGGCGGTCTGGAAGAACGCGAGGTGACGGAGCGCCGCACACAAAGCTATCGCCTGGCGCTGCTGGAGAAGCAGATGAAGCCGCGCGTGTTTCCCGGCCGGCCAACCCGAAGCTTCGGCCGCGAAATGGCCCATCTTCTGCATCGCGATCACCCGGGTATCCATGCGGCGCTCTGTTTCAACGATCTCGTGGCCATGGGGATGCTTGCGGGATTTGCCGAACTGGGGGTCGAGGTCGGCCGCGATTTCCGCCTTGTCGGTTTCGACGATATCGAAGAATGCTCACTGGCCCACCCGCGGCTGAGCTCGGTTCACTGCGGCATCTCAGAATTCGGCAGCAATGCAGCGCAAGCCGTCGTGAAATGGATCACCGAGGAAAG
>Ga0256841_1002865_pt1 | contig 13340 bp, 10 predicted proteins | sample 356308metaG_FD_185971 | JGI IMG/M metagenome (GOLD analysis project Ga0256841, IMG submission 185971) | Hydrothermal vent microbial communities from Mid Atlantic Ridge, Atlantic Ocean - 356-308 | ecosystem: Environmental > Aquatic > Marine > Hydrothermal vents | place: Atlantic Ocean: Mid...
CCGGCGTAGTCGCCGCTCCGTCCGAGGGTTCTCCGCCAGCTCCTCCAGTCGAGGCAGAATCTTCTTCGGATCGCCGGCCCCTCCCAAGGCCCGTACCGCCGCCGCGACCACCCCCTCGTCGTCGTCGTCGAGAAGAGCGCCGAGTTTTTCGGACGCGGTCCGGTCTCCCCTTTTCCCGAGAGCCAGTGCGGCCCGGGCTCGGACGGCGGGAGAGGGGTCGTCGAGGCGGGCTCGCAAGAGTTCGAGCACCCTCGGATCTCGGAGTTTCTCCAAGACCAAAACCGCCGACGCGCACAACTGTTGGTTCCCGGCCATGCGGGGATCTCGAAACGCCGCCTCGATATGATCGACGGCGAGGCCGTCCATGCGGGCCAGGTTGCGCCGCGCCTGCTCCATGAAGAGGACCTGATGCTGTCCCATCATCGCCACCAGGAAGCGGGTTCGCCGATCCAGATTGGCGTCTTCACCGGCCCTGGGATGGGGCCTGGGCGGTTTCGGTGGCGAATCTCGAAGAAACTCTTCCCACCGCGCGATCGCCTGCAACTTGAACGTCCATCCGGCATCCGTATCGAAGCCGAAGTCCCGGCCGGTGATCTCCTTCAAGATCCGATGGGCCGTCTCGTTGCCGAAGGCATTCTCGCGGAGGGACTGCACGAGGACCGCCAACCCTTCGGAGGATCCGAACTTCCACAGCGCCCGCGCGGCGTGATTGCGCACCACCGGGTGCCGATCCTCGAGCGCGCTGATGAGGTCCGGCAGGGCCGCGACCGCGCCGACACGCTCCAGCGCGATGATGGCCGTCCAGCGGAGTTCGGCGCGCGTGTCCGGCCCATCGAAGGGATTCTCCTCCGTGTGGTAGCCCAGGTCGGAATCGTCCGGGACCATGAGGAACGCCTGCTGAGAACGATCCTTCATGACTCGGAGCAACGCTTCCAGCACATCCTGGGGAACCGGAACTCTGAGGCCTTCCATGGCATCGAGGCGCTCCTCCACGGGAGCCCCCTCGTCGGCGATGAGTTTCGCCGTCGAGGACGTGGCCACCGCGGGACGCGGCGTTTTGCTGCAACTCGCCAGCACCGCGACGCCCAAGACAAGCAACCATTCAGTGCGGAACATCGAGCCACCTCTCGTTGATCACCACGGCCCGGTCATTCGCCAGGTAGGGATTGAGTTTGTAATAGAGCCTCAGCCGCAGCCGCCGGCCGGATCTGGGGAGAGCCATCCAGACCAGGCGCGATTCTCCGGCCACGAGTTGGGTCGACTTGGGGTAGTAGACCTTGCGTACCGGCCGGAAGTCCGGGGGCACCCGAACCTGATGGGTGAGCAAGGTGATGTCCTCATTCTTGGCGTCCAGAGGAATGACCTCCAAGGCGTGATCGGTGAAGGGATTCACCGCGTCGAATTCGCTTCGGTAGGGATTTCTGAACCGCGCGAGCCGCAGCTCCGGCATGACGATGCTCCCCCGATCCTCCAATTGGATCTCGAGATCCACGGCACGGTGACGCTCATCCGCGGGAAGATTGTGCCCGACACCGGTATTCTTGACCTCGATGAGGAGAAGCGGCTTGCCCTGGAGAGAGCTTCCCCGTTCGAATCGAGGCAAATCGTTGCGACCGGTCAGATCCGTGACGGCGCCCATCCAGTCCTCATCGGGGGGCACGAAACGAGCCCGAAGCGTCGCCGAGGTCTTCAGGAAATCCGGATCGTGTCCTCCGGGAAACCCATGTCCGCGATGATCGGAGCGATTCCCGCCCTTCGTGCCGGCCCCCGGGGTGATGGGCATGTGGCAGTCGTTGCAGTCCTTCTTGTCGGGACCGTCGGCCGCGTATCGCGTCTGGAGCCAATCCTGGTTGACTTTGTGTTGGTCATGGCAGGGGGCGCAGAGAGTCATCGTGCGGATGGGAGCCCACGTCACCGGGTTACAAGGAGCATCGGCGGCGGCCGAGGTCAACTCATGGGGAGCCGCTACGACGTTCTTGTAACGGTGGCACGTGAAACAGTTGACCCCGTCGTCGCGTCGGGTCTGCCGCTCCAGGGCCCGGGCGCCCCAACCCACCTCGATGAGGGGACGCGGCGCATGACAGGGGATGCAATCCTTGTTCTTGAAATTATCGGAGAGATCCTTCCGGCGGGGCTCCGGATTCCGCCACGCGAACTCGTGGTGGGAACCCTTCCACTCGTCATACACGAGTTCATGACATTCCCGACAATCCTTGGAATCCGCCAGGAGCAGGGGGCCCTTGCCGTCCACCGACGGGTGTTGGGACGAATCGCCGATCTTCGCGACATCCGTGTCACCCGCCCGCAGCCCGAACCAGACCGCAACCACCGACGCCAGGAGAACGAGGCCCAGCACGGTCCGAAGACGTGGACTCATCGAACGTCCTCCTTCAGGATCCAGGGAGTCTCCACCGCCTCGAGCGAACAGGACTCTCCAACGGCCCAGGGGCGATCCGATCTCGCCACCACGGTGAGATCACCCATCGTCGACGCCACCTGCCAATCTCTCCCCCCATAGCTCGTCGAGACGACCCGGCCGCACGGGAGGCCGTCTCGCGGCGGCAAACAGCGCACGCCGTGGTCCCTCAGCACGAACCGGACGGGCCCCGGCTCCGACGCGATGGGAAACTCGCCGAAGGCACAGACCAACCGTCCATCGTGCACCTCGCCGTCCAAGATATTGCAAGGTCCGAGAAACCTGGCCACGAATTCGTTCTTGGGTTGACGATCGATCTCCCTCGGGGCACCCACCTGAACGATCCGTCCTCCCTGCATCACGGCGACGCGATCGCCCACGTGGAACGCCTCCTCGCGACGATGGGTCACGTAGATCAGCGTCACGCCCATCTCGCGATTGAGTCTCTTCAGCAGCTCCCCGACTTCGAGAGCCAAGACAGGATCCACCGAGGAGAGCGGCTCGTCCAGAATGAGGACCTCGGGATCGCCCATCAACGCCCGCCCGAGCGCCAAGCGCTGAGATTGGCCGCCCGACAACTGGTGGGGCTTGCGACGCTCCATCCCCTCCAGGCCGAGGGCTGCCAAAAGTTCGCGCGCCTGCGCTTGGCGCCGCTGGCGGGCCCCTTTCCCCGCAAAGAGCAGCTGCTGCAGGGCCGTCATATGGGGCCAGAGCGCCAGGTTCTGGAAGACCATCCCCACGGGACGTTCTCCCGGCGACCGATGGATCGTCGGATCCGCAGCCACTTCGTCCCCGTAACGAATGACGCCCTCCTCGATGGTCTCGAATCCGGCGAGACAACGCAAAAGCGTCGTCTTCCCGCAACCCGAGGGGCCGAGCAGAGCGAGGATCTCGCCCTTTCGGACGTCGAGGTCGACGCCGTCGAGGACGCGCGTCGCCCCGTAACCGAAGGCGACCCCCCGGGTGGACAGTGCAAGGTCGCTCACAGAATCTGCACCTTTTTGTTGAAGACCAGCAGGTAGAAGGCGAATGGCAGCAGAGCCAAACCCGCCATCATGATGCAAAGCGCGGCGACCTCCTCGTCTCGCGCGAAATGAATCATGTTGAAAATGCGCACCTCGGCCGTCTGCCAGCGTGCCGAATTGACCACCAAGGACGCGGACAATTCGCCGAGAATGAGTACGTATGAGATCAGGAACGAGGCCATGACGCCCGGCCACACCAAGGGCAGAATGATCCGAGAACAGATCGCGCCGCCGCCGCGACCGGTCAATTCCGCCGCCTCCAAAACCCCATCACCCATGCGATTCATGGTGGCGCGGAGACATCGCAGCGAGAACGGCAGGAACATCATCAGGTAGGTGAAAAGAGAGATGCCCATTCCCTGGTAGATGTATTCGTCCACCCACCAAAAACCCGAAAGGCGACCCCAGAATCGCGTGGAAGCGACTCCGACGACGACGGCTGGGAACGCGAGAGGCAGCAGATAGATGGCCTCCAGCGTGAAGGCCCTTCGACGCGGCCACTTCAACAGACACAGCGCCACGACGAACCCGGCAAACATCACCAGGAGCCCGCCGACGACCGCCAACTGGAACGAGTTCGTGAGTTCGGGAAGCAGCTGCTTGAAGACAGCCTGGTAGGTCGAGAACGGACCCGCCTTCGCGATCAACGAGGCGAGGGGCCATCCGGCCGTCAAAGCCAACGTACCGAACGCGATGAGGAAGGCCGTATTCGAGCGGGGGCGAAGCACATCGGGCGTCCTCTGGAAGCTGACCGTGCCGCCCCACACGCGCCGACCCGTGCCGAGGGCCACGAGGAGAAAGGCGGAGAGAGCGACGACGACGAGAGGAGTCGCCACGACGAGCGCCGTCGACGGATCGACGTTGCTCGCCGTGAAGAAAACCTCGAGCATGATGGTGGGCGTGTCGAGCAGAGCAGGGATGCCGTGACAGGCCGCGGCGAAGAGGAAGACGAAGAAAGCGCCGGCCAGGATATGATCCTTGAGAAGCGGAAGAGTCACCCGAAGAAGCGTCCTTCGCCGCCCTGCGGTCGCCAGGGCGGCCTCTTCGAGACCGGGATCGAGACGCTTCAATCCGGCGGAGATCACGAGCGCGGCCAGCGGCCAGAACGCCGCGGCCATCATCCACATTGCACCGGGGAACACCAGCGGGGCTCCCCCGACGTCAAAGACGCCTGCGCGAACGTCAAAGGGTATTCCCATGTCCCGGAGCGGCTGAGCAACGTAGCCGGTCTTCCCCAGAATTCGCAGCCAGGAAATGGCGTGGATGTGGGGTGGAATCAAAAGGGGCGCCACGTAGAGAACTCCGAGGAGTTTCCGGCCCGGAAAGTCCGCACGGTGCAAACAGAGCGCCGTCGGGAGTGCGAAGATCAGCGCAATCAGAGTCGTCCCCGCCGCCAGAACGGCGGTGTCGACCATCCGATCCAGAACGACCGTGCTCAGTGCGGCCCATCGCCCCGCCACATCGCCCGTCAACGTCTCCCCGAACGCGGTGACCAGGGGAAGAATGACCGCGACGCCTATGAGGACACTCCCCCAGCAGACTGCGGAGCGCGGGAAAACTCGCGGAGCCCCTCCCTTCATCGATCCCACTCCCTCACTCCGACGTCCTACGACGAGCGAAGCCGACCACAGCCAAGGCCGCGACCGCGATCAAGCCGATCCAGATCGCCCAACGGCTCTTTTCCCCAACGGTTCCGCCACGTGCCCGATCGAATCTCTGTTTCAACCAGGGCGCATAGGTCTCCAGCTGTCGTCCCACATCCTCCCAGTCCACCGCCATCGGTCGGATACCCTTCAAGTGCGCCGGGGGTTCGAGGCCCGGTCGGAGTGGAAGCTGGGCGCTGCGACCGCGCGCCAGTCTTTCCTCCACCTGTGGCGACAGGAGAAAATCGATGAGCTTGCGTGCGGCCTCGGGGTGCGGCGCACCCTTGATGAGAGCCACCGAGTTGGGAATCACGAGCGTCCCCATCCCCCCCTCTTCTTGGTCCGGAAGGATGATGTCCGTGGGATGCCCCTTCAGCCGCGAAACGTTTGCGTCGTCGGTGTCCGTATATCCCCAGACGAACGCACCTCGCCCCACTTCGCGCATCACCATCGCATTGCCGGCTTGCCACTGAATTCCTGCGGCAAGCAGCCTCTCCACAAACGCCTGAGTTCGGGTCTCTCCCCAAACGGAGAACAGGGCCGCGAAGTGAGTCAGCGTCGTGCCCGTGAGGGGTTTCGCCATGGCGATCCGACCCTTCCATCGCGGGTCCACCAGATCCATGACTCCCCTGGGAGGCGCCTCGTCACCGATCAACTCCTTGTTGTAGATGATCACGCGGGCCCTCGCGGCAAAGCCGGTCCAGAACCCGTCAGCGTCCTTGAAGCCCTCCGGAATACCCGCCGCCGAGGGGGATCGGTAGGCCTCGAGGAGCCCTAGATTCTTGAGACGAATCGTCTGGGCGACTTCGTTGTTCCAATAGACATCGCAGCGCGGACGATCCTTCTCGGCGATGATCCGGTTGACCATCCCGATGGTCTTGTTCGCCTCCACATCCCACTGTCCGAGGACCTGGATGCCGGTCTGCGCCTCGAAGTCTTCCAGGATCCCTTTGGAGATGGGTTCGTCGAGGCTGACGTAAACCGAGACCTGCGCGGGACCGACGGTGTGGAGCATCAGGCCGACGACAAGCGCGCGGACGGAGAGATTTCTCATGAGATCATTGTCCTCGAGGCACCGGATTCGGAAATCGACTCGCAAGCGGGAAGCCGAACTCGCTTGTTCTCCAAGAGCTTAGGACATGGAGGGATACAGCAACACCCGTCCGCAGCCTCACCCCGTCCTGCTACCCCATCGTAACGATGGGGCGGTCATTTGTCGTCCAATCCATGGGTGATGCGAGGCCAGTATTCCTCGAACTTGAAGTGGGGGCTGTTGGCCACGTCGTGACACCGCAGGCAGAATTCCGCCCCCAACTTTCCACCCGGCGTCGGAGCCTTCGCGGCGGCGTGCCGCTCGCCCGGGCCGTGACAGGCCTCGCACTGGACGTTGACCGGCGCGGACGCGGCGGGGTCGAACCCGCCCATGAGTCCGAATCCCGTCACGTGACACCGAACGCATTCGGGATCGACTTCGTCTCCCTTCGCCTCCAAAGCCTCCCAGGCGTGAGCGTGTCCGCTCCTCTCCCAAACCTTCAGGGCCGTGGCATGGCATGCCCCGCAGGCCTTGGAGCCGATGTAGGCCGCCGACGCGCTTTCGAAACGAGGGACTTGGGCTAGGAGATCCTCCGCCGCCAGATTCTCCCGGTAGAACTCGAGGAGGCTCCGTCCCGTTTCACTCCCCTTCTCGGCGTCGAGGAGAATGAACCTTTCGAGCATGGGCGCCTTCAAAGAGGAAAGGTAGGCCACGCGCTGCCCCTTGAGCCCCAGCTCGAGAAGCGGTGGCCGCGGAGCGGAGTGGAGCCAGGGGATGTCGGAAATCCCCGGGACCACGAGGAGCACATGACGAGCCGCCTTGGCGAGACCGCTTTGGACGAGGAACTCTCTCGCCCGTTCGGCGGAACCCCAGACGAAAAGGATGAGATCACGACGGTGGTCCCCGAGGGCGGCGACGACCTGGGACAAGTCCGGAGACTCTTCGGCCACCAGTCCGGGCTCCGTCCATCCGGTGGACGTCGGATCGATCCACCCCGTGACGACGACTTCACCTTCCGGCGCTCTCGCCACCACATGCGAGAGAAAAAGGCGCTGACCCTCCTTGGTCACGTTCACGCTGACAAGAGGGGTGCCATCCTCGCCGCGGGCCGCCAGGATGTCCTCCCAGAAAAAACTCCCGACCTGCAGGTCGCCGGCCCCCAGACAGTGCGCCGCCGCCCCGAGGGCATCCAGTTCCTGGAGGAAAGTCTCCAACTTCAATTCCTGCTGACGCCCCCCTTCGTGGACGAGATCGCCTCCAGAGACGAGCAAACTGCGTCCCAAGACCCCTTCGGAGAGCGACTCGAAGAACCCCATCCTCCGAACGATCCCTCCCAAGGCCGGCTTGGAGCAACCGCAGGGCCTCGGCATGCCCATGTCGTTTCCGATGAAAAAGTACCCGGGCGCCGCGGGAAGGGGCTCGGCGACGGCCGCCTTCGCTGCGCCCTCGGACGCCGTTTCCTTCACATCCCGCGATGCCGAAGGCCCGCATGTCACCATCAGGGCTCCGGCAGCGAGAACAAGAAGAACGAGGCGGCATCTCATGGCTTCACGATCCTGAAGGAGTAAGGAATCCGGATTCTGGCACCTTCGGGGTGGTCCGTCTCCACCCAGAGATCTCCTCTTTTGTGACCTTCGGGGAGCCCCGGCGGGAGGGTCACCCGCAGCCGGTGCACCACACCGGCTTGCTCTCCGTCCCCTTCCACGACGAGGAACGCATTCTCGAGAATGCGCCGGATTCTGAAGGGACGCTGGGCGCGGCTGGAGAGGATGACCGTGCGGGTGAGACCCGCATTCGACTTCCGAAGGCCCAGATCGAGCCTCCGGGGCCTGATCCGCAAATCGCCCTCGACCACGGCGATGATTCTCGCGAACTGGTTGGGTTTCCGCGGATCGTCGGACTTCACCTCCACCAGCGCCTCCCGCCGCCCAAGCTTGGCCTTGGCGGGAATCGCCCACTCGACCTTCAGAACACCCCGACGGCCGCCCTTTTCCAGGACCAGGCGGGATCGAAACGGGGCTTGCACCGAACCCAGGGTGAGGTGAACGCCCGCGTCGGCGGACACCTGGACGTCTCCACGCAAGACTTCACCCGGACGGCCGCCGCCGAGATGAAGGATGGGCTCATCGAGAGCCCACGAGGGATGGACGTCTAGACGAAAAGCCAGCTCGAGGACGCCCTGCCGGGGGCCGTCCCAGATGACGAGAATCGACTTCGAGACGGGGCCCTCGAAAGCCCCGGTGTCGATGGCGACGACGAGTTCACCCCTGCCGCCGGCCGCGATGGAGACCGGGCGCTTTTTCACCTTGGCGCAGAAACAGGAGACCCTCACGTCCCGCAACCGAACCGGGGAGGTCCCCGTGTTCTCGAGCGGGAACGTCACCTCGATCCGACGTGCCTGTTCCACGCGACCGAGGTCCACGACCGGTCTTTTGCAAACGAGCTGGGCGGTCAAAGGCGAAACCACGACCAGGATGACCGCGAGGACCGTCCCCTTTCTCCTCACCGCTTCCGCCCTCCCAAGGACGCCAACCGCCGTTGGGCTTCGCGCTCGGTCGGGGAGCGCGCCTGGGATTGGAGACCCTTGCGCCGATAGGCCTCGGCGAGGGATGGCCTGTTCAGTCGCAGCGCCGTTCGACAGGCCAACTCGAAGAGTACAGGACCGGCCTGTCCACTCTCGAGAGCGGGACGAAGGAGTCGCAGCACCTCCTCGTGTTTCCCCTGACGCGCTGCCTCCTGTGCCAGGCTGAAGGCCACCTCGGCATTCTCCGGAGCCAAGGCGTAGGCCTTTTCCAAATGGAATCGCACCTCGCCCGTGGCGGATCTCAGCCGGGCGGATTCGGCCATCAGCAGGTGGTATTCCACCCGTTGGTCCTCGGTGATGTCTTTTTGCAACAGACTTCCCAGACCCGCCAGATCGTTGATCAGGCCGGCCAAGGCGGCCTCCTTGTCCTCCTGGGTCGCCCCAGGCAAACGGGGCAACAGCGAGATCTCCGCGATGCGCATCCTCACGGCGAAAGCCCGGGCCTCGAAAAGATCGCCGGGCCGCCTTGTTCCCCACTCCTCCGCGTTCCGGGCCGTGGCGCGAGCCAGACCGAACTCGTCGAACGCGCGACGCACGAGAAGCGGATCTCTCATTCCCCGTGAGACGGCCTCCTGGGCCTTCAGTCCGTGAATCTTCGCCCGGTTCATTTCCAGTTGGAAAGCCAGGTGGGATGTCCCGGAGTCGACCTCGCCCGTGGAAGGCACTCGCGGCAGGGTCTTCGCGATCTCGTCCAATGTGGACAGATCTCGCTCGAACGCCTCGATGTCGGGCTTTTCCTTGGTGTTCAGGTACTTCAGCGACGTCAGGTTCTGGAGCACCCACAGGTTGTCGGGGCGTCGGTCGTGGGCCGCCTCGAACAGCGTGCGTGCGTCGTGCCACTCGTGAACGAGTCGATAGGCACCGGCTGCTCCCACCGCCCCGATGATCACGAGAGCGGCGACCAGAACGCGCCCGACCCGGGCTCTGCGCTCGAGAAGCCCTTGGGCGGCCAACGTCGCCCCCGCGAAGATCGCGAAGAGAGGCTGGTAGAGAAAACGAAACGCGGTGATCGCACCGATGCCGAGAATGAGGTTGCTCGTGGGGAGCCAGCTCGCCAACGCGTAGGCGGCGAAAAGAGAGGTGATGGAGCGCCTTCTGAGCGCTGTCAAGAACCAGAAAACAAGGCCCGCCCAGACGAGGAGCCCCAGCAAAACCGCCCCCTCAAAGACGCTGGACGGCGGAGGCACGTCCTGGTGGGTGACGTTGGGGTTGAGCCCAAACGGGTAGAACAACGCGGGAAGAACGACCTTCCCCGTCGCGGCCAGAGCCGAAAGGAGGCGATCCTTCGTCGAGAAGTCGGCATAGACGCCCTCGCCCCCGAAGTCGAAGAGGGCTCCGAGCGCAGACACCCTCATCCACAACCAAACGGCCGCCACTCCGATCTGAGGGAGCATCCACGCCGCCGTTCTCCGGCATTTGCCGACGACACCGTCGTCGTCGTCCCCCCACGGCAACAGACAACCCTGGAGCGCCAAGACGACGGGAAAAAGCGCCGCGCTCTCCTTGGAGAGCAGGGCGACCAACCAGAGCGGCGCCGAGAGAAACAAGAGCAGCTTTCCGCGCCACGGTCCCCAGCCGCGTTGCCCACAGGAGAAACTCCACCACGAACACGTGACAAATAGAGCGGCGAGAAGTTCGGCCGCCCCCACGATCCCGACCACCGCCTCGGTGGCGATCCCGTGAACGCCCGCAAGCGTGGCCGCGCCCAAAGCGATCCATCGTCGCCGCCTCATGCCTCGCAAAAGGACGAGGAGGAGTCCGAAGCGCGCCGCGGTCACGATTGCATGAAGTAGGAGGTTCCCCAGGTTGAAAGGGGCCGGCCCGTCACCCAACCGATGCAGGACGGCGAACCAGGTGAGAGCCATGGGACGATAAAGGGCTCGGTGTGCGCGATCGCCGCGATCCCCCCACCAACTCGACCCGAAGATCTCACCGATGTTTCCGTTCTCGACCAACGGATTCGTCTGCACGATGGGCACGGCATCCAAGGCGAAATCATTCCTGACGACATCGGCATGAAGCGCCATGACGAGGATGACGGGGAGGAATCCCCACGCGAGGTCGGTGACCCAGGGTTTGCCTTCACTCATGGGGCAAGGTGCCGCGAAGCCGAGAAAACTTCAACTAGTCGACCTCGAAACTCTGCTGCGTGAGTTGGCCGTTGGAAGTCACTTGAACCAGACAGGTGGCGAATCTCTGCCCCGGGGGGATGTGCCAAGTGAACGACCATGTCTGCTCCTCGGGATCCCAAAGGGGCGTCGGGTTGGCGACGAGCCAGCCGTTCAAGCGGATTCCCACTCCGAAGGGGGACTCACCGGCGGGGCCGGGGGGTGGAGCACCCTCGAGGGTCACGGTCACCGACGTGTTCTCGGCCAGAGGTCCGGAGAGCGAGAGCGTGATTCCGTTGGACCTGTTGATGTCGATGACGGATGAAGCATGCAGCCGCGTCGCCGCCCCGCAGAGAGAGGCCCAAAGCACGAAGGGCAGGACCCACCCTGGCTGGGCGAAGTATCCGGACTTCGGTTTGGACCCGAGGGCTGGTTTCATCGACGCTCAAGCTCCAAAGACCCCACGTCACCGCATCCGGCGCGGCGCGGTTCCTAGGCAGGTCTTCATGTCTCCTCACAGTTTATGCGGCGAGCCGAAGATTTTGCAAGGAATAAAGAATGATCCAAGCCGCTTATTTTCAACAGTTTGGGAACCGCAGCATCGCCCGTCGAGGCGGAAATGCCCGAAAAAAGGCGACTCAGCTCGGTTTTTTCCGGGCATCGAGCCAATTGCGCCCTTCGAGCAGGTGAATGACCCGATCTCGAACCCCGTCCCGAATCCGGCGCACCGTCTCGGTAGAGGCGCCCGACGGGTCCTCGAAGGACCACTCCAGCGTCTCCGTGCCGGGCAAGGTGGGGCACGCCACCCCGCACCCCATGGTCACCAAGACATCGACGCCCTCCGCGACGGCGTCCGCAAGGCTTCGCGGCGTCACTCCGGCAAGATCGATTCCCACTTCCTTCATGACCTCGAGAACTTCTCCGTGGACATGTTCGGCCGGGTGAGTCCCCGCTGAGAGCCCGCGGGCTTGCGAAGGGTCGGCCAGGGCATTGAAAAAAGCGGCCGCCATCTGCGACCGGCCGGCATTCTGCGTGCATGCGAAGAGAACGTGTATGGGACCACTCATGGTTCGAACTCCTCAACGATAACGATCGGGGTCGCAACGCAACTGGACGATCTTCGCGTGAAGGGTGGGACGACTGACGCCGGCCTGACGCGCCGCCTCCGCCACATTGCCTCGGGTTCTCGCCAACAATCGCTGGATGTATCGCCGTTCGAAGGCCTTCAACGCTTCCTTCAGAGGATGATCGTCCAGCGTGTCCTCTCCTCCATCCCAGACCTGCCTTGCGTGCCGAAACTCTTCGGGGATATCCGTCGCTCGAATCGTACCCGTCGTCACGGTCGTGCTCAAACGGCGGACGAGGTTCTCGAGTTCCCGGACATTGCCGGGCCAGTCATACGATTTGAGGATGGCGAGAGCTTCGAGGTCCGGCGTCATCTCGGGACACTCGAAACGCTCGCAAAAACACCGGATGAGATCGGGAATGTCGACCGTCCGGCGACGAAGCGGAGGGACGATCAGCGGAAAGACATTGAGTCGAAAATAGAGATCCTCGCGGAATAGACCCTCCGCGACCAAGCTCTTGAGATCGCGATGCGTCGCCGCCACGAAACGCACGTCCACCTGCGTCGTTTCGGTGGCGCCGACCGGGGTCGCCTCACCGGATTCCAGCAGACGAAGCAACGCCGGCTGAACCTCCAACGGAACGTCGCCGATCTCGTCCAGAAAAAGTGTCCCTCCCGCGGCGCGGAGCACGGCTCCCTCTCGTGCCCGCTCCACGCCGGTGTATCCTCCGGGGACGGCGCCGAACAGCTCGACCGCCACCAGGGACGCGGGCACGCTCCCGGCGTGAAAAGCATGAAACGGGCCGTCGCGCCGGGCCCCGCTCTCATGGATCGCGCGCGCCACCAGTTCCTTCCCGGTCCCGCTCTCACCCTGGATGAGCACGACGCCGTCTCGCGCCGCCACGGCCTCGATGTGCCCGTAGAGCTCTCGCATGACCGGTGCCATTCCCACGATCCCGTGAAAGGACGTCTTCTCGTCGAGAAGGCGCCGCAAGAGCCGATTCTCGATGCGAAGTCGGCGCGTCTCGAGGGCGGACTCGACGGCCTTGAGGATCTCGTCGCGATCGAAGGGTTTCGTGATGTAGTCCGTCGCTCCGCACTTCAAAGCCTCGATGGCGCTGGGGATGGACCCATAACCCGTCATGACGATCACGGGGAGGTCCGGGTCGTGCTGTTTGCTCCATCGCAACAACTCGAGCCCGGTCGTTCCAGGCATGGAAAGATCCGTGATGAGAAGATCGAATGCCTCCTGGCCCAATTGGTCTTGTGCCGCCCGCCCGTCCGCCGCCGCGGAGACATCGAGACCCCTTCGACCGAGGGCACGCTTCAAGAAAACACGCATCGATTCCTCGTCATCGACGATGAGGATCCGGTCCTTTATGGCATCGGACTTCATCTTCATGGGGTCTCCGAATCGACGGGGAGATGAACGGTGAATCGGGCTCCGCGCCCCCGACCCGGCGAC
>Ga0256841_1002866_pt1 | contig 13335 bp, 13 predicted proteins | sample 356308metaG_FD_185971 | JGI IMG/M metagenome (GOLD analysis project Ga0256841, IMG submission 185971) | Hydrothermal vent microbial communities from Mid Atlantic Ridge, Atlantic Ocean - 356-308 | ecosystem: Environmental > Aquatic > Marine > Hydrothermal vents | place: Atlantic Ocean: Mid...
AAGCGGTCGAGCGCGCGATCGAACTGGCAAAGGAAGCCGGCGCGCGCCGGGCCGTGCTGTTGCCGGTCAGCGCTCCGTTTCACTGTGCGCTGATGGCGCCGGCGGCCAGGGTGATGGAACAGGCGCTTGCCGGCGTCGAGATCAAGGCGCCGGTCGTGCCGCTGGTGGCCAACGTGCGCGCCGAGGCGGTGAGTGACCCGGACGAGATACGCGCGTTGCTGGTGGCACAGGTCACCGGGTCGGTGCGCTGGCGCGAAAGCGTTCTCTGGATGGCCGCACAGGGCGTGGAGGAGATCTGGGAAGTCGGCGCCGGCAAGGCGCTGTGCGGCATGATCCGCCGGATCGACCGGGCAATCGTCTGCAAGGCCGTCGGGGGTCCGGCGGATGTGGCAGCGCTGGGAGACTAGGTGGTGAAACGGTTTTTCAAATGGTTCGCGGTGGTTCTGGTGCTGCTGACCGGTCTGGCGCTGTTCACGCCGTTGGGAATGTTTGCGACCGTCACGGTGCTGAACCTTGTTCCGACAACCGAATTCCGGGTGCAGGGCCATGACCTGCTGATGCGTGGCGACATCAATGCGAAAACGCTGGACCAGTTCGAAGCGGTGATCGCGGCAAATCCGGGAATTACGCGGCTGGTCGAGCTCGACGTGCCCGGCTCTCTGGATGACGACACCATGATCGCGCTGGCCTACCGGGTGCGGGAACTGGGGCTCGATACGCATCTGACCGCGACCAGTGAAATTTATTCCGGCGGGGTCGATCTGTTCCTGGCTGGGGACCGCCGCAGCATGGAAGAGGGCGCGGTGATCGGCGTGCATTCGTGGTCGGACGGGTTTCGCGAGGCGGCCGATTTTCCCCGCGATGCGCCGGAGCACGAACAGAACAGAAAATATGTCGAAGACATGCTGGGCCAGGACGATTTCTACTGGTTCACCATTGCGGCGGCCCCGGCCGATGGCATTCATGTGATGAGCGCAGAAGAGATCGCGCGCTACGGCCTGCTGAACGACGGCGGCTGAGTCTAATTGCCCCAAACCATCAGCGCCACGATCATCTTTTCGGGATCCCCCGAGAGGTAGATATCGGGGTTGGCGCGCAGTTCTTCGAACAGGACCGGGCGGCTGGCCTGTGGCACGCGGGCGATGTCCATCGCGGCATAGGCAAGAACCGAATTGCCGGCTCTGATCTGCTGCACCATCTCGGGGTAGTTTTCGCGCACAAACGCCGACACCCGGTTACGCCGGGCGTTGTAAAAGCTGTTCTCGACGCCGGTGCCGATGCCGCCAATTGGCAACAGCAGCGGGTTGCCAAGGTGGTTGGGCTGCGACGGGTCGCAGCCGGCAATTGCCAGAACAAGGCCTATTGACGTCAGGGTGCGGGTTTTCATGGTGCAAGTGTCCGCGATCGGGCGAAGCTTGCCAATGGGGCGTCGCCCGACATCGGCGGGATCGTGCCCGGAACCTTCTGGCGCGGGTCCCCGGGGGCTGGTATGGAACATGCCGAGTCATGAAGTCATGAGGCGAAAATGTTTGATCTGACAGGAAGAAATGCGCTGATCACCGGGGCGTCCGGGGGAATTGGCGGGGCGATTGCCCGCGCGCTGCACGGGGCCGGGGCCTCGGTGGGGCTGTCGGGCACGCGCGTCGCGCCGCTGGAGGCGCTGGCGGCAGAACTCGGAGAGCGCGCGCATGTGTTGCCCTGCAACCTGTCGGAGGCGGACGCGGTGAAGGCGCTGCCGGGGCAGGCGACCGAGGCGATGGGCCGCGTCGATATTCTGGTGAACAACGCCGGGATCACGCGCGACAACCTGTTCATGCGCATGAGCGACGAGGACTGGGAAACCGTGCTGAACGTGAACCTGACCAGCACCATGCGGCTGTGCCGGGGCGTGATGCGGCCGATGATGAAGGCGCGCTGGGGGCGGATCGTGAATATCTCGTCGATCGTGGGCGCCACCGGCAATCCGGGGCAGGCGAATTACGCGGCCTCCAAGGCGGGGATGGTGGGGATGACGAAGTCTATCGCCTACGAGGTGGCGAGCCGCGGCATCACGGCGAACTGCGTGGCGCCGGGGTTCATTGCCACCGCGATGACCGACAAGCTGAGCGACGATCAGAAGGCGAAGATCAACGCGCAGATCCCGGCCGCGCGGATGGGCACGCCCGAGGAGATTGCCGCCGCGGTGCTTTACCTGGCCAGCGACGAGGCGGCCTATGTCACCGGTGCGACGCTGCATGTGAACGGCGGCATGGCCATGCTCTGAACCCGCAAGGCGCGCGCCCGCTTCGAAGCCCGATCCGGGGGCGGTTTTCACGGCCGGCGCCGGGGCGTCGCACCGGGAACCGCGCCGGGCACTGCGCCGGGCGTTGCGCCGGGCTTCGCGTCCGCCTTCGCGTCGGGCACGGCGCGCCGGCGATGGTGCCCGATGGCGCATTGCGGCCGCCACAAAGCGTTTGCCTTGCCGGAACGATGTGCTATAGGCGGCGCAGAATTTCCGGGGGCGCAGGTCCGACCGGTAACGCCCGCGCTTGCAATGCGGGGCTTGAGCGGCCAAGTGGTCAAAGGCAAAGCAGGGCACTGGCCCAACATAAAAGTGAGGAAATACCATGAGCGACATCGCTGATCGCGTGAAAAAGATCGTTGTCGAGCACCTCGGCGTGGAAGCCGACAAGGTTACCGACTCCGCAGCCTTCATTGACGACCTGGGTGCGGACAGTCTGGATACCGTGGAACTGGTCATGGCCTTCGAGGAAGAATTCGGCATCGAGATTCCCGACGATGCCGCCGAGACCATCCAGACCTTCGGCGATGCGGTGAAGTTCATTACCGAAGCCAGCTGAGCGATCGCTCGAACGGCTTGAGCGCGGCGTCCGCTCGGGCGCCGTTTTCATTTGCGGGCCTGCGTTCGTCTGCCCGGGCCGCCTGACCGGGCGCGGGGCCGGTCCGGGGGCCGGGCGGGCACAGGGCGCGCGCGGGACCGGCAGCGGTGCGGGTGCAGGGGCGCGACGCACAGCCATGTGCCCGGCCCCGGGATTCGCCCCGCCCGGGCGCGGGACGCCATGCGACCGGCGCAGAAACTTTCCCGCGTTCGGCCGGCAGGCTGGCACATGCGTCCTTCGGGTGCGTGTGAAACCGGCATGCCGGTTGCGCATCTTCGCGCGGGGTGGGACAGAATTTTTCTTTTACCGGCATGGGCTTGGCGGCATTGTCCGGCCGCGTCGGGAATCCCATAATGACAGGCAGAGATGGGCCGGGGCCGATGCAGTGTCGGCCCGGCGGGACCCAACCCCGGGCCCCCGCGCGACCCGAAACCGAGTGAAGGATCAGGCCATGCTGGAAAAACCCGCATTCGACGTCGTCGATACCCCGCCCGCACAGGTGAAGCGCTGGCAATCGGACGGCGGGATCGTGCTGGTGGATGTCCGCGAGACTTCGGAGTTCGAGCGCGCGCATATCCCCGGTGCCCTGCTGCTGCCGCTTTCGAGTTTCGATGCCGACATGTTTCCGCGTTTCTCGGACAAGAAGGTGGTGCTTTACTGTGCGATCGGAAAACGCTCGGCGGCGGCGGGAAAAATGCTGGGAAAGGCGGGCTTTGGCAGGGTGTTCAACATCGCCGGCGGGCTCGAGGCATGGAAGGCCGCGGGGCTCGAGGTCGAGGAAAACCCCGCCGGTCCCGCACCCGGGGACGAACCGTCGGGCACTCCGTCAGACGCCTCGTCGGGCGCTCCGGCATGGCGCAATCCCGCCCCGGGCGCGGTGCTGAAGCAGGACTATCTGGACGCGTTTTCGATCAGCCCGACCGCGCTTGCCCGGGCCCTTCGCGTGGATGTCATGCTGATCGAGGAGTTGATCGCGGGCCGGGTGGCGCTGGGGATCGAACTGTCCATGCGTCTGGCGCGTTTCTTCTGCACCGCGCCGGATTTCTGGGCCCGTCTGCAGATGGACCACGACATCGAGCGCGCCGGGCGCAGCCTTGGGGCGCGGATCGCCGCGCAGGTGCAGCCCTGCCGGGCCGGCGCGTCCCCGGAGCTGGCACGGGCCTGAAACGCGCGCCGCGGGCCGCTTTGGCGCATCTGTGGCCGACAGGGTGCATCCGGTCCGACACGCCGGCAGGGATGCCGGCCGGGGATTTCGGGGCCGGGGTTTTCGGGAACGCCCGGCGCCGATCGGCGCGGATCGGGCCGGGACTGTCCGCAGGGCGCTCCGCGAGCGGCGGCCGTCCGGTTGCCCGCATCCCCGGCGTGTTTTTGCCACGCCGATGGAATGGCTGCGCCACAACCGGGATTTGTCCCGGCCTGGCCCTTGCCCCCGGGAAGGCTGCGCGTATAACTCTGGTTCGGAAAACATTCGCCGGATCGAGGGAAGCAGATGCGCCGTGTTGTGGTAACGGGACTGGGACTGGTCACGCCTCTGGCCTGCGGGGTCGAGGAAAGCTGGCAACGTCTGCTGGCCGGGCGCTCGGGCGCGGGGACGATCACCCGGTTCGACGCCAGCCATCTGGCCACGACCTATGCCTGCGAGGTGCCCCGGGGCGACGGCAGCGATGGCAGCTTCAACCCGGATGACTGGCTTGCGCCCAAGGAACAGCGCAAGGTGGATGATTTCATCCTTTACGGCATGGCCGCGGCCGAGCAGGCGGTCAGCGATGCCGGCTGGAAGCCCGAGGGGGAGGACGAGCGCCGGCGCACCGGGGTGATGATCGGCTCGGGCATCGGCGGGCTGCAGTCGATCGCCGAAACCGCGGTGCTGCTGAAGGAACGCGGCCCGCGCCGGGTGTCGCCGTTTTTCATCCCCGGTTCGCTGATCAACCTGATTTCGGGCCAGGTGTCGATTCGCTATGGCTTCAAGGGACCGAACCACGCGGTGGTGACGGCATGTTCCACCGGCGCGCATGCAATCGGCGATGCCAGCCGGCTGATCATGCTGGGCGATGCCGACGTGATGGTTGCCGGCGGCGCCGAGGCGGCGATCTGCGAAATCGGCATTGCCGGCTTCAATGCCTGCAAGGCGCTTTCGACCCGGCACGGCAACGATCCGCAGCGCGCCAGCCGCCCCTATGACCGCGAGCGCGACGGGTTCGTGATGGGCGAAGGCGCCGGCATCGTGGTGCTGGAGGAATACGAGCACGCGCGCGCGCGCGGGGCGAAGATTCATGCCGAGGTGATCGGCTACGGCCTGTCGGGGGACGCGTATCACATCACCGCGCCGGCCGAGGACGGCGACGGCGGCTATCGGGCGATGGCGGCGGCGATCGAACGCGCCGGGCTGACGCCCGCCGATATCGACTATGTGAATGCGCATGGCACCTCGACCATGGCCGATACCATAGAGCTGGCCGCGGTCGAGCGGCTCATGGGGGCGGCGGCTGCGAAGGCGACCATGAGTTCGACAAAGTCGTCGATCGGCCACCTGCTGGGCGCGGCGGGCGCGGTCGAGGCGGTGTTCTGCATCCTGGCGCTGCGCGATCAGGTGGCGCCGCCGACGATCAACCTGGACAACCCTGCGGTCGAGACGGCCCTTGATCTGGCGCCCAACGCGAAGCGCGCGCGCAGGATCGATGTGGCGCTTTCCAATTCGTTCGGCTTTGGCGGAACCAATGCGAGCCTTGTGCTGAAGCGGGCAGGCGCGTGATGTGGCGCCATGTCGCCTCGAATGCATTGACGCTGTTCATCGTCGCCCTCGTGGTGATCGTCGGGCTGGTCGCCTGGGGGCGCACCGCCTATCATGCGGCGGGGCCGCTGGAGCAGGCCATGTGCCTGCGTATCCAGAGCGGCGCGACCTTGCGGCGGGTGTCCGATGAGCTTGCCCGGCGGGGGGCGGTTTCGAACCCGTCGGTGCTGCGTATCGGCGCCGATTATTCGGGCCTGGCCGACAAGGTGAAGGCGGGCAGCTTTCTGGTGCCGGCTCATGCCTCGATGGCGCAAATCGTGGACATCGTGACCCGGGGCGGGGCCAGCACCTGCGGCACGGAGGTGGTGCTGCGCATCGGCGTCAGTCAGGTGCGCATGCGGGTTCGCGAACTGGATCCGGCAACCCGGAAATTCGTGAACGTGGCCGAGTTCGACCCGCAAAAGGATGCGCCTGCGCCGCGCTACGAAAAGGCCGTCGGCGCGCCGGATACGCGCTATCGCGTGGCCATCGCCGAAGGGACCACCGTCTGGCAGGTGGTGGAGGCGCTGAAAGCGGCCGGGTTCCTGAGCGGCGATGTCGCCAGGCTGCCGCCGGAGGGCATGCTGGCACCGGACAGTTACGAGGTGACGGCGGGGTCCTCGCGCGCGGCGCTGCTGGACAGGATGCAGCAGGCGCAAAAGGCGCGCCTGCGCAAGGCCTGGGCGCATCGGGCCGAGGGCCTTCCTTTCGAGACCCCCCGCGAAGCGCTGGTGCTGGCGTCGCTCGTGGAAAAGGAGACCGGCGTTGCCGAGGAACGGCGGCAGGTGGCCTCGGTCTTCGTGAACCGCCTGAAGCGCGGCATCCGGCTGCAGACGGACCCGGCGGTGATCTACGGGCTGACCGATGGGCGGGGCCAGCTGGGGCGCGGGTTGCGCCAGAGCGAATTGCGCAAGAAGACCCCCTACAACACCTATGTGATCGACGGGCTGCCGCCGACCCCGATTGCAAACCCCGGCGAAGCCTCCATCGAGGCGGCGGTCAATCCGGCGCAGACCGATTACCTGTTCTTCGTGGCAGACGGGACCGGCGGGCACGCCTTTGCCGCCACGCTGGCCGAGCACAATCGCAACGTGGCCGCCTGGCGCGAGATCGAGGCTAGCCGGGGCGGGAACTGAGACGACGCTCCCGCAGGCGCGGACGCAGGCGCAAGCCGGGGCGTGCGCGCACGGGCGGGGGCCTGGCGCAGGGGACGGCGAGGGGGGAACGCGGGAGAGGGCGCGGGGGCGCGTTGGAAAAAACTAACCTTTTCTTAACCTTGGCGTACGCTGGCGGGGAGATCGGGCTTGACTCGGCGCGCGCTCGGGTATATACATTCGGGCAAGCTAGAAGAAGTGGGCAAGCGGCTCCGGGGTGACCCGGCGGCCGCTTTTTCGTTTCGCTCGTGCGGAGTCCATGCATGAGAGGCGGCGCATACGAATGGTATTGAAGAAACCCGCGATCGACGGGGAGATGTGCGACATGCTCGCACTGGCTCGGCGGCAGGTCGAGGAAACACTTGCGGCATTGGCGAAAACGCAGCGCGAACTGGACAGCTGCACCGGCGCGGCGGCGGCGGATATTCGAAAGGACGCCCGGCAGTTGACGGCGGCCATTCTGATGCTGGGAAACGAGAAGAAGAAGATCGATGACACCATCAAGGAATTCCAAGGCATCGAAGCCGGCTATGCACTTGATCTCGACGCCGCGCGGGCGGAAATCCGACATCGACTGGATTGCCTGCGCCGGGCCGCGGATCCGGGAGCGGTTTCTGAATGAGCTGAGCGAAGGGGCGCTGCTGGCGCTTCCCTATCTGTTCGAATTCTGGGCGATGGCCCACCAGTTGCCGCCCGAAGGCGACTGGCGCACCTGGGTGGTGATGGGCGGGCGCGGCGCCGGCAAGACGCGCGCCGGGGCCGAGTGGGTGCGCGCGCAGATCGAGGGCGCCCGGCCAAAGGACCCCGGGCGCGCCCGGCGGGTGGCGCTGGTGGGCGAGACCATCGAACAGGTGCGCGAGGTGATGGTGTTCGGCGAAAGCGGCATCCTGGCATGCAGCCCGCCGGACCGGCGCCCGGTGTGGCGGGCGACGCGCAAGCTGCTGGAGTGGCCGAACGGCGCGACGGCGCAGGTGTTTTCGGCGCATGAGCCGGAAAGCCTGCGCGGGCCGCAGTTCGATGCCGCCTGGGTGGACGAACTGGCCAAGTGGAAACGGGCGGAAGAATGCTGGGACATGCTGCAGTTCTGCCTGCGACTTGGGGACGATCCCCGCGCCGTCGTGACCACGACTCCGCGCAACGTCGGGGTGTTGAAAACCATCCTGGCCAATCCCTCGACCGCGGTGACCCATGCGCCGACCGAGGCCAACCGCGCGTTCCTGGCGGAATCCTTCCTGGAGGAGGTTCGGACGCGTTACGCCGGCACGCGGCTGGGGCGCCAGGAGCTGGACGGGGTGTTGCTGGAGGATGCGGAAGGGGCGCTGTGGACCTCGGCCGGGCTGGAAGCGGCGCGCATCGAAGAGGCGCCGGCCCTTGACCGGGTGGTGGTGGCGGTGGACCCGCCGGTGAGCGGGCATGCCGCATCGGACGAATGCGGCATCGTGGCGGTCGGCGCGGTGACGCAGGGGCCGCCGCAGGACTGGCGCGCGGTGGTGCTGGAGGATGCGAGCGTATCCGGGGCGTCGCCGCAGGGCTGGGCCGAAGCCGCGCTGGCGGCGATGAAGCGGCACGGGGCGGACCGGCTGGTGGCCGAGGTGAACCAGGGCGGTGACCTGGTGGAGAGCGTCATTCGGCAGATCGACCCGATGGTGCCCTATCGCGCGGTGCGGGCGAGCCGCGGGAAAGGCGCCCGCGCCGAGCCGGTTGCGGCGCTTTACGAGCAGGGACGGGTCAAGCATTTGCGCGGGCTGGTGGCGCTGGAGGACCAGATGTGCCGGATGACGGCGCGCGGCTACGAGGCCAAGGGGTCGCCCGACCGGGTGGATGCACTGGTCTGGGCGCTGCACGAGGTGATGATCGCGCCGGCTGCGAAATGGGTTCGCCCGCGGGTTCGCACGTTGGGGTGAGGCGCCTTGGCAAGCGGCTTTGAAGCCGCTTTTGCCTCCGGCGGGGATATTTTGGGACAGAAGAAGATGGCGACGTCGGGGAGCGGTTTCCGGCGCTGAAAAGGAGTGTCTTTGCAGATGAAACTGGATTTTTTCAGGCGGCGGGCGGTGGACGTCCCCGAACGCAAGGCTTCGGCCACGGGGCGGGTGGCGGCTTGGGGCAGTGCCGGGCGCGTGGCCTGGAGCGCGCGCGATACGGTGACGCTGACCAGGGTCGGGTTCATGGGCAACCCGGTGGGGTTTCGCTGCGTGAAGCTGATTGCCGAGGCGGCCGCCGCCTTGCCGCTGGTGTTGCAGGACGCCGAGCGGCGCTACGACGTGCATCCGGTGCTGGAACTGATCGCCCGGCCCAACCCGTTGCAGGGGCGCGCCGAGCTGTTCGAGGCGCTTTACGGGCAGATGCTGCTGTCGGGCGACGGTTATCTGGAGGCCGTGGGGGGTGAGGCCGGGGTGCCGGCGGAACTGCATGTGTTGCGTTCGGACCGGATGAGCCTTGTGCCCGGCGCCGATGGCTGGCCGGTGGCCTACGAATACAAGGTGGGCGGGCGCAAGCATCGCTTTGCCGTGGGTGAGGGGGTGTCGCCGATCTGCCATGTGAAGAGCTTTCACCCGCAGGACGACCATTACGGGTTTTCGCCGATGCAGGCGGCGGCGGCTTCGGTGGATGTGCACAATGCCGCGTCGCGCTGGTCGAAGGCGTTGCTGGACAATGCGGCGCGGCCTTCGGGGGCGATCGTCTACAAGGGGGCCGACGGGCAGGCCGCGATGAGCCCGGATCAGTATGACCGCCTGCTGGCCGAGATGGAGGCGCATCACCAGGGGGCGCGCAATGCCGGGCGGCCGATGTTGCTGGAGGGCGGGCTGGACTGGAAGCCGATGGGGTTTTCGCCCAGCGACATGGAGTTTCAGAAGACCAAGGAGGCGGCGGCGCGCGAGATTGCGCTGGCCTTCGGGGTGCCGCCGATGCTGCTCGGCATTCCCGGCGATGCCACTTATGCCAATTACCAGGAGGCGAACCGGGCGTTCTACCGGCTGACGGTGCTGCCTCTGGCGAGCCGGGTCACGGCGGCGGTGTCGCACTGGCTGGCGGGGTTCACCGGCGAGGCGGCCGAGCTGCGCCCCGACCTAGACCAGGTGCCGGCGCTTTCGGGCGAGCGCGAGGCGCAGTGGCGCCGCGTGGCCGATGCCTCATTTCTGAGCGATGCGGAAAAGCGGGCGCTGCTGGGCTTGCCGAAGCTGGATGAAGGAGAGGTGCAATGAGCGATTTCGAGGGCGCGCCGGAGCGAAAGTTTGCCCGTGCGGGCGAAGCGCTGGTGGTGGCCGAGGGCCAGGTGATCGAGGGCTATGCCAGCTATTTCGGCAAGGCCGACAAGGGCGGCGATATCGTCCAGCCCGGAGCCTATGCCGCTTCGCTTGCGGCGCTGAAGAAGGCCGGGCGGCGGGTCAAGATGCTGTGGCAGCACGACCCGGCGCAGCCGATCGGCATCTGGGACGAGGTGCGCGAGGACGAACGCGGGCTCTATGTGAAGGGGCGTCTGCTTTGCGATGTGGCGAAGGCACGAGAGGCGGCGGCGCTGATCGGCGCGGGGGCGATCGACGGGCTGTCGATCGGCTACCGCACGGTCCGTGCGCAGAAGGATGGCAAGGGTCATCGGCTCTTGTCGGAACTGGAGCTTTGGGAGGTGTCGCTGGTGACCTTTCCGATGCTTCCCGAGGCGCGGGTCGGGGCCAAGGGCGACAGCCTGGATGCCGGCGACCTGCGAGAACTGGCGGGGGTGCTGGAGAACGCGCGCCGGATGCTGGCCGCGCGCTGACGGCCCTTCGTGCAGATGCGGCAGGGGCGGTGCCCGGGCGGGGGCGGCAAGCGTCTTTCCACCGGGGCGGTCGGGTCCAGGCTGACAGCCGAAATCGAAACCAGAAGACAGGAATGTTTGATGAGCAGGACAACCGAAACGAAAGCGCGGGCGGGCGGTGCCGCCCAGCCCGGTGGGCCGGTCGCGGAAATCAAGGCCGCGATGACCGGATTTGCAAGTGAGATCATGAGTTTCAAGGACGACATTCACCAGAAACTGAAACAGCAAGAAGAGCGACTGACCATGCTGGACAAGAAGACCGTAACCCTGAGCCGCCCGGCGTTGAGCGCTGCGCATGACGAGGCCGCGCCGCATCAGAAAGCTTTTGAGGCCTATGTGCGCAACGGCGACGACGAGGCGTTGCGGGGCCTGTCCCTGGAAGGCAAGGCCATGTCGAGCGCGGTGGCCGCCGACGGGGGCTATCTGGTCGATCCGCAGACCGCCGACACCATCAAGAGCGTGCTGAAGTCCAGCGCCTCTCTGCGGTCGGTGGCCAGCGTCGTCAATGTCGAGGCGACCTCTTACGATGTGCTGATCGACAGCACCGACATCGGCTCGGGCTGGGCCAGCGAAGTGGCGGCGACGGCCGAAACCGGCACGCCCACCATCGAGCGCATCACCATCCCGCTGCACGAGCTTTCGGCGCTGCCCAAGGTCAGCCAGCGGCTGCTGGACGACAGCGCCTTCGATATCGAGGGCTGGCTGGCCGGGCGCATTGCCGACAAGTTTGCCCGCGCTGAAGCCGCGGCCTTCATCAACGGCGACGGCGTGGACAAGCCCACCGGTTTGCTGACCCACACGCTGGTCGATGACAGCGCCTGGGCCTGGGGCAACCTGGGCTACATCCCGACCGGGGTCGATGGCGATATCGGTTCGGCCGACAAGATCGTCGATCTGGTCTATGCGCTGGGCGCACGCTACCGCGCCAACGCCAGCTTCGTGATGAATTCCAAGACCGCAGGCCAGGTGCGCCAGCTGAAGGACGCACAGGGCCGGTTCCTGTGGGCCGACGGGCTGGCGGCGAGCGAACCGGCGCGGCTGATGGGCTACCCGGTGCTGATCGCCGAGGACATGCCCGACATGTCCACGCTGGGCGCGGCCATTGCCTTTGGCGATTTCGAGGCCGGCTACACGGTGGCCGAGCGCCCGGACCTGCGCATCCTGCGCGATCCGTTCAGCGCCAAGCCGAACGTGCTGTTTTACGCCACCAAGCGGGTTGGCGGCGATGTGAGCGACTTTGCCGCGATCAAGCTGCTGAAATTCTCGGTCGCCTGATCGGGGCGCGGGACAGGGGCGCGGGGGCCTGGCCCTCGTGCCCCGGCGGGCGCGCGCCCGGTGCCATCCGTGTCGTCTAGCTGCACCCCCTCCGTCCGAGCGACGCGGGGCGCGCACGGGCGCGCGCCCATTTCTTACCGGCTTCCGATCGGACCCGCGGCGGCGGCGTTCGGACGGGGCGAAGTTTTCGGAGACTGTCCATGATGTTAGTCGAGCAGACCTCGGTGCCGAGCGCGGCGCTGCCGGTTGCGCAGTTCAAGGATCACCTGCTGCTGGGCACGGGATTTACCGGCGCCAGCCTGCAGGACCCGGTGCTGGAAAACTACTTGCGCGCGGCCATGGCCGCGATCGAGGCGCGCACCGGCAAGGTGTTGCTGGAAAGGCAATACACCTGGAGCCTGACCGCATGGCGCGAGCCCTGCCGACAGGCCCTGCCGCTGGCACCGATTTCGGCGGTGACCGCGCTGCGCGTCATCGACCGGCTGGACGTGGCGACGCTGATTGCGCCAACGCTTTACCGTCTGGAACGGGACATGCACCGCCCGGTTCTCTGGGGGGCGACCGGAAGCCTGCCGACGATCCCGCCTCTGGGCTCGGCCGAGGTGGATTTCACCGCCGGATACGGTCCCGCCTGGAGCGACGTGCCCGATGACCTGGGCCAGGCGGTGATGCTGCTTGCGGCGCATTTCTACGAAAACCGCAATGCCGCGAGCGGCGAAAACGTGCTGCCCTTCGGCGTGTCGTCGCTGATCCAGCGCTACCGCAACGTGCGCATTCTCGGCGGAGGTCGGAAATGAGGCGCAACGCGACACCGCCTGCTCTGAACCGGAAGCTGGTGCTGGAAGAGGCACAGCGCGTGCCGGACGGGGCGGGCGGGCAGGTGGAGACCTGGATCGCCCTGGGCACGGTCTGGGCCTCGGTTTCCGCCGGCACGGGGCGCGAGCGGGCAAGCCAGTTCGTGACCGTTTCCAACGTGGCCTACCGGATCGTGCTGCGCGCGGAGCCCGAAGGCTCGCCGGCGCGCCCCAAGCCCGATCAGAGGTTTCGGGACGGCAACCGCGTGTTTCGCATCCTGGCGGTCAGCGAGCACGACGCGGGCGCCCATTACCTGATCTGCCACGCGCGCGAGGAGGTTCTGGCATGAGCTATGGCATGGCGGCGGCATTGCAGGAGGCGGTCTTCCAGGTCTTGCAGGCGGACACGGCGCTGACGGCGCTGGTGGGGTCGGACATTTTCGACGCGGCGCCGCCCGGCGCGATCCCGCCGATCTATGTGAGCCTGGGCCCCGAAGAGGTCAGCGACGGGTCGGACCAGACCGGGCGCGGCGCGGTGCACGAGTTCACCGTTTCGGTGGTCAGCCAGGCGGCCGGGTTCAAGACCGCCAAGAACGCGGCGGCGGCGGTTTCGGATGCGCTGCTTGCATCGACGCCGGTTCTGACGCGCGGGCGCATCGTCTATCTG
>Ga0256841_1002867_pt1 | contig 13331 bp, 13 predicted proteins | sample 356308metaG_FD_185971 | JGI IMG/M metagenome (GOLD analysis project Ga0256841, IMG submission 185971) | Hydrothermal vent microbial communities from Mid Atlantic Ridge, Atlantic Ocean - 356-308 | ecosystem: Environmental > Aquatic > Marine > Hydrothermal vents | place: Atlantic Ocean: Mid...
AGGCGGGTTCTATTTTGAACACACTCTAAAATTAGATTGAAAATTATTTATTACCTTTATGTTTTAATAATTATTATCCATTCGTAATGAAAAAAGGTACAGTAAAATTCTTCAATGAGTCTAAAGGATTCGGCTTTATCATTGAAGATGGTTCAACTACGGAATATTTTGTACATGTCTCAGGACTAATTGACGAAATCAAAGAGGGTGATGTTGTAGAATTTGAACTAACAGAAGGCAGAAAAGGTTTAAACGCAGTAAATGTTAAAGTGACATAACCCTAATTCTCAGTAGGATTTAACATCTCTCGTTTGCCTTTTTACCAAAAAATAAGCCTATCCGTAATTGTGGTAGGCTTTTTATTAATATGCTCATTGAACTTTTTCAATTTTTTGCCATATCGACAATTTCTAATTCAAATATCAAATCAGAATTTGGCGGTATGGGGCCATTTCCTTGTGGGCCATAGGCCAAATATGACGGTATGAATAGCATAGCCTTATCTCCAACTTTCATCAATTGCAACCCTTCTTTAAAACCGGGAATCATTTTTGAATCGGGACTATAATCAATTGTAGCCGGACGATATCGCCCCATGGCATCCCTGCGTTTATCATATTTATTAAACAATTCTGCCGTCTCTTTATGGTTGGTGACGAACAAATCTCCTGTTGTAAAGTAACCGGCATAGTACACATTTACTTTGCTGCCTATTGGAGGTTGTTCTCCGTTACCCTTCTTTTCGAAATATATTTTCAATCCGGAAGGCAATACTTCGGCTTTCGTTTCAAACGTTTCTTTTTGCTTTAGGAAAGTTGCCTTCGCTTGTTGCATGGCTTCTATTTTTTCTTTGGCAATTTCCTCTAATTTTTTAAAATATTCGGCGAAAACCTTTGCCGCTTTGAATTTTTTGGCTTCTTTGCCAATCCTAATAATTTCAACAGTATTCATTTTATCATTTTGGGCAATACTGTCAACCACATGTTGCCCTCGCACCACATGTCCGAACACAGTATGCCTTCCATCCAAATGTGGTGTGGCTCTAAGCGTAATAAAAAATTGGCTGCCATTGGTATCCTGGCCGGAATTTGCCATTGACAAAATTCCTGGCTTATCATGCTTTAACAATAGTTCTGCATCGTCATTTACCGGAAATTCATCTTCAAACTCATAACCGGGCCCTCCTCTGCCATTATTCAACGGGTCGCCTCCTTGTATTATAAAATTTTTGACCACCCTATGAAACCTCAATCCATCATAAAAAGGTTTCCCTTTATATTTTGGAGACACATATACATTATTGCCCTCTGCTAATGATACAAAATTAGCAACTGTAATTGGGGTATGTTCATATTCTAATTGTAGTAGGATATTTCCTTTATCTGTTTGAATATCTGCATATAAACCATTTTCTAAATTTTGATAGCTTGTTGATTTACAAGAAATAAGTAATGCTATCGCCAAGAAAACAATGACTTTTACAATCTTCATTTTAATGAATTACTTTTTATTATTTTTTTTAATTGAACGGTATAAATTAAAGGTTGATTGGATTGAATTTTTTGATACCCTGAATATCCATAGGCCTTATAGGAAGGAAATAAAAATGTTACTATTTCGCCTTCTTTCATTAACTTTATGCCGTCTTGCAACCCTGTAATTAACTCTTGCCGCTCTACCAAATAGCTTCTTTCGCCTAACTCTTCTTCTGTATACAACACATTTCCATTAATGTCTTTAATGGTATAACTATAAACTACTTTATCTCCTTTCTCAGGAAACTTGGTAGCAAGAGAGTCTTTGGTATTATAATAGTACCAAAATCCGTGAGGAGAATTTATATAGCTATGTAGGGAATCGTTTTTTATCAACTGCTGAAAGGCCTTCTCTTCCAGTTTATTCAATACTTTATTGCGTTGTATAGATTCGTCTAAAAATGTGGAGGTTTTTCTAACCACCGGTTTTCTAGGGCTTGGGTTACTACAAGAAAATAACAAAGTAGATGCTGTTATGATAAGTACAATTAATTTATTCTTCATAAGAATGTTGCAATTCGTTACTATAAGTAGGTACTATTTTTAAAAATCTGGCAATAGTATCTTTTAATGATAATTCACTTCTACCCCCGGCGGCATTTTCATGGCCACCTCCGTTAAAATGTTTTCGTGCAAATTCATTTACCGAGAATTTTCCTTTCGAGCGAAAAGACATTTTTATAATGCCTTGTTTTTGGTCTTCAATAAAAATGGCTGCAAATACAACTCCTTTTAATGACAAACCATAATTTACAAAGCCTTCTGTATCGCCTTTTTTAAAATTAAAAGAATTCATTTCGCGTTGCGATAATGATATATAAGCGGTTTTATAGGCTTCTAGCACTTTTAAGTTTCGCAATGCGGTACCTAATAACTGCAACCTATTAAACGAATTGGTATCGTATAACAAATTATGAATTTTGGTATGTTCAATGCCTTTTTCCATTAAATGCGCTACGATGATATGAGTGGTAGCAGTTGTTGAAGGGTATTTAAAGGAGCCTGTATCGGTAACAATACCGGTATACAAACAAGTAGCTATGGTTTTATCAATAGTATCGATAACTCCTAATTTTTCAAAAAAATGATAAATCATTTGGCTGGTAGACGACATTAAAACATCTGAATATGTATGGGTTGCATATTCTTCGGGCTGCTTATGGTGGTCAATCATAATATAAGTAGCCGAAACCTTTTCTAATACTTCTTGCATCGCATGGCCTACCCTATGCAATGCATTAAAATCTAAGGTAAATATCAGTGCTGCCTCTTCGAGTAGTTTTGTTGCCTTAGTTGCATCTTCTTCAAAAATGACAATGTCTTCTTGAGAGGGCAGCCATTTTAAAAATTCAGGGCAATCATTAGGTGATACTACACTAACATCGTGATTTGATTTTAACAGGTAATGATATAAGGCTAAACTCGACCCGTAAGCATCTCCATCAGGATTTCTATGCGAAACAATAACTATTTTTTTGGGAGTTGATAACAGTTCTTTTATGTGTGTACTATCTTTTGCATTCATTGAGTGCGAATATACGATAAATTACGAGTTGGTATGATGAAAATAATTGATTTTGAACCTTAAAATTATCATTAAAATTGATGTATAGCTTTGTCTTTTCATAAAAACTACTATTTTTGCAGCTCATTTTAAGATACTTATTAGCATGACTACTAATAGAACGTTTACAATGCTCAAACCCGATTCTGTTGAAAAGGGAAATATAGGAGCAATTTTAGAAAAAATAAATGCTGCAGGATTTAGAATCGTAGCAATGAAATTGACGCAAATGACCCAACGCGATGCCCGCGCATTTTATGACATTCATAAAGAAAGACCTTTTTTTGGTGAATTGGTTTCTTATATGACACGTGGGCCTATTGTTGCCGCTATCTTAGAAAAAGAAAATGCTGTTGAAGATTTTAGGGCTTTGATTGGCGCTACAAATCCTGAAGAAGCTGCTGAAGGGACTATTAGGAAACTCTATGCTACTTCTATTGGCGAAAATGCCGTTCATGGGTCTGACAGTGATGAGAATGCCGCCATAGAAGGGGCTTTTCATTTCGCAGGGCGTGAAATGTTCTAGCATTTATTTACACAATAAAAAAGCAAAAAAAATGCCTCGTAAATTCGAGGCATTTTTTATTTATGCATATTTGTTATTAATATTTAATCGCTTTTTTGCTTACTTCTGCGCCATTGTCAAACGTTGCATTTAGAATCAGCACAGTACCTTTTCTAATGGCACCGGTAGCAAGTGTAAATTCGCTATCATTAGGTTTTTTATCAATTAATAACCTACCCGTCATATCATATACTTTTATATTGGCAATTACAGTAGATGATTTTAAGCGTAGGGCATTCTCTTCATTAATAACTACAAAGTTATTATTCAATTCTAGATCATCAACGCCTAGTACAGATTTATTGAATTGTAACGTAAACCTATTTAAGAAATTCCCTTTTCCATCTACATCAAATTCATAATCGGCCAATCTCAAATCGTGTACGATATCTAAGTCGTGGTCTACCAAATAAATTTCATTGTCTTTTAAAACCCCTTCTATATTATCGATACTAATCTTATAGGTCATGGGTTGGTCAATAAAAGTATCAAACCCTAATGGTATTTTTTTATCTACATTAAAAGTACCCAAGCCTTGGCTTGCATATTTTACACTGTCTATGGTAGAATAAAAATTAATCCATGCGGCACTCAATCGTTCGCCATCATAGCCCCTATCAACCCCGTCTGTGGCCTTATCAAAAAAGCCAACCAATAACTGATTATATGCCCCGCCTGTAGCACTTTCTGCATGCAGCCAAATTCTATCTTTTTCTTGAACCGTTGTACTTTTAGCGTCAGGAGCCCTAAAAAATTGTGTGTTTTGGTCTTTTAGGCGCATATCATTTTGGAAAAATACAGTACCTGAACTAACGGCTTTTACAAAAAAGCCTTGGCCTGAGCCTATATTTTTGGTAGGTACAGCAGAACCTGAGCCTGAAGCAGCACCGGCGCCAACACCACCTGTTAAATTGTAGGTTGCATAATCATCACCTAAAAACTCACCGGTAGTACCATTTGAAATGGCTGTAACGTGTGTCCATAACCAAACTGTACCATCTACTGCACTATTATTTCTAATTTCACCATTATCGCCTAATAATATAAATTTCTCTATATCAATAGAAGAAGGATAAGGGTTTCCTATTAAATTAAAATCGTTGTTAGGATCACCATCATTATTAAACGCAATTGATTTTCCTAACGTACCATTATGCGGTGTTCCTGAAAAGGTAAGGCTATGTGTACCGCCATTAGGTGTGCTTGAAGGAGCTTCTGAAATATAGCCCTTAGCTGTAACCATATTTCCTGAAGCCACCACCCATTGTTCATTAGGGGTGTCAAATTCAAAAATCCTATTGGGGTCAACACCTGAAAATGCTTGACTAATAGTTGTAGATACGGGAGAAGACCAATAGGTAAAATCCCTAAAGTTATTCAATGCGGTACTAGTTTCATTTTTATTAATTGCCCCGCTCATCACCCCATCAGGATCTACTACAACTAATGATTCAGTATCTCCGATGGTAAACGTACCGCTATTTGTTAAATTATGTTCTATATTAACATAATTGGTACTTCCACTATCTAAGGTCAAAGATATCCCTGCATTGATTGTTAAATTACACGCATCAAAAGAACCTACATTCGTATAAGCACTATTAATAACGGCTTCTTTCGTTTTATCAGGAAAATTATTATCCCAAGAACCTGTCCATGTTGTCGGGCCTATGGTTTGAGTACCTAATTGCAGGTTTGTATTTGCAGTAGCTCCATCTACTTCAGCCAAGGTTAGTGTTATATATTGAGCAGGGTTATATAAAATATTGGTAGGATCATATACTATAGTTGGCACTTCATTTGTACCACAACCTTTAATTAAGGAGGTATCTGTACCCCAATCAACGGCAACTGAATTTCCTACGATACCCATAACATCAATTCTATCGTTATATGTATTTGTACTATTACTTGTAGATATTAACACAATATCATTACCATTAAACCTACACACTTCCGTATCTATAATAGATACCGCAGCTGTATTTGTTAAGGTAGCTCCACTACGCCTAAACAACACTACTTCTCCCGGGCTTAATCCGGGAATAGCTATTGAGACATCCGGAACATTGGAAGCAATTCCGCCTACGATTGTACCATTCAAATTTTCAAACAAAGCCAAATGATAAGCTCCCGGCAAAGTAGTTACACCGGAAGTAATATTTTTTACTTCTATCCATTTATCATTGACTCCAATACCTTCATAATATTGGGTAATTAATAAGGGAGAGCTTGTATTGGCATCAATACCTTCTCCTTGAATATCAAAGATATACGGGTTTTCATTACTATCGTCATTAGCAATAGAAACAGAAGCTGTTCTAATACCCAAAGCACTCGGATTAAAGGTAATGGAAAATGTGGTACTACCTGCTGCTGCAATCGGAGAAGAGGGCACTGCCGATAAAGTAAAGTCACCGGCATTCGCACCGGTTATACTCACAAAGGGACTCGGGTCAGTCAAATTTAAAATTTCGGTTCCATTATTTTGAATGGTATATGTATGCGTTACTGTTCCGGTGGATAAATCCGATTGCCCAAAATCATCACTTCCTCCACTGGCAAGTGGCTGGTTGGCATTATCTAATAAATCCATTTCTGGTATACTCGGTAGTCCGTCTCCCGAAATATTAAATAAGTAATTAGATTCATTTGAATCATTGTTCTGAATTAATACAACTGCCTGTATTGGATTGGCATTACTTGTACTAGGGTCAAAACTAATTTGAAAAGTTGTTGACCCATTAGGCCCTGCAATTGTAGAAAGAGCCGGTTGTTGTGTTACTGTAAAGTCGCCATTTCCTCCACTAATTGAAACTAAGGGGCTTCCGGTTAAATTTAAATCGGCATTTCCGGTATTTAAAATTGTAAACTGATGCGTAACGAGTCCCGTATTTACATCTACTTGCCCAAAATAGGTATCATCAGTTGCACTTGGTGTATTAGAAGCATCACCGGGAATAGAATTTCCTAAGCCCTGTATATCTATTTCAGGTTCTGCCACTAAACCATTTCCTGTCAAATTAAAAAGAAAGACTTGTTCAACAGTATCAGGGTCATCATTAAGAATTAAAACGGTTGCTTGAATTGGGTTTGCGTTACTTGAACTTGGTTGAAACCGAATGGTAAATGTAGTTGAATCATTAGTGGTTCCATTTGGAGTAAGCGTTGTAATCGCTGGTTGTTGTACAACTGTATAATCACCATTACCACCACTGATATCAACTATTGGGTTTCCTGTTAATGTTAGGTCTGCATTCCCTAAATTATTGATGACAAAAACTTGATCTACAAAAGAACCCACTACTACATCACCATAATCGGTACTATTGGTTACAGAAGGCGTACTAGCTGCATCTTGACTTACAATATTATTTCCTGTATCATCGGTAACTTGAATATCAGGTGCGGTTACTTGAGTTCCTATTCCTTCTACATTAAACAAAATGGTTTCATTACCGGCTCCTAATATATTTACAGCAATACTAATGGTTGCAGAATTTACTCCCACACCGTCAGGTGCACTGGGGTCATAATTAACGGTAACATCTGTAAATGTGCCAGCGGTCAAAAAGGATGTGTTAATGGTGCCATTGCTAAAACCATTTCCTGAATTTGTAATAACGGTATTAAAACCTAATAATATACTGGAAGCAGAAATATTTGTTATTCTAAAAGTATGCGTAACTGAACCTCCGGTATCCACATCAACAGACCCAAAATCTGTATCATCTGTTGTTGCCGGTATATTGGATGCATCGGTAGCAATCATTACCAGTGGGCTTCCTCCTTCCAAAGTTGTACTTTGAGCTTGTGTAAACCCAATGGCTACGATAGTAAATAAAAGTGTACATAGTAATTTTTTCATCATAATCTTATTAAAGTTAGCGCCTTAAATGAATTTTTAGGGCAAATATACAAATAATATGGTTATTTATAACAGCTTCATTTTTTTTATTAACGCTTTATTCAATTTTTTATTTAGCATGTCGATTATCTTTTCTTTTCCATAACTCAACTCTTCTCGTAAAACCGACGAATTGAGCTTCACAATTAACACGCCATTTTTAAAATGTATTTCGTGGGTATAACTTACCACCCCACTACCCATTTCTTTTACCCATGCTTCTTTTATCATCATTAAATCTATCCCTTTTTGCAATTTATTTTCTTTCAACACTTCGGGCATTAAATCTTTAATAGCAATAAATTCTGTATTTCTTTTGCTCATCTCTTTAATGTAAATCAAATATCTTATACGGTTGGTTTGTTTTTTTTATTGCTTCTTCTGTACGTTTAGCATGTGTATCCGAAATAAAAAGCTGCCCAAACGTACCATCATTTACCAAGCCAATAATCTGAGCTACCCTTTTTTCGTCTAATTTATCAAAAATATCGTCTAATAACAAAATTGGTGTTATTTTAGATTGTATTTTTATAAAATCAAATTCTGCTAACTTCAATGCTACCAGATATGATTTCTGTTGTCCTTGAGATCCAAATTTCTTAATAGGGTATCCCTCTATAGTATATAACAAATCATCTCGGTGAATTCCCACCGAAGTATATTGTAATACTCTATCTTTATCTAAACTATTTGAAAGCAATTCTTGATAACTACCATCTTCTAACTGCGATTTATAATGAAAACTTACTCGCTCACTACCATTGCTAATATGCCGGTACCTTTCTGCAAAAATAGGTGTGAATTCTTTTGCAAATTCTTTCCTTTTTTGGTAGATGGGCTCTCCCCATTCAATCAATTGTTTATCGTAGGCCTCTATGTTTAAGGCATCAAAAGTATGATTTAAGGCAAAATACTTCAACAGTGAATTGCGCTGCGATAGCACTTTATTATAGGCTATCAAATGCTGAAGGTACAGGTTATCAGACTGTGCAATAACACCATCCATAAATTTACGCCTTACAACACTGCCTTCTACAATTAAATTCGTATCATTGGGCGAAATGATTACGAGTGGAATCAAACCGATATGCTCTGATAATTTATCGTATACCGCGCCATTGCGTTTTACTACTTTTTTCAACCCTCTTTTAAGGCTACAGCTTATCAGTTCTTCTTTTTTATCGATACTAAAAACGCCTTCTATTAAAAAAAAATCTTTGCCATGTTGTATATTTTGAACTGCAATACTATTAAAATAACCTTTTGTAAATGCCAATTGATAGATGGCATCCAACACATTGGTTTTTCCGACTCCGTTATTGCCGACAAAACAATTGATTTTAGCATCAAATTCAAAAGAAATCGAATCGAAATTCTTATAATTTACTAAGGCAATTTTTTTTAGATACATGTTAGAAAAGTAACGCTTTACAAAAAAACGAAATTTACATTAATTTAAACGATATTTTTTCAATAAAAAATTATATTTTTGCGCACACAAATTTTTGATACTGAAATGGCAACTTATAAGAAAAAAGGAGGAACTAAAAAAGATAAAATTACCAAAATTGAAGAACAGAGCACCACGGCTGAAGTATTTAACACGTTGGATGAAACGGCTTCAAAATCAGAACAGTGGATTGAAAAGAACAGCAAACCTTTATTTATTGGATTGATTATTATCCTTGCCTCGGTGTTAGGATACCAAGGGTACAACAAATATATTCAAGAACCCAATGAAAAAGAAGCTGCAGATGAATTGGCGTATCCGAAACGCTTTTTTGACCAGGCACAACAAGGTGCTGTAGCTGTTGATTCGTTATACAATTTGGCATTGAATGGAGCTGATGGCAAATACGGGCTCTTAGATATTGTTGATACTTATGGTAATACAAATGCCGGAAACCTCGCTAAATATATGGCCGGTATTTCGTATTTAAAAATGAGAGATTATGAAAATGCTATTGAGCAATTGAGTAATTTTTCTACTGATGATGAAATTTTAGGCGCCTTGGCAAAAGGAAATATTGGGGATGCGTTCTCTGAAATCAATCAACCGGAAGATGCCTTAGCGTATTATATTAAAGCGGCTAATTTTAAAAGTAATGATTTTACAACGCCGATGTATTTGCTAAAAGCCGGAAATACGGCCATGGATTTAGGCAAGTATAAAAAAGCAGAAGAGTTATTTACTAAAATTAAAGAAAAATACCCTACTTCTGACGAAGGCAAAAAAGCTGATATTTATATTAACAGGGCACTAATGGCGGCTCAAAACTAAACGACATGGCTTCTACAAATTTATCAGATTATGATAAATCAGCCATTCCTGATGCTTCCTCTTTTCGGTTTGGGATAGTGGTTTCTGAATGGAATCATCCCATTACTGAAAACCTTTTCAACGGAGCTTTTGAAACTTTAGTAAAACATCATGTTTTAGAAAATAACATTACCCGTATCAATGTACCGGGGAGTTTTGAATTAATTTTCGGATGTAAACAGCTCTTAAAAAAAGGGTGTTTTGATGCTATTATTGCCATAGGAAATGTGATACAAGGCGAAACCAAACATTTTGATTTTGTGTGTGAAGCGGTATCCCAAGGTATCAAAGACCTCAATATACACTATGATATCCCTACTGTTTTTTGTGTATTGACAGATAATACGATACAGCAATCAATAGATCGATCAGGTGGAAAATTAGGAAATAAAGGTGTTGAATGTGCCATTGCCGCCATAAAAATGGCCTCTTTACGTTAAACCCGAATTATGCTGTTAATGGCCATTGCCATAAACTATTTATACAAATCAACCAACAGTAAATTACTTGTAAATTTTCTCATTGATTTTATGTAAATTTACAACGTAAAATTATTTCGTTTTAACAAAATCCTTAAACCTGCTCTTTGAGATATGTTAAACTGGTTCGGTTTTTGTTGTTGTCAAACTATTCTAGTTAACTTTTAATTAAAAAGCCATGAGATTTGTAAAACGCGCCAATAAAAAGTTTGAATATATGCCCAGGTACTACCAAGGCGAAGGGAATCCGTATAAAATTGAACACACATTTGATAAGTTTAGAAAAACAACAAATAGTAATAAAGGGTTAAAACAAAAACTTTCAAATGCTGTTGGAGACCTAAATGAACCTCAAAGTAAAAACTCCCTAAAAATTATGTTGATAGTGATTGCCGTCTTGGTATTGGCCTTTTTGTATATTATAGATTTTGATTTATCTATTTTCAGTTTAAAAAAATAATGTCAGATATCATTCAATTACTTCCTGATAATGTTGCCAATCAAATTGCGGCCGGTGAAGTGGTACAGCGCCCTGCCTCAGTGGTTAAAGAATTGCTCGAAAACGCTATTGATGCCGGCGCTACCGAAATAAAACTCTTAATTAAAGAAGCGGGCAAAACCCTTATCCAAGTAATAGACAATGGCATGGGAATGAGTACTACCGATGCACGGCTTTCATTTGAACGCCACGCTACTTCTAAAATAAAAACTGCCGAAGACCTTTTTAATTTACATACAAAAGGTTTTAGAGGCGAAGCCTTGGCTTCAATTGCTGCGGTGGCACATGTTGCATTAAAAACCAAACAAGAAGGGCAAGAATTAGGTACCATTATCAAAATTGAAGGAAGTGCCATTCAATCACAAGAAGTAACTTCTACCCCAACCGGTACCAGTATTGCTGTAAAAAACTTATTTTTTAATATTCCTGCCAGGCGTAACTTTTTAAAATCTAACACCGTTGAGATGCGCCATATTATGGATGAGTTTCATCGGGTAGCCTTGGCACACCCTACCATTTCTTTTGTGCTATATACCAATGACAAGGAATCATTAAAACTAAAGGGTAGTAATTTAAAGCAACGTATCGTAGCTGTTTTTGGTGGTAAAACCAATGAAAAATTGGTGCCCATCGAAGAAAAAACAGACATTATTACCATTAGCGGATTTGTATCAAAACCTGAATTTGCTAAGAAAAAACGGGGAGAACAATTCTTTTTTGTCAATAACCGATTTATAAAAAACGGCTACTTACACCATGCTGTAAGCAATGCTTTTGAAGGGCTCTTAGCTCCCGGTTACCACCCATCTTATTTTTTATATTTGACCGTACCGCCGCATACCATTGATATCAACATCCATCCTACTAAAACCGAAATAAAATTCGACAATGAGCAGTCATTGTATGCCATTTTAAGGTCTACTATCAAGCATAGTTTAGGCCAATACAATATTGCCCCCGCCTTAGATTTTGAGAGAGATGCCACTCTTGACATCCCCTATCATTTTAAAGATAAAAAAACAATTACTGCCCCGCAAATTAATGTCGACCCTACTTTCAATCCGTTTGAAACCGATAAAAAATCAGGTTCTTTTAAAAAGCAAGTACCTGCTACCCATTGGGAATCATTATATGTCAGCACCGAAATAAATCCTGCCGACGTAGAAAATATAGAAGTTGATGCCCAACTTGTTACCAAAGAATTGTTTGATACGGCCGAACATGAAAATCCTAAAAAAACCTTTCAAGTACATCAAAAATATATTTTGAGCGTTATCAAATCAGGGGTGGTATATATCAATCAACATTTGGCACATCAACGTATTCTATATGAAGATTTGCTTACTAAAATGACTATTGAAAATACGGCTAGCCAACAATTATTATTTCCGTTAGAATTGGTTTTTAACGTCTCTGATATCGCGTTATGCAAAGAAATTCAAGCTGATTTAGAAAGTGCGGGTTTTCAATTTACTTCTTTAAAAGACGATACGATGGCTTTAAGTGGAATTCCGGCAAATGTTGAGCCGGAAACCCTCCAAGAATTGTTTGAAGAGTTGTTTGAAGCGGTAAGAAATGAAGTGCCTGAATCGAGTTTCAGCCAATTGGATACCATTGCCAAAAGTTTGGCTAAAAGTTTGGCCGTTAAAAACGGAACGAAATTAACGCATAAAGAACAAGAGGAAATATTGGAACAATTATTTTCTTGTAAAGAACCCAACCATTCACCCTTTGGCAAAAAAACATTTATTACCTTTTCATTGGATGAAATTCAACTTAAATTTGACAATTAATAATAGTAAATATAGCTATGGGAAGAATGACAGATGCCATTAAACATTTAATAATTATAAATGTTCTTTTTTATTTAATAACATTTATGGTTCCAAACATGGAGGATAAAATGATGGAATTGTTTGCATTGTTTTATCCAACGAGTAGTTATTTTAGGCCTTGGCAATTTGTTACTCATATGTTTATGCACGGAGGTTTAATGCATATAATATTTAATATGTATGCGCTTTGGGCATTTGGTTCGCCTCTAGAACAATTGTGGGGTAGAAATAAATTCTTTTTTTTCTATTTTTCTGCAGGGTTAGGTGCTGCCTTAGTCTATACATTGGCTAATTATTTCTTTCATGATTACAATGCGGTTGCAGTTGGAGCTTCTGGAGCTATATATGGAGTTTTAGTTGCTTTTGCAATGAATTTTCCTAATGCAAAATTGGCATTAATCTTTTTTCCGGTTCCTATTGCAGCCAAGTATTTTATTCCAATTATTATTGTTGGTGATTTATTTTTTGGATTTACGAAATATTCTGTTGGGAACATAGCTCATTTTGCCCATGTAGGTGGAGCATTAATAGGCTTTATCATCATGTGGTATTGGAAACAAAACCAATTTAAACGGTGGGATCGGTGAGAATTAGTAGGCAGTAGACAGTAGCAGTAAGCAGTAGGCA
>Ga0256841_1002868_pt1 | contig 13330 bp, 13 predicted proteins | sample 356308metaG_FD_185971 | JGI IMG/M metagenome (GOLD analysis project Ga0256841, IMG submission 185971) | Hydrothermal vent microbial communities from Mid Atlantic Ridge, Atlantic Ocean - 356-308 | ecosystem: Environmental > Aquatic > Marine > Hydrothermal vents | place: Atlantic Ocean: Mid...
CGAGCAGATGCGCCTGTCGGCCACCAAGGCGCTGCTGGAGCGGCGCGACGTGGTCATCGTCGCCACGGTGTCGTCGATCTACGGCCTGGGGGAACCGGCGGCCTATTTCGAGATGGTGCTCCACCTGCGCCGGGGCGATCTCATCGACCAGCGCCGCATCCTGCGCCGCCTGGCGGAGATGCAGTACACCCGCAACGACGTGGAGCTGCGCCGGGGCACCTTCCGGGTCCGCGGCGACGTCATCGACATCTTCCCCGCCGAATCGGAGCGCGAGGCCCTGCGGGTGGAGCTGTTCGACGACGAGGTGGAGCGGATGACCCTGTTCGATCCCCTGACCGGCGAGACGCTGGGGCCGGTGGCCCGCTACACCGTCTATCCCAAGACCCACTACGTCACCCCGCGCCAGACTCTGCTCAAGGCCGTCGACGGCATCCGGGAGGAATTGGCCCGGCGCCTGAAGGAACTGCGGGACCAGAACAAGCTGGTGGAAGCCCAGCGTCTGGAGCAGCGTACCCGCTTCGATCTGGAGATGATCCTGGAGGTGGGCTACTGTTCCGGGATCGAAAACTACTCCCGCCATCTGTCCGGCCGCGCTCCCGGCGAGCCGCCGCCGACCCTGTTCGACTATCTGCCCGACGACGGCATCGTCTTCATCGACGAAAGCCACGTCACCATTCCGCAACTGCGCGCCATGTACCGCGGCGACCGCTCCCGCAAGCAGACCCTGGTCGATTACGGCTTCCGCCTGCCCTCGGCCCTGGACAACCGCCCACTGACCTTCGAGGAGTTCGAGGCCCGGGCGCCTCAGCGCATCTACGTCTCCGCCACCCCCGGCCCTTACGAGCAGGAGCACTCCGGCGCCATCGTCGAGCAGGTGGTGCGCCCCACCGGCCTGGTGGACCCGGCGGTGGAGGTGCGCCCGGCCCTGACCCAGGTGGACGACCTGCTGTCGGAGATCAACCTGCGGGTGTCCCGCAACGAGCGCGTCCTGGTCACCACCCTCACCAAGCGCATGGCCGAGGACCTGACCGACTATCTGACGGAGCACGGCGTCAAGGTGCGCTATCTGCATTCGGACATCGACACCGTGGAGCGGGTGGAGATCATCCAGGACCTGCGCAAAGGCGTGTTCGACGTCCTGGTGGGCATCAACCTGCTGCGCGAGGGGCTGGACATGCCGGAAGTATCGCTGGTGGCGATTCTCGATGCCGACAAGGAGGGTTTCCTGCGTTCGACGGTGTCGCTGATCCAGACCATCGGCCGCGCCGCCCGCAACGTGAACGGCAAGGCCATCCTCTACGCCGACACCGTCACCGATGCCATGCGCCGCGCCATCGAGGAAACCGAACGCCGCCGCGCCAAGCAGCTCGCCTACAACCAAAAGCACGGCATCACCCCCAAAAGCGCGGTGCGCGCCCTCGACGACATCCTGGAAGTACCGGTCCCCGGCGCCGGCAACGGGCGCAAAAACCGCCAGGTGGCCGACGAGGCGGGCGACTACGACACCCTGCCCCGCTCCCCCCGGGAGGCGGCCCGCCTCATCAAGCAATTGGAAGAGCGCATGTACCGCCACGCCCGTGAACTGGAGTTCGAGGAAGCGGCCAGGCTGCGCGACCGGATCGCCGCCCTGCGGGAAAAATTCGCCCGGCTGGGCTAAGCTGTCATTGCCAGGGGGGAAAATTCACGGCATTCTAAACAGCGCTTCAACCCATAGTCATTCTCAATTTCATGAACAAAAACATCCGCTGGCACAACGCCACCGTCACCCGCCGCGACCGCGAGCGGCTCAACGGCCACCGAAGTTTCATCCTATGGTTCACCGGGCTGTCGGGCGCCGGCAAGTCCACCCTAGCCCACCGGGTCGAGGAGCTGCTCTTTCTGCGCGGCTGCCGCACCTACGTCTTCGACGGTGACAACGTCCGCCACGGCCTCTGTTCCGACCTGGGCTTCAGCCCCGAGGACCGCCACGAGAACATCCGCCGCATCGGCGAGATGAGCAAGCTGTTCGTGGACGCCGGCGTCATCGCCCTGACCGCCTTCATCTCTCCGTTCCGCCGCGACCGCGACATGGTCCGCAACCTGGTGGAACCGGGCGATTTCATCGAGATCTACTGCAACACCCCCCTGGAAATCTGCGAGCAACGCGACGTCAAGGGACTGTACCGGAAAGCCCGCCGGGGCGAGATCAAGGACTTCACCGGCATCTCCTCCCCCTACGAACCGCCGGAGAATCCGGAAATCGTCGTCGACACCGGCACCGAACCCCTGGAGACCTGCGCCCGCCAGATCCTCGACTACCTGGAGCGCAACGGCAAGATCGCCGCCATCCCCGAGGAATTGAAACAATGGGAGAAAGTTCGTGAAGGTTAGGAAAGCCGTCTTTCCCGTCGCCGGCCTCGGCACCCGGTTCCTGCCCGCCACCAAGGCCAGCCCCAAGGAAATGCTGCCGGTGGTGGACAAACCCCTGATCCAGTACGGGGTCGAGGAAGCCGCCGAGGCCGGGCTCGATCTGATGGTGTTCGTCACCGGCCGCAACAAGCGCAACATTCCCGACCACTTCGACAAGGCCTTCGAGCTGGAGGTGGAACTGGAACGACGCGGCAAGACCCGGCTGCTGGAGATGGTGCGCAACATCCCGCCCCAGGGGGTCGGCTGCGCCTACACCCGCCAGCCCGAGGCCCTGGGTCTGGGCCATGCGGTGCTGTGCGCCCGTCCCCTGGTGGGGGACGAGCCGTTCGCCGTGCTCCTGGCCGACGACCTGATCGCCAACAATGGCGGGCCCGGATGTCTGGCGCAGATGGTGGACGTCTTCGAACGTCACCGCGGCTCGGTGCTGGCGGTGCAGGAAGTCCCGCGCGAGGCCACCGCCAGCTACGGCATCGTCGCCGTCGAGCCGGTGGACGAGCGCCTCGGCCGCATCACCCACATCGTGGAAAAGCCCCGGCCCGAGGAAGCCCCCTCCACCCTGGCGGTGGTGGGCCGCTATCTGCTCACCCCCCGCATCTTCCCGCTGCTGGAAACCACCCCGCGCGGAGCCGGCGGCGAAATCCAACTCACCGACGCCATCGCCGAACTGCTGAAGGAAGAACCGGTCTACGCCTACCGCTTCGAGGGCAAACGCTACGACTGCGGCTCCAAGCTGGGCTATCTGGAAGCCACCGTCGATCACGCCCTCCAGCATCCCGAGGTGGCGGAGGGGTTCCGCGCCTATCTGCGCCGCCTGGCACTGGAATGATCGCCGGGTGCTTTCGGAACTTCCCTGACCAGCGTGGCGGACCCCGTCTTTCCGCTTGAGTCCCGGAAGAGCCGGCCGCCATCCAGCACCGCAACCCGAACCACCGCATACTCATGGGACAGGAAATCGAGCGCGTCGAATTCACTTCCCGGGATTTCGCCCGCTTCCGGCACCGACTCGTCGAGGAAACCCGGCGGCTCGTGGAACTGGAGCAGGCCGGCGGGCTGTCGAACCGCCCCCCTACCGGGGGCTTCGAGATCGAGGCCTGGCTGGTGGACGAATCCATGCGTCCCACCCCGGTCAACGACCGCTACCTGGCCCTGTTGAACGACCCCCTGGCGTCGGCCGAACTGGCCCGCTTCAACGTCGAACTCAACAACCTGCCCCGGGCCCTGCACGGCGACGCGCTGCGGCGTTTTCAGCACGATCTGGAGGTTCTCTGGCAGCGGGCCTGCACCGCCGCCGGGCAAATGCGGATCCATCTGCTCATGATCGGCATCCTCCCTACCCTGCGGCAGAGCGATCTCACCCTGGCCAACATGTCCCCCCTCAACCGCTACCGCGCCCTCAACGAACAGATCCTGTGCCAGCGCGGCCAGCCCCTGCACCTGCAGATACGCGGCCGCGAACGGCTGGAATGCGTTCACGACGACGTCATGCTGGAATCGGCGGCCACCTCCTTCCAGATCCATCTCCAGGCCCCCCAGCGGCGCGCCGTGGCGCTCTACAACGCCTCCATCGCGGCCTCGGCGGCGACCGTGGCGGCCGGGGCCAACTCCCCCTATCTGTTCGGCAAGGATCTGTGGGCCGAAACCCGGATTCCCCTGTTCGAACAGGCCATCGAAGTGGGCGGTTTCGGGGCGGCGGTCCGGGGGCCGCTGCGGCGGGTCGGCTTCGGCAGCGGCTATGCCAGACGCCGCCTGACCGAAGTGTTCGAGGAAAACCTGCACCACTTTCCCACCCTGCTCCCCATCCGGTTCGACCAAGCGCCGGAGCACTTCGCCCACCTGCGTCTCCACAACGGCACCGTCTGGCGCTGGAACCGCCCCCTGATCGGATCCGACCCGGACGGAACCCCCCACTTCCGCATCGAGCACCGGGTGCTACCGGCCGGCCCTACTCTGGTCGACATGATCGCCAACGCCGCTTTATACTATGGGCTTGCCGAAGCGCTGAGCCACGAATCCCTGCCGCCCTTCCCCCAGGTCCGCGACAATTTCTACCGGGCGGCGCTGAACGGCCTGGAGGCCCGCGTCACCTGGTTCGGGAACCGGCGCTGGCGCATGGCAAGACTGCTGCTCGACGAGGCCATTCCCCTGGCCCGGGAAGGACTGCAACGGCTTGGGATGGCACGCCGGGACCGGGAGTTCTACCTGGACATCGTCCGACAGCGGGTCCTGTCGGGCCAGACCGGCTGCGAATGGCAACGGCGCTTCGTCGCCGCCCACGGGCGCGATTTCGTCCGGATGACCCGAGCCTATCTCCGCCTGCAACGCCAAGGCAAACCGGTACACACATGGCCGATCTGACCCTGCGGCAACTGAGCCGCCTTCCGCCGGAACTGCTGGAAGCCGACGCCCGCGATCTCCATGCCCTGCTGGGCGGGCCGACGCTGCTGCACCTCGACGGCCGCGATCCCCGCCCCCTGTTCGTCTCCGTCTTGCTCCACGGCAACGAGATCACCGGGCTGCTGGCCGTGCAGCGTCTCTTGCGCAAGTATCGAACCCATCCCCTGCCCCGCTCCCTGACGGTGTTCTTCGGCAACACCCGAGCCGCCGCCGCCGGCGTCCGCCGTCTCGACGGCCAACCGGACTACAACCGGGTCTGGCCCGGCACCGATCGGCCGGATTGCCCCGAGGCCCGCCTGATGGCTGAGGTCCAGGACATCATGCGCCGACGCCGGGTGTTCGCCAGCATCGACGTCCACAACAACACCGGGGTCAACCCCCATTATGCCTGCGTCAACCGCCTCGACCCCCGTTTTCTTCACCTGGCTTCCCTGTTCGGGCGTCTGGTGGTGTACTTTCTCCGCCCCCGGGGGGTCCAGTCGATGGCGTTCGCCGAACTCTGCCCGGCGGTCACCCTGGAATGCGGCAAGCCCGGGGCGGACCGGGGCACGGAGCACGCCTGCGATTTCATCGACACCTGCCTGCACCTGGCATCGATCCCGGACCGCCCGCCACCGTATCTCGACCTGTTCCACACCGTGGCGCAGGTCAAGATCCGCGACGGCGTCCGTTTCAGCTTCACCGACGAGACGGCCGATCTGGTGCTGCGGAGCGATCTCGACCGTCTCAACTTCACCGAACTGCCCGCCGGCATCGCCTGGGGGGAAGTACACGGCGACACCGTACCCCTGGCGGCGGTGGACGAGGACGGCCGCGACGTCACCGGGCGCTATTTCGCCGTGGCCTCCGGCAAGTTGGTCCTGCGCCAGCCGGTCATGCCCTCCATGCTGACCCTGGACGAGCGCATCATCCGGCAGGACTGCCTCGGTTATCTGATGGAGCGGCTCGACGGCACCGAAGCGGGCTAAAGAATCGCCTCCCACGGCCGTCAACCTTTACGGGTTCTCTCACTTCGTCGATCCATGCACATATCCGCGACGACCGCCCTCCCCCTCCGGACGTCGCTTCCGGGCGACGAGCGGGCCGGCCGTGATGAAAACCGGGAACCTTCGGAGTCGAGCCCGGCCAGCCGGCAACGCCTGGACTTGAAACAAATCCAGGAGCTGACCCGCCTGCGCCAGCGGGACCGGGAAGTCCGCGCCCACGAAATGGCCCATCTGGCGGCCGCAGGCCCCTATGCCGTCGGCGGCCCCACCTACGAATACCGCAAAGGGCCGGACGGCCAGCGCTACGCCGTCGGTGGCCACGTCAACATCGACACCTCCCCCGTGCCCGGCGATCCGGAGGCGACGCTGCGGAAAGCGGAAACCATCCGCCGCGCCGCCCTGGCACCCGGCGATCCCTCCCCCCAGGACCGCAGCGTCGCCGCGGCCGCCGCTTCCATGGCCACGAAGGCCCAGATCGAACTGCAGCAAAAGACGGCGGAGAGGGATTCCCGCGGGCGTACGGACGCATACCGGGACGCCCATTCCACCACGAAGGAGGGCACGCGGATCGATCTCTATGGTTAGCTGGAGAGAAGCGTCTGGAAAGGATTGGTCGGGGTGACTGGATTTGAACCAGCGACTTCCGCCTCCCGAAGACGGCGCTCTACCAAGCTGAGCTACACCCCGATGCTTTCAGTAGGATCGGCGAACGGAAAATTCCGCCAGGGCGATCATCCCATCCTTGTAAGGAGAGGCGCCCAGAGCGTCCAATGCGGCGATCGCCCGCTGCGCTTCTTCCCTGGCGCGCTCTTCAGTGTACGCGATCGCGTCGGTGGATTCAATGATTTTGTAGACTTCGGCGAACGCCTCCCGGTTCCCTTCCTCGATGCTGCGGCGGATCAATTCCACCTCTCCGGGAGCCGCGTTCTGCATGGCGTGGATCAGGGGCAGGGTCGGCTTGCCCTCCGCCAGATCGTCGCCGAGATTCTTGCCCAGAGCCCCGGCATCGGCCTTGTAGTCCAAGGCGTCGTCGATCAGCTGAAAGGCGGCCCCCAGATGCATGCCGTATCGTTTCAAAGGCTCCTCCAGAACCGGCTGCCGGGTGATGACCGCCGCCAGTTGCGCCGCGGCGCTGAACAGGACCGCCGTCTTGCGCCGGATGACCTCCAGATAGCGCTCCTCTGTGGTGGACGGATTGTTGACGTTGAGCAACTGCAATACTTCACCCTCGGCGATAGCGGCGGTGGTCTGGGCCATGACCTCCATCACCCGCTGGCTCTGCAGGCTCACCATCATCCGGAACGCGGTGGTGTAAAGATAATCCCCCACCAGCACGCTGGCGGCGTTGCCCCACACGGCGTTGGCGGTCTCACGCCCTCGGCGCAACTGGGACTCGTCCACCACGTCGTCGTGTAGCAGGGTGGCGGTGTGGATGAACTCGATGACGGTGGCCAGGGTAATGTGCTGATCCCCCCGGTAACCCAGCGCGCTGGCGGCGAGCAGATGCAGCAACGGGCGCAGGCGCTTGCCGCCGCTGCTGACGATGTGGCGACCGATCTGGTTGATCAACACCACGTCCGAACGGAGCCGTTCGAGGATCAAGCGATCCACCGCCCGAATCTGGTCTTCGACCAGGGTATAAATCCCCTCGAAGCCGGGAACGGAATCTTTGGTCGCGGAATCGGTCACCATCATGATGAGATCGTCTCGCTTGGGATAAGGATGGGAAAATGATACAACACCGCCTTTTCCTTGACCAAGTTCAATACGGAATATAGAATTTTTGGTTTGCGTTGGAATGATTCAACGGTTGGCAAGGGAGCACACAGCAATGTACGCGGTTATTCAAACAGGCGGCAAACAGTACCGGGTCAGCGAGGGCGACAAGATCAAGGTGGAAAAGTTGAACGCCGACGCCGGGGAGACGGTCGAATTCGACAAGGTTCTGCTGGTCCGTTCCGAGGACGCGGTCGAGGCCGGCAGGCCTTACGTGGAAGGGCGCAAGGTCACCGCCCGGGTGATCGCCCATGGTCGCCATCGCAAAATCCACATCATCAAGTTCAAACGGCGCAAACACCACATGAAGCGCCAGGGACATCGGCAACATTATACCGAAATCGAAATCACCGGTATTTCCTGATTTTCGAGCGGAGGAACGACTCATGGCACACAAGAAAGCAGGCGGCAGCACTCGCAACGGCCGCGATTCGCTTTCCAAGCGGCTGGGCGTGAAACGTTTCGGCGGTCAGCGCGTCAAAGCGGGGAACATCCTGGTGCGCCAACGCGGCACCCATTTCCATCCGGGGGAAAACGTCGGCCTGGGCAAGGATTACACTCTGTTCGCCCTCACCGACGGCCAGGTGGTGTTCCAGGTCAAAGGGCCCAAGAAACGGACTTTCGTCAGCGTCGTCCCGAACTGACGACGCTCCGGCGGCAAGCTTTATCCAAGGCCCTGTCATCGACGGGGCCTTTTCGTGTCAGCGCCATGAAATTCGTAGACGAAGCGATCATCAAGGTGGAAGCCGGCGACGGCGGCAACGGTTGCGTCAGCTTCCGCCGGGAAAAATACATCCCCAAAGGCGGCCCCGACGGCGGGGACGGCGGGGACGGCGGGGACGTCTATCTGGTCGCCAGCGAACGCATCAACACCCTGGTGGATTTCCGTCACCAGCGCCGTTTTCGCGCCGGCCGCGGCGAAAACGGCATGGGCCGCCAGATGAGCGGCAAGCGGGGAGAGGATTGCCGGATTCCGGTTCCGGTGGGTACCCTGGTTTACGACGCCGACACCGGGGAGCGGATCGGCGACCTGACCCGGCCGGGCCAATCCGTGCTGGTGGCCCGGGGCGGCCGCCGCGGTCTGGGAAACGTCCATTTCAAGAGCAGCACCAACCGCACGCCGCGCCAGGCCACTCCGGGAACCCCCGGGGAACAGCGCCGCCTGAAGCTGGAACTGAAACTGCTGGCGGACGTGGGATTGCTGGGGCTACCCAACGCCGGCAAATCCAGCCTGATCCGCCGGATTTCCGCCGCCCGTCCCAAGGTGGCCGATTACCCCTTCACCACCCTGTATCCCAATCTGGGCGTGGTCAAGGTGGATCCTCTGCGCCATTTCGTGGTCGCCGACATTCCCGGCGTGATCGAGGGCGCCGCCGAAGGCGCCGGACTCGGCATCCGTTTCCTCAAGCACCTGAGCCGCACCCGGCTGCTGCTCCATCTGGTGGACGTCGCCCCGGCCGACGGCCGCGATCCGGCCGAAGACGTGCGTCAGGTCGAAGCCGAGATAACCCGCTGGAGTCAGGACCTGGCACGCAAGCCGCGTTGGCTGGTGCTGAACAAGAGCGACCTGCTTTCCCCGGAGGAACTGGCCGACCGGCGCCGGAGCCTGGTGGAGGCCCTCGACTGGCGCGGGCCGGTGTTCACGGTCTCCGCCGTCAGCGGTGCCGGCACCCGCGATCTGGTCCATGCGGTGATGAACTTTCTCGAAAGCGACGATGCGCAGCCGGGAAGCGTTGGCGCAGGCGCGTAAGCTGGTCGTCAAGATCGGCAGCTCCCTGCTGACCGCCGGCGGACGCGGCCTGGATCAGGGCGCCCTGGCCCACTGGGCCGACCAGATCGCCTGTCTGTGGGACCGGGGGTGCCAGAGCCTGCTGGTCTCCTCCGGGGCGGTCGCCGAGGGAATGGCGCGGCTGGGCTGGCAGCGCCGCCCCCAGCATCTCAACCGCCTTCAGGCCGCCGCCGCCGTGGGTCAGGCCGGCCTGATCCAGGCCTATGAGACCCAGTTCCGGCGTCATGGGCGCCGCACCGCCCAGATCCTGCTCACTCACGAAGACCTGAGCCACCGACAGCGCTACCTCAACGCCCGCAGCACCCTGACCACCCTGCTGCGATACGGCGTGGTCCCCATCGTCAACGAAAACGACACCGTCGTCATCGACGAAATCCGCTTCGGTGACAACGACACCCTGGCCGCCCTGGTGGCCAATCTGATCGAGGCCGATCTGCTCGTCATCCTCACCGACCAGCCGGGCCTGTTCGAGCGCGATCCCCGCCTCGACCCCAAGGCCCGCCTGATTCACACGGCCAGCGCCAACGATCCCCGCCTGGACCGGATGGCGGGCGGCAGCCGCAGCGGCCTGGGGCGCGGCGGCATGATCACCAAGATCCGGGCCGCCCGCCTGGCGGCGCGTTCGGGAACGGCCACGATCATCGTCAGCGGCCGGGAACCCCGGGTGCTCGAGCGCCTGCTGCGGGGGGAAGAACTGGGAACCCTGCTGATTCCGGACAGCGAACCGCTCGACGCCCGCAAACGCTGGCTGGTGGGACAATGCCAGACCAAGGGTGAACTGGTGCTCGACGCCGGCGCCGTCAAGGCCCTGCGGGAGGGCGGCAAGAGCCTGCTCCCCATCGGCGTCAAAGCGGTCGAAGGGCGTTTCCAGCGCGGCGACGTGGTCGCCTGCATGGACGAGGAAGGGCGGGAGGTCGCCCGGGGACTAATCAATTACAGCGCCGAGGAAACCCGCAGGATCCGCGGGCAACCGAGCAGCCGGATCGCCGAGCTGCTCGGCTACGTGGACGAGCCGGAGCTCATCCACCGCGACAATCTGGTGCTGGTCTGAGTTCAGGCGGCCTGCCGGGTCGCCAGCGCCTTCAGGCGGGCGTTCAGGCGGCTCTTCTTGCGGGCGGCGTTGTTCTTGTGAATGATGCCCTTGTTGACCATCGAATCGATGATCGGCACCGCCTTGCGGTAGGCCTCCTGGGCGGCGGCCAGATCCCCGGCGTCGATCGCCTTGAGCACCTTCTTGATGAACGTCCGCATACGGCTGCGGTGGGCCTTGTTGCGCAGGTAACGCTTCTGCGCCTGACGCGCACGCTTCTTTGCGGATGCGATGTTAGCCAAGTCGCTCCCCTTTAAACCGTTGTCCAAGGAAACGCTATATTATTGAAGCAAGCCGCCCCGATGTCAAACCCGATACCCACTCAGAAAGACCACGACCGGATGACGACCCCGCGCATGATTGTAAAATGCGTGTTTTTCATCCGGACAGGGAAATGATCAAAGCGATTTTGTTCGATTTCGGCGGGGTACTGGCGGAAGAAGGTTTCCGCGACGGCCTCCAGGCCCTGGCGCGCCGCCAGGGCCTGGACCCGAACCGGATGTTCGAGATCGGCATGGACGCGGTGTACGACAGCGGCTGGGTCGAAGGCCGGGGCGACGAAGCCGGATTCTGGCGTCTCATGGCGGAACAGGCCGGACTGCGCGGCGATCCGGCGGCGATGCGCGAGACCATCCTGGAACGTTTCAAGATCCGCCCCGCTGTGCTGGCCCTGGTGGACCGGCTGCGGCGCCGGGGATACCGGGTCGGTCTGCTCAGCGACCAGACCGAGTGGCTGGACGAGTTGGACCGACGCCATGGCATCTACCGCCATTTCGACCATCTCTACATCAGCTATCGTCTGGGCAAGGGCAAACGGGATCCCACCCTGTTCGACGACATCGCCAGGGATCTGGGGCTAGCCCCCGACGAAATTCTCTTCATCGATGATAATGCCGCCAACGTCGAACGTGCCCGCCAGCGCGGCTGGCACGGTATCGTGTTCACCGATACGGACACCCTGCTGCGCCAGCTGCGCCGATTGGGAATTGCGGCGGGCGATGATAAGCTGAAGGCAGACTGATCCAGGAGCGCTTCATGTCCGATTCCGGTTTCGACATCGCCGACCCGGCTCTCGCGGCCCAGGGGGAGGCGCGCATCCAGTGGGCCGCGGCGGAAATGCCGGTGCTGGCCCGGATCCGCGACCGGTTCGCCCGGGAAAAACCCCTGGGCGGCCTTCGCATCGGCGGCTGTCTCCATATCACCACCGAAACCGCCAATCTGGCCCGGACGCTTCAGGCGGGGGGCGCTCGGGTGGTCCTGTGCGCCAGCAATCCGCTGAGCACCCAGGACGACGTGGCCGCCGCCCTGGTGCACGGCGGCATTCCCGTCTTCGCCCGCCGCGGCGAGGATCCCGACACCTACTACGCCCATATCCGCAGCGTGCTCGACACCCGTCCCCAGATCACCCTCGACGACGGCGCCGACCTGGTGACCACGCTGCACCGGGAACGGCAGGACCAGCTCCGCGAGGTGATCGGCGGCACCGAAGAAACCACCACCGGGGTGATCCGGCTGCGGGCCATGGCCCGTGACGGGGTGCTGGCCTATCCCATCGTCGCCGTCAACGACGCCATGACCAAACATCTGTTCGACAACCGGTACGGCACCGGCCAGAGCGCCCTCGACGGGGTGATCCGGGCCACCAACATCCTGCTGGCCGGGCGCAACTTCGTCGTCTGCGGTTACGGCTGGTGCGGCCGCGGCATCGCCATGCGCGCCCGGGGTCACGGCGCCCACGTCATCGTCACCGAAGTCCGGCCCCTGAGGGCCCTGGAGGCGGCCATGGACGGTTATCGGGTGATGCCCCTGCTGGAAGCGGCCCGGATCGCCGATTTCATCGTGACCGCCACCGGAGACAAACACGTGGTCGACCGTCCCCATCTGGAAGTGATGAAAGACGGCTGCCTGCTGGCCAATGCCGGCCATTTCAACGTGGAGATCAACATTCCGGCCCTGGAGTCCCTGTCCCGGAACAAGCATCGTCCCCGTCCCCATGTGGATGAATATCTTCTCCGGGACGGACGGCGCCTGCGCCTCCTGGCCGAAGGCCGCCTGGTCAATCTGGCCGCCGCCGAGGGCCATCCGGCGGCGGTCATGGACATGAGCTTCGCCAATCAGGCCCTGGTGGTGGAACACCTCTGGCGCCAGCGGGGGGAACTGGCCGCCGCGGTCCATCCGGTCCCGGCCGAGATCGACGAAACCGTCGCCCGGCTCAAGCTGGCTGCCCTGGCCATCGGGATCGACACCCTGACCCCGCAGCAGCAGGCCTATCTGACAACCTGGCAGGAAGGCACCTGAGATGCGCTCCCCTTTCTCACTCCGGCATTTCCTGCTGTTCTTCTTTCTCCTGGTCTTCCTGCTGACCTTCATCCAGCTGCAGCTGATCACCCTGTCGTTCGAACGCCTGGGGCTATCGCCGCAGGCCACGCTGATGATGCTGCTGGGATCGTTGCTGGGAAGCTGGATCAATCTGCCCCTGTTCCGCATCCGCAGCCAGGCACCGCCGGAAATCATCGAGACGCCCTTCGGCCTGCTGCGCCCACCGGCCGTCCCTTTCGCCGGATACACCGTGATCGCCGTCAACGTCGGCGGCTGCCTGGTGCCGATCCTGTTTTCCATCTATCTCATGCGCCGCCTGGATCTGCCCCTGGCGCCCCTGGCGCTGGGAACCGCCCTGGTCGCCGGCGTCAGCTATCTGCTGAGCCGGCCGATTCCCGGTATGGGCATCGGCATGCCCATGCTCGCCGCCCCCCTGACGGCCGCGCTGGTGGCCATCCTCCTGGGGGACGAATACCGCGCCCCGTTCGCCTACATCTGCGGCACCATGGGGGTGTTGATCGGCGCCGACATCCTCCGACTGAAGGACATCCGCCGCCTCGGCGCCCC